>OBZW01000978.1_pt1 | contig 11295 bp, 9 predicted proteins | sample 1477021 | NCBI WGS metagenome assembly OBZW01 (sample SAMEA2580262, study PRJEB22360) | human gut metagenome | biome: human gut; feature: human-associated habitat; material: faeces | place: Denmark | collected 2008/2010
CCTTAATTAAAAGGAAACGTTTTTATGGGTCAATGTAGCTCTACTTGAATGTATTATTTAAATCTATTGATTATGAAGAGGTTCTTTTGGATTCTTTTTGTAATGTCCTTATGGGGGCATTTGCTGTTAGCACAGGAAAAGACAGTGTCTGGTATCGTAATTTCTACCGAAGACGGCTTGCCGATGATTGGAGTGGCTGTCGTAGACAAGCAGACGATGAATGGCGTAACCACCAACGAAAAAGGAGAATTTTCGATGACCGTTTCTCCCCGTACGAAAACACTGCATCTCTCTTACTTGGGGTATAAGACGAAAGAAGTTTCCATTACCGGCCGTAGCATGAAGATCGAAATGGAGCCGGACATGGTAGCGATCGACGAGGTGATGGTGGTTGCCTACGGTACAGGAAAGAAATCGACCTTTACAGGATCGGCCAGTGTAGTCAAGAAAGAATCGCTGGAAAAAATCAAAGCCTCCAATGTAACCCAGGCTTTGCAGGGGCAGAGTAGCGGTGTGCAGGTGTTGAACAATTCTGGTGAACCGGGCGAAGATGCAACGATCATGATCCGTGGTATCGGTTCCATGAACGCATCCAGTTCTCCGCTTTATGTGGTCGATGGAACAGCCTATGACGGTTACCTGAATGCTATCAACCCGAACGATATCGAGTCCATGACTATTCTGAAAGATGCTTCGGCTACTGCTTTGTACGGTTCTCGTGCTGCTAATGGGGTTGTGATGATCACAACGCGTAAGGGTTCAAGTGAGAAAGGGCAGATCAATTTCCGTTCGACTTGGGGCTTCTCTTCTTTGGCTGTAGGATTGCCGGATCAACTTTCACCGGACCAACTATCACAATTAACTTGGCGTGCTTTGTATAATGGTTATCTGGATTCAGGTTATCAAGATGAAGATTCCCGTTCCTATGCGTCTTATTATGTGATGGGCGAATTCGGTAATAATCCTTATAGTATCGATATGCCGGTCGGGACAGATGGCAAGATGGATCCTAATGCCAAATTGAATTATTGGGGAGATTGGAGAAATGCTTTGTTGAAATCCCGTTTGCGTCAGGAATATACGATAGACTTCAGCGGTAAGAATAAAAAAGCCGACTATTTTATATCAGCTGGTTACTTGAATGATAAAGGTGTATTTTCTATCCAGCGTTTTGAACGCTATTCTACACGTGCAAACTTGAACTATAGTGTAAATAAATGGTTGAAGGTAGGAACCAACATCAGTTTGTCTCATAGTGTGCGCGAAGGGTCTGCTGGTGATCAGACTGTATGGCTTTTGCGTACGATGCCGACATTGTATCCTATTTATGAATGGGACGGAGCGACAAATGCCTATAGATTGGATAAGAATGGCAACCGTATTTTTGACTATGGAAACTATCGTACATCTTGGAGCGGAACCAACCCACTGGCTGATGATACCTATAACAAGGCCCCTTGGACACATGATGATGTTTCCAATCGTACCTATTTTGAAATAACATTCATTCCGGGCTTGAAATGGCGTACCAATTTCAGTGTGGATTTTTATCAATATAACTATGATGGTTATGTAAACAGCGAGTATGGTTTCGCAGCCGGTTACAAAGGGTCTGCTACTAAGGAAAGTGACCGGAATTTGTCTTACACGATCAATAACCTGTTGACTTACGAGAAATCTATAGGAGATCATTCTTTGTCCGTGTTGTTGGGACAGGAGGCTTATTCTTTGGAGTATAAACTGTTGTCTGCATCCAAGCAGGGATTCCCTTTTCCTGGTGTTACGGAGATCGGTTCGGCTGCCGTTATGAGTAGTATGAATTCTTATACCGACAAATATCGTTTGTTAAGTTGGTTGAGTCGTGTCGAGTATGACTATAAAGATCGTTACTACATTTCCGGTAGTTTTCGTACAGACGGTTCTTCCCGTTTTCATCCCGATAATCGTTGGGGGCAATTCTGGTCTTTAGGTGGTTCATGGAGAATATCCAATGAAGAATTTATGAAACCTTATAGTTCCTGGTTGGACAATTTGAAACTGAAGGCCAGTTATGGTGCTGTCGGTAATGATAATTTGGGAACTTATTATGCTTATCAAGGTTTGTATGCGACAGGTATGAATAACTATCGGGACCCGGGTGTTATGGTTAGCCGTTTGTCAAACAAGGAGTTGAAATGGGAGACGAATTTGCAGTTCAATGTCGGGTTGGATTTTGCAGTGTTTAATAAGCTGAGCGGTAGTGTCGAATGGTTCAGCCGTAAATCTAAAGATCTGTTGTTTACATTACCGATGGCTCCATCTACCGGTATGAGCGGTATTGACCGTAATATTGGTGACGTTAAGAATCAGGGTGTTGAATTCTCTTTGAATTATGCTGCCATATCCAATAAAAATTTTAAATGGACCATCGATTTGAACGGAACGTCTTATAAGAACCGTATAACTAAGTTGCCACAGGCCGAAATCAACTCGGGTGTTTTCAAATGGCGTGAAGGCGAATCCCGCTATAATTTCTGGGGAATCGAGTATGCTGGTGTGAATCCCGAAACCGGAAACGACCAGTATTGGAAAACGATTTACGAAACAAACGACAAAGGAGAAAAAGTCGTGAAGGAACGGGTAAAGACTGAAAATTATAATGAGGTGACAAGTGATAGCCAGCAGAAATACTTGGGTGATGCTATTCCAAAATTGTTCGGGGGCTTTACCAATAATTTTTCATATAAAGGTATCGATCTTTCTTTCATGATCTATTATAGTATCGGCGGCAAGTTGTATGATAGTGACTACGCACAATCCATGTATTACCGGAGAGGCTATAGCATGCACCCGGATATGTTGGATTCTTGGACTCCGGAAAATCCGAATGCCGAGTTCCCTCGTTTAACTAATTATTATAATTATGCGAATTATATGAGTTCCTATACTTCCAAATTTATTTTCAATAACTCTTTTGCGAGGTTAAGAAACGTGACGTTGGGATATACGTTGCCTAAAAACTTCACGAAAAAGTTCCAGGTTAATTCATTACGCTTGTTCGTGCAGGGTGATAACTTGGTTACGATTGGTAGTGCTGCCCGTCGTGGTACGGACCCGGAACAAAGTATATCTGGTACGACTGCCAACCGGTTCCCGGTAACAAAGTCCGTTTCATTCGGTTTGCAGCTTAATTTGTAAGAAGTCTAATTAATAAATGATGAAGAATATGAAATCAAAGAACTATATATTATCGGTTTTGGCTACAGGTCTCATGGCAGGAAGTTTGGTTTCCTGTAGTGATTTTTTGGATACGAAACCATCGACATCTGTCGATGATACGGATGTCTTCCAAACGACTTCCGGAGCACAGTCCGCTTTGAATGGTTGTTATTATCAAATGCGTGCGTATGGTAGCGGGGGAGCTAATCGGGGTGACGACTATGGTATACCTTCTATCCAGATGATTTCGGATATGTGTGGTGAAGATGTGATGAGCAATGGCGGAGGTTGGTATAGCTTTGTTTATAATTATTGGGGAGAAACGCAGGCCAATATCTTCCGTACAGATCAGTTGTGGACCTTCCATTACCGGTTGATTAATAATTTGAACTCTGTAATCACTTATGTTGACGATTCGGAAGGTGAAGACATTGATAAGCAATATATCAAGGGGCAGGCTTTAGCTTTGCGAGGATGGGCTTATTTTGATTTGGCCCGTTTATATCAGCAGACTTATGCTATCGCTAAAGATATGCCGGGAGTACCTATTTATACGGAACCGACTATAGATGGTACACAAGGAAAACCGCGTGGAACCTTAGAAGAAACCTATCAGCAAATTTTGTCCGATTTGACGACTGCCGAACCGATGTTGGAGGGTTTTGTGCGCAGTTCCAGTTATCCGAACGTATTTGATCAAACGGTTGTACAAGGTGTTTTGTCTCAGGTTTATCAAGTAATGAATAACTGGGCTAAATCGGAAGAATATGCTAAAAAAGTGTTGGCGGCTTATCCTTTGACAACAGCGGAAGAATATGCAAACGGGTTTAACGATCATCTGACTAAATCTTGGATTTGGGGTATCAAGCAGACGGAAGAACAAAATATGGGTGACTATTCTCCTTTTGCCATGTGGTATAACGGAGATCGTAAGTGCTGGACTTTTGCTTGTTTTATCCTTTCCGATCAGTTTGTTGATTTATTTGATGAAGGTGATATACGTTTCAAGCAGTTCGAACGTTGGGCGGCAGGATCAGGTGAAACAAAAAAAGAATTTTGGATCTCCCATAAATTCCGAGACAATGAGGATTGTCGTGGATCGATGGTTGTCATGCGTTCCGACGAAATGTTGCTGAATGCAGCGGAAGCTTGTGCACATCAGGGAAAAGATGCGGAAGCGAAAGCATTACTGTGGGAACTGCAGGATCTGCGTAATGCTAAACGTACGGAAGCGAGTGGTGGCGAACTGATCGAAGCCATTTTGAAAGAAAGAAGAAAGGAACTTTATGGAGAAGGTTTTTCTTTGTTTGATATGCTTCGAACACAGAAGGGGCTGGAACGAACCGGTAATCATTTGGATTGGGGCGGTTTGATTACATTCCCAGCTAATTCATGGCGATTTATTTTCCAGTTGCCGGGAGCTGAAATGAAGAACAACAAGTCTTTGGTTGATGAAATCTGGCCTGCAGGTGACCAGAATCCGTTTGATGGAGTTTATGAACCGTAAAATTGATAGAAATGGACTGTTGAGAGAGGTGATATTGTCAATCAAAATGGCAATATCACCTCTATTGCTGTTAAAAAGATTAGAAAGAGTGGGGCTATCCGGCGGCAATGTTTTGAGATATCCAAACCGTCTTATTGTATAATACTGTTTAGTTAACAATAAAATACTTCCTTTGCGAATAGTTGCAAATTCCGGTTCTTTATAGAGAAAAAAGGATTTCCCATCATGAGGTGCGCAGTTTTTCGTCATGAAAACGGTCGTCATTGCCGTGAGTTGTCGGAAGCGTGCATCGTGAAGACGGTTGTCGTGGTAACGAAAACCGTCGTTGCAGTGATGAAGACAATCGTTATGCCGATAAAAGGGCAAATTCCTTTTGGAATATTCAGGCCGATATCGACTTTCGTTTGCTACAGACGATTCTCCGGAAGTTCTGCTTTTCCACAATGTCAGGATTTTCTATTTTTTAGTAACAAAGGAATTCCGTTTTTCTATTTCCTGCCGGTCTCGTTTTATCAACTGCTTATTAGTCCTGATTTGAAAGAGGAAAACGTCAGATATGAATCATCCAAGATTTCATACCAAATAGAAAAATGTTCTAATAAGGGTTATTGTCTGCTTTTATAACCTGTTTTTCTTTCTCAATGTCTTCCCTGCTTTTGCTCTGTGTCACGAGGTAAACACCTATAAAGACCAGGATTGCCGACAGGAATTTCTGCCAGGAAAAGGTGTCTTGGCCGATCATGACGGCGATGAACGAGGCAACGATCGGCTGCACATAGTTGTACATGCTGACCGTTGTCGGGCGGATTCGCTTCAAAGACATCGGGATGAGCAGGTAGGGGAGGAACGTCGCTCCGAAGAGGACATAGAAGATCGCACTCAACTCCTTGAAATCCCAAACTTCCCGGTGGAAAGCAGGAGCGTCGAGCACATGCCGGAAGGTGAAGGGAACCAGCGTCAGCGTCGTAAATAGAAACATCCATTTCATCATCGTGACTGATGAATAGCGCAAGGAGAGCGGCTTCGACAGAACCAGGTAGATGGCGTACATTAACCCGCTGATGATCATCATCACGTCACCGTCGAGGCTGCTGATACTGTCGGCGGTATGCGTGGAACTGAAGACCAACAACAGACCCCCACTGACTCCCATGAAGACCCCGAACGATTTCTTTCGGGTGATCGGCTCCTTCAGGATGACGGCGGCCAACAGCAGGACGAAGATCGGTACGGCGGTGGCGATGATGGAGGCGTCGACAGGAGAAGAGCGGTTCAGCCCGACGATAAATAACCCTTGGTTGATCCCTACTCCGCAAAGAGCACAGACAAAAAGCATCCCTAAGTCTTTCAACGGCACTTTCTCTTTTACCGTGAAAAGAGACACGATCCAGAACATCACGCAGGCGAAAGCCATGCGCATGATCGTAAGACCTTCGGGGGGAACGTGCGTCGGCAGCAGATATTTGGATATCGGCATGTTGACGGCAAACAGGATATTGGTTATCAATATCAGGATGTGACCTTTCAGTTTCTCGCTGTTCATAACAAGTGTTCTTATTTATAACGCTCTTTTTCTTTGATAAACCCATTGCGGAACGCATAAAGGAGTTTTTCCAGATCGTGGATCTGCTGTTGCAGGTCTGCTCCCTTATCTGTGTCCTTGACCATTTGGCGGTGAGAGTTCAGTTCGACGACGATGGTGGTCGAGCGGATGTCCTTACCCTCCTTGATGGCCTGGTCGGTCGACAGGAACGGCTCGTGCTGCACAAGCTGGAAGCCGCGCGAATGGTAGACCAAGGTATAACCGGCTATACCTGTTTCTGGGTGGTAGGCTTTGGAGAAGCCGCCGTCGATGACAAGCAGTTTGCCATTCGCCTTGATAGGGTTCTCACCTTTGATAGAGCGGACGGGGACATGTCCGTTGATGATGTGGCGGTGTTGGCCGGTAACGCCGAACTCGTCCAACAGCATGTCGCAGACCGGCTCTTCTTCCCGGAGGGAATAGTAAGCACCTTTTTCTTCCTTCTGTACCGATTTGTCGTCGATGAAGCAACGTTCGAAAGTCGCCATCCGGCTTTTGTCGAAGAGGGGAGAGTCCTTGCCTTCCCAGAGGTACCAGATATAATCCATCGCAAAGTCCTTCTCCGGACTGTCGTCGGCGTCGAAATAGGCGGTGCGTACCAACTGGTCTACTTTGTCTAACAGGGCTTTTCCTTTATATTCCGTACCTTCGATCCGGACTGACTTGAGCGTACCGTCCGGGTTCATCGGGACGGAGGCGTGGAAGAGCAGGTTGGAGTTGCAGACCTGGTACATACTGCCGTGCGTGAACAGGCAGCGCATGTGCTTTTTCAGCTTTTCACTGCACTCGAACGAGTGTTTGATGCGTCGCATCAGTTCTTCTTCTTCGATGGAGAGAGCATAGGGATCTTTGGCGTTGAGGGTTGGCCAGTTTTTGTCTTTCAGCTCGTATTCCTTTCCTTCGATGCGGATTGTTCCACGTCGGAGGTCGATGTGGTGGAGTAGCAGGCGGTCGTCCATCCGGAATTCTGGACGACGGCGGATGATTTCGCCTTCCACCTTGAACTGTATGACCGTGATCGCCTTGTGCATGCGGGCGATCAGTTGAGTAGTCTTTTCATCGAAAGTCGTATCCGACGCGTTTGTGCGCGGGATGAACAGTTCGCAGGGATCGTCGCCATAGACTTCCATCGCGAATGTCGCTAAGGGCAGGAGGTTGATGCCATAGCCGTCTTCCAGGGTTGCCAGGTTGCCGTAGCGCATGCACATGCGGATCACGTTGGCGATGCTTCCTGCGTTGCCTGCGGCGGCCCCCATCCAGAGGATGTCGTGATTACCCCATTGGATATCGAAATTATGGTAGTTGCAAAGCGTATCCATGATGATATGGGCGCCTGGCCCGCGATCGTAGATGTCGCCGATGATGTGTAATAGATCGATTGTGAGGCGTTGGATCAGGTTACACATGGCGATGATGAAGTCGTTTGCGCGACCTGTCGAGATGATCGTGTTGATGATCTGGTCCACATAGGCGGACTTGTTCGGCTCGTCGCTCGATTCGTGGAGCAGTTCCTGGATGATGTAAGAAAATTCTTTCGGCAATGCCTTGCGAACCTTCGAGCGTGTATATTTGGAAGAAACGTTCCGGCATACGCGTACCAACTGATTCAGGGTGATCAGGTACCAGTCGTCCAGGTCCTTTTCGCGTTGCCGGATCAGTTCCAGTTTTTGTTCCGGATAGTAGATCAGTGTGCAGAGTTCTTTTTTTTCAAAATCGCGCAATGTGTTGCTGAATATCTCGTTCACCTTGCGCTTGATCGCTCCGGAGGCGTTTTTCAGCACATGGTTGAAAGCCTGGTGCTCGCCGTGGATGTCGGATAGGAAATGTTCCGTCCCTTTCGGCAGGTTCAGGATGGCTTCCAGGTTGATGATTTCCGTACTGGCGTCTGCCACCGTCGGAAAGCTGCGTGCCAATAGCGTCAGGTAGCGCAGGTCGTTTAATACGTGTTCTGCTGTTATGTCTTTAGTCATACACTATTTTTTTATTGTCAATCGATTGAAACGTCTCCAAAGTAACACCCCGAGCGTAGTCAGGCTGATCGGGAAGCCGCACCAGATGCCGATGGCCCCCCATCCGAAGGTGAATCCGCACAGGTAACCGATGGGAAGCGCCAGCCCGAAGTGGCAGAAAAAAGCCATGTAGGCCATGTACTTGACATCCGAGATGCCACGCAGGGCATTGGCGAAAAGGATTTGCAGCCCGTCGCCGAACTGGTAAAGGATCACTGACCAGGCAAGCAGGGCAACCAGCTCGACCACCTCTTTTTCCGGGGTGATGATGTAGCCCATATTGTCGCGGAACGCCAAGATAAGCAGTACGACGATAATGGCGGTTCCCATGATCAGGTGAAGGCCTGCAAAAGAGGCGTGGCGTATGGCCGGCCAATCGTTCCATCCCTTGTAGGCACTTACGCGTATGGCGACGGCTGCTGCTATGCCGTAATAGACCATGAAACCGAGCGTGGTGATCACGCCTAATACTTGGTGGGCGGCGAGTGCCACGCTTCCCAGCCAGCCCATCATGATGACGCTCAGGCTGAATGAGCCTGTCTCGACTCCCATCTGGAAACCGACCGGCAGGCCGAGACGCACTAAATTGCCCAGGCTGATCTTGTTGAGGGTCCCTTTCTTGAATCCTTCCAGGTAGGGCTTGTAACGGGAGTGCTTGGCAAAGAGGAAGCAGAACATCCCGAATGTCAGGATGCGGCTGAAAAGCGTCGATATGCCGGCACCGGTAAGCCCCAGTTCGGGACATCCGAAGTTACCGTATATCAGCAGGTAGTTCCCGATAATGTTGATTACGTTGGCCCCTAACATGACGCACATGGGGGTGAGCGTATCTGTCGTGCCGTCGCTAAACTGCTTGAACGAATTGAACAGCATGGCAAAGATGACCGAGAAAAGTTGCAATATGTAGTAAGGCACGATATAGGGCATCAACTCTTCCGGTTGCTTCAGGATGTGGATGTTCAGAAGTAGTGCCAACATGCAGAGGCTGAGCAGCAGTCCCACGGCGAAGTTGATGCAAAGGCTGTTTTTCAGTGTCTCGCCCGCCTTGGTATACTCTTTCCGCGCAAAATAGCCTCCGATGATGGGGGTAAGCCCGTAAGAGAACCCCATCCCTGCAATGAATACGAGGTTGAAGAAGTTGTTGACAAACGACGCGGCAGCCAGTTCAGCCGTACTGTGGTGTCCGACCATGATGTTATCGGCAAAGCCGACAACAATAATGCCCAGCTGTCCCAACATGATCGGGACACCCAGGCGTATCGTTTCTTTGTAATGTTCCTTATAAACTGAAAGTTGCATCATCCCAAAACCTCTACCGACTTGATTACTACATTTTCCGTCGGGCGGTCTTGTTTATTTGTCTTTACTTGCTGGATCGCATCTACCACGTCCAGACCTTCCACCACTTCGCCGTATACGGTATACTGATTGTCGAGGAAGGGCACGCCGCCGATCGTCTTGTAGGTTTCGCGTAGTTCAGCCGGCATCTTCGTCTCGTCTTTCCGTTTTTCGGCCTCCAGTTCGGTCTTTCCGATCAGGGTGTCGCGGAGCACGGCGAGTTCTTCTTTGTTGCCACTACGATAGAGCTCCATGATTTTAGGTTTGTTTTCCGTCTGGAGGCGGTTGAAGATAGCTTGTTTCAGTCGTCCTTCCAGTTGCTTTTCCATTTGGCCGAGTTCGGCTTCCGAATATTTTTTGCCTGTGACAATATAGAACTGCGAGGCTGACGATGCTTTTTCCGGATTCACTTCATCTCCGGTACGGGCAGCACACAAGGCTCCCTTTTTATGGAAATATTTAGGGTAATTGAATTCCGCTGGAACAGTATAACCCAAGTCTCCGGCTCCTAATTGCTTATTCATCGGGGCGTCTTTAGAAGTGACGTCGCCACCTTGCACCATAAAGTCTTTGATGACGCGATGGAACAGCAGGCCGTCGTATTGTCCGGCTTTCGCCAACTTGATGAAATTGTCGCGGTGCTGCGGAGTATCGTTGTATAATTTGAATTTTATCTTTCCAAGCGTGGTGTCCATCACCACTAATGTTTCGTTCGTTTCCATTCTTTGTTGTTTATTTGTTGACTATTTTCATTGACTTGATCTTGATGTTCTTGACGGGACGGTCGTCTGCATTTGTCTCGGTGAACTGAATCTTGTCGACAGCTTTCATACCGCTTACGACTTCGCCGAAGATCGTGTATTTACCGTCCAGATGAGGCGTACCGCCTTCCAACATATAGGCTTGCCGCTGTTCGGGAGTGAAGGTGATGCCTTGTTCCTCCTCCATCTTGTCGAGCTCCATTTCCGTAAAGAACTTACCGGTTACGATATAAAATTGGGTGGCTGACGAGGCGCGTTCGGGGTTCTCTTCATCGCCTGTACGGGCAGCTGCGAACATACCGCGTTTATGGAAATATTTCGGGTACACGATCTCTGCCGGGATCGTATAGTCTAGGTCACCGTCTCCCAAATGTTGTTCCAGTGGCGCGTCTTTTGAATTGATGTCGCCAGCCTGTACCATAAACTGCTTGATGACGCGGTGAAACAACAATTCGTCATAGAGGTGCTCCTTCACGTTCTTGATAAAGTTGTCACGATGTTGGGGGGTGTCATTGAAGAGCTTCACTTTGATCTTTCCCATATCGGTATCGATCAGTACCAGTGTTTCAACCTCTTGCGCTTGCAAATGGACGGATATCAGAGCCGATAGGGCCACTAAACATATAGCAAACAGCTTTTTCATCTTCATCTTATTTTTGTATTATGGCAACAAAAATAGTGATATTTAGCCTGAGTTCGATATATCTTTTAAGAAAATGTATCCAATCTCTCCTTTTGGACACTATATATTTTGCAGCCTTTCATATCATCTGCTTTAGCAAACGGCAAAAAAGACTGATAAAGGACATACTGAAAAAATATTATTTTAAAGAAATGTGTATAAATTTTATATACCCCGAATTATCTTTATCTTTGTGAAATTATCAAGATATTGGCTTG
>OBZW01000991.1_pt1 | contig 11196 bp, 6 predicted proteins | sample 1477021 | NCBI WGS metagenome assembly OBZW01 (sample SAMEA2580262, study PRJEB22360) | human gut metagenome | biome: human gut; feature: human-associated habitat; material: faeces | place: Denmark | collected 2008/2010
CCCGCATCGGCAAGAAGGCAGCTACTATTGACAGCCTGAACCATCCCGGCAGCCGCAGCCAGGACAAGGCTGAAACAAATCTTTTTGGAATTAAGACTCATATTTCTTCTATATAAATTTGAATTGAAAATTGCTATTAGTCAAGTGGAGGGGTGGTAGCTTTCACTCCCTCGAAAGTCATGCGCACCGGCTTTATCTTTCCTTTTTTGTCAAAGTACATCCGGTCAATGCAGGTGGCACGGCTGTTTGCTGCCGTTTCTCCCAACGGGCGACGGTGGTAAATGATGTACCATTCGTCCTTACCTTTTCCACGCACCACTGAATGATGTCCGGCACCGGTAGCCACATCGGCATCCTGCTGAAGAATGATTCCCTCGCGATGGAACGGCCCGAAAGGAGAGTCGGCAATGGCATAGGCCACACGGTAGTCGGGACTTCCCCAACCGCCTTCCGACCACATGAAGTAATACTTTCCGTTACGTTTCAACATGAAAGGACCTTCCACATAGTCCTGAGGAGTCACTTCTTTATAGACTGTGCCATCATCAAAAGGAACGACACTAAGTAAATCGGAAGACAGTTTCACGATGTTGCAATGCCCCCATCCGCCATAGTACATATAGTAAGTGCCATCGTCATCACGGAACACAAACTGGTCGATGGGCTGTGCGCCATTCACAATTTTATCAATCAGGGGCTTGCCCAGCACATCTTTGAAAGGACCTGCCGGATTGTCTGCCACAGCGATACCGCCAATCTCAGAGTTGTTCTGTATATCGTTCCCTCCGAAGAAAAGATAATAGCGGTCATTGGCCTCGATAACAGCCGGCGCCCACAAAGCACGGCGCAACCATGGGATATTTTCCTTTGAAAGCACGCGTGGATGTTTGGTCCAATGCACCAAGTCGGGCGAAGAATAGGCATCCATAAAAGTCTGTTCATCATAAGGAGCGGAATATGTAGGATAAATCCAGAACTTCCCGTCCAGCACTACTCCCTCAGGGTCGGCATACCAACCGGGAAAAATCGGATTGCCGCTACGTTTCTTTTGAACTTCTTCACCAGATTGCGCATAAACAGAAGAAGAGGAGCAAAACAATGCCAAGCAGTAAATAGTAAGTTTCTTAAGTTTCATGGTAAATAGGGTTTTCAAACAGTGATTTATCGTAAGAGAGAGAGGGTGTGTCAAAACGTTTTTCAGCTATCACTCCGTCAGACATTCGGCACACCCTCATCATTAATTGCTATGGTTTTGGCTTTGAGGTCACTTCTTCTTTTTAAGCGTTTTCGAGAAGGAGTAAGGAGCATCCTCCTCTCCTGTCCCACGCAGTTTGTTGGGCACATTGTCCATAGTGAAGCGCAGCGAGGAGCCGTTCGTCAGTTGCTCGTGTGTCAGAAAGTTGCGTGTATAGTCAACGCCATCCACTGTAAGTTTCTGCACGTAGCGGTTGGCACGACTATTCTCAGGAGCTTCAATCGTCACAGTCTTGCCATTCTCCAAGTGCAGACGCACAGAACGGAAAAGAGGAGCACCCAGCACATACTGATCTGTACCCGGACAGACGGGATAGAATCCCAAAGCTGAAAACACGTACCAAGCAGATGTCTGGCCGTTGTCCTCATCACCGCAATAGCCGTCGGGATTGGCACTGTACATACGCTCCATAACCTCACGCAGCCAGTACTGCGCCTTCCACGGCTGGGAGGAATAGTTATAGAGGTAAATCATGTGCTGTATGGGCTGGTTGCCGTGAGCGTAGTTGCCCATGTTCATGATCTGCATCTCCCGAATTTCGTGGATGACACTGCCATAATAACTTTCGTCGAACACAGGCGGCAACACAAACACGGAATCCATCATCTGGTTGAAGGAGTCCTTGCCACCCATCAGGTCAATGAGTCCTTGCGGATCGTGGAAAACCGACCACGAATAATGCCAACTGTTTCCTTCGGTGAAGGCGTCACCCCACTTCAAGGGGTTGAAAGGCGATTGGAACGTACCGTCTTCATTCTTGCCGCGCATCAACTTATGGGCAGGGTCGAAAAGATTCCGGTAGTTCAGCGCGCGTTTGGCAAAAGGAGCCAGTTCTTTCTTCGACTTGCCGAGCGAAAGTCCCAACTGGTAGATGCACCAATCATCATAAGCATACTCCAGCGTACGGGCTACATTTTCGTTGATACCCACATTATAGGGCACATAACCCAGCTTGTTGTAATACTCATGTCCCAGGCGTCCGGTAGAGGAAACCTCGGGATGCACATTCTCCGTACCGCTCTTCACAGCATTCCATAATGTCTCGATGTCGTAGCCACGCAGACCTTTCAGCCAGGCATCCGCCACCACAGAGGCGGAATTGTTGCCCACCATGCAACCACGGTGTCCCGGACTGGCCCATTCGGGCAGGAAACCGCTCTCCTTGTAAGTGTTGGCCAATCCTTCCTGCATCTTGGCATTCATGGATGGATACATCAGGTTGAGAAAGGGGAAGAGACAACGGAAAGTGTCCCAAAAACCGGTGTCGGTAAACATATAGCCGGGCAGCACCTCACCATTATAGGGGCTGTAGTGCATTACCTGACCTTGCGCATCTATCTCGTAGAAACTGCGCGGGAAAAGCACAGAACGGTAGAAACAAGAGTAGAAAGTACGCAGACGGTCGAGGTCGGTATCCTGCACTTCAATGCGGCCCAGTACCCGGTTCCATTCGTCACGCCCGGCTTTCGCCACCTCTTCAAGCGTCCGGTCACCCAGTTCCTTCAAGTTCAACTCGGCCTGCTCGTGACTGATGAACGAGGAAGCCACACGTACATTCACCTGCTCGCCACGGAGGGTATGAAAACCGATGATGCCACCGGCATGATTGGCACTTGCCTCGGTGGTACGGGGGGCAATCTTTCCGTCCTTCACGGCAGCAGTATAAGTAAAAGGCTTATCGAACTGCAATACAAAGTAGTTCTTGAAATTGCTTGGCACACCACCACTGTTCTTGGTGGTGTAGCCTATGATTTTCTTTTCAGCCGGAATGATTTTCACAAAAGAACCGTTGTCCATGGCATCGACCACCACATAGGCTTCCTCCGTTTCAGGGAAAGTGAAACGGAAGGCAGCGGCACGCTCGGTAGGAGCAAACTCCGCCGTCACATCATGGTCGGCAAGATAGACTTTATAATAATAAGGAGTGGCGGTCTCGGCTTTATGAGAAAACCAACTGGCACGCTCGTCCTGGTCGAAAGCCACCTTTCCGGTGATAGGCATAATGGCAAACTGTCCGTAATCGTTAATCCACGGACTGGGCTGGTGTGTCTGCTTGAATCCGCGAATCTTGTCGGCATCATAAGTATAAGCCCATCCATCCCCCATAGTACCGGTCTGTGGTGTCCAGAAATTCATACCCCAAGGCATTGCCACAGCAGGATAAGTGTTGCCCGTAGAAAGGGCATGCTTGGATTGCGTGCCAACCAAGGTGCTGACGTAATCAACAGGAGTAATCGGCTCGTCAACCGGCAGTAAGGCCGCCTGCATACCGCCTACAAGAAGGAGGGCGGTTCCCCATGCAAAAAGTCTTTTCATTCGTTTAATAGATTTTGTCATTGTTTATTTCCAATCAGCTTGCCTTCAAGCATTTTCATGTAATATCCGCCTACTACCGAGCGGGCCTTGAAGCCACGCCAATTGGGCTTGTCGGTAAACACCCAGTCGGACATAGGCACGCGGTCTATCGTTTCGTTCATGAACTTATGCAGAGGAACGATGAATTCACGGAAAGTGGCCAGGTCAGGAGCCATTGTAGCAGTCCACATGATCCAGTCGGTCTTGGTATAAGTCTCACGACTGTCCAGAGGCAAACCATAAATATTCTGCTTCGTCAGATAATAAGGTATCTCCATTTCTGCAATTTTTGTATCAAAGATGTTCAGTCCGAGCAATTTATCCCAGACAAGGTTGTACTTCTGGCTCCAGGTACCCGGCTTGTCAAAGGTCAGACGATAATGGTCGCCGTCGTTGGCCATACGTTCCCACTCAGCCGCCATCTGACGGGCCTTCGTTGTATAGCTTTCGGCAACATCCTTCTTGCCGAGCATTTCGGCCAACCGGCCATAAGAGGCCACCCCTAAAATTGCCTTGATGGAAAGATTCGTGTTATGGGCAAAGTGTCCGGCGAAGTCGTCGGTACAGAGCTGGTTCTCAGGATCGAGTCCCTTTTCCACCAGATAGTCGGTCCAGGTGGTGAGCACTTCCCAATGTTTGGCAGCATAGTCGGCATTGCCTTCTACGGCAGCAATGGCAGCCGTAAGAATCAGCATGTTTCCACTCTCCTCAACCGGCATATCGCCTCCGTAAACCTGTCCGTTGGCAAGAGGATAGGTACCCAAATCATGGGCGGCGAAGGGCTTGGTCCATTTGCCGCTTTCACTATAATGGAAGATACCGTTCATCATGCCTTTCTCCAGTTCAGGATTATAGATCAGATAGAGGGGAGCCGAGGGGTAGGTCAGGTCCACCGTATTGATACAGCCGTTACTGTTGTTTTCCTTCGACAGCCACAAAAGGTCACCGTTGGGAGCTTCCACCAGCTTGTGGGCGGCAATGGACTGACGGTAGGCCAACGCGCAGAGTTCGGCATATTCCTTGCCGCCTACGGCAGAAGCATCCTCCATTAACTTTTTATCGAAGGCATAGCAGCGTGCCAGCAACTCGTCATACTCATTGTAGGCGGCCAGCATTTCCGACTCGATGGTACGGTCGCCTCTCGAGTTCCAGTAAGAACGCAAGTTTGTACCGAAGTATTGGATGGAATAGATGTCGTCATATCCCAGCATTATCTTGTCGGTAACCTTCCTCACTTTACCATAGTCACGCACCAAGGCCATATTCCCGTTGCTGTCCTCACCCGCAAGCGAAGCTGAATTAAAGGTGCCGTTCACGAAGTTCTTGCGCAGTTCGGTACTGTTGCCGATGCTGTATGCTGTGTTTTCTTTACCGGAAACCATGTAGAAATATCCCCAGTCAATGCGAAGGTCATCGCCCTGCTTAGCCAGGATATTCTGCTCTTTGCTTCCGCTCTTCAAGTAAAGCAGCCCGTCAGCTTCATATCCCTCGCTTGCAGATTGCTGGTAAGGCTGGTCGAGCGCCCAGCGCGGCGAGGCCTCAAAGTACACCTCCACATCGTGTTCCTTGCCATCACGGGCAGCAACACTGTAAGTAAGGTAATTCACGGGGCGGCTCAACAGCTTCAGGTCTTCCATGAAAAGAGGTGCCGTGAAAGTGACTTTCAAGTCGACATCACCACAGGTAAAAGCGTAGTGTGTCTGCATGGGCTGCACGTCAGCAGAGGTCTGCACAGCTGTGTTGCCAAACACGGTTTCCTGATGTTTCGGAATCTGCAGGCCGAAGTCGAGCAGACCGTTGCCGACCGGATTGATACACTCGGCGGCAATGATGTTGTCTCCTTGTTTCAAAGCAGCCAAAGCCTCATCGGAAAGTTTCACGACCTTGTTCTTATTGCATGTGGTTCCCGTACTGTGTATCTTCACTCCGTTGATATAGAATACGGCATCATCATCATTGGAGAATTCCAGATAGACAGGTATGCCGGTCAAATCGCGGTCGATATTTACCGTACGGCGCACCCAGATATTGCGGGTTCCCCATTGGGTCTTGGCTGTAGGCTCATTTTCTTTGGTACCAAAGGCACCACGGTCCGACTTCCATCCGGAATCATTGTAATCGGCAGATGTCCAGTCGCCAGCGGGCTTGTCTGTGATATACCGTCCAGTCCACTCCCCTTGCTGAGAGGTGGGCACGATTGCATTCATCTCCAATTCTTCAGTCCCCATAAAACGGTAGGAAACACCGTCTACCTTCACCACGCCAATCAGAGGGAAATCCTTACCCGTCCAATGGCGAACGGGGCTGTCATAAAGGTTATCGCTCATGGACCATGCACTGGCATAAGGGTCGATGGTAACAAGCGGGTAGGCTGGAGCTCTCAAGTCATTCTTGACGACTTCATAAGACGTATCCTTGTCACTGCACGCAAAAAGGCATGATGCCAACAAGGGGTATAAAAGCTTTTTTCTCATATCGTTTATATAATATAATTGTTTATGTTGTTAAATGCTAAAAAATAAAAGGTCTGAGATTACCAGCAAAACTTCACCGACACTCCGTCAGGATTATTCTCAAACTCTATCAAATAGGTATGACTTGCTGCATGCCAACGCTTGGTATCGAATACTTCTTTGCCATCGACTGTCACACTCTTAGGACAACTCGGCAACAGTACCCGCGATACGTTTGAAGTCTCGGCAGGACTTTTCGCCACATAGGAATACCAGCCTTTTCCGCGTTCTTCCTGTTCTTCGCGACTTGCCGAAGCCAGCACTTGAGGCTTCTTCTTACCGGCTACACGTTCTACATTCAGCAACAAGGCTTGCTCACCCGGATTTATCCGCTTGGAAGTGTATATCGGTAATTTGGGATCAAAAAGGTCAATCAAACATCCTTCCACAGTAAACGGCTCGTCGCTCACACTCTCTTCAAGCACAGCAGCCAAGTCGTAATCTCCCCTTTGCAGATAGAAGTTGTTTTTGAACTCCAGCTTTCCCGCTTTCGCGTTCTGCTCGTACATCCGGGCCGCAAGATACAAAAAATATTTGTCACCACCCTCATGCAGGACATAATCTTTAGGATCGGTACGAATAACACATACAGTTCCCTTACCGTAACTATATTCTCCCTGATTCGGCCAGGCAGGAAGCCCCATCTGCTCAAAAAGATGTGCGGAAGGGGTAGCATAGTTATGCCCGTTGGTATTCCACCATTCCCTTACATTCTGGAAAGGGTCGTTGTCCGTTCCACTATAAATCAATACTCCCCCTTTCTTCACCCAATCGGCTATGTGGCTGTGCGCTTCAGGCTCAAGCGGTTTCATGTTCGCATAAGTCATCAACAACACTTTTGTGTCAGCCAGCGCTTCCTTATAGCCGAGGTTCTCAATGTGGACGGTCTTGACGGGTACCCCTCGTTTGAGCAAAGGCAACGCCTGACCGTAGAAATTCGCCAATTGTGGGTCTTCATATCCGTTGTGCGTAGGGAAACGCTGGAACATCAAGGAGTTTGCCATCAGTACGCTGAATCCTTTGCTTCCAGTCAGTTCTTTATCAGTCAGAGGCATACGGTTCAAGGCATTAATCATCACCTGCATCTGTGTGGAATAGAAACGGGGAATACGTTCTTTCTTGTCGCTATTGGCACTTGTCCGATATAGTCCTTCGTAGATACGTTCCGGCCAAGGCATCACTTCGTAATCGGCTATATTGGGATAGAGTAATTGTGCAGTAAAGGTAGCCTGATAGTTTTTCTTATAATCTGCCCAGTCACGCGGCCAGTCTTCGATAGGGTCGGTCAGAAAGAACATCTTGCGACCAGTAGGAGCAGTCATTGACTCCATAGAGCCATACTCCAGATAGGCAGTCTCGAACACACGCTCACGTTTGCGACCGTCAAAGAAATTCGGCTCACGCGAAGTTCCGGTCCACACCTGAGCAATGTAACCGTCCACACAAGGAAGTGAGGCAAGGCTTGCTTCTGGACTGACAATCTGCCATTGCGAATAGTTCACCAGCGAGTGGGTGGGAACGTAGCACTTCACGTCCATCCCTTTGCTTTTACCATATTCTTTGGCAAAGGTGAAAACTTCATTCAGTGCACGATAGTACAAGTAATACTTGAGTTTGCTCGACAAGTAAGTATTTTCCGGAGACTCGTGTTGCGGTCTCCACTCGAAGCCATAGTATTTTTTCCATTCCTCCTTAAAAGAATCACTGTAACCGGCTCTTGCCCAAAATTCAGGCTCTTCCATGAAGATGGCATCCACACCGGCGTCGATTACCCTCTTCACATGTCTCTCTTTCAGATAACTTAAAAAATTCTCCGACGGTACGATATAGGGCACCATGTGACCGTGCCATATCGTATCTCCAGTCTGTGTGACTTGTCCCTCATCCAAATGCCATTTCCCGTCCCATTGTCCGGTAAAATAGTCCTGATATTCACCCCAAGCAATACCGGTCATAAAGTGTATGATATATCCACGCTCTTTCCAGGACTTCACCCGTTCCTCAAAAGATAGTTTGCGTGATTTATCCGAAGGATTTCCCCCTACTCCATACACCATCACCGCATCGGCCCTATTGTCTATAGAAGGCTTCCACTCGCGTGAGGTTTGAAAAGTGGTTTTAACATTGTCCTTGGTCTGAGCATCTACAGAGATGCCTATTGCCAAGACAGTCAAACTTATCAAAAAATGTTTTTGCTTCATATTGGTTTCTTGTTTTTATGGTATTAATCATTGTCCTTACCACTATAATGGCAAAAGATTGCTCAACAGCCGAGGCTTTGGCACTATAGCAGCAAAGCCTCGGCTGTATGCCATCAAGCTACGGAATAAGTACTTCTACCGGCTCACTGTAGTTCCAACGGCGTGTGCCGCTACCTACAGGTGTGTCGTAGTTAATACGTGCGGCAGCGCGTACAAACACTTTGCGGCCCGAAGGTATACTGCCGTTAGACTGGACAATAACTTCCTTACCCAGTAAATCTTCGAAACTCTTACCTTCATAGCTGATGCTGCTCGACCAACGCTCGTCGCGTGCCCGGTAGCCTACTGTGTTTGAGTAGCTGACGAAGAACTGGATGTCAGTTACATTCAAGTATTCGTCTTTCCAATTGCCCATCGGCTGGATTTTTTTACGGAAAACTTCATCCGACACACCGCGTGTCACGCGTACTTGTGCCTTGATGACCCCATTGCTCACCTGCGGATCACCTACAAACTCAACGTTCAGAAAGGGCTGTACTTCAAATTTCACTTTCGTCGTACCACTGATTTCAGTATTGACGGAACCATCATGGAGCAAGGTACCGTCTGTATTTTCACGCACTAATGGAATGAACGGGCCGTCGATACGGACATTATACTCACCTTTGAAGAGCTTCGTGTTCTGGAATGTACCGTCCATCATACAGTAAAAATCGGGATTATGTTGCACATTGTCACCCCAACTCAATTCGGTCAGACGGACACGGATACCCTCACTGCCCTGGTCGGTCAATACACGCTTACCAGTTGCTTCATCTACCACTTCGCCCCAAATTGTTTCTGCCGGTTCCTCATAGTTGTCTATTTCGAACATGCTGCATGAGGTTAACATGAACAAGGCGCTGAATAAGCTATAAAATATTGTCTTTTTCATACGTTTTAAGTTTTTTAATTATTGAGTTTTATCGATTAGGCTGCTGGTCAATCACAGGACTCTTAGAAACCTCACCACCCGGAATCGAGAAATAATAGTCCACCGGAGTGTAACCGAAGTCCTTGTCACCGGCAGTCGTATAGTTGAAACAAACATCAAAGAACCACTTGCCGGTCGCCGTCGAATAGAACGGATAGATACCACGGAAACGATAACGAGTCGTGTTGCTGAAACGGTCCTTATTGCGTTGCTCACCCCAGAATCCATCGCGACCTTCATAGTGATTCACACGCCAGCGACGCAAGTCCCATTTGGTCTTATGTTCGAAGGCCAACTCCTTGCGACGTTCCTTGCGGACGATATCACGGCTGTCTGTTGTACCAGTCAACGAGGCAGTCAACAACCGGGCACCGGCACGCTCACGAATATCATTGATGGCTTTCGTTGCCACACTCAACATATCTGTACCATCAGGAGAAGAGACGCCCGCTAACGAAAGTTCCACAGCAGCCTCGGCTGCATTCAGCAGCACTTCGGCATAACGCATCAAAATAAAAGGTTGTGCACTATTGCCTTCCCGAGGAACAAATGCAGGATCAGGGTTCAACCATTTACGTGCCAGCAGACCGGTCATAGCACTTCCACCATCTTCATAGAAAGGACCGTTCTGGCCAGCAGCCTTCATCGTAGAGCCATCAGGCAGGGTTACAATTTCCTGCTGATCTTCAGGTTTCGGACTGAGATAAAGCGTTTTGGGCTTCTCTTTATAAGCACTCAGATGATTGTACTTGGTAGTGGCAGCACCATACGAATAGTCACTAAGAAGCGGTTTGACAGGCGCAGCCCCCGTATAAACACCGGCATAAATTTCAATTTCCTTACCCTTAAACACATCACCAGGGAAGATGACGTAAGCACGCAATCTAGGTTCAGCATTCTTGTAATAGTCCATGGGACTATCATACATAACGTAATTACCTTCGGTACAAGAATTGCCTGTCGTCACCTTCAAGGTACCGTCGGGATAACGGTCGAAACCATCAAACAACTCAACAAAGTCGGCTGTCGGGCAAACACCACAGTTCAGCGGAGCCTTAAAGGTGAGCGGTAAGTTGTAAGAATCGTAAGCATGAGTACTGGTGGGGTAAACGTACTCCTTCACATAGATGTTCTCAGGATTATTGCTAAGATCGGAGAACATATCCACCATATTTTGATATTGTGCTTCCGGATCATTAGCGGCCCATTTCTTCTTGTAAAGTGAGTATACACCGCTTTTAATCACCTCGGAAGCGGCTTTGTAGGCTTCAGTGAAATACTTCTTGGAAGCCTCTTGCCAGCGGTCCTCATCGAATCCGATCACGCGTACTCCCGTCTTGGTACCCAAACCGGTCAAACGTCCAGTTACCGTTTCATTATACTTAGCTACACTACCGGCATAGAGCATTGCTTCTGACTTGAAAGCCAATGCTACATACTTATTACTGTAACCACTCTTGGGGCTACTAGACATCATCAATTCAATGGCCTTGTCATAATCTGCCAAAACCTGGTTCCATGTTTCTTCCTCACTGGCACGGGGAACCTCCAAATTTCCGTCTCCAGGATACTGGATGACTTTTGTCACCAAAGGGATACCTCCAAAACGACGGGCCATGGCATAGAAAACTGTGGCACGCACATAATAGGCTTCGCCCAAATAGTGGTTGTAAGTAATTTCTGCATAGGAACTCTGATATTTCGGCAGGTTCTCAAGCAGGAAGTTGGCATCGCGCAACAATTCAAAAGCCTTGCCCCAGTAAGCATTGTCTTCACCGGTAAACGCACAGCAAATACCGTCCCTGTTCATGGCTTCACCAGTACCGTCAATACCCATGGCATTCAACCAACCATTAAAGTTCACCCCCCATTGTGAGAGGTATTTAAAGTCTTCCCCTG
>OBZW01000995.1_pt1 | contig 11174 bp, 4 predicted proteins | sample 1477021 | NCBI WGS metagenome assembly OBZW01 (sample SAMEA2580262, study PRJEB22360) | human gut metagenome | biome: human gut; feature: human-associated habitat; material: faeces | place: Denmark | collected 2008/2010
AGCCAACGGCAAGAAGGTGTTCTGGGGACGCGGCAACGGTTGGGTAATCGGCGGATTGGCGGAAATATTGAAGACGCTGCCGGCGGAAGATACCGAGTTCCGACCTTTCTATCTCGAACTTTATAAGGAGATGTCCGAGCGCCTCGCCGGGCTGCAAGGGAAAGACGGTTACTGGCATGCCAGCCTGCTGGACCCGGACAGCTATCCTTCGCCCGAAACAAGCGCGACCGGATTTATCGTCTACGGCCTGGCATACGGAATCAACCAGGGTTATCTGCCGGCAGACAAATACCTGCCTGTCGTAAAAAAAGGCTGGGAAGCATTGACACGTGCCGTTGAAACGAACGGAAAATTGGGTTGGGTCCAACCGGTAGGCGCCGATCCGAAAAAGGTGACACGCGACATGACCGAGCTCTATGGTACAGGTGCATTCCTGATGGCTGCATCGGAAATTTACAAATTAGCAGACAAATGAGACATACAGTTTGTTTACTCTTCGCATTCCTCTCCCTTTCCTTATCCGGTATTTCCGCAACGAACGGACAGGATTCATTACGCCAAATGCAGCTTAATGATCTGGGAGTGCAAATCCGATGGGTAAATCCTACCGCCATACGTGCCTATCTGGACGACACAAAAACGGCATTAGGAGAGAAAGCTCCCGCACTTTACGAAAAACTGTCCCGTCTGGAAACGCTCCTGCCCGGAGTACGGCAAGCCTTCTCCGGCAAGATTTCCGGCAATGCAGCCGACGAAGTGATTGGCCAAGCCCAAGAAATACTCGCGTTGAAGCGCGAGATCATCCTGGCCAATCCGCTGCTGGATATGGACAAGGTCATAGTGGCCCGTTACCGTTTAGGCAACAAGGCCCGTAAGGCAATGGGCCCGTCTATGGGCACTTCGACGGCCAACTACAACTCGCTATTCTCCAATCCGCGTAAAGGCTACGATGCCGAGATCGACTTGCTCACAGGTCTGCGTGGACAAATCGAAAGCGGCCGTATATACAAGCCTGAAGCCGATGTTCCCCTGTCGGACATACAACTCCACTGGGATGCCGACCGACTCCTTTTCTCCTCGCTCGACGAAAAACGGAAATGGCAGATTTACGAAATAAAAACGGACGGAAGCGGTCTCCACCAGAAGATCACCGTCGATGAGCCGGATTTAGAGTTTTGCGATGCCAATTATCTGCCGGACGGGAAAGTGGTGGCAACGACCAATATCGGTTACAACGGCGTTCCTTGCGTGCATGGCGACGATGTGGTAGCCAACCTTATCTCCTTTGATCCCGATACGCGTGCTTTACGCCGCCTCACCTTCGACCAGGACGGCAACTGGTCGCCTATCGTGATTCCGAACGGACGCATTATGTACACCCGCTGGGAATATACGGATCTGACACACTATTTCTCCCGTATCGTGATGCACATGAACCCTGATGGGACGGAAAACAAAGCACTCTACGGCAGCGGCTCCTACTTTCCGAACAGCACGTTCGACATGAAACCGCTCTCCAAGCACAGCAGCCGCTTCATCGGCATTATCTCCGGCCATCACGGGACGGCACGTTCGGGACGGCTCGTCATCTTCGATCCTGCCAAAAGCCGGAAAGAGGAAAAAGGGATGATACAGGAACTGCCATTCAAAGACCGTCCGATCGTCCCGATCATCAAAGACGAATTGGTGGAAGGTGTCTGGCCTCAGTTCATGAAGCCATTCCCACTCAGCGAAAAGTATTTTTTAGTCGCCTGCAAACCGGATAAGGATGCCCTGTGGGGAATTTACCTGGTTGACGTTTTCGATAACCTGACACTCATCACCGAGAAGGAAGGAGAAGGCCTGACTGCTCCCATCCCGCTGGTAAAACGTGAAACACCTCCTGTCATCCCTTCGAAGATCAAGCCGGATAGCAAAGAGGCTACGGTCTTTATCCAAGATATTTATGAAGGTGAAGGTACGCAGGGTGTTCCCCGAGGTACGATCAAGGCACTCCGTATCTTCGCCTATGAGTACGCCTATATCTTAGCTCCTTCCGACCATGATGCACAGGGAATACAAAGCGGATGGGATATCAAGCGCGTGCTCGGAACGGTCCCGGTCGAGGAAGACGGTTCCGCACTGTTCACCATTCCAGCCAACACGCCGGTTTCCATCCAGCCGTTGGATAAAGACGGGGCTGCTATCCAGTGGATGCGTAGCTGGTTGACGGGTATGCCGGGCGAGATCGTCTCTTGTGTCGGTTGCCATGAGGACCAGAACAGCATACCCATTCCTAAACGCACGATTGCTTCGGCCAAGCAGGCACGCCGGCTCGAGACACCGGAAGGAGGTGTCCGTCCGTTCACTTTCCGTCTGGAAGTACAACCGGTACTGGACCGTAACTGCGTCTCTTGCCACAACGGGAAAAATGCCGAACCGGACTTCCGAAAGGATCAGATGGTCACTTATAAGAGAGGTATATTGACGAAAATCAACAAACAGTATGACCAGAGCTATCTGAACCTGCATCCGTACGTGTACCGTCAGGGACCGGAATCAGATATCTACGTCCTCAAACCGGCCGAGTTCCACGCGAGCAATAGCGAACTGATCCGCATCTTGCAAGCCGGACACCACAGTGTAAAGGTTCCAGAGGAAGATATGCGGACACTCTATACCTGGATCGACCTCAATGCGCCTTACAACGGGGCTTTCACCCAAATCGACCTAAAGCCTCAATCACCGAAGAACCAGGTGGAACGTCGTATGGAACTGGCCGAGAAATACAGCGGAGTACGGGTAGACTGGCAAAAAGAGATCGCCGACTATGCCAACTGGCTGAAAGAAAACAAAAAAGCAGACGGTATTACCGGAGCGACGACCGGAGAGACAGTCGAAATAAAAGAACCGGCCAAACCGATCCGCCCGGTCAAAGTAAAGGGATTCCCGTTCGACACGCAGACGGCGACTGCTCGGCAAGCAGCCAAAGGCGAAACGACTCGCCGCCTCAGTATCACTCCGGATGTCCATATCGATTTGGTATGGATTCCCGCCGGTAGCTTTGTGATGGGCAACAACAGGACGCCTTCCGCTTCGCCTGCATTTAAGGCAAATGTAAAGGAGGGGTTCTGGATGAGTACGACCGAAATCACGAACGAACAGTTCCGTGCACTTTTCCCGGAACACGACAGCCGATACATCGGACAGACCTGGAAGGACCATACGACTCCCGGCTATGCGGCCAACCAACCCGAACAGCCAGTCGTGCGCGTCAGTTGGGACGAGGCGAACGCTTTCTGTCAAAAACTCGGCAAGATGTCGGGCTGCAACACTTCCCTTCCTACCGAAACACAATGGGAATGGGCGGCACGTGCAGGAAGTGCAGATGATTTCTGGTTCGGATCGACGAGCAGCGACTTCGGCTCTTTCGAGAACTTGGCAGACAGTACGACTGTCGATCTGGCGGTAACGGGTGTAGATCCGAAGCCGATGCGGGCAAACGATCCCATGCGCAAGTTCTGGGATTTCCTGCCGAAAGTCCTGAACGTAAACGACCATCAACTGATCAGTGGCCCCGTCGCCTCTTACCGCCCCAATCCCTGGGGATTGCACGACATGAACGGAAACGTGGCGGAATGGACGGCCTCCGATTACATTCCTTATCCTTTAAAAGAAAAGGCAAACAAAGAGACTGCCGAAAAGAAAGTCGTACGTGGCGGCTCTTGGCGTGAACGTCCTAAATACTCCACATCTGCCGTCCGTAAAGCCTACCTGCCTTGGCAACGGCCGATGAACGTCGGCTTTAGGATTATTGTCGAAGATATGTAAAGGCGAAAGCGTGGGGACAAGGGATTTTGGAACTTTACAAAACTTCAAGAAAGCTGCGTCCATTGCCGGCGCGGTTCACACAGATGCGGACGGGGATGCGCTCAGTCATTTCCTGCACATGCGAGATGACACCGATCTTGCGTCCCTGCGTCCGCAAACTTTCCAAAGCATCCATCGCCACACGAAGCGTATCGGCATCCAAGGACCCGAAACCTTCGTCGATAAAAAGGCTTTCGACCCTCATCCGGTTGGATGAAAGAGAAGACAAACCGAGCGCAAGTGCCAGCGAAACAAGGAACGATTCGCCCCCCGAAAGGCTATGAACGGTACGCACCTCATCACACATATCCCGGTCGATCACCTGCAAGGCAAGCGTTTCGGGAACCCGTTCCAGCCGATAACGCCTTGTCAAACAACGCAATTGCACATTGGCATAGTTCAACAGAATATCAAGCGTATATCCTTGCGCTATGCGACGGAACTTGGCGCCATCGGCAGAACCGGCCAATTCGTTCAGCTTCGCCCAACGTTCGCTTTCCGTACGCCGGACATTCAATTCTTCCTGTAGACCGGAAACTTTCGCCTTGTTCTCCGTCTGGGTACGAAGCCGGAAAGCAAGTTCCGTCTTTTCCTGCGTAAAGCGGAGCAGGGTTGCTTCGAGTGGCTGTCCATCAGAAGAAGCCAAATAGCCGGCAGTCCATTTATCTAAAGCCGCCTTTCTCCGGAGTAGGTCGGCAGAAGCTTCATCCAAGTCCTTTGCGATCTGGTCGACAATGCCACGCGTCTGGTCGGCGATGCCGGATTGCTCGGTCTGGGTAGCCGACAGTTTTTTCAGACGTTCCTTCAGTTCTTCCATTCGCCGGGTGTACTCCTGCTCCACACTATCTGCGGGGCGGCCGTCGAGTAGTTTCTTTCGCTGCGCCTGTAAAGAGGAAAAAGCGATATGGTTCTTTTCGTGGAACTGTCCGGCTTCTTCCGCTTGCTTTTCGAGAGAAGGAAGAAAAGAAGCAAGAGATTCGCATTCGGCTTTTTGGGCGCTCTCCTGCCGTTCCAACTGATGAAGTTTCTCGGTATTTTCCTGCCACTGACGGGCAAAGTCTGTCAATGTTTTACGAAAGGCTTCCGGATTCTGCAACCATGCTTTCTGCCATTCGCTATTGCCGAACAAGAGGTCGGCAGCCGAAAGGGACTGAGCCAACTGGTCGGATTGTTCTTTTATAGTGACTTCTTCCCTCTCTTGCCGGCTGGCGGCGAGTTGTTGCTTGCCGATCATCTCCTTAACGCTTGGAGCGCTATCTGCAAGTTCTTTATGGAGTTGAAGCAACTGCTGTTGCAGACGGGCAAGATGGCGAGTATGGGCGATGTAGGTTTCTTTTTTATCCGATAAAGCCTGCAATTGAAGGGTGAGGGCAGAAACAGGGGCGACGGGTGCCTGATGGGCAAAAGGATGATGTGTACTCCCGCAAACCGGACAGGGTTGCCCTTCCTGTAACCTGCCGCGCAAATCCTTTATGTTGCCGGAAGCCTCCAAGCGTGCCTGTTCGATAAGCAATTGTTCTCGTTCCTGGCGAAGTTTCTCAATCTGTTTGTCTAAAGCCGGTGCATCGACAGCTTTCAGTTCTTCTTCCAGGTTCCGATACTCCTCTTCCGTCCGTTTCAACGCCTGCTGTTTGTTTGCATTCGCCTGTTGCAGAGCGGCAAGTTGTTTATTCAACGCCACAACCTCCTGCTGGAGCGTTTCGATCGAACGAGTGGCCGCTTCCATCCCCGAACGGGCGACCGATGCTGCATCCAAGTGCAACAACAAGGCTGAAAGCTGCTCCGCAATACGTTCCTTCTTCTTATAACGCTCGCGCCAAGCAGCCAGACGGACCATCTCCTCCGCCCCCTGCTTTTGACGGAGGACGGCAGCCTGATATTTCTTTTCGGCATCTTCCTTCCGAAGCGTAACATTCTTCAACTGCTGCTCCGAATGTGACAAGTCGCGGATAGCCGTATCCAACTGGATATCCAGTTTACGCGCCTGCAATATCTCCTGTTGAAGAGATTTAAAACGAGCTTCGGACTGTTGCTGCTCCTCCACTCCCTTTTCGTATTCACGGCGAGCAACCAACAACAATTCCGTTGCGTGCACCAACTTGTCGGCAGCCTCTTTTTGCTGCCTCCGGCGGACAGAAATCTGCTGTTCGACAGAGCGGACAGCCTCTTGAAGAGCCTGCTGCTCCGCTTTCGCTTTCTCGATCCGCTGCGATTCTTTCTCCGCTTGGGCAAGACGAGTGCGCAAGTCGTTTTCTTCCTCATCCGTCAATAGTTCAATGCCTTGTATGCGTGATTGGATCAAGTCGAAGGCATCTTTCGCCCGCGCATTTCTTTCAAATATCTGGCGGGAAATAGCGGAATAAAGCTCGGTTCCGGTCAACTTCTCCAACAAGGAGGCTTTTTCTCCCTGCTCGGCTTTCAAGAAAGTGGAAAAATCGTTCTGCGCCAGCAATACGGAACGCGTAAACTGTTCGAAGGTCAGGCCGATCAGTTCGATGATACGGGCTTGCAGATCGGAACGCGTCCCCTGCTCTTCCTCCTCCTTGTCGAGGTTGTACAACGCCAAACGCGGATTCTGCAACCGTCCGTTTTCCTTGTCACGCGCCCGCGCCACCGACCAGCGTGTCCGGTAGCGGTGTCCGTTCAAGGCCATGAAATCCACCTCTGCAAAACCGGAAGCCGCCCCCCGCCGCAGCAAAAAACGGGGATCGCTCTGCGACAGTTGTTCATTACTGACATCCTGAAGCTTGACATTATTTTCTTTTGCTTGGTCGGTACGAGGCGTACGGGCGAACAGAGCCAAGCACATCGCATCCAAAAGCGTGGACTTGCCAGCTCCCGTAGGTCCGGAAATGGCAAAGATCCCGGCCGAGAGCAACGGCTCTACTGTAAAGTCTATTTCAAAATCACCTTCCAGCGAGGCCAGGTTACGACCTCGTATCGCTAATATCTTCATAGGGAAACCTCCCGTATTACATCGTTAAACATCTTCTCTAACTCTTCCGGCAAATCTCCCCCGAAACGGTTCGTAAAAGTATGGCGAAGCATATCCAGCGGAGCGATCTTTTGCAAATCCGTATAAGACAAAGGACGAGAATCTTCCTCTCCCTCCTTTTTCGGATAAGAAGGGATGATAGAAGTCAGGCGTACAGCCTTATCCGCCAGCACCTCCTCTACCCGATGCCGGAAACCCGGGTCTGGCTCCGTCAGCAGCACCTGTACTTCCAGATAAGGCCATAGGCTGCGGTCGGCTCCCTCTTCCGCCAACGGCAGGTCAGAAAGCTGCAAAAGGACTTCGGCAGGCAATGCCGGTTCCGCAGGAATCCGATGCAGGGCGGTCCGGAGTGGGATGGGCACTGCTTCGAGATCCGACAGGCATCCGTTTTTGAGGGTAAAGGCAACAACCTGATGGTGATAATGCTGTTCAGAGAAAGACATCGGAAGCGGACTGCCTGCATAGCGTACATGCTCACGCCCTCCTACCCGTTGTGCCTTGTGGATATGCCCGAGAGCCGTATAGGCCAAGTCTTCGTTAAAGGCTTCTACCGATATCGATTCAAGCCCTCCCATGATAGTCCGTTCGCTCCGGTCGTCTTCCGACAGTTCGGCACCGGTCGCATGCAGGTGTCCCATCGCAAGGAGTACCTCGCCCGGCTGCCTCTGACTATCGGCATAGTCATAGAGCCCGCGGTACATTCGGGTAACCCCCTCCACATAGGTATCTTTCCTTTCCTCCGAAGCGGGGTAATCTCCCTGGCGAAGATAGGGAACAGCCAAGCAAAGTGCCTCCCGTTTCCCCTCCTTATTATATAAGGGGACCAGGAGTGAATCGAAATCGATCTTGCACAGGTCCGTTCGCGGAACAATCCCGACAATCGACGTATTCAGTTCTTCCAACAAAGGTATCGGCGCCTCCAAACGAGCTGCCGAATCATGATTGCCTGCAATAAGCACGATCTGCAAATGAGGATTACGCCGATTCGCTTCCCGCAAAAACCGGAAAAAACGACGTTGGGCGGCTGCTGATGGATTGGCAACATCGAAGACATCGCCTGCAATCAGCAGGACATCGGTCTGCCGTTGCACCAACAGGTCAGTCAACCACGAAAGAAATGCCTCATGCTCATCATCGCGGTCATACCCGAAAAAGGTTTGTCCGAGATGCCAGTCGGCGGTATGGATTATTTTCAATGACATTGTTTCTTGTTTTGTTTGCAAATTTATCAAAATGTCACTACTAACCCATGAAAACGGGATTAATAGTGCATCTATTTGGAACTACTTGCAAAATTTATTGTCTATCTTTGCCCTCTCAATAAATGAAACGGAACGTATGAATTGGTTACAAGAGGCTTTTTTAGAGCCTACTATGGTTCAAGCAGTTATCATTATTTCGCTGGTCTCTGCACTCGGATTATATTTGGGGCGGATCAAGATATTCGGCATATCACTGGGTATCACATTCGTATTTTTTGCCGGTATCTTAGCGGGACACTTAGGGATCGTCGTGAATAAGGATATGCTTTATTTTGCGCAAAGTTTCGGCCTGATTCTTTTCGTTTATGCATTAGGATTGCAGGTTGGTCCTGGCTTTTTCTCTTCACTGAAAAAAGGAGGTGTAGCTATGAATATGATGGGGTTGGGCGTGATCCTGCTCGGTCTGGTTATGACGGTCGGGTTGCACTGGACAACAGGAATTTCCCTTTCCAATATGGTCGGTTTACTTTGCGGGGCCGTTACCAACACACCTGCTTTGGGAGCCGCTCAACAAGCTTTGTTACAGATAGATCCAACCAACACCAAAGGGGTGACAGACATGGCTTTAGCATGTGCCGTCGCTTATCCGCTCGGTGTAGTGGGCGTGATCTTGGCGATTATCATACTGAAAGCTCTGTTTACCGACAAGAAACAGAAAGACCAAAAAGAACAACGCGACATGACTACCTATGTCGCCGAGTTCCACGTAAGCAATCCGGCGATCTACGAGAAGAGCATCAAGGACGTGATGAAGCTGACGGAAAAGCATTTCGTTATCTCACGCGTATGGAGAAACGGGAAAGTGAGCATCCCTACTTCGGACACCTTGCTTCATGAGCATGATCACCTTTTGATTATCTCCGTCAAATCGGATGTCGAAAATATTAAAGTCCTCTTCGGCGAGCAAGAGAATGTGGACTGGAACAAAGCAGATATCGATTGGAATGCCATCGACAGCCAACTGATCTCGCGCCGCATCGCGGTGACACGCAACCGGGTGAACGGGGTAAAATTAGGTTCTCTCCGTCTCCGTAACCTCTACGGTATCAATATTACGCGCGTGAATCGTGCCGGTATAGACCTGTTGGCCTCTCCTGACCTGCGCCTGCAAATCGGCGACCGGCTGACAATCGTGGGAGAAGCGAATTCGGTAAACACAGTCGGAAAGATTTTAGGAGACGAAATCAAACGGCTGAACAATCCAAACCTCTTGGCTGTCTTTATCGGCATCTCATTGGGGATGCTGTTGGGGGCATTACCGATCACACTGCCGGGAATGAGCACACCGGTCAAATTGGGGATTGCCGGAGGTCCGATCATCGTCGGAATCCTGATGGGTGCATTCGGTCCGCGTTTCCACCTGACAACCTACACAACGATGAGTGCCAACCTGATGCTCCGTCAATTGGGGATCATTATTTATCTGGCGGGATTGGGAATCGATTCGGGTGCACATTTCTTCGAAACAGTTTTCCGGACAGAAGGATTGCTTTGGATCGGACTTGGGTTTCTGCTGACGATCGTTCCGGTGCTGATTGTCGGTTTCATCGCTTCGCAATTCTTCAAACTCGACTATGCACACAACGTGGGGATGCTCTGCGGAAGTATGGCAAACCCGATGGCATTAAACTATGCCAACACGACTGTCGATGGCGACGAGCCTTCCGTTTCTTATGCCACTGTTTATCCGCTCTCGATGTTTATCCGTGTGATTTCGGCTCAGTTGGTACTAATGTTATTCACCTGATCAGGCTTTGGAGCATCTGACCAACACCTTTTCTCCATCTGCCAGAGTGGTTGCAAAGAGATAGACGTGCCCACCATCGGCAATCTTCGTCCGCTTGCGCAAATCTTCTACGGAGAGAGGAAAATTGCGCACGGTTATATTTGCCTGAGGGATTGTTTTTGAAAGTCCTTTACACAGTTTTCCAGTAAAAGGCAGCACTTCGTCCACCCGGAATCTGCGGCCGGGAAAGTCGGGCAACAATTGGTCAGATGTATATAGATGGCTGCTCACTTGCAACTTCTTTACTCCCGTCCGGACAGCTACCTGCTTAAATGCACCGGCTTTTAAAACCGAAGTATTCGGTTCATATAAATAAGCCCCGACCTGACTGACCGGAACCAATACTGCATTACGTTCCTCTTCTAATGTAAAAGAGAAAGATTGCATTCCGTCCGGTCCGAAATTAATGCACCGGATCGACGGTTCCCTGCCATCCGCCTCACGCTCCGTCACGAAAAGCAGTTCCTTGCATTCATTCCTAACAGAAAGGACATGCACGGATGTCGTCCCCGGCAACAGTTCCAAAGTCATTTGTATATCCGCCATCGGCGAGAGCTTTGCGATGAGGCATGGAGAGCGTTTCAGAAGCTCCGGTAACAGTCCGGGCAGATCGGGTTCGCAATCTTGCAAAGCGAAAACCCGCTTGTTGGATTCTCCCCGGCGTGCAGGGTCGATATAAAAAGCATCGACCTCCGGAAGGGTATCGACGGCTTGAGCGGTATCAGCATTTACAACCGTTATGTTGTTGGCACCCAAGACGGAGAAGTTGTGTTTCGCAGCTTCACAATAAGCAGGAAAACGTTCTATATAAGTCAAATGTTTCGCCTTGAGGGAAAGGAAATAGCTATCAATCCCCAGTCCTCCTGTCAGGTCGCAAACTGTCCAACTTTCACCAATCAGCTCCTGCTTATAAGCAGCCGTCTGTTCGGAAGAACATTGCTCCGCAGCAATCTTAGCCGGAAAAATTAATTGTCCGTTCTCATACCACGACGGCAATTTTTCCCGGATCTGTCTCCTGGCCGCAATCTGATCGACCAAAAAGGGAATATCCATTCCGGGATATTTGGCGGCAGAAAGCAGCAAGCGGGCCAAATCGTCTGCGGCATGTTCTTTGATGAATTGTATGTGTGCAGTTGTCAATTCCATATCGGCACTAAAGTCAGTGACGACATAAAAAAAGAGGATGTGCCATAGTATTTGGTGACACATCCTCTTTTCTGCGGAAAGCGAGGGATTCGAACCCCCGGTACAGTTACCCGTACACCGCATTTCGAGTGCGGCC
>OBZW01000996.1_pt1 | contig 11171 bp, 11 predicted proteins | sample 1477021 | NCBI WGS metagenome assembly OBZW01 (sample SAMEA2580262, study PRJEB22360) | human gut metagenome | biome: human gut; feature: human-associated habitat; material: faeces | place: Denmark | collected 2008/2010
CAGTTCTATCTGAGATCGTTCAATTAAGGTTATAATGGCCATGGGACCTGTCCTTCTCTCTAGATGGTATGTTATGCAAACACCATTTTAGCAAGAACGGACAGGTCTTTTTTCACATTTTCTGGGTGGTAACTTTAATTATGCAATCTAGGGTATGACAAAGTTTACGCGGACAAACTTTCCGTACCTTCTCGGGGCGGTTTCTTCAACATGACTAGCTGGTCATTAAATGTCGTAAATAGTGGCTGTTGAATAATTTGATATAACCACATTTGATGCGAGTTGAACCCGTTATCGTCGTATAATGAATGCATATGAATTTACGGATCGTGCTCATTTCGTTTGCATTTGACACGACCCTATCGGAGGCATGGATCATGGTTTATCGTCGAAAAGCCGTTCAATTATCGATCAAATCGTTTGGTAGCGGCTTAAGCACCCCATTAAGTCCAGATAACGAGTGGGTCCAACTGGCCGACCAAGTTCCGTGGCCGCAACTAGAAGAGGCGTACCAATTGGCTTTCCCGTCTAACTTAGGATGGGCAGGTAAACCCTTTCGGCTGCTTTATGGCGCCCAACTGATCAAGCAGCGCACTCAGCTATCGGACCGTGAGTTAGTCGCAGCGATCCGCGATACACCGGCTTATCAGTATTTTATTGGCCTGCCAGAGTATCAGCCGCAAGCACCGTTTTCATTTTCGGTGCTGTCCTATTTCAGGCGCCGGATCGCGCCGCTTTCCGAGTTGATCACGAACATCATTAGCGATTTTGTCCGCGATCGCCTCCAAGCTAAACTTGGCCATCAGAAGATCTTGATCACTGATGCGACTGCGGTCCCAGTAAAGATCAAGTATCCGCAGGATACGCAGCTACTCAATCAGGCGCGGCTCAATTTAGAGCGATTCATCGCAGCCATGGCCAAGCAATTAGCGGTCAAACCGCCGCGTACCTATAAGCGCAAGGCCCACCAAACGTGGACCGCCTTTTCACGTAAACCCCGCCGTTGGGTGAAAACGACCCATAAGCAGATCAAGGCTCAATTACAGTACATCCGACGTGACTTGCGTTACGTCAAAGAACTGCAAGCACAAGGCGGGCAATTGAATCAACGGCAGACACAACGATTAACGATCATTCGAAAATTGTATGAGCAACAAACTGAAATGTATCGACAGCACACTCACCGAGTCGCGGATCGGATCGTAAGCCTTGATCAACCAGCGATCCGACCGATCATTCGCGGCAAAGCAAAGGATCCGGTCGAATTCGGGCCCAAGATCGACGTATCGATCAGTCATGGCGTCGTGGCCGTTGAACGGTTTGCGTTCAATGCGTTTAACGAAAGTGCTGACTTACCAGCAACGATCGACCATTATTTTGACACGTATGGTACATACCCGGATGAGATCTTGGCTGATACGCTTTATCGGACTCGGGCGAATATCGGGCTGTGCGCAGATCTTGGGATCAAACTTAGCGGTCCTAGATTGGGCCGTCGGCCGAAGCAGGTCGATCCGGCCAAACGTAAGGCAGACCGACAAGCCGAAAATCGACGAGGTGAGATCGAGCGTGAGTTTGCCTTCATCAAAGGGAAACTAGGACTTGATCTGGTAACAGCTAAAACTGCAGAAACGATCGCCGTAAGCATTGACGCCGCAATCGTTTTGGCTAATTTGGAGCGGCTCTTAGCTCTTTTTTCTGTACCAATTTCGTTCAATGTACGATCAAGCCAGCAAACGATAAAAATCGAGTATCAAGTGACTGTCGTGGTCCCGAAATCGGGGGCCTAATTCAACAGCCACTAAATAATGTTGCCGGTGCAGGAGGTATGGTAGGGGCTTCTCTCAGATATGCGCTTTTGGGGCAACATGTCAATGCTCGTACTGCAACTAAAATGTCATTTCACATCTCACTTTTTTCGTTATCAGGCCTTTCGATTAATTACAGCATATCCGCATTACTAATTAAGAATAACAATGTATCAATTTTAGCAGGTTCGCTTTCATATATTTCTTTTTTGATTATAGTCTATCCACTCATACCATTAATGCTGAAAACACCATCCTTAAAATTTCCCACAAAATTGATCTTGCTAATGACATCGGTCATCGAATGGTTTGCATGCTTTGGTATAGTGCTATTATCAAATGCTATTTTAAATTTAAATATTGATTTATTTGTTTTATATCAGAGCTATTTCTTCTCTGCTGCACTCGGTGTGGCATCGTTGATTCCTGGAAGTGCCGGTTCTTTTGACCTAAGCCTGACTGAAACGTTAAAACATGCAGGCGTACTGCCTAACACCTCTGCAAGCCTGTTAATTTTGTACCGGTTATTCTATTATGTAATTCCTACCATTCTTGCTGTTGTTTGGTTTATTTTATTAAAAACCAATATCTTGCAATCTAAAGCCAACAAATGATAACGGTTTCTAGTCAGCATAGTAGCTGTTAGAACGCGTTTAGAATATTATTAAAAGTATCCGAATAACGGCTGAAATTAGCTGTATAGCAGTGGCTTGTGACTAGCTTTCGCAAATACATCACAGATCACAGCCTTTACTTATCCATCTATAAATTCGTTCAACTTTCCGATGTTGAAGTGTGAAAATACCGCTTTTTAAAGAATTTGTTTTGCAATAATGATAGCTGCACTAATGGGATAAGTATACATTTGTTCACTAGAAGCATTGCTACTGTATTGGCAGGTGAGTGTCTTCAACCGCAAGGAATTCCTTTATTTTGAATTCAATTTACCTGAAAATAATCTCCAAGTCAAAGAAACCCAACACGCTGTTCTAGATTCGACTTTTGGGTAATGGCCATACGTGTAGATGGTTCAAGATTTATCTTAGTTGATGATTAAGCACTGACTGTATAACCTGACCATCCTCAAATAAAAATTTTTAAATACAAGATTAGACAAATGTTAATAAAACGATTAGATATTACATGATGCGAGGACGAGTGACATAATGAGTTGTCAGGAGACTTAAAAATTAACTATACGAGGAGGAATACCCATGGAACTCTTAAACGAAAAAGAGCTAGCTCACGTTATTGGTGGTAAACGAAAGTGCCCCAAAACGCCCTTTGATAATACGCCTGGCGCATGGTTTGCGCATTTGATTTTGGGCTGCTAGTGACTAGGATCATTTGCTTTATCCGAATCCTACACGGCCATAAGTCGATCGCGAAGATACGCCAAAGCAATGTTTAGAATGTTCAAGAGATCGTCGCGTTTTGAGCTGATTTCTAGAAAACTTCATCCTAGCTTGACTTGTATTGATATTTCACCGTCAATTTATCCGGCTAACGTGTCTAATTGCCGCACTTTTTAGAGAACTCGAACATGTTCTAAGTAAATTTATGGTTGCGATAGTATTCGGCCCCGCTCTCACAAGCTTCAGGCTTTAGTCGGAGGTGTTGACAAAATTCGCTTGTTTATTTTCCGACAGATTAAACACGAAATCGTCCTTTGCATCGTCCACTTCAGTTTGGCCGCCTACATGTGCGTTTATTGTTAGCTTATCGAGAGTGGTCGCTGAACAATTAGTCTACCTAATTGTTCGAAATCTTATTTTTCCATTAAACGTTCAGCCAAACAGCAACCATGGTAACTGTGTCGTCGGATGGCTGTTTGGGTCTGTCAAATAACCGTGACTAAATTGTCAAAGAACCTGTTAGTAGATGCAAAAATTGCTGTTTTCTCAGAGCTTCAAGGGGACCTCGAACCAGCAGATTATTTTAAGCATCATGCGTTCGCCTGAAGCTAACAGGCTTGATTGCTATAAGTAGCGTTACTGAATTAACCGATCTTTCCGTTCTGGTTGATGCGGAAGCATTGTAGAATTATTTACCATGAGCGTTTCAGGCTTCAAGCAAACTGCTCAAAATCAAACTGACTTAAAAGACAGCGACTTCGGTACTCCTTACAGCATAAGGAATATCGATGTCGTTTTAAATGGAACTCAAATTCGTTCGCTTACCTTTAAAAAACTTCTGTGTTGCTAGTTATCGTGCCTCGTATTCCGACTGTTCTCCCGAAGAGAGCGAACTGGCGCAGAAACATTCTGCTCACGCTCTTGAATTGACTTGCGACGCTAAATCTTTATACTGAAACAAGTAATGATCGTCATTCACGCGAAAAGGGGTTAACTGTATGTGCGGAATCATCGCGTTTGCGGACAAGACAATTTTAAATAAAAAGCCAGTTATTAATAACATGATGGACATGATCAAACACCGGGGTCCTAATTCCAGCGGCGAATATATCAATGATAACGTTGCCCTCGGATTCCGCCGGTTGTCGATCATTGACTTAAAAGGTGGTTCGCAGCCGATCCTGAATGAGGATGGCACAGTTGCGATCATCTTTAATGGCGAAATTTATAACTTCCAGAGCATTCGCAAAGATTTGATTGCTGCTGGGCATGTGTTCAAGACCCATTCCGATACCGAGGTTCTGCTTCACGGTTATGAGGAATATGGGATGGACGAACTTCTCAAGAAGATTCGCGGGATGTTCGCCTTCCTTATCTGGGATGATAATAAGAAGGAAATGTTTGGCGCGCGTGATTTCTTTGGGATCAAGCCAATGTATTACTATCACGATGGCGATACCTTTATTGTGGGTAGTGAAATCAAAGCATTTTTGAAGCATCCTAAGTTTAAGAAACAATTGAACAAGGAAGCACTGAAGCCTTATTTGACTTTCCAATATTCGGCTTTGGATGAGACTTTCTTTAAAGGAGTTTACAGGATTCCTGAAGGGCACTATTTTACCTTGAAGGATAACAAGTTAACCATTAAGAAGTATTGGGACATGGATTTCAAGGCGAACAATTTGAGCTTTGAAGATACTGTTGCAGCTATTGACAAGAGTGTTTCTGAGTCAGTTGATGCTCACCGGATTTCCGATGTCGAAGTTGGGTCTTTACTTTCATCAGGGGTCGATTCCTCTTATATCACCGCCTTGTTGCGGCCAGAGCATACCTTCTCAATTGGTTTTGACAACAAAAAGTATCACGAAGGCGTTGCCGCTAAGGAACTCAGTGACAAGCTCGGTTTGGATAACACTAGTGATATTGTTACTGAAAAAGAAGCGTTAGATAACTTCCCGTTGATTCAATATCATTTGGATGAACCGGATTCCAATCCTTCCTGTGTACCGCTATACTTCCTAACGAAACTGGCACACAAAGACGTGACCGTTATTTTGTCTGGGGAAGGTGCCGATGAACTCTTTGCTGGTTATGCGAACTATGGCTTCCATACGCGCAGCCACGCCATTCGAGTCTTTGCGGACGGTTTACGCAAGTTGCCAAAAGGTGTTAAGTATACGATCGCCCATGGCCTGAAAAAGATGCCGAATTTCCATGGCCGCTTGCATCTTTATGAATCAACAGCCCCTGCCGAAGAATTCTTCATCGGCGAAGCACTGGTTTTTCATGAGGGCCAGGCTGACAAGATCTTACAACCGGAATTTCGGCAAAGTGAGAGTGTTCGTGACATCGTGACCGCTTCGTACAAAAAGGTACGTCATTACGATGATGAAGTTAAGAAGATGCAGTATCTCGACATCCACCAGTTCATGCCAAAAGATATTCTTTTGAAAGCTGACAAGTTGTCGATGGCCAACTCGATGGAATTGCGGGTACCGTTCCTTGATAAGGAAGTGGCTAAGGTCGCGGCTGGTATCCCAACCAAGTATCTGATCAATTCGCACAACTCGAAGTATGCATTGCGTGAAGCTGCTAACCGTCACTTACCGGAAGAATGGGCGAGTCGTGAAAAGCTCGGTTTCCCAGTGCCGGTCAAGCAGTGGTTGGAAGACGAACCGTTCTACAAGACGGTCCGCAAAATGTTTGAACAAGACTGGGTCAAGGAATTCTTCGATCAGGATGCCATTCTCGATATCTTGGATCGTACGTATCGGCAGGAAAGCGATGATCGTCGGAAAGTTTGGACGATTTACACCTTCCTTGTTTGGTACAAGGTCTATTTCATCGATGATGAAGTGCCGCATTATATTGCAGATTCAAGTAAAGAGAAACTTGAAGCATAATCCATCGTATTGAATAATAAGCACAAGGCAAATGCAGCAGTTCAGATCTGCAAGCGCCTTGTGCTTGTTTTTGATTTAAGACTTAATTAGAAAGGAAATCATGATGCCACAAGCCGACTGTATCTTTTGCCATCTTCCCCAAACCAGTATCGTTCTTGAAAATGATCTCGCAGTGGCCTTTTGGGATATTCATCCTGTGAGCCAGGGTCACTTGCTTGTGATTCCGCGGACGCATCGAAGCAACTTCTTCGACCTAAGCGAGGAGGAGCTGTTAGCCATCAATCGTCTCATTCATGCAGGCAAAACGTTGATTGACCAGCAATATCATCCTGATGGTTATAATGTTGGCGCTAATGTCGGCCTGTATGGCGGTCAAACAGTGATGCATTGCCACCTGCATTTGATCCCGCGATACCGTGGGGATGATCCTAACCCTGCTGGCGGTATTCGGAAAATGCTACCGAATGGCCAAGAATTTGCCTAATTTAGATGTAGACAGTCAAATCATGTATTTTCGGCAAACAAGACACGAGTGTCGTCAATTTTTGCTTGATATTCCTTGCATACATCAAAAACCCGCCAAAAATTGACGGGTTTTTGATGTGCATTGGCTTGCCTTAAATCAGGGCAATTCAATCAGTCCTTGCTACTTGGAATAAATGGCCGAACCAGATCTGCCAAAGCCTCAATGTTCCGCGTTTGAATATACACGATCCCAGACCCACTAAAGCGGTTGACCAAACCTTCGCCAGTTGTGAAGCCAATGACACCGCTGGCAGGTTGAATGTTGTAATTTAGCTTGCTGTCCCATGCAACGACATGACTGTTATCAATCACATATTCATGACTGCCATCCAAGGCGATCGGAATGATGTCACCATAAGCAGATACGAGCATTGTCCCAGTTCCGGCAGTTTCCATAATGAAGAACCCGCCAGTCCCACCAAACAAAGCACCGCTGACTTTTTGACTCACCATGTGATAGCTGGCGCTGGTGTCCATGGCCAGAAAAGCACCCGTGTTCAAACGATATTGATGGGTGTCATCAAGTGTTAACTCTTTAATAACGCCAGGATTACCGGGGGCGATGGCCAATTCAGCATCCGGGGCAGTGCCAGTGGCGGTTGTGATGAAAAAACGTTCGCCGCTGGTGACTGAGCGGCCGATAGCACTCATGATACCGCCAAGGCCCTTCTTACCATTACTATTCATATGACCGCTGAGTTCGACCAAGCCATTGTGATAAATCATGGACCCGGATTCAATTTGAATCGTTTCATCTTGGCCCATCGTAATGTTGACAACCGGGAAGGTGCTGTTAGGTGTGATTGAATAATTCATGACTAAATGCTCCTCTCTTAATTAAGGTCATTGTAGCCTATTCTGCAGGGTATGTGTTGGTTGTTGTCGTTTGGCAAAACTGCATTTTTCGTGGTGTCCTTATACGAATTAAAGGAAAGAACGACGAAAAACCTGAAAATACCGACGTTTAAATTTAAATGAACCCCGAACTGTTCCTCAGGCGTATATTTTGGATAAGATAACCAAAATTGGTAGCTGGTAGATGTTGGAAGGGATTCTGCGATAGCACGACGGCAAGCATTCAAAAGGCTAGTTTTGTATATAGTCAGGATTTAACAACGCGTGCATGAATAAAGGAGCGATTTTGAATGGATGAAAAGCAAGCGATCATTGTTAAGATGTTAGAACTACAACACCTTTTTGGAGAACAAACAGATGGCACCGCCCAAATGATTGTCCTAAAAATAAAACAGGCAATTGATAAACTAGCAAGTAAACGAACACAAGGGATGAACATTGGTCCGCAAGTGCGGTCAATCGGTTACTTTATCAGAGATGAGATGCGCGAACATCATTATCAACTCACATTAGAGCAACAGACTGTTCTTCTTGATATGGAAAGTAAGGCACTAGATATTGAAAGAAAGTTCCAGCCCGGCCTAGCATTGTCTAGAATCATTCCTTTTTAAAGCAAGCTCCAATCGTCGCGTTAAGCACCTAACACCTTGGATTGGTAAAAGAAGCCGCAGCAACGCATGCTATTTAAACTTTATGATTTTGTGGGGGTGACTATGATTGAGTATTTAGTATTCTTTGTACTCCTAGGGATTTTAATCGCTAGTAATCTTGTCATTGCTGTACTTGATTATCGAAAACAAACACAGCGGGACATCCCCCCAAAACAGAAACGCCGAAACTTCATTAAAAACATTTTTTTAGGTAGTTTTGACCTCTTTATAAGCTTCTGGCCATAGCTGTTATTTGGTGGCTGTTTTTAACAAAAAAGCGTGGAAAAGTTTATTCAAATAACTTGTAGCATCAGTTTCTAAAGTAAGCAGATTTATAAATCATTTGACAAATGCTTCACAACCCAGTAACCTGTAACTAATCTAATTCTTAGGAGGTTCTCATAATGATCAACAAGCTGACTCAAAGCGAACAATCCTTTTATTTCTGGTTTTTCAGACACGATCTGTGAGACCAGTTACCTTTGAGTGAGCGGTCACACAGATCAAGCAATTGACTGTGTGGCTGAGATCAGGAGAATCATTCCCATTATCTTACCCCACAGTCGGCTTGTGACTGTGGGGTTTTGTTTGATTTCAAGCAGCAGAACGAGTGACTCGCTAATCAAAATGGTCTCGAGAAGGGGGACAATTGACCGTGGCGGCAAAGTTCGGACGCCTAGGTCTTCCCCATGAAACAAGTTATGATAGAACTATAAGGAAAAATATTGGAGGAAAATAATATGGCATTAGTTGATCGGATGAATCAGGAAGTTAAGCAGCTCAAGCCCAGCGATATTTTGCAATTTAATGCTGCGATCAGCGGGATTGAAGGTATTGTCAAGCTGACACTTGGCGAGCCGGATTTTCCGACACCTGAACATGTGAAGGCGGCCGGTATTGCATCGATTGAAAACAATGAGAGTCATTACACGCAAAGCAAAGGACTTCCAGGATTGCGGGCTGCTGCCAGCCATTATCTGGCGACGAAATACAACACCAAATATGACCCGGAAAGCCAAATTTTGATCACTGCCGGCGCGACAGGCGGCATCTATTCGAGTTTGACGGCGATGCTGAATAAAGGCGATACCGTCATTATCCCGACGCCAATTTTTCCGTTGTATATTCCAATTGTGTTGTTAAATGGTGCCAAGCCGATTTTTATTGATACGTCAGAAGATGGTTTCATTTTGAAACCGGAGAAGTTGCAGAAGGCAATTGAGGCAAACAAAGACACGGTAAAAGCCGTTGTTTTGAACTATCCGACGAATCCGACAGGTGTGACATACGATCGCGCGGATTTGGAAGCTTTGGCGGCGGTGATCAAGCAATATGAAATCTTCGTATTGAGCGATGAAATATACTCCGAGCTGACGTATACAGGCAAACATGTGTCGATGGGTGAAATTTTACCTGATCAAGCGGTTGTATTGAATGGGGTCTCAAAGTCCCATGCCATGACCGGTTGGCGGGTCGGAATCACCGCAGGACCAGCTGATGTGATTCAGCAGATTGGCAAAGTAAGTGAATTCACGATCACGAGTGTCACCACCAATGCGCAGCGCGCCGCTGAAGAAGCCTTGAAAAACGGCATGGATGATACGCAGCCAATGAAGGAAGCTTATATGAAACGCCGTGACTTCTTGATCAAAGCCTTAACTGCCGCAGGGTTGACTGTGCCGAACCCAGATGGCGCTTTCTATATTTTTGCTAAGCTCCCAGAGCGAATGCATGATAGTTGGAAGTTCGTCTACGCTTTGGCACGCGAGGCGAAGGTTGCTGTAATTCCTGGCGCTAGTTTTGGCCCCGGCGGTGAAGGGTACGTGCGGATTTCTTATGCAGCTTCAATGGCGGATCTCAAGTTGGCAGCCGAGCGCATCGCCAAGTATATGGCAACGCATTAATGGGCCGATTGAAAAATGCTGGGCTTACAATCTGGAGGCAAATATGACAAAAATTCTAATGTATACCGTCCGACCTGATGAGCGGGCTGCGATTGATGCTTGGGTCGCTGCTAATGATATTCAAGTTGATACCAACACGGTTGAATTTGGACCGGACACCGTTGATTTAGCCAAGGGGTATGACGGTGTCGTGATTCAACAGCATGGTGCGATTCCTGAGGAAATGGTTTACCAAAAACTGAAGGCATTTGGCATCAAACAGCTGACATTGCGCATTACCGGCTACGATATTGTGAACCTTGATGCCGCCACTGCAAACGGATTAGTTGTGACCAATGTACCGGCCTATTCGCCACGATCGGTTTCCGAACTGGTTTTAGCCCAAGTCATGCGGTTGATTCGGCATTTAGGGGAAGCAAGCGCCCGCGAAGCGAAGGATGATTATAGTTGGACCGGCCTTGAAGCACCTGAAATTCATAACTTGACGGTCGGTATTATTGGTGCTGGTAAAATCGGCAGTGCTGTGGCCCGTATTTTTCGGGCATTGGGAGCGACTGTGATCGTCAGTGATCCAGTGAAGCGGCCTGAATTGGCGGATACGGTCAGTTATGTGGATCTAAACACCTTACTCACCACATCTGATGTCGTGACGGTCCATACACCGTTGGACGGCTTGACCACCCATCTCATTGATGCGGATGCGTTACGTAAAATGAAATCGACCGCATATCTGATCAATGCGGCCCGCGGGCCAATTGTGGATACGGAGGCGCTGATAAAAGCACTTAATGATCACACGATTGCCGGAGCAGCCTTGGATACGATTGAAGGCGAAGCCGGTATTTTCGGAGAAGACCGCAGTCAAACGCTCGTTGATAATCAGACACTTGAAACTTTGAAGGCTATGCCGAATGTTGAAATTTCACCACATATCGGTTTTTATACGGATGCGGCGGTCAAAAATATGATTGATATTTCACTGGACGATGTTAAAACCATTCTTGAAGGCGGCAAGTCAGCGCATCAAGTCAACTAACTTGGAGGACAAGTCAATGAAACAAGATGCTAAAACCATTACTATGAACATTTTGAACGGATTATCCGTGGGAATTATTGTGGGTCTACACTTTCTGGTGTTGAGAAATAATCAACACTGAACGTGTAGGCCCTT
>OBZW01000999.1_pt1 | contig 11103 bp, 10 predicted proteins | sample 1477021 | NCBI WGS metagenome assembly OBZW01 (sample SAMEA2580262, study PRJEB22360) | human gut metagenome | biome: human gut; feature: human-associated habitat; material: faeces | place: Denmark | collected 2008/2010
GGGATTGTGTTACGGATTGCAGAAGCCGCTGATCGCCGTGGGATCGCTCGACGCGCTGACGGAGGTTGCCCGCGAAGATTACGAAGCGGGTATTCTTTCTGTTTCCGACTGGGACCGTGCGCTGCTCTGCCCGATGGTCGATGCCCGCCGCATGGAGGTTTATGCGCAGGTCTTCGATGCGGAGGGCCGTCCGCAGAACGAGGTTACGGCCGAGGTGATCGATGCCGGCAGCTTCCGGGAATTCCGGGAGCAGGGCCGTCCGTTCGTGATTTTCGGCAGCGGCGCTCGCAAATGCGCCGAGGTGCTTGCCGGCGCCGAGTTCGTCGAGGTGGCCCCTTCGGCCCGCGGTCTTGCGCGGCTGGCCCAGCAGGCGCTCGACGAAGGCCGTACGGAGGATATCGCTTACTTCGAACCTTTTTACCTGAAGGATTTCGTCGTCACGACCTCGAAGAAAAGTCTGTTTTAGTTCCGTTGCCGACATATGACCGAAGCGGAACTGGTAAAGAGTCTTTCGGAGCGGTTCTATTCGGACTTCGCAGATACGGTGGCCCGGCGGGTGCGCGATGCGGGGGCGGTGGAGCTGCTTTATCGGGTGGCGACCTCGCCGTATGCTAACCTGCCGAAGCCTGCGAGACACAAAGCGGCTTTCCGGAGCGCCTATGTGCTCGAAAAGATCTATTTCGCCGCTCCCGATGCGTTCATGCCCTTCGCCGGAGCGTTCTGCGACAGGGACTTCCCCGCTTGTACGGACCGGAGCGCGCAGCGCCATTTCGCAAAGATCATGGCCGACCTGCTGGGACGTTATACGCCCGATTCCTCTTCGCTGGAGCGGATCGCCGAGACGGCGGCGCAGTGGGCCGCCGATCCCGGCACGAAGCGCGGTGCGGATCTGGGCCGTCGAGGTGCTGAAACACTGCCGTGAGCGGGTCGGCTGGGTAGCGGAGGCGTGGGACGATCTTGTCGAGACGATGGCGCACGGCGCGACGCCGGGCATCGAATGTCGGATGCGCAAGAGCTGGAAGCCGGGCCGGAGCGACAAAGCCTGAAAAAATAATCCGGGATTAATTCGGACCCGGGATGAGTCCGGAGCATGTAATACCTCGGAAAACAAAAATCCCCGTGAACTTGCTTCGCGGGGATTTTTGTTGCGGTATGTCGTCCGGTTATTTCACGCTGCCGATCACGGCCTTCAAGCGCTGCTTGAAGTTGTCGCCGATAATGGTCATGGAATCGGTCTTTTCGAACAGTGCGGCCTTGTTCTTCGCATAGGCTCCGATGAATTCGGCGATGCGGAACGGCTCTTCGAGGATGAAGTTGGGGCACTGCGAAACGCGCAGGTACTCTTCGGGCAGCATCAGGTAGGGTTCGCTGTGGGCGCCCTGCTCGGTCTTGAATTCGACGGTCAGGTCGAGACAGCGTTTGAAGACGCCGCTCATGCCGTACAGGTCGGCCTGATGCGCCGTCGCATAGTCGTCGAACGCGAGTTCGATCTCCACCGGAGCGTCGCAGGCCGTCGTGCCCGTGTAGATCACCGGTGCGAGCGTGTAGCCGTCGTAGGTCCACTCCCCGGCCTTCGGAAAGCGCGAGTAGGCCAGTTCTTTGCCGTTGACCTTTACAGACTTGGGCGGGAAGACGGCCGGGAAGCGCAGTTCGTAGCTGCGGTTGTCGGACGCGCCCGCAAACGAACCCTCGCGGGGCGAAATGCGTACGCGCACCGTGTTGCCCTCCTGCTTTTTGCTGACTGTTGTCACCGCGTAGTTCGTCTTGTACTGCTGGCTCATGCCGTCGTCCTCGTAGTGGCGCAGCTGCCCGTCGCCGCCCGGAATGAAGGTCAGCACCAGCGTATCGCACGGCTGCTGGAGGTTCTTTACAGTCGCCGGATTCATCGGAATGATCGAGCCTGCCTTGGCGTAATGGGGATTTTCCGCCAGCGTGTAGTGCAGCTCCTCGGTGCGGCCGCCTTCGTACATCGAGCCGGTCGCGCAGTCGAACCACGCCCCTTCGGGGAACCAGATCGTGCGGGGGGCCAGACCCGTTATGCTGTCCACCGGCTGGGTGATGGTCGTGGCGAGAATGTCGTTGCCGAACATGAACTGTTCGGGCGTCTCGTACGCCTTGTCCGATTCGGGATAGTCGTAGTACATCGGGCGGCACATGCCGACGCCCGTGTCGTAATTCTCGCGGGCCGCATTATAAATATAGGGTGCCAGCGTGTAGCGCAGGCGGATGGCGTCGCGCATGAGGAACATATGGTCGGGAAAGCACCAGATGCAGCGTTCGATGCGCGGGTCTTTGGTCGAATGGGTTTTGAAGATCGGAGTGAATACGCCGTATTGCAGCCAGCGCGTGTAAAGTTCCGGGTCGGTCGCCTTCTGTGTCTTGTGGAACATGTGGCCGCCGATGTCGTGGCCCCACCAGCCGTAGTTGACGTTCGAAGCCGTAGCCGTGAAGTAGGGCAGGTAGGCGAGCATGGGCCATGTGGCGTAGGTGTCGCCCGAAAATGCCAGCGGATAGCGGTGGCTGCCCAGCCCGCCCCAGCGGTGGTAGATGAAGGGGCGCAGTCCGGGGTTCTGACGCTCCGCATGGTTGAAGAAGGTGTGGTTGAGCCAGAAGGTGTTCGACAGTCCGGGGGTGTATTTCGACTCTTTCCACTGCTGCCAGTCGAGCCACCAGAAGTCCACGCCGTCGCGTTCCATCGGTTCGAGTACGGTTTTGAAATAGGCGTCGGCCCATTTCCGTTCGTCGATTTTGAACGGTACGCTCTTGCCCTTCTCAGACCATCCGTATTCCTTGGTAAAGTCGTCGTATACAGCTTCGTAAGGTTGGATACCTGAAGCGGGATGGAGGTTGAGCGCCACCTTCAGCTCTTCGTTCTCGGTCCACTTGAGGAAGTTCGCGGGCGAGGGGAACAGCTCCTTCTGCCACGTGTAGCCCGTCCAGCCGATGCGCTGACCGTATTCGTCCTTCGGCGAATTGCTCTTGCGCAGGCCCCATGTCTCGTGCCAGTCCATATCGACGATCAGCACGTCGATCGGCACGTCCATCGACTTGAGTTTGTTCACCAGATCGACGAATTCGTTGTCCGAATACTGCCAGTAGCGGCTCCACCAGTAGCCCAGCGTATATTTCGGAGGCATCGGCGCGCGGCCGGCGACGAGCGCGTAGTCGGCCAGCGCCTGTTTGTAGTCGTGTCCGTAGGCGAAGAGGTAGAGGTCCTGACGGTCGCCTTCGGGACGCGCTTCGACCCACTCTTCCCATTCGGAACCGTCGGGCGTCAGCACATGACGCTGCGAATCGTCGATCAGGGACCAGCCCGCGCGGGAGAGGATGCCCTGCTCCATCGGCTCCTTGAGTTTCGAACCGTCGGCGCCGTCGAGCGTGCGGGTCGTGCCCAGCAGGTTCTGCGGATTTTCCATGCCGGGAGTCCAGACCACCTCCTTGCCGTTGAGCGTGAATACGGCTTTCAGGTTTTTGTCGCTGAACTTGCCGTTCTTAAGATACGTAAGCGTCAGCGCCGGGGTCGTGATCGTGAGTTTCGATTTGCTTTCGCGGACCTTGAATTCGGGAACCGGAGTCTCGCGATTGACGAACGTCAGCGTCGCACGGTCTTCGAATTGTCCGTCGGCACTCCACTCCATACGGATCAACTGCGGTGTGAGCACCGTAAACCGGGCGTTTCCCGAAGTTACGACGGCTTTGGCGTCGGCCTTCGGGTTGTCTGCGATTGCAGGCGACAGCGTGCAGGCGAGCGCTGTCAAGAGGGCAAGAAATCGTTTCATCTTAATTTGATTAGCTTGGTTACCGGGTAAAGATACGCAATTCGGAACGAATCCGCAAATATTTTTCTTTCGAAACGAAAATTATTGGTTTCGGAAAGCAAGTTTTGCCGGAGGGCTATTGCGCCGTCGTATCGGTCGCAGCGGCTTCCGCCGCGGATTTTGCAGCAGTTTCCGCCGCGGATTCCGTTGCGGAGAGGGCCGCCGGGTCTTCGTCGGCTCCGGCGGTTTCGAGCGTGCGGGCCGAATGGCGTTTCTTGGTTTGCAGGCTCGCCGTTTTGCGCAGCCGTTCCCCGACGCGGACAATGTTGTCGTTGCCCGTGCAAAGCCGCTTGTGGGCGTCTTCGTATGCATCGCGGGCCTTGTCGAGCGCGGTGCCGACCCCTTCGAGCGAAGAGGTGAAGGCTACCAGCTGTTCGTAGAGTTTCAGTCCGCAGGCGGCGATCTCCTTGGTGTTCTTGTCCTGATCGTTGTATTTCCAGAGGTCGGCCACCAGCTTGAGCAGGGCGAACAGGTTCGTCGGCGAGGAGACGATGACTTTCCGGTCGTAGGCGTCCGCCCAGATCGCCGGATCGTTCTGCAGGGCGGCGAGGAATGCCGGTTCGTTGGGTACGAACATGATGACGAAGTCGGGCGAGTTGAGCCGCCGCTGGTACTCCTTGCGGCCCAGCTCGGCGACGTGCTGGCGCACCGAGGCCACGTGCGCCGCGAGGTGACGGCGGCGCTCCTCCTCGCTTTCGGCCGAGGTGTAGCCGACGAACGCTGTGAGCGAAACCTTCGAGTCGATGACGATGTCCTTCTTTTCGGGCAGGTGCAGCACTACGTCGGGGCGCAGGTTGCGGCCCTCCTCGTCCTTGATGTTGTACTGGGTCTGGTAATGTATGCCTTTGATGAGTGCCGAGCTGTCGAGGATGGTTTCGAGCAGCATCTCGCCCCAGTCGCCCTGCACCTTCGAGTTGCCTTTCAGCGCGTTGGTGAGGTTGGTCGTCTCGGCCGGGGGTTCAGCTCCATGAGGTTTTTCAGCTCGGCTTTCAGCTCGCCCCGCTGCGAGGTCTGCGTGGTGTAGATCTCTTCGACCCGCTTGCGGAAGTCGGTGATGTTGTCGCGGAAGGGTTTCAGCAGACTGTCGATCTGCTCCTGACTGGTTTGGCGGAAGCGCACCGAGTGTTCGCCCAGAATTTCGGTCGCGAGGTTTTTGAACTGCGCCCGGAAGGTCTCCTCCAGCTTTTCGCGCTCGGCCTTCTCGGCCGCACGCTCCTCGGCGTTTTTCGCCCGCAGCGACGCGAGTTCCGTCTCGGACGAGGCCCGGAGCGCCGCCAGCTCCGCTTCGGTGCGGGTCCGCTGTTCGGTCAGTGCTTGTGCCTGCGCTTCGTACCGCTGGCGAAGCTCCCTTTCGGCCGACACGGCCTGCTCGGCTGGGGGCCGCCCGGGCTCGCATTCGGCGAGCCGGGCTTCGGCGGCCGAAAGACGGGCGGCGGCGTCGCGTTCGCGCGCTTCGGCGTCGGCGTTCGACGCGCCGAGACGGCGGGATTCCCGATGCCAGAGCAGCAGGACGATGGCGAGGATGGCTGTCAGGCAGCAGGTTGTCAGTATGAAAAGCGAGGTCGGGGTCATGGCTTTTGCGGTAATCTATTCCATGCAAAAATAGCAATTTATTCCCGGAAAACGAGCCGTTCGGGGCGCATGCGGAATATTTTGGCGCCGAATGCGAATTTATTTGCCTGAAACAGCGTGCGGTTTGCCGATTTTTTATAGTTTTGTTCCTTAATCGGATTCATTTTAAATTTGAAGCATATGAAGAATTTCTTACGACCTTTGAAGCTGGCCTGCCTTGCGGCGGCGTCCATGCTGATTGTTTCCTGCGGCGGCAGCGCGGATTACCGCAGCATCCTGCCCGCAGACTCGTTTATGACCGTGTCGGTCAATCCCGCATCGCTGATGCAGAAGTGCGAAGCCGGCGATTTGGACCAGCATCCGCTTTATGTCCGGATCAAGGCCGAACTGGATAAAGACCAGAACCTCTCCGCCGAGGAGAAGGAGTACCTGCTCGCCTTGCTGAAGAATCCGGGCGAATCGGGTATCGACGTGAAAAAGGATTTTTTCTTCTTTGCGGCGATGGAAGGCACTGTCGATGCTCCCGTTATGCGGGGCGGTCTGCTGCTGCCGATCGGCGACAAGGCCAAATTCGACGCTCTGCTTGCGCGGATCAACGAAAAGAGCGGTGTCGCGCCCGAAACCAAGGGCGGCGTTTCGGTCGTCGATCTGGGTAAAGAGGGCGATGCCGGCGTTTTGTGCGCCTACAACGACATCGCGTTCATGGTCTATTTCGTGCAGAACGGCGTTGACGATCTGGCCGGCGACGTGCGCAAGCTGTTCGCCCAGCAGAGCGGCGAGAGCCTGATGGGCGACAAGGCCGTTGCGGAGCAGCTCGCCCGGAAGAACGACATCAACATGGTGCTTTCGTACGGTGAGATACTCCCCATGATGAACAATCCGATGCTCAGCTCGATGCCGATGATGGATGCGCTGAAGGGGATGACGATGGTCGGTTCGGTCAATTTCGAGAAGGGCCGGATCGTTACGGAGGCCGCCGTGTCGTACAAGGACAAGGAGAGCGAAGCCAAGATGATGGATTTCTACGCCTATGTCAAGCCCCAGACCGGAGCGCTGCTGCGCTATGTGCCGGCCGCTTCGATCGGCGCGATGTCGCTGGGACTCAACGGCGAAAAGCTCTATTCGATGCTCTCGGCGATGCCCGGTTACGGCATGCTGATGGCAAATCCGATGGTCAAGCAGGTGATGGAACCCTTCGACGGCGACTTCCTGCTTTCCTTCTCAGGAATGGGCATCGACGGCAAATATCCCGTGGCGTCGATGCTGGCGCAGGTGAAAGACCCGGCCGTGCTGCAGACGATCGTCACCAACATGGCCGGCATGCCGGTTCGGCAGACCGCAGAGGGTGAATACACGTTGAACATGGGCGGCGTGACGATCCTGTTCGGCGTGAAGGGCGACGTGCTCTACTGCACGACCGACGCGGTCGTGAAGATGGCGCTCGACGGCGGCGAAATCGCGTCGATGGAGTCGATGGATAAGATTTTCAAAGGTCAGTCCTCGACCTTCTACCTCGATTTCGAGGGGCTGAACGCGATGATCGCCCAACTGCTCGGCGGCAATGTCACTCCGCAGGCGGAAGCGGCGCTCTCCGTGCTCGGCATGTTCGACGACATGGAAGCCTATGGTACGATGAAGGGCGGCACGATGATCGTAAACATGGTGGACAAGGAGCAGAACTCGTTCAAGACCATTTGCGGCAAGACCGGCGAGCTGATTCGTCAGTACGTGCCGGAAGCGAATTTGTAATATCCGTGGAAACAGAGAAAAGCGGCCGTCCTCGAAGAACGGCCGCTTTTCCTGAAACAGATGATGTATGGAGTCGATTACTTTGCAGCAGGTGCTGCCTGACGCCTTTGCGGGCAATCCGGAGCCGCCGAAATCGGACTTGTGGCTGCATGACGTGACATTCCGCAAGGGGGAGTATTATCTGGTCGAAGCCGCTTCGGGAACCGGAAAGTCTTCGTTGTGCAGTTTTCTGTACGGGGCCAGAACCGACTATGCGGGCCGCATCCTGTTCGACGCTGCGGACTGCCGGACGCTTTCCGTGGCGCAGTGGGGCGAACTGCGCCGCCGGTCGCTGAGCATGCTCTTTCAGGACCTGCGTCTGTTCGGGGAGCTGACCGTGGCGGAGAATCTCGCGCTGAAGAACGAACTTACCCACTTTTTGACACCGGACCGGATCGAGCGCCTGCTCGAAGCTGCGGGGATCGCCGGCAAGCGGGATACTCCGGCCGGGAAGCTCTCGTTCGGGCAGCAGCAGCGCGTCGCATTCATCCGCTGTTTGTGCCAGCCCTTCGATTTCATCCTGCTCGACGAGCCGGTGAGCCATCTCGACGCCGCCAACGGGGAGGTGCTCTCGGCGTTGCTGCTGGAGGGCGCGCAGGCGCAGGGAGCGGGAGTGATCGTCACCTCGGTCGGCAGTCGGCTCCGGCTGCCGTACCATAAAATCTTTACGTTATGAGGTTGCTTTGGAAATTGCTGCGCTGTCATCTGAGCATGGCCCAGACCGTCGGATTCACTCTCGCCGGATTGGTCGGCATGGCGATCGTGCTGACGGCTTTGCAGGCATACCGCGACGTCCTGCCGGTTTTCGACCGGCCCGATTCGTTCATGCGGGGCGATTATCTGGTGCTGTCGAAGCAGGTCGGGGCGCTTCAGGCGATCGGACTGGGCAGCAGCGACTTTACGGCCGAAGAGCTGGCCGACCTGCGGGCGCAGCCCTTCGTGCGCGAAGCCGGGGCCTTCACGCCTGCCGATTACCGGATAAAGGGAACGGTCGGCATGGGCGGCGTGGAGCTTTCGACCTACCTGTTTTTCGAGTCGGTGCCCGACCGCTTCCTCGACGTCGGGGCCGAAAATTGGGATTACAAGGCCGGGGACAGGGATATTCCCATCATCATTCCGCGCAACTACCTGAACCTCTATAATTACGGATTCGCCCGGTCGCAGGGACTGCCGCAGATATCGGAAGGCATCTTCCGCCGGGTCTCACTCGGCATTGAGATTGCGGGTAACGGACATCGGGAGCAGTTCCGAGGGCGGATCGTCGGGGTGGCCAACCGTTTGAATACGATTCTGGTGCCCGATGCGTTCATCCGCTGGTCGAACGGGCGCTTCGGGAGCGGAGCCGCGAAACAGCCGGCGCGGATTATCGTCGAGACTGACCGTCCGGTCGATGCGGCCGTGACGGATTACCTCGCCCGCAAGGGCTATGAAGCCGAGGGGGACCGCCGGGACGACGGCAGGGCGGCCCGTTTCCTGCGGATCGCCGCGGGCGGCGTGGCCGGCGTGGGACTGGTGTTCAGCGCGATGTCGTTCTATATCCTGATGCTGAGTATCTTCCTGCTGTTGCAGAAGAACAGCGGCAAAATGGAGAACCTGCTCCTGCTGGGATATGCCCCCTCCCGTGTGGCGCGCCCCTACCAGCTGCTGACGCTCGGACTGAATCTGGGCGTGCTGTGCGTGGCTCTGTTGGCGGTGTGGCTGGTGCGTCTCTGCTATTTGCCCTCGCTGGCCGCCCTGCAGGAGGATTACCGGCCTGTGGGGTTGGGGTTTACGGTTTTGTGCGGCGTTGCGCTTGCGCTGTTGCTTTCGTTGTTCAACGGGGCGGCGATCCGCCGGAAAATCGACGGCCTGAATCGGGGGCGGCGCTGAGGCGCGGCAGTCCGGGCGGTTTGTCCGCAAACGCATGGCCGCAGAGCCTGGCGAATTGTATATTCCGCGGCGCAATCCCGCTCCGGAGTGCGGGAATCCGCGAAAAATGACTATCTTTGTCTATAGAACACGATATTAACCGAACAATGAACAGAATAGTAGCACCTTCGATGCTGTCGGCCGATTTCGGCCACTTGGAGCGCGATACGCAGATGATCGACCGCAGCGCGGCCGAATGGGTCCATATAGACGTGATGGACGGCGTTTTCGTGCCGAATATCTCTTTCGGATTTCCCGTGCTGAAAGCTATTCGCAAGGCGACGGCGAAGTGTCTCGACGTGCATCTGATGATCGTCGAGCCGGAACGTTACGTGGCGCGCTTCGCCGAGGCGGGCGCCGACGTGGTGACGTTCCATTACGAAGCCACCTACAACCCCAAGGGATGTATCGAAATGATCCGCAACGCGGGTGCAAAGGTGGGGGTGTCGATCAAGCCGGCCACTTCGGTCGAGGTGTTGCGCGACATTCTGCCGCAGATCGATCTGGTGCTGATCATGAGCGTCGAACCCGGTTTCGGCGGGCAGACGTTCATTCCCGCGTCGCTCGAAAAGATCGCGCAGCTGCGCGCATTGGCCGACGAGCTGGGGACGGAGACGATCATCGAGGTGGACGGCGGCATTTCGTCGCACAACGCGCACGAGGTTTTCGGAGCGGGCGCCGACGTGCTGGTGGCCGGCAACGCCGTGTTCGGGGCCGAGGACCCGCAGGCCGAGATCGTGAAGATGCTCAACGCCTGACGTGCCGTCCGGTCTCTTCGTCGAGTAGCAACCGCAGATCGCTTAGCAGCGCTCCGTCGTCGAAGTATTCGCTTCCGTAGGTGAGGTTGAATGCGTAATCGAATCCGGCGGGATTGGCGCCCTGATTGTGCTGGATGATCGTTTCGGCCTTGTCGAGGGCCTTCACCCAGCGTGCCTCCGGCGTCTGGCAGGCTTCGTACTCTTCCCATATTTCCCGTATCGTGGCTCCCGCTTCCGGCGGGAGCAGTCGTGTCAGCCGCTCCATGGCCGCCAGCTCCGAGGCGGCTTTGACTCCGGGCGCGGTCTGCGCAATGGCCGGAACGTCGCCGTCGAAGGCTTCGCCCAGATCGTGAATCAGACACATCAGCACCACCCGTTGCATGTCCAGTTCGGGCCGCTCGCCGGTCAGCACGGCGGCCAGCAGCGCCAGCCGCCACGAGTGTTCGGCGGTGCTTTCGTGCCGTCCTTCCGAGGTGTAGGCGGTGCGCAGTACGTTTTTCAGCCGCTCGGATTCGCGGATGAAGCGCAGGTATCGGATCAATTTTTCCATGACAGACTTCGTTTCGGATTTCAAAGATAGCGAAAACCGGGAGACAAGGCGGAATTTATTTCGGGCTTCTCCGGGGAGTATCCTATCTTAGGACTTGCAAAGATAGCGATATGTCGGATTAAATCATTAACTTTGCGGTGATTTTACAGATGCCATGATTTCGTTAGACAACCTTACTGTAAGCTACGGGGGCTGGACCCTCTTCGACAATATCTCATTTCTGATCAACCCGAAGGACCGCATCGGTCTGGTGGGCCGCAACGGTGCGGGAAAAACCACGCTGCTGCGCATCATCACGGGCGAACAGCAGCCCACGTCGGGCCATGTGACCCTGAACGGCGAATGTACGATCGGCTATCTGCCGCAGACGATGCGCGTGGCCGACACCACGACGCGAAAACTCGCGACGGCCAAAGCCTTCGATGAGGTGCTGCGGCTGGAGGCGGAAATCGCCTCTCTGACGCGCGAGATCGCCGAACGCACCGATTACGAAAGCGCAGGATACGAACAGCTTCTGCATCGTCTGAACGACGCGCAGGACCACTACCATATCCTCGGAGGCGACACCCGCGAAGCCGACATCGAAAAGACGCTGCTGGGCCTCGGATTCAAGCGCACGGATTTCGGCCGCGCCACGAGCGAGTTTTCGGGCGGCTGGCGCATGCGTATCGAGCTGGCGAAACTGCTGCTGCGCCGTCCTTCGATCTTT
>OBZW01001009.1_pt1 | contig 10998 bp, 9 predicted proteins | sample 1477021 | NCBI WGS metagenome assembly OBZW01 (sample SAMEA2580262, study PRJEB22360) | human gut metagenome | biome: human gut; feature: human-associated habitat; material: faeces | place: Denmark | collected 2008/2010
TTATCTCCGAGCCACCACCCTCTTCGCCGCCGGCGCTGCCGTCAGCGGGGCCAGCCTCGTTGTCCGTGCCATGGCCTCCGGCCGCAAGGTCGCCGCTGCCATCGACCAGTATCTCAAAAACAAATAATTTCAACTTTTAAAATTTAATTAACATGTGTGGCATTACAGCAATCTTCAACATCCATAGCAACGCCGCCGACCTCCGTCAGCAAGCCCTGAAAATGAGTAAACGCATCCGTCACCGCGGTCCGGACTGGAGCGGTATCTATCAAGGCAAGACCGCCATCCTCGCCCATGAACGCCTCTCCATCGTCGATCCTGCATCCGGCGGCCAACCTCTGAGAAGTAAAGACGGCCAACTGATCCTCACCGTCAACGGCGAGATATACAACCATCGCGAACTCCGCGAACAGTTGAAAGACGAATACGAATTCCAGACCGGAAGCGACTGCGAGGTCATCCTCGCCCTCTACCGCAAGTACGGTGTGGGATGTGTGGAAAAGCTGAGCGGCATTTTCGGGTTCGCTCTCTACGACGAAACGGACGACAGCTATCTGATTGCCCGCGACCCGATCGGCGTCATCCCCCTCTATATCGGCTACGACGACGAAGGGCATCTCCTTATTTCTTCTGAACTGAAAGGACTCGAAGGCTTCGCCACCACATACAGACAGTTCCCTCCGGGACACTATTTCTATAGCCGTGATAAGGATTTCACCCGCTGGTATATCCGCGACTGGATGCAATATGATAACGTGAAAGATAATCCTGCCAGCGTAGAGGAACTGCACGATGCCCTCGAAGCGGCCGTACGCCGCCAACTGATGAGCGACGTGCCTTATGGCGTACTCCTTTCCGGCGGCCTGGACTCGTCCATCACCTCCGCCATAGCCAAAAAATACGCAGCTAAACGTATCGAGACTGAAGGAAAGGCAGAAGCATGGTGGCCCCGGCTACACTCCTTCGCTGTCGGTCTCAAAGGAGCGCCAGATTTAGTGGCAGCCAAGAAAGTGGCTGATTATATTGGTACTGTCCACCACGAGATCAACTACACAATCGAGGAAGGACTCGATGCCATTCGTGACGTGATCTACTACATCGAGACATACGACGTGACAACTGTCCGCGCCTCCACTCCGATGTACCTGTTGGCTCGCGTAATCAAATCGATGGGGATAAAGATGGTGTTGAGTGGCGAAGGGGCGGATGAAGTGTTCGGGGGTTACCTCTATTTCCACAAAGCCCCGGATGCAAAGGCTTTCCACGAAGAGACCGTCCGTAAACTGAGCAAACTCTATATGTATGACTGTCTCCGGGCTAACAAAAGCTTGTGTGCCTGGGGTGTGGAAGGTCGCGTTCCTTTCCTCGACAAAGAGTTTCTCGATGTTGCCATGCGCCTCAATCCTGAAGCCAAAATGTGTCCCGGTAGCGTGATCGAGAAGAAAATTCTCCGCGAGGCCTTCGCCGACGTGCTCCCCTCGGAAATAGCCTGGCGCCAGAAAGAACAATTCTCCGATGGCGTTGGCTACAGTTGGATCGACACGCTGAAGAAGGTGACCGCCCAAGCCGTCAGCGACACCGAAATGGCCAATGCAGCCCGACGTTTCCCGATCAACACACCGCAAAACAAAGAAGAATACTTCTACCGCACCATCTTCGAGGAACATTTCCCCAGCGAAAGTGCCGCCCGCAGCGTGCCGAGCATCCCCAGCGTCGCCTGCTCTACCGCCGAAGCCCTTGCCTGGGACTCTGCTTTCAAAAACATGAACGACCCCAGCGGACGGGCGGTGAAAGGGGTACATGAGGCGGCATACTGACATACCGATCCCTGTAACAAAATATATCCAAATCGGTATATTCTATCAAAATATAAGTCGAATAAAGATTTCTTCAAAAACAAGATATTGACAGATAAGACACAATCCTTCTATATATCTTGTCCTTTTTGGAATTCCTACTGAAGAGATAGATATAAAAACAGAAGCAAACCGCTAAACTGAAGTTTGCTTCTGTTTTCATATAACTATCGCATCGGGAGGTAACTGACTACCCAGTTTCAATTGCGGAGCAATAGTCTGTACGTTAGCATGGATTGTATTGCCGCCGGAATCTGTAATCGGCTCACCGTTGAGCGTCCAATACCAATTTTTCATTCTACATTGATTATAAATCCAAATCTTCATTTTTTATTTTCTCTGTCTACCAAAAAAATAACGGCCTACCGCCGGACATTGCCGGAGATAGGCCGTAAAGCATAAACCCTTTAAGACTCTATTTTAAATAAGTCAGAGAAAATCTTTCCGTATCGGACTGAATGTGTCGATCAGCACACCCGCTTCCAGACATCTGCAACCATGCAGTACCCCCGGTTTCATATAGATTCCGTCGCCTGGGTGGACGATCTTTGTCTCGCCATCCGTCGTGAACTCAAACACGCCGCTTGCCACATAAGTAGCTTGCGTATGCGGGTGTGTATGAGGAGTACCGACAGCCCCGGTTTCAAACTTTACTTTGACCATCATCAGGTCGTCATTGTAGGCCATGATCTGACGGACAACTCCTTCACCGGCATTCTCCCACTTCATCTCGCTCTCATACTGAAAATTATTACTTTCCATATCCATCCTATTCTGTTTATATGTAGACAAAAGTAAAAATAAATACAGAAACAAGAATAGGATTATCCGTCAAATTGTCCTACTTTTGAGGAATAATATAAATCTATATTCACATGAAAAGCAAGATTTCTACTGGGGTGCTCTTCGCCATGCTTCTGCTTATGGCTATGCTTCCCCGAACAGGACATTCACAAGAAATCGATCCCAACGCCTATTACGAGATCGTAAGCAGTAACAATCTGGTTCTCGACAATCAAGACAGCGAAGACGACGGGACCCAAATATTCATCAACAACCGTGTGGAGAACCGGATGTCGCAGGTATGGCAACTGACGACTCCCGGCTACGGGGTCTACAAGATCTGCACGCCCCTCTCCGACAAATGCGTGGACAACAACAATACGAAAGAACCGGGCCCGGTTATCCAGTGGGACAACGGAGCGACCAATATGAACCAGTTCTGGAAACTCACGAAGATAGGCGAAAACACCTACACATTCACCAACATAGCAAACGGGCTGAACCTCGGTATAAGCGACGACGGACAGCCGGGTAAAGCAGCTCTCCAGCTTACCGCCGATTCGACCAGTGCCAGACAACACTGGACACTGCGCCGGTCCAACCTTAAAATAGACAAGGAAGCCCTACGTGGCTCCAGCGACAAGGATTGGGAGAACGAAACCATCTTTGCTGTCAACAAAGAACCGGGACATACGACTTATGTCCCCTTCCCCTCCGTAGAAAGCCTGAGAAGTTCGCCCGACTACCGCAAAGCCTGGCTTCGCCCGAACTCGCCGCGTTACCAGCTGTTGAACGGCAACTGGAAATTCAATTGGGTGAAACAGCCGTCCGAACGTCCGGTCAATTTCTATAAACCGAATTACGATGTTTCCGGCTGGAAAGAAATTCCGGTTCCTTCCAATTGGGAAATGTACGGATACGGCACGCCGATTTATACGAATATCACCTATCCGCATCGCAACAATCCTCCTTTTATACAGGGAAAGAAAGGATATACGATCATGGACGAACCGAACCCTGTCGGTTCTTACCGCCGTGACTTCAATATCCCGGACGACTGGAAAGGGAGTGAAATCTTTATCCATTTCGACGGTGTCTACAGCGCCATGTATCTTTGGGTAAATGGAAAGAAAGTCGGTTACAGCCAAGGAGCAAACAACGATGCCGAGTTCAACATCACCCGATACGTGAAGCCGGGAAAGAACATCTTGGCAGTCGAAGTGTACCGTTGGAGCGACGGTAGCTACTTGGAAGACCAGGATATGTTCCGCTTGAGCGGTATCCATCGCGATGTTTATCTGTTCGCAACTCCCAAACTGCGTTTGCGCGATTACTATCTGACCGCTTCATTTGCTGGGGATGACCTGAGCAAAGCGACATTCAATGTCCGTACCAACGTGACGAACTATGGAAAGGCGGTGGACGAAGCGGTTGTCGACATCACGCTGCTGGACCAGGACGGCAAGCAGGTGGCCTTTATATCCGATGTTGTCGAAGACATCAGGAAGGGACAGGAAGCGGTCAGCACGGCCAGCGTCGAAGTCAAGAACCCACATCTCTGGTCTGCCGAAACTCCCTACCTCTACACAACGATACTGGAACTGAAAGACAAGACGGGCAAAACACTCGAAGCGATGTCTTCACAATTCGGTTTCCGTAAAATCGAGATCAAGAATAAGCGGGTATATATCAACAACGAGCAGGTCTTCTTCAAAGGGGCCAATCGCCACGACATCCATCCGCAACATGGAAAAGCGGTTCCAGTCGAGTCGATGATCGAGGATATATTGCTTTTCAAACGCTATAACCTGAATACGATCCGTACGAGCCATTATCCGAACGACGCCAAGATGTACGCATTGTACGATTACTATGGCCTCTATGTGATGGACGAAGCAGATATAGAGTGTCATGGCAACCATTCGATCAGCAACAAGGAAAGCTGGTTGCCCGCCTACGTAGATCGTATGGTCCGCATGATCGAGCGCGACAAGAACCACCCGTCCGTCATTTTCTGGTCTATGGGTAATGAGTCCGGAGACGGCAAGAACTTCGACACCGTATATGAAGAAGCACGCAAGCTCGATCCGCGTCCGATCCACTACGAAGGTAAGAACCGGATCGCCGATATGGATTCCCGTATGTATCCTTCCATCGAGTCGATGAAGCAACAGGATGAGGAAAAGAGCGAAAAACCGTTCTTCCTTTGCGAATATGCACACGCGATGGGGAATGCGATCGGCAACCTCGACGAATATTGGGATTATATCGAAAACCATTCCCACCGTATGATAGGCGGTTGTATCTGGGACTGGGTGGACCAAGGTATCAACAAATATGGCGAACTGCCTGACCGTTACTACTTCGGCGGTGGTTTCGGCGACAAACCGAACGATTTCGATTTCTGCTGTAACGGTATCGTAACTCCCGACCGCCAAGTGACTCCCAAATTGATCGAAGTGAAGAAAGTATACCAATACATCAAATTCAAACCGGTAGACCTCAAGGCCGGCAAGGTGAAGCTGGAAAACCGCTATGACTTCCTGAATCTGGATCAGTTTGATTTGCAATGGCAGTTGTTGAAAGATGGCCAAGTAGTCGAATCGGGCATACTGCCTTTAGGCGATACAGCCCCAAACAAAGATATCGAAGTGACGATTCCTTATAAAACAGCTTTGAATGCCGACAGTGAATACTTCCTTAACTTGTCGACCCGGTTGAAAAAGGATTGCAACTGGGCGAATGCCGGACACGAAGTGGCATCCGAACAATATCCGCTGACCGAAAAGATTGCGGTAGTTCCTGTCGACATGGCTTTCAACGACACGCTGAAAGTGGAAGAAGAAAAAGGGCAGATCGGTTTCCGCGCTCCGGGATTCTTCATCGCTTTCAATCCGGAGACAGGCAAGATGGTTTCTTTGCGTTATGGTGGAACGGATATGATCTATAACAAGGAAGGTTTCGATTTCAATTGGTTCCGAGCAATAGACAATGACAAACGGGATTATCTGCCGACCACCGTCAAAAAGCAGGCATTCGACTGGAAACAGGCTGCCGACAAAAAGTCGGTTACCATTACCACGAGCTTGGAAGCGACCGTAGGAAGCGGAGCCAAAAAGGTGGTACTGCCATTCGACATCACCTATACGGTCTATGCAAACGGTACAGTCGATGTGGACGCGACTTTCAAAGCTGGTGACGACTTTAACCTGCCTCGCCTCGGCCTTCAGATTGCCTTGAACCCGACACTCGAAAAGGTGGAATGGTACGGACGCGGCCCGATTGAAAACTATTGGGACCGCAAAAATGCAGCCTATGTCGGCCTGTACAAAAACACCGTGACCGGAATGGAAGAAGCCTACGTGCGTGCCCAGTCGATGGGTAATCGCGACGATGTACGCTGGCTGACACTGAAAAGCCTCGATAACCAGGGTATCCGGATCACGTCCAAAGATCACCTGAATTTCAGTGCGCTTCATTTCACCGACTCGGAACTGTGGGGACTGACCTATGGGCACGACCTCGACAATATCCGCCGTGCGGAAGTGATCCTAAGTCTCGACTGCATCCAGCGTGGCATCGGAAACGGCAGCTGCGGCCCAGGACCACGCCCGCATTATGAGATTGAAAAAAACAAAGACTATAGCTACTCATTCCGTATCGAGAACGCAAAGTAGCCTGTCAGTGAAGATGGCTTAACCGCCTTGGAAGTGTCAAAAAGAGCTGTAAGCCCGACATATCTCCAAGGCGGTTTTCATTCACCGAAAAAGCGTCATTCAAACAAAACAACTATTTATTAAGCCCCTATAAAGAATGAAGAAAATCTTATTGACCGCAGGCTTTGCCCTATTCGCTTGGGGATCGACCTGCTTGGCGCAAAGCACGTATTTCAGCGACAGTAAAGAATGGCTCCGGAAAGCTGAAGCCTGCAAGCCGGAGTTGAGTTACCAAACTATTTCTCCCGTAAAAGTCGTCCGTTCCGTACAGGACGCAAAAGCATTCCAAGGCTGGCGGATGGAAGATGCCGGACAACCGGATATCCTCTTCAACGAACCATTCAAAAAACATCCTGCCATTACCCTGGATTTCGGCAATCATTATACCGGTTATCTCACTTTCTCCATCAAACCATCCGGACTGAAAGCGGCCGACGCACCCGTCCGGCTTAAGTTCACCTTTGCAGAAGTTCCAAGTGAATTAAACACCCCGCTCGAACCTTATAAGGGTGGCCTGGCCCGTTCTTGGGTACAGGACGAGATCGTGACGATCATGAGCATCCCACACGAGATGACGATCCCGCGCCGCCTGGCAGGACGCTACCTGAAGATCGAACTGTTGGGTATATCGAGTAGTTTCGACTTCGTGTTCGACAAACTGACCTTCAAGGCACAAACCTCCGTCACCAACGAAGCACCGGCTTTAGCTTCTACCACCGATCCTCTGGTCCGGGACATATACGAAGTGGGCTTGAACACCCTAAAGGAATGCATGCAGACCGTCTATGAAGACGGGCCTAAACGGGATCGCCGCCTGTGGATTGGTGACCTCTATCTCGAAGCATTGGCAAACGCCTATACGTTCAAGAACCATGAACTGACCAAATATTGCCTGTATCTGCTCGCCGCATTTGCTAACGACGAAGGCTTGCTGCATGCCACACTGCTCGAAAAGCCCCAACCCCATCCGCAATACGGCACGCACACGCTGGACTACTGCCTCATTTACAATGTAGCCTTGTTGGAATACCTGAAAGAGACGGGAGACATGGAAACAGCGAATGACCTATGGCCCGTTGCCGTCCGCCAGATAGAATTGGCGCTTCGCCAGTTCTCATCGGAATGGATCTATGACATGGATAAGAAACCTCAATACTGGCTGGTATTCGACTGGAAAGACGGCTATGACCGTCAAGCTTCCATGCAAGGATTAACGATTTTCGCCCTGCAACACAGCTACGAATTGGCAAAAATGTTAGGAAAAGAAAAGGAGGCCGGCGAATGGCCAGCAATAGCCGGCAAGATGAAGAAAGCTGCCCGCCAGCATTTCTACGACAAGAAACGGGGCGTAATGGTCAGTGGCAAAGACAAACAAGTCTCCTATCTGTCGCAGGTTTGGATGATCCTGTCCAACACGCTGGACAAGAAAGAAGGAGCTAAGGCGATGGCTGCCGTCATGTCCATGCCCGACGCTTGCTATCCGGGCTGCCCCTATGCTTACCATTATGTAATAGAAGCCCTTCTGCAATGCGACATGCAGCAAGACGCACGCAAACTGATTACCGATTATTGGGGCAGCATGGTAAAGCGAGGAGCCGATACTTTCTGGGAGGTCTATGACCCGAACAATGATTACCTTTCCCCCTATGGCTTCTTCGTAATCAATAGCTATTGCCATGCCTGGAGTTGCACTCCGGTCTATTTTATCAACAAATATCCGGAGATATTCCAAAAATAACCTCTTCCATACCTATAACGAGGAACTGCCAAAATACGCTTGATGATTGTTTTTAGGCACGGATTACAGGGATTACGCGGATTTTTATTCTGTCCCCGTGAAATCCTGTAATCCGTACTTAAAAAAGAAGTAGCAAGCAAAGTTCTATTTTGACAGACTCTTGCAATCTTTCAGGAAGTATGTCGACCAGCAGACAGAACTTTCTCTCTTCCTTCCAAAACCTAAAATCCTTATCATAAATCTGAATAGTCATTTTCAAAAGAAGAACTTACAATAATAAAGATAAAACAAGTATTACCATTACTATTTATAACATAAAACACCCCTATTTGTAACAATCCATTACTAATACAATATTCTCATACATTAAGATACTATTTACACTTACAACACATCAAAACGTCGTATATTTGCATTGTAATAAAGCAAAAAGATATAATAATCAAAACAACAATAACAAAAATGACAGAACCAATCAGATTTACAAAGATGCACGGAGCCGGGAACGACTATATATACGTGAATGCAATGGCTTTTCCGATCCGGAACCCGGAAAAACTTGCCATCAGGTTAAGCGCTCCTCATACCGGGATCGGCTCAGACGGACTGGTTCTGATCGGTTCGTCGAAAATCGCCGACTTCAGCATGCGTATTTTCAATGCAGACGGTTCCGAAGCCATGATGTGCGGAAATGCCTCCCGTTGTATCGGCAAATATGTATATGACAAAAGACTGACAGACAAAAAAAACGTTACACTGGAAACACGATCCGGCATTAAGGAGTTACAACTGACCACCCGAAAGCTTTCCGGTTCCCGCGAAGAAGTTATCGAAGTAACGGTCGACATGGGCTGTCCGGTTGTAGGTGAAGCAGCCCTCGAAATAGAAGCCGGAGGCTATTTTTATACGGGAACAGTTGTCTCGATGGGAAATCCGCATCTCGTTATTTTTGTTGAAGATATCGCGAATATAAATCTGCCGGCCATCGGACCTTTACTGGAATGCCATCCGCTGTTCCCGAACCGGACGAATGTCGAGTTTGTTCAGGTATTAAATATGGACGAAGTACGGATGAGGGTTTGGGAACGAGGCTCCGGCATTACACAAGCTTGCGGAACCGGAGCCTGTGCGACAGCTGTCGCAGGCGTGATACGCAGAAAAACCGGACGGAAAACCAAAGTCGTCATGGATGGAGGCCCTCTCACCATCCGTTGGGACGAAAGTTCCGGACACGTCTATATGACCGGCGGGGCGGTCAAGGTATTCGAGGGAGAACTAGAAATATAAACACAACAAAAAACAATTGATAGAGTATGGCACTGATTAATGAACATTTCCTGAAGCTGCAAAACAACTACCTGTTCTCGGACATCGCAAAGAAAGTAAACAGTTTTAAGGTTACACATCCGAAAAAGAAGATTATCCGCATGGGTATCGGCGATGTGACACAACCGTTAGCCCCTGCCGTCATCGAGGCCATGCACAAAGCAGTCGATGAAATGGCAAGTAAGGATACATTTCACGGATACGGCCCCGAACAAGGTTATCCGTTTCTGATAGATGCCATCATCAAGAATGATTATGCCAGCCGCGGTATCTTCCTCGAACCCGGAGAAGTGTTTGTGAGCGACGGTGCCAAAAGCGACTGTGGGAATATCGGTGATATGCTTCGCCACGACAACAGTATCGGCGTGACAGACCCGGTCTATCCGGTATATATCGACTCGAACGTGATGAGCGGACGGACCGGAACACTGGAAGACGGCAAATGGAGCGATGTGGTCTACATACCTTGCACGGAAGCTAACGATTTCGTGCCCGATCTGCCCAGCCGCCGTGTAGACATCATTTACCTTTGCTACCCGAACAACCCGACCGGAACGACGCTTACGAAAGAGGAGCTGAAAAAATGGGTGAACTATGCCCTTGCCAACGACTGCCTGATCATGTACGACTCGGCTTACGAAGCCTATATCCAGGACCCCAATATCCCCCACTCGATCTACGAGATCAAGGGAGCGAAGAAGGTGGCGATCGAGTTCCGCAGTTTCTCCAAGACAGCTGGTTTCACAGGTGTGCGTTGCGGTTACACGATTGTCCCGAAAGAGTTGAACGCCTTTACCCTGGCAGGCGAACGGGTTCCGCTGAACCGGACGTGGGAACGCAGTTTGTCAGCTCCTCGGGGGTCCCGCTGACCCGGTTGTGGACCCGCCGCCAATGCACGAAGTTCAACGGTACGAGCTACATCACCCAGCGAGGTGCCGAAGCAGTCTACAGCCCGGAAGGAAAAACACAGATCAGGAAAACGATCGATTACTACATGACCAACGCCCGTATCATGCGGGAAAGCCTCCGGAGCTGCGGCCTGCGGGTGTATGGTGGCGAAAACGCTCCTTACATCTGGCTGAAAACACCGGACGGACTCTCCTCTTGGAAATTTTTTGACAAACTGCTTTATGAAGTCAATATAGTAGGAACCCCCGGTGTAGGGTTCGGACCCGGAGGCGAGGGATTTCTCCGTCTCACCGCTTTCGGAGACAGAGACGACACGTTGGAGGCCATGAGCAGGCTGAAGAAGTGGTTGCTCTAAGTTGGCTGTCGATGAATCCCGATCTATCGGCATACTTGGAAAATTATCACATCAAATCATTATATCTATGTCAAAGTTAAGATTCAGAGTAGTAGAAACAGCCTTCAAGAAACAGGCTGTGGAAGTTCCGACTCCGGACGAACGTCCATCCGGTTATTTCGGACAGAACGTATTCAACCGGGCGAAGATGTTCAAATACCTTACTGAAAAAGCATATGGACGAATCACGGACTGTATCGACAACGGCACTCCACTCGACCGAGAAACAGCCGATGCCGTTGCCGTCGGCATGAAGAAATGGGCGATCGAAATGGG
>OBZW01001013.1_pt1 | contig 10936 bp, 12 predicted proteins | sample 1477021 | NCBI WGS metagenome assembly OBZW01 (sample SAMEA2580262, study PRJEB22360) | human gut metagenome | biome: human gut; feature: human-associated habitat; material: faeces | place: Denmark | collected 2008/2010
GTCAGACCCCTCTGCAGAGGGGTCTGACCCCCTTAAAGCAGTTAGAAACTAATTAATTTCTCTATTTCCATCCTGCGCTGTTTCATTTTGTCGTGCTCCCTCGCCCTGAGGCTCCGATACTTCGGGCCGTTTTGGGAAGGTAATTTCCGCCTTATACAGATCCGCCTCTGTCGATATCTTTAGGTTTCCGTGCTGCAGCTCAGTAAATGTTTTCGCAATTGCAAGCCCCAGTCCTGAGCCTTCTGTATTTCTTGATGCATCACCCCTGACAAATCTGTCCGTAATTTCGTCTGTGTTGAAGCTCAGCTCCGTGGCTGAAATATTCTTCATAGAGATATACACCTGGTGGTCCAGATCCTTCATCTCCACATATACGCGGGTATGCGGCATGGCATATTTCGTAATATTCACAATTAGGTTTTCAAAAATCCTGTATGTTTTCTGGCTGTCCAGCCAAAGCACGATTTTGTGTTCCGGAAGGCTCCAACGGAAATCCAGGTTTGTTTCTTTTATTTTATTATCATATTCCAAGCCCACCTGTTTTAGCAAATCAACGATGTCGACCCGCATAAAATTCATGGTTATATTTTTACTGGTTGCTTTGCTGATTTCGAATAAATCCTCGATCAGAACCTTCAGCCGCAGGGACTTGCGTTCCAGCACGTCAATATACTCTTTCCTTTTATCATCCTCTGTTTCGTTCTTAACCAAATCCGTATACGTGATAATTGCAGTCAGAGGTGTTTTAAGATCGTGGGAAACATTGGTGATCAGTTCTGTTTTCATCCGTTCACTCTTTACTTCCTCTTCCACGGCTTTTTTAAATCCGTTCTGAATCTTCTTAATCTCTTCCTGAATGGGGTTGAATATCCCCATATCTCCTTCAATCGGTGTATCCAGATCCCCTTCTGCAAGCTGATTTGTGGCACTGAGAAGCAGCTTATACTTGGATTGGATATCATTAGAGTATTTTTTCAAAAAGAGAAATAGTACAACGGAATAAATGATGAGCGCTACAATTCCATAATACCACAGACTGCATACAACTACCAGGACAACAAAATTGATTGCGATGATCTTAAAAATCGTCCGGTTTGTTTTATCCTGGAAATCCAGGTGCATAAGCACGTCATACTGCCTTTTGCAGAACCGCTTAATCCCGCTCCATATACCGCCTGCTCCTTTCTTTACTTTTTCCCCATATTCATCACCACCTCGTTTCATCCAGCGCAGAAACCTTACACATAAAGATCTCTGCTTCCAATATTCTTTTTTCATAGTAAGCATCGCACTCAAACTGACAAAGCCCCAGAATGCTATGCCAAATGTTACAAACCACACAGCCACATTCATTATGGCTGACATTGCCGAATTCGGCGCTCCACTGCTGCCGGTTAAATACTCTGCAGCCCCGCCCCCCAGTGTAATCCAAACAACCTTGGCCGGATAATATATAGCACTTGCCAGTATGCCCAGCACAATCACAACGATTTCAAATGGAGCACTGAATACTTTCTCTCCTCCAAACGCAAAACTCTTTTTCACAGAAAGTAATACCGCTGTTACTGCCAATATGGCTGCAAACAGAAACAAAAAACCGCCGAACATAGAGTTTGACATCAGTGCAGCTACCGAAGTATCGATATTGAGCCCATTGCTATCAATATAAGAATTCAAGTTCTCCTCTGTCACGCCATAAACGATCTGCACCTCTGTCGGCTCGGAAATCCCCCGCCATTCGTAATTTGTCACCTGCTGATCCAGAAGATACTGCTCAATCTCATATTCTGTCCTCTCGTCCAGCATATTCCCGTTCACCTGGATATCGGACAACTCTCCGTCATCCTGGAAAGTAAATGCCACGCGGAAGGCATAAGTGGTATCCTCTTTTTTTACCAGATTTTCTAGTACTGACTTACTGTTGCTCTCCAGAAGTGCATTTCCATCCCAGTCGAATACTTCATAATCCATATATTTTCTCAAAAGATCGAACCGGTCGCCGCCATACTCCTGTAATACATATGCTCTGTCAGTTTCCTCATATACCTCATTGTATAATATATAATTCCCCTCAATTAGCCCACCGGCTATCTGTATGACCTCATCATTACTTACCTTGCTCCCATCCAGCCTATCCTGCATTTCCCTCGAAAATACAGGGTAAGCCAGAACCATCCCCACGGAACAGATAAGCACTACCGCAATTGCCAGCAATACAGCCAGTCTATGGCTGTTTTTCAATTTTGTATCCAACGCCCCACACCACCTTTAAATATTTTGGATTCTTTGGATCCACCTCAATTTTTTCCCGGATATTCCGTACATGAACCATAATCGTATCCGTACTTATAGCCTTTTCCTGCCATACCCTTTCATAAATTTCCTCCGCAGAAAATACACGCCCCGGATTCTTTGCCAGAAGCAGCAAAATCTTATACTCAATTGGTGTCATTTTAACCGAATTGCCATCCACAAATACTTCCACCGTATCCTCATTGATCTCCAGGCCGCCGATTACATGCACATTTTCCTTAGGTTCCAGTTTCTCCATAAACCTCCGGTAACGCCGCAGCTGTGAATTCACCCTTGCCATCAATTCCATTGGCGTAAACGGCTTTGTTACATAATCATCTGCCCCGATATTCAGGCCCATAATTTTATCTACTTCCTCGGATTTCGCTGAAAGCATTATCACCGGGAAATCATACTTCTCCCTCAGCTTCATCGTCATTCTGATTCCATCCATCCTTGGCATCATCACATCCACGATTGCAAGGTGAATCTCCTCTTTCTCCATAACTTCCAGACCTTCCACTCCATCTGCAGCCTGAAACACCTTATAGCCCTGGCTTTGCAGGTAAATCTGAACACCTTCCCTGATTTCTTTGTCATCCTCTACGATTAATATATGATTCGTTTCCATAACTTCCTCCTGATATTTTTTTCAAAGGGGTCTGACCCTTTTGCAGAGGGGTCTGACCCCTATACGTTTAACAGTATACCACATTTCGGAATATTTGCATTCGTTGGAAGCTCAGGAATGTTCTTTTTATTTACTTCACCGTAATTATGAGCTGCTACAGTCACTGTGGAGAACGGCAGCGGTATCACGTATTTATCCCATCTCCAGGTCATTCTGAGTTTTGCAGAATAGGAAATGGAGATACCGACAAAGTCTTCTTCTGCCTGCTCAGACAGATAAAAGGCCAGTTTTTTAGGTTCATGCCTTGGCCCTAGAGGACCGTCAAGTGCTACGGCGATGGAGCGGGTTCTTTCGTATGCGTTCTGCATGATCACTTTGAGCGCCCCGAAGCTGGCAAAACCGTCCGGCACTCTCAGGGCATGGCCGCCGCTGCGCTCTATCATATTCTGGATATAGTCTCCTCTTTTATCAGCAGTCACAATTACATCGACAGGACTGGTCTGTTTCGAGATTTCTGAAAGTATCATGTTCATAAAAAAACTGTCTTCATGCCAGAAACCGAATATCTGGCTTCCGCCGCTTATCGAATTTTCTGCCCACTGTATTGTAACTGTTTTATTAAGAAGCTTTAAATAACCGATAAATAGATGCCCCAACACGTTCTGCCCGATTTCTCTCATTTTCATATGCGGATTCCTCTTTCTCTCTCTGATTTATACACTGTGCGTAAAGCATTTCTTCGTAAACGGCCAGTCTGGATGATCTGAATCCGGATGCAGTCAGCACGGCCTGCTCTTTCAATCTGCCATAGTTTTCTATTTGCATTGCCTCCATGATTCTCGCAGACCATTCTTCCGTGTCTTCCGCCGTCGCATAGCCGTTTTTTCCGTTCACTACAATGTCCTCCACTCCGGTAGCATTGACCGCTACAACCGGAATACCTGCTGCAAACGCCTCTGCCAGGACAATTCCCTGCGTCTCCGATTTGGAAGCAAACAAAAACAGTTCACAAGCCCCGAGAAAATGTTTCACTTCCTGATTCTCTACATTTCCTACAAATACAGTTTCCTCGGAAATCCCCAGTTCGGCAGCCATCTTTTCCAATTCGGATCTCATACTTCCTTCTCCGATAAATAATACCCGGAAGGGCTCATCCATCCGCTCTTTCAGCCTCGCGATCCCCTTCAGCATAAACCGCGGATTTTTCTCTTCCTCCAGGCGGGAAACTGTACAAAATAGGTGTTTTCTCCCCTGCAGGTACTGCTGCCTGACAGCCGTACATTTTTCTTCATCCTTTATATAAAAGGAATCTTCCAGACCTGTGGGAAAAATTGCCGTTGGAGTCCTCGTTCCGCTCTTCTTCATCGCTTCCTGCATACTGAAGGTCGGCGCCAATATCAAATCGCATTGATTTGTAAACCACCGCATATAGCCCGGCACTACCTTTTCTCTTCCCAGGCGGAATATCTCCTGCCACACGGCACTCTTGTCCTCTACGGACTGAAACGGGCGTATATAGTGAAGATAGTCCTCGTATTTTGTATGATACGTGTATATGACAGGCAAATCATACTTTTTCCCCAGATACAAAGCAATCGGACCCACAAACATCGGATGATGCACATGGATGCAGTCAAACTGTTCTTTTTCAAAGGCCTGAACGATCTCCCTGCTGACTATTCTGGGATAGACCATGCCGTTTTCCATTTTTCTGCTGCTGGTCTTGTACCGGATGACACGCTCCCTGCGTGTTTCCTGCAGATCTTCGAACTGTTCGCCTGGCCGGATGTCTTCCGTCTGTTCATATTCCGGGGCAAATACCGTCACCTCATGGCCCAGCTTCGCAAGTTCTTTCGCCTGCCTTTCAACGGAAATGGGTACCCCTCCTACGAAAGGTTTATAATTATTTGTCAACATTGCAATCTTCATTCCTAATTCCTCCTCTGTCTGCACTTCTTCTGCCTTCTCACTACGCCGCTTCGGATCCCTGTCTATGCCAGCAGCTTAATTGCTGCATCGCCGAAAAAGTAACCGGCCCCGACAAATACCAGATTCCACAGGAAAATGCCTACCGTTGAACTTACCGTATATTTCAGAAAATCCATCTTAACCATCCCTGCAGGTATGGAAATGATGGTCCGCACCATCGGCAGCAGCTTGCTGACAAACACACCGATGCACCCCTTCTCACGCAGCATATCCATCTTCGCCTCTATCACAGCCTGTTGTTTCGGAAACTTTTTAAAATAGAATCCCATCACCTTCGGGCCTCCCAGCCTTCCCAGAAAATACAGGAGCCAGCTTCCGGTCAGTCCCGCAAATACTGATAAAAGCATGACGATCGGAAAACTGATTTCCCCCTTTGCTGCCCAGATCCCTGCCAACGGCATGATCAGCCCTGCCGGGAAACCCGGAAGATTCATGTATTCCAATAAAACGATCAGGTAGATAAAAAAGGCGCCATATTCAAGAAAATATTGAGTCAATGTTTGGATATTCATAGAAACAGCCTCCTTTAACTGTTTCTAGAATAAAACAGATTTCTAAAGGAGGCTGGCATAAGAACCAAAAGAAATTCTTAAGAAGTTATAAGATTTTATGAATCACGCCCCATCTTCCAAAATACCGGAATATAGGCTCCAAAGGAATACAGCATGAATCCCCCGCAGAGAAGGATCATCCCATTCGCCGCACTCCCAGGCAGCTGCGGGAACAATATCAGCAGGAACATCACCACATACAGCACAGCAGTACATACTTTACCGAACCATTTTGCCCCATCCAGCATCTTCCCTTTCCGGAGCATCATGATCCCCATAATACCCATAAATCCCTCTTTTACCACAAACAGTACCATCAGGACAATCATATACGGATACCGGAAACATAAAGACAATACAACCGCGCCCTGGGTCAGCTTATCTGCGATCGGGTCCAGCGCCTTTCCCACCTTTGTAATCATATGGAATCTGCGCGCCACAAAACCGTCCAGGAAATCCGTGATTCCGGAGATTCCTATAATGACTGCCGCTATATAGTAATCCGTCACAGTTTCCGCTGTCACATACCGCCATACGATTACCGGGATCAGCAGAATCCGGAAATATCCCATTAAATTCGGTATTGATAACAGCTGTTTGCGTATTGGTGTGTCTTCATTCATATTTTTCCGCTTCCTCTCTGCTCATTTTCTGCCATGCTTCTCTTTCCAATGCGCTGTACCAAAGGGATCAGGCATGCCTGATATCCGTGTACTCTGAAATTTCCCTGCTGATCGTGCACAAATCATCCACACTCAGGTCATGGATATCTTCATGCCCGGTAATCCGCGCAAATGTCTTCAATTCCTCAAAACTGCAGTTCAGGAAATTCCCAACTCTCCTGGCAGCTGCATCTGACTTAAACCTTTCCCTCAACTCTGGATTCTGCGTTGCAACCCCTACCGGGCAGTTACCGCTTCCACAGATGCGGAACTGCTGACACGCGGCGGCAATCAGGCCTGCTGATGCAACAGCAACAGCATCCGCCCCCATCGCGATCGCCTTTGCAAAATCAGAGGACACCCGCAGGCCGCCAGTGATCACAAGGCTGATATCATCCGCCCCATTTTCCCTCAGATACTTTTTTGCACGATAAAGTGCATAGATGGTAGGCACGCTGGTAGAATCCCTGACCAGTCTCGGGCTTGCGCCTGTCGCACCACCCCTTCCGTCGATGGTGATAAAATCCGGCTCCGCGTAAACGCAGAATTCCAGATCCTTCTCAATGCGCCCTGCGGCGATTTTAATCCCAATCGGACGCCCGCCGGAAGCCAGGCGGAGCTGAGCCACCAAATCCTTCAAATCCTCTTTATTGTTGATTTCTTCGAACTTTGATGGGCTGATCACATCTTTGCCCAGAGGTTTATTCCTGACCGCTGCAATCTCCGGCGTCACTTTTCCTCCCGGCAGGTGGCCTCCCATTCCGGGTTTGGTTCCCTGACCGATCTTCAGTTCAATGGCATCCGCGTTCCTCAGATTCTCCGGGGTTACGCTGTATTTATTCGGCACATATTCAAAAATATACTTATGTGCTGCCGCCATCTCTTCCGGAAGAATGCCTCCCTCTCCGCTGCACATGGCTGTCCCTGCCATTGCAGAGCCTTTGGACAGCGCAATCTTTGTCTCCCTGGATAATGCTCCAAACGACATATGGGATATGTAAACAGGGCCTTCCAGCACCATGGGCTTTTCCGCATTTTTTCCGATCACCGTTTTGATACTTACAGGGGCATGTTCATCCAGCGGAGGCGGATTGAGCTGTGCGCCCAGAAGCAGGATATCGTCCCAGCACGGCATCGGCATCTTCGTACCCATTGCCTCGATAATAGGTTTTCCGCTCACTGCCATTTGATGAATTTCTTCCATATACCGGCAGGAATCGTCTTTCCGGTAGAACTCAGGAGGATACGCCAAAGGATCTACATTCTTTTCCACAGAAGGAATCTCATGTTCCTTTTTTTCCTCCGTCTCCCCTTCCCTTTCAAATACACGGACCGGCTGTCTGCAAACCGGACAGACCGTCAGTTCCGAAAAAGGAACGTCCTCCTTCTCCTCATCAAAAATAAATCCACATACACCACATTTAAACTTTGCCATATTGTATCCTCCTTATTGTTTTATCTGATTTTCCCGCCGTTCTGATACCAGTAATTAGTTCTATTATAGCTGTTAAAAATTTCCGGGTCAACACAAAACAGGAATTATTATTATTTTCATATATTTTCTGAAAATAAAGTCTGCCGCAGAAAGACAGGATCTTTCCGGGCAGACTCCTTATATAACCGGTTTTCAGATTCGTTTATTTATAATATCGTCAATCATTTTTGACGCCTCATTTTTCGTAATTGTATCGGGATCCCACTCCAGTTGAACCCCATTGTTCAGAATCAATTTCTTTAAAAAACCGATCTGTTTGGGAGTTGCAGGCATGGCTTTTTTCTGTTTATAACTTAGTGTTACCGGCTGGAAAAGTTTTGGCTCCTTCTCTTCAAAATAATGCGCCAGTGTCTGATAAAGCTTTGCCGTAGCCAGTGCGTCATGATAGGCTCGGTGGGCGGCACGATTCTCTATGCGGTAGTAATCACACAGGCAGCCCAGGCTTTTCGATTCCATATCTTTATGTACTTTTCTCGCAATCCTGAGCGTATCAATCCCGAAGCGTTCAAAATCCAGTCCTTCGGCCATAGCACCTACTTTCACAAAACTGTAGTCAAAAATAACATTGTGCCCGATCAGAATATCATCCCCGCAGAAATCCAAAAAGTCAGGAATCACATTCCTGCTGCTTCTGGCGCCTGCGACCATCTCGTTGGTGATTCCGGTCAGCTCCGAAACAACCGGAGAAATGTTCTCTGTGGGGCGGACGAATTCCATGAAACGTTCCTGCACCTTACCATGGCGCACTTTCAGTGCGCCTATTTCGATGATTTCATTCTGTTCCGGGTTCAGCCCGGTCGTCTCCAGGTCAAATGCGATATATGATTTCAGCATACTGTTTCTCCTGTATTTATCCTTCCTGCAACAGCCTCAGGACATCGAAAAGGGTGTCAAACCGATGCCATGCCATTTCCAGAATCGTCTCGTCGGGTTCTACCAGATCCGGTACCATAATGGCGCGCATCCCCGCCGCCACTGCAGACCGGATACCGGAAGGAGCATCCTCCAGCGCCACTGCATTGGCCGGGTCAACCCCGATCGTTGCGCAGGCTTTCTGATAGATCTCCGGACTTGGTTTACTGCAGGTTACCATATCTCCAAATACCGCACCGTCGAAATACTCCCACAGCCCCTGCTCCTTCAGGAGAGTGCTTGCATGCTCTCTGCGTGAAGAAGTAGCAAGAGCTATCCTGTACTTCTTATCCGCCGCATATTTCAGGAGTTCCACCACCCCAGGTTTTATTTCCAGCCCCTCTTCAGCCACAATTTTATGGTATTCTCTGCGGGTCATCACGGAAAAATCCGCCATCGGGAAATCAGGATCCACATTTTTCCTGAAATATTCTTCCCGTCTCTTTACGTTAAACCCGATCGTATGATAGATATGGTTCCCAAAATGTTCATAGCCCAGCTTTGTCCCCACCCGTTCCCAGGACCGCTGCACGACTCTTTCCGAATTGAAAATGAGCCCGTCCATATCGAAGACAAGCCCATATACTGGTGGTTGAATTTGACTACTCAAAATAAATCCCTCTGCCGGTACAGTCATTGATATAGGTTACAACTTCCTCCAGTTTCTTCACGGCCGACTGCATATCTTCCCAATCATCACCGCGCAGCTCTTTGGAGACTATTGATTTTTTAACATCTTTCAGTTTATGTATCAGTTCCTGATTCTTTTCCCCCATGAAATACAGCTCCCTTCTATACAGACATTGCCTTGTTGGCACCTATTGTAACACTTTTTTCGTACAAATCCAATTCCTACTGTTCACGGAATTTGATCGTCCCGCTCTCAGCATCCATACTCTCCACGATGGCCAAAGACTCCAGCTGGAAGCCCAGATTCCTGATCATACGCCCGCCGGACTGGAATCCCTTCTCAATCGCAATTCCAATCCCTTCAACCACGGCCCCCGCAGACTGCACAATCTGAATCAGTCCCTGCAGCGCGCAGCCATTAGCCAGGAAATCGTCTATAATCAATATATGATCCTCCGGAGAAAGGAACTTCTGGGCAACGATCACATTATTCTTGCACTTATGCGTAAAAGACTCCACCTCAGCGACTAACATCTCCCCTTCCAGGTTAATGCTCTTGGACTTTTTAGCAAAAACAACCGGAACATTAAAATGCTTCGCCACAATGCATGCAATCCCAATTCCGGATGCTTCAATCGTCAGAATCTTATTAATCTGCTTATCCGCAAAGCGTTTTCTGAATTCCTTCCCCATCTCATCAAACAGGTCAATATCCATCTGATGGTTCAGAAAACTGTCCACCTTCAGGACATTCCCTTCCTTCACAATACCGTCCTTTAAAATTCTCTCTTCTAAAAAGTTCATCCTTGTCCTCTCCTATTCAAAGGGGTCTGACCCCTTTGCTCTCCATTTTCTCCTAATTCTCGTTTGTATGAAATATTTCAAAAACTTTACGCAATAAGAATGAGTTCAGCCAGGCTACCAGTGACACGCCGATGATCAGCCATACTGCAATGCCGATCAGAAGATTCCGTGTGTTCAAAAAGGTGATGATAACCGGCCCTGCCGTGATGATAAGCATTAATACGGTATATGGAAGCTTAGCCACGGATAACAGTACCGCATTTTTGAAGGTATTCTTGATCGTGTTCTCATAGCGCGCCGTCAGAGGGAATACATAGATTACCATACACAGCCAGACTACGCCGAGCACTAAGAAGATGCTTTGGAATATTGTACGCATCGTTGACTGCATGACCGCGGAAAAACGGATGTCGATTCCGATTATAATTCCCACAACCAGCAGAATCAGCCACATTATGGTGCTCTTTTTGAAGTTCTCCTTAAATGCCCCCAGAAACCCTTTTACAATATAACCTTCTTCGTTCTTTACCAGCTTCAGCATTACGGTATACATAGCGGTCGTGGATGCCCCGATTGTGATGATCGGAATGGAGCATATTATCCACATGATGTTCAGCAGCATAAAATCGCATACCCGGCTAAGCGCCCTCATTACAACGTTATCGGTCCAGTTCATTAAATCTTCCTCTTTTCTTTTTGTAGTATCCGAAAACCTCCCCCCTGAAGTATTTCGAAACGTTAATAATTTGATTTTACATAGAATAAAGTAATTATACTTTAAATGGAGTAACTTCTCAACTTCCTTTTTAAGAAAATCTATGAAATTATCTGGTTTTGAGATAAGAAATTCCGGAATTTATCTTTGTCAAAACCAAGTGGGCAAGCCCAGCTCAACTCCCCGCCCCCTTACTCATGAGGGGCTTGCACGCTTTGGCGCCGCCGAGATGCCGCTTTGCGGCTATATATCTTA
>OBZW01001018.1_pt1 | contig 10850 bp, 10 predicted proteins | sample 1477021 | NCBI WGS metagenome assembly OBZW01 (sample SAMEA2580262, study PRJEB22360) | human gut metagenome | biome: human gut; feature: human-associated habitat; material: faeces | place: Denmark | collected 2008/2010
AATTTCTTAGGTCCGCGGCCGCGTTTTTGAAAGGACATGGATGTTCTCCGGGAGGCTTTCGGCTATCCCTTTATGGAGCGTCCCCATCCGCGCCGAGACTAAAGCTCGTCGCTAAATCCCGATTCACGCAAAAAGCTCCTGATACAGTCTTTTCGCATAGTTATCCGTCATACCACTGATATAGTCGGTTATCATTAATATTCTTAAATAAAGTTTTTCCTCCTCGCTTTTCCCCGCCGACTCATGCCTGTACATTGATTTATAGAATTCTGACACCGTATCAATTATCCTGCGGTCAATAAAATTGATTTTTTCTTTTGTATCATATCCGACCGCCGCCGGCATAAACTGGCTGAGCAGGGAATCGATCACACGCCGTCCGAATAATTCCCTCCGGGTTTTTACGGAACTGGTATAAATCTTCTCCTCGCTCAGCTCCGAGATCGCGCAAATAATATGCCCGGAAACAGTATCTTTAAACAAATCTCCTGAAAAATGTCCCTGCATAATCAGCTCATATTCTCTTACAAAGGTTTCCCCCGCATCTCTTATCATAATCCCCTGCATGAACTGATTCCATCTCTGCACTGCCGTCAGTCCCGGTTTTCTTGTATTCTTTGCGGCTTCCTCCCGATACATTTCCGATAGTTTTTCCACACACTGGCAGACCCCCTGCTTGTTTTCATGATTGTCTTCCAGATTTTTTCCGCATTGCTCAAATGTTTCCATGATCTGCTCGAAACTGATCACTTTCTTTACCATTGCATCTTCCAGGTCAGACGTCCGGTATGCTATATCATCCGCGGCTTCCAGCAGATATGACAGCGGGTGGCGGGAACCATTCATTCCCGTTTTATTGTTTATCTCCTCAAATAACTTCCGTTCAGAATAATAGTACCCTATTTTCTTATAATGGTTCGGATTACTGTTCCTCAATTTTTCCGATGAAATGGGATATTTAATGATGGCACCCAGAACACTGTATGAAAGATTAAAGCCATTTTCCCTGCCAAGGTAAGGAGTCTTTGATAATAAGCGCAGGGACTGCGCGTTGCCCTCAAAAGTATACAGATCCAGAAGCTGCCAATTCGACAGGATCTCTGTAAGTTTCCGTTCTCCGAGAGCCAAATCTTTCAGATGTGTCTGGAACCATTCCCTGATCGCATATTCCCCAAAATGCCCAAAGGGGGGATTGCCGATATCATGGATCAGTCCGGCGCACAAGAGCACCTCCGAAAATTCCTTCTCAGAGTGATTCCCAAACCATGGATCTTTTCTGCTTTCTCTTGTTTTCTTAAAAGCATACTCACCCAGTTTTTTGCCTATGGCAGAAACCTCCAGAGAGTGTGTCAGACGTGTTCTTACATAGTCGTCCTCGTCAAGAGGAAATACTTGTGCTTTATCCTGCAGCCTGCGCAGAAAAGTACTGCAGATAATTGTCTCATAATCGTTTCTGTCCGCTATGCTGCTCTCATGCTGCATTTCAACAAAATGATCTTTTGAAAGTAATGTCTCCCATTCCATCTGTGTCCTCTCCTTTTAAAATGCCTTAGAGCGTGTCTGAAAATTGCTTGCTGCAAGATGTTTTCCCGGTTTGCGGGGGATTTACTGCCAAATGCAAGAGGCGTCGTGGGCTACATTAACTGGATTTGGTAGTAAATAGACCGTGAAGCGGGGCGGCATATTGCAGCAATGAATTTTCAGACACGCTCCAGCAGCGCTACTTAATGAATTTGTCTATAGCCTGATTCAGTTTTCGGATTGCCTCCTGGTCATTTTCCTCCACAGCTTCCACGATGCAATGGTCAATATGATTCTTCAGGACAACTTTTCCCGTATTATTGATAGCGGAACGCACCGCGGCCAGCTGGATCAGCACCTCGCTGCAGTCCTCATCCCTCTCGACCATTCGCTTGACCGCCTCCATATGTCCAATCGCTTTGGAAAGACGATTTATAACCGCCTTTTTCTCCGCCCCGCTGTGGACATGGCGGTGCGCCGTTCCATGCGCATGAGCCTCTTCGCTTCCGTGAGTATGTGTATGGAGATGAACGTGAAGTTTCCCGTTGTCATGCATGTGTTCCTGCTTATGCAGGCCGCTTGTCACGTCCAATTCCTGTTCCTGCATTTCTGTTTTCTTTTCCATGGCTGTTATTCTCTCTTTTTTCTGTTTTGGGCACTCTCAGAAACTCTCTTGCATCCATCTTTAAGGCTGAGTTTTCGAGAGTACTCGTTTTTACATTTATTCATCTTTATATTAAAATATCCCGTCCAGTACTTATATCTTAACAAATTTTGCCGGACATTGCTATTAGAAATCATTACTATGCACGGCCCCGGAAATAGTAATCAGATTTCATTCTGCCATGGTTTCGCTTACTGATCCATCTGTACCTGTCTGGTGCATACCCGGCCCAGCAGTTCCCGGTTATGGCTCACTGCAATCAGGCCGATCCCTCTCCTTTCTACTTCCCGGACAAGAAAATTCCAGATCTGGCTCTGGGTAATCAGATCCAGCATGGTACTGATCTCATCCGCAAGAAGGAAGCGGGTCCTCTTCCCCAGCGCCCTTGCCAGGCAGAAACGCTGGAGCTCCCCTCCAGAGAGCTCCGATGGAAAACGGTTCAGCCAGTCCGGCTCGATTCCCAGTTCCTGCAGGATCCGCTCCTCCACCTCGTCTCCCTCCAGAATCACGTCCCGCATGCGCATCCTTGGATTTACCGCAAGCTCCGGCTGTTGCCAGATCATCTGTACCGGACAGTATCCCCTATAAGTATGCAAGGGCTTCCCGTCCAGCAGGATTTCTCCGGTGTCCGGCTTCAGATACCCCGAGAGCAGCATACACAGCGTGGTCTTACCATACCCGCTGGGTGCAGCGAGTCCAACCCTTTCCGTATGCTCTACAGACAGATTAAAGTTCTCCAGAATCATCCGATCTTCTATTTTATATTGATAAGAAACATTTCTTAATTCTAGTCTCATAACGGCTCCATCTCCCCAGACCTGTTCTCCCCTGGCTATATTTTTTCCGAATCAGCATTATGGTGTTAAGAACCCCCCGGTTGTTTATACGGCAGATAAACACCTCACCCGGCCGCCTCTCAGTTCCCTATAGGGAATCTCCTGGCTGCACTCCTGCGTACACCTTGCGCATCGGGGTGCAAACGCACAGCCCTTCGGCATATCTTTTGCATAGGGCTGTACGCCGTCTATACAATAGAATCCATTGCGCGGCATGGCCCGCCAGAGTGCTTTTGTATAAGGGTGCCGCAGGGTCTCCTCATGATGGAAATCAGACACCCCGGCCTCCTCTATAGACTCTCCCGCATAAAAGACGACAATACGGTCTGCGGTTTCCAGCGCCAGTTCCAGATCGTGTGTAATAACCAGGACCCCGGCCCCCATATCCGCTAATTCCCGAAAATGGCCCATGGCCCGTTTGGCCACTCTGAGATCCAGCCCGGGGGTAGGTTCATCGGCAATTACAAGCTTCGGCTCTTCCATCAGGGCAGTTGAAATCAGGATCCTACGGCTCATCCCCCCCGACAGTTCAAAGGGATACAGCCCCTCCACGCTTTCTTCCAGATCATATCTTGTAAAGATATCTTTCAGCTTATTTCTTGTCCTTTTATCCTTTTTACCCTTGCGTATCTGCGGCCCGATCTTCATCAGGGGATCGAGGCATGACAGGCTTTGGGGAACCATCACAATTTCACTGCCCCTGAGCTGTTTGATGCGTTCCGCAGTCAGTTCACTGCCGCAGTATGTGATCCTGCCGCCCGCCTTGGCATTGTAAGGAAGCAATCCCAGAACCGCATGTGCGAGCAGGCTTTTGCCCGAGCCGCTTGAACCCACAACCGCCACCATCTCACCCGCAAAAACGTTTAGATCCATATCCCGGATTACACTCATTGTCTTTCGGTACAGTCCCTGTTCATACCGGGTAAAGGAGATATTCAGGTGTTCTATTTTTAAGACAGGAGCCGCTTCTGTACTCTCCGTTTTTATGTCTTTATCTAATCCCATCATTATTTCATCCCTTCCGCAAAACTATTCGTGCATACTTCCTGGTTCCGTAAGCTTCCTCAGATTTTCTCCCGCCTTGTAGAATAAAACTACAACCAGTGCCAGCATAATGCCGGGGAACAGTGCAAGCCACCACTTTCCGGTGATCAGATATTTCATGGACTCCGAAAGGATAATGCCGATAGCCGGCTGCTCCGAAGACAGGCCGACCCCTAAAAATGTAAGGCTTGATTCATGCAGGACCGCATGCGGAAAGATCAGAACCAGGCCCACAAGAAACTGTGGCAGCAGGTGGGGAATAAGATGTTTCCTGACAATATACCATCTGCTTTTCCCCATCTTCTCTGCAACTTGTATATAAGGGCTTTCCCGAAGCTGAATCACTTCCGCACGGATCAGCCTCGCCAGGGAGGGCCAGTGTGTCAGCGCGATCCCTGCCGCCACCCCTCCAACCCCCTTCCCCATTGCAACGGATATCAGTATCAGAAGCAGAATATGGGGAATTCCCATGATCAGATCGATGAAAAAGGTAATCACCGTATCCACTGCCTTTCCCAGCATCGCCGATGCGGATCCCAGAATCAGCGCAATGACCGCGCTGGCCGCCGCCGCCAGAATTCCAAGCAGAATGCTGATGGAAAGCCCGCGCAGGGTGCGTACCAGCATATCCCGTCCCATCCAGTCCGTACCAAAAAGGCAGTTTAGCGAAGGAGCCAGGTTCTTTTTGGAAAAATCCGTGGCACGTGCTGCATCTGCGCATAGTGCGCCCAGAATGCAGACAGCAGTCAGAACCACGGCAGATATAGTCAGGCTTATGAGTACTTTTTGTCTCTGGTTCATTTCCCCCTGCCTCCTCTCCTGATTCTCGGATCCACGACGCCATAGAGGATATCCGCCAGCATATTACCGCCGAATACAATGAGAGCGGTGGTCACCGCGACCGCCATCAGAAGTGGCAGATCGCTTCCCAGCCCGGCAGTCACTGCAGCCTGTCCCAGCCCCGGATAGGAAAAGACCTGTTCCACCAGTACAGAGCCGCCGAATATTTCACTGATGGAGGCAAAATGAAGAGTGACTGCAGGCAGAAGGACATTGCGGAAGCCATGCTGGCAAAACAGACGGAATCCCCGCTGTCCTCTCGCCCTTGCAAACATCATATAATCACTGTTCATGATCTCAATCATTTTTTCTCTGGTATGCAGCGCAATATTCGCTACTCCCGTAATACTCAGCGCCGCCGCCGGCAGAATTGCATGATAGATACGGTCCCAGACGGTAACCCCGGCAGCCTCCACACCGATAGGCACACTCAGGCCAATGGGCAGGACCTTCAGCCATACCCCGAATACCAGGAGCAGCACAAGCGCCAGCCAGAACGTGGGCGTGCCTGCTATCAAAAGGCAGTATCCTTTCACCGCTTTGTCCGCCCATCCGCCCTGATTCATCCCGGCAACTGCTCCCAGCGCAAATCCCAGTATTCCGGAAAGAATCCAGGCGGTAATCATCAGCACAAGGGAGTTCATCAGCTTAACCTTCAGCACCTCCGACACCGGCTGACGGTATAGCAGGGAAGTTCCCATATCCCCCCTGATAAAGTCCGACGCCCAGGATAAAAACTGCCGCACCGGAGAGCCATTTACGCCCCAGTATTCTCTCAGTTTCTCCACCTGATCCTGGCTCATGCTGCCCAGTGCTGCCTGCCCTACATTAGCCTGCAGCGGATCCACCGGTGAAGCTTTCATGAGCAAAAACGTGAGGAGACTGGCCGCGGTGACCAGAAGTAGCATATATATCAACTTTTTCCCTATGCGAATACTCCACTGCCGTACCATATGAAACTTCCTCCACTTCTGTCTCTCTAACGGGAAAACGGGACGCTTTCTTGTAAGGCAGCGTCCCTGATCTCTATTTCTCTTTATTCCCACGACCACTGATCGACATTGTTAATGATGGACCAGCCATGCCCGTGGGGATGTATTTTCTGTTCTGCAATCTGAAGTCCGTCCCTAACAAAATAAAGATGATCCACATTGCACAGCCAGATCCACGGAATGTCACCGTCCTGCGTAATCCCCTGCGTACCATCCCACTGTGCCTTCTGCCACAGCTCATAGGACTCCTCCAGAGTGCCTGTCTCCAGTGCTTCATCCATGTACTTGTCAACCGTCTCATTTGCGTAAGGCGAATACTCTGCCTGGCCTATGCCGGTATCCGAAAGTGTATGGTAAATGTTATAGAGCTCCATCGGTGTATGTGCGCCCCAGCCCCAGATCAGCGGTTCGGACTGTGCGCGGTCATAGGCTGTATCCCAGCCTACACCCTCGGTGGTCACGTCAATGCCCAGCTCCTTTAACTGGTTCGCAGTATCCTCCGCCAAAGCCTGGCGTACAGAATCTCCACTGCTGAACATCAGAGTAAACGCCGCTTTCACGCCGTCTTTCTCCCGGATGCCATCCTTCCCTTCTTTCCAGCCTGCATCGTCCAGAAGTTTTCTTGCCTCGTCAGGATCGTATTCCACTTCGCAGGCGCTGTTGTACCATGGCAGTTTATCGCATACGCTAAACGCTGTTGTACCATGCCCGTTCAGAACATTATCGATCATCTCAGCCCGGTCAATTCCGATATTGACCGCCCTTCTTACATTAACATCGGCTGTGAATGCATTGCCATATGGAATGCCGTCCTTTTCTTCCGGTTCGGATGCAGGCAGATTAAATCCACGGTTATCCACGGTCTGCACCGCAAACAGTTCGTATCCGTCCACAGACTGTTCACTGTAGGATGCCGCCGTATGCGCCACGTCAGCCTCACCTGCCATCGCTGCCGCAAGTGCCGCATCCTCCTCCATGAACAGCACGGTTACCTTCTTCATCTTTGGCGCCTCCCCGTAGTAATCCGGATTTGCCTCAAAGATCACCTGCTGTCCCTTGTCCCACTGCTTCATAATGTAGCGCCCTGATCCGATGGGGTTCTGTCCGTAATTTTCATCGTAGGCGTGTTCCGGCACAATGCCCACAATGGCCATGGTATAAGGCCAGATGGAAAAGGGCTTCGTCATCCGGAATTCCACAGTCGTGTCATCCAGCGCAGATGCCCTGTCCAGCATCGTAAAATCATTGACCGTACTTTTTTCTTTGCAGTTATTATACGTAAAAGCAACATCAGACGCCGTCAGCGGCTCACCGTCGGTAAACTTCACATCATCCCGGATCGTAACCGTCCAGGTCAGCCCGTCTTCGCTTACCTGGTAATCAGCAGCCAAATCCTTTTCTATCTTCAGATCCTTTGTCGTCACCGTAAGTGTACTCTGAATGAGAGGCTCATGAACATGCTCCCCCGCGCCCCAGCCATAGGCCGGATCAAACCCGGCTTCGGGTTCTGACGTGGCCGGCATAGTGACTACAACAGAGTCCCGCTCTACCTCTGCGGCGTTCTCTGCCTTGCTTTCTCTTCCTTGTCCGCAGCCCGCTGACAGACCTGCCATGAGTACTGCTGTGCATACGATACTGATCACTCTTTTCCTCATATTCCCCTCCCATTTTAAGCCGATTTTTGTCCAGTATAGCATCCTCTTTTTTCCGTCACAACCCCCTTGGGGGGATACTTTTCCAAAAGAAAAAACACAGACGGAAATTTCTTTCTGCCGCCTGTGTTCTCCATAATTATGCCACAACAATCTGATATTCCTTTCGAAATGTCTCCTGGCCTTCCAATCGGTTAATCCCTGGTTTTTCGGAAATGTCTCCTGCAAATCCATGATCGTCACAGCGCCCGGCCCAAGGCTCCAGGCATACAAAAGGCGCATCCTTAACGGACCAGATGCCAAAATTAGGGAAGCCCTTACAGCAGAGCCCTGCATAAGGGGTCCCATCCTTATGGCAGATCCACACTTCCTCTATCTGCCCATTATCGAATATCAGCGCATCATTGGCAAACAGTTCCTCTGTCAGAGGGTACGTTTCATTTTCCAATTCCATTTTAAAAACCTCATCCGGATTACCCGCGCCGGATTCCGGATGAACCAGAATATACTCCAGCACTTCTTTTCTTGGAAATCTGAGACAGTAATCTTCTTTTTTCTCGTACTTTCCGGCAAAACGAAATGCCGGATGGCCCCCAATCGTAAAATACATCGGTTCATCGGAAGGATTTTTAACTTTCCACTGTACATGCAGCGTCTTTCTTTCCAGCCTGTATGTGATGTACAATTCAAAGTCAAATGGATAAACCTCCTTTGTCTCCTCGCTGGAGTGCAGAAGGAAGCTGGCCGTATCCTCTGTGGATTTGATACAGGTAAATGTGTTATCTCTGGCAAATCCATGCTGAGACGTAGGATACTGAAGCCCGTCTATACGGACCGTATTCTGGTAGGTCTTCCCCACATTCGGAAACAGTACCGGGGAATGGCGCTTCCAGTACAACGGATCCCCTTCCCACAGCACCTCCGTATCCTTTTGTTTGTCAAAGATTCTGGTTGCTTCTGCACCTGCTTCTTCGATGTCCACGCATAGAAATTCATTTTCCAGTCTCATATTCACTGCTCCTCCATTTCTTCTATTATTGATCAGTTCAGAAATATAACCGGTTACTATTCTACCATAATTTTTATGATTTCCTCGTTGGTCTCCCGCATTCCCTCTTTTCCCAAGCGTCCTACATTTGCTATGGTCTTTTCCACACCCTTTGTGATGATTCCATCCCCGCCGTAGAACTGCTGTCCCTGCATGTACATATGATACCCCAGGATTCCCGCATCTACCGACGCTGCTATCTTAGCCGCGCAGGATGCCTTTGCCCCGTCGCAGACCATTCCGGACACGATTGCCAGCGCATTTACCACCGTATGTGTAATCTCTTTATATCCGCCCCCGCAGAGATACGCAATTCCTGCCCCCGCAGCCGCACCTGCACTGACTGCCCCGCAGTATGCGGACAGCCTGCCGATCCCGGTCTTCTGATGGATCGCGACCAAATTGGACAATGCAAGAGCACGGTACATCTTTTCTCTGTCCACGTTCAGTTCCTTTGCGTACTCCAGAACCGGAAGGGAACAGGTCAGCCCCTGGTTTCCGCTGCCGGAATTGATAATCACCGGAAGCTCACAGCCGTTCATGCGGGCGTCTGATCCTGCAGCCGCCATGGCCTTTGCCCGGTTCCTGACATCATTTCCATAGGACTCCAGAATCACGCTTCCGATATTCGCGCCATAATTGCCACGCAGGCCTTCCTCGGCGATCTCGGTATTATAATCAATCTGGCGCTTCAATATGTCACGAATATCCTCAATATCCACTGTCTGTACAAAATCCCATATATCCTCCACAGACAACACCCCGCGGTCCGTCAGGCCCTCTTCGTTCTCCCCCCGCACCGGAATATCCAGCAGAATTTCCCCGTCTTTATCAATATGTACAATATTGGTGTGGTAATTGGCAATCCGCACCTGCGCGTAGGATTCCCCGGCAGAAACGGTTATGATAATGTCAAATGTAATGCCGTTATCTATGTGCTCTACCCGGATCTCTTTCTCATCCAGAAATTCCTGTATTTCTTCAATCTCTTCCCTGGACACTTCTGCAATTACTTCCAGCTCTTTTTCCGGTCTTCCGGCAATGATACCGGCAGCAGCAGCAGCAGGGATTCCTTTTAAATGGTCTGTATTGGGCACTATGACGCTTTTTACATTCTTAATGATACTGCCGCTTGCCCCGATATGGACACGCTCGGGTATACACCCCAGCACTTCTCTGGCCTTGGCCGCCGCATATGCAAGAGCTAACGGCTCGGTACATCCCACTGCCGGAACCAGCTCTTCCCTCAAAATCTGTATATACGCCTGATATTTTTGATCTGTTTTGTTCATCTGTACACGATCTCCTTCCAAAATCTACCGGCACTTCCTGTCCGGTCCGCATATTACAAATGTACACTATTCCGGAGGAAAGTGCAAGAACCATGAGTTACCAGACAACCTAATTTATCGTAACAATTCAGGCGGGCTGGAACTGCTGCGGTCTATTCTCCGTTTTTGTGGCTGCCTCCTGCCTATGCCCATATTTCCTCTGGCAGAAATTATCTGTATAACAAAGTGTGCATCCCCCGAAGGGTTTTTATGATATAGGAAATTCCAGAGGAGTTTCCTATATCATAAAAAATCCCCGGCGGTCTATAAGACACCGGGGACTCTTCCTTTCATCTGCTTATGCAATTTTCCTGTCTTTGACATAATTCTGGAGACGATCCAGCAGTTCCTGGCATTCATCACTGTGAATGACAAGCTCTACGCCGTCAGCCTTACTGATTGCAATAACTCCTAACAATGATTTTGCGTCTACTATATTCTTTCCGCTTTTAAGATCCACGTCGTATTCAAACTGGTTGATAATATCCACAAACTCAGTAATATCTTCTGGCTGACGAAAACAAATTCCCAATTTATGCATGTCTTGTTTTCCTCCTTTACTTTGTGTATATGGTTATTTTATCCAGAATACTGGATTTTATTCCCAATGTCCAGGACTTTATTTGTAAATTTATATGTCGTTATTTGCAGAAATTTGTCGAACACCTAAAAACAGACCTTAGCTCATGGGCTTTAGATTCGTGAGCTGATAGAGAATGCTTAATGAAAGGACAGCCGCGAGCCTCCGCAGGAACATACCTGTCCTGAAAAACCGCTAAAACGGATCTTTGTAATTCTAGGCGGGAAACAGCCGTGAAAATGGAGAGATTTTTTGATCCCGAATCAAAAAATCAGCTGACACAGCACGAGAAATCATCAGATTTCTTGAGCTGTGTCAGCTGTGCTCCATTTTCATGGCTGG
>OBZW01001022.1_pt1 | contig 10826 bp, 14 predicted proteins | sample 1477021 | NCBI WGS metagenome assembly OBZW01 (sample SAMEA2580262, study PRJEB22360) | human gut metagenome | biome: human gut; feature: human-associated habitat; material: faeces | place: Denmark | collected 2008/2010
CACCCAACGGGACACGACTCGTATCAGTGGCTCGCGCCACACCGGCAACCGCCATGACGCTCCCCTCCTCTCGTATCCGATGAAGGAATACGCCGGGCGGCGTTAGGAGAACCGCCCGGCCCCTCCTAAACTGGATGGCTACAAGGCCCGCGTGGTCCAGACGCGGACCGGCCAGGTTAGGAGAAGCTTTTATGGCTGGATCGGTAATCGCGGCATGGGTTGGCGCCGCGGCATCACTGATCGGGGCCGGGCTCACCGTATGGTGGCCCTGGCACAACAGACCGCAAGCAGACTGGACACTGCTGAAGCACTCGACGCATCCGGACTTTCCGATCTCCGCAACGGTCCCCGGCCTTACCGGCTGGCTGGAACGTCGGGAAGAGAAAGAACCCGACCTCATCTGCTCCGTATACAATTCGGGGGACGGCGACGCATACGACGTGCAGGTCGAGGGAATCGAATGCGAGGCATACTTCCTCACCGTCAGCGAGGTCGCCGGTGACACCGAGTTCATGACGCCAAGCAAGATCGCCCAATTCAAGGCATCCGACCGCTTGTACATGATCGCCCACTTCAACGAGGATGCCCGGATCATCTCAATCCACCTTCACTGGACACAGCAGCCGACCCGTATGCAGCGTCGAGTGTTCCGTCCGTTCGCCCTGAAGGGCGATCTACCGGAGCAGCCACGTCACCCGATCCGTGAACCGAAACGACATCATCCGTCGATGCTGCGGTATCGCTTCGAGCATTCCCGTCTTGGATTATGGCTATATAGCAAGTTCCCTCGATGGGCTTGGCGTACGCTGGTCCCTCGGCCGGCATCCCCCACCAAGCAGGAAGAACCCAGTCAAGAATCCCCGCACCAGTGAACGACATCAGCGCCGCATTAACCCACACGACGACGGCGCCCACGATGCTGATGATCGCCGGAACCCACTCCATCACTCCCCTCCTTCCCGGAACGTTTTGAGTGCGAGAATGGTGCACGCCACGCAAAGAAGGGAGGTGAGAGCATGGAACGCGATCCAATAGATTCCGCGAACGACGCCAAGACCTACGCCAGAGCCGGCGACACGGCCCGGGCGATCGCTTCGCTTGCCGATGCCGTGCAGGGCATCGCGGAATACCAGCGGTACATCAGGAACGACCAGATGAAGATCAAGCGGAGGCTTGGCATCGACTGACCGTTCGCCGTCCGCGCGTATGGCCTCCAGCTCCCCGCGGACGGCGTCCCTTACCAGACCGTGCAGTTCCGGGTTCCGCCGGATGAACTCCTCGGTCGAGACTGGGTTCGTCCCACGGTCCACGAGACCACGCCCGTCCAATTCCTCGCCGACGATGCGATGCACATCCCGACGGATCGGATCGCACAACCCCTGATACTCCCGCTCGATCCGCTCCGCGGACTTCGGAACGGCAGGAGGAACGTTAACCGTTCTGACATCAGCCATCTCACTCCCCTCCTTCCGCGAGCGCCTCAGACTTGAACTGCTTGCCGTCGACGGACTGCTCGACCTCGGAGAGGACTCCAATGAAGTTCAAGCCCAGCGCGTCGCAAATCGATATCACTTCCGGAATCGTCAAGAAGGATTTCTCCGGGTGATCCAATCTCCGGCAGAACGTCGTCCATGGAATGCCTGACGCCTGGGCAACCTGCTGCTTTGTTTTACCGGATTGCTCAATGGCGCGAGAAATCATTTGAGCCAACGTCATCGAATAGGTCAGAGTATCCATTCGGAACACTCTACTATCCGTTTGGATAGTATCAAGCACGATACGCCCATACGGATATTGCAGCATATTCATTCGGATAGTAATTTATCCATATGGATATCAATGAGGCAACGGCCAAAGCTCTCCAAGCGGCAAGAGCTGTCAGCGGCCTGACATTTGAAGAATTGTCCGCTAAATCCGGCGTTCCGGTCCAAACGATATACCGCATTTTTGGAGCGAAGCGCGACATCAAGCTTCCCCAACTCTATGCTCTAGCCCAAGCACTTGGGATCACAGTCGTAGAGCTTATGGAAGATGCGGAGCGCATCAGACAGCGCGCCCGTCGCGCCGATGAGCAGCTTGCCGATGATATCGCGTCGAATCCTGATTTGTACGATCTGGCCGCGAATCAGGACGAGAACAAGGAACTTGAGGCGGAAACGCCAAGGGATTAGACAATCGGCAGCGTGAGGGGCAGACGATGGGGTTGTTATCGAGCATTCTCAAATTGTTTGGAATCGGAATCACCGGCAAGCGTGAAACCGGTCATCCACAACGAGTAAACGCTTCGATGCCGTCTGCCTCGTATCCGCCGTACAGGGCGGAACGAGACGCACGGTACTTCGCGGGTGCGAAAGCTAAGTTGGACAGGTTTCGTGTTCAGGCGTCGGTTGCCGATCAGATGGTGCTCGATACGGAAACCACCGGGAATTCAAATGATGCGCAGATTATCGAGATCGGCGCGATTCTCATCAGGGACAATCTCCCTATCGCGGAATACGAGCAGTTGATTCGTCCGTATGACGGGCTCAGGTTATCCTCCACGCTGCTGTCCGGTATAACCGAGGATGAACTTCTGGATCAGCCGGATGCGGAATTCATCATCCCCGGTTTTCTTGAGGCCATTCGATCGTTGAATGTCATCGGTCATAACGTCGCCTTCGACATCAACATGTTGGCCATGGAATCACGAAGATACGGGTGCCCGCCGCCGGATGTCTCGCTCACGGACACGCTTGTGCTGGCACGAAGGATGTTTCCGAACGCGCCGTCCCTGTCATTGCAGGAGCTCATACGTCTTCTTGGCATCGATGAGACGGAAGACCACCGTGCGTTGTCCGACGCCCGGCAAACATGAGCATGCTGGCAACGGCTGAACTCCATGAGCGCTCCGGTCATACTGACTCGCGAACAGCAGGAGGAGTCGGCGAATCGGGACCTCAGGGAAAAACGGCGGAAGAACATGATCTTCGCCAAAAGCATATACCTCGATGGCATGGACTTGGAACCGGTCAACGAACGCCCCTGCGATGTGGAGGTCAGGACGTTGGACCAAGGGGTCGAGGTCTCCGGCGATGAGAACCATCAGGACAGTCTAAGACCTTACGGATACGATGCTTGGGTCTGGGTGTATGTCGTCGAGGGAAAGATACCGAAGGGGAAATACGAAGGTTATCCCACGTATTGGGTGTATCTGGACGGCGAGGAAATAGGGTACATCAGCAAATATCAGATGGAACGCCATTGCGGTCAGGTGCCCGGTGATGGCGCTTCGATGATTGCCCATATACCCGATCGCGCGAAGGACCGCGAAGTCGATCGTCTGCAATTGAGGTTGCACATGCCCTTCGAGCATGAACCAGTCGACCTAAGTTCGCAGGTCGTAAGGAGGGAGAAGCCCAAGAGCGTCAAACGTCCGAAACCTCAAAACCGCCAGCATGCTAAGTCCACGGGCGTGGATTCCGGTTTTCTCAATCCGAAGCCGCATAAGCGCACGCTCGGCCATGGAGGTGGATGGGTGGAGATCGACTCAGTGGATGGGATTTCGGATGTGCTTTCCGAGTTTCCCGATGGGTCCCATGTGTGGGTCGTTGTCAGGAGGAACTGCACCATCAGACTTGGTGGTGTCTTGTTGGGGACGTGCGGGCTATTGTCGTCGATTGATGATTGCGATGGCGATGGGCTTGTAGCTGCCGCCGTTATCGAGCGTAACAACAACGAAACCACAGTGAGGATTGAAATGCATGAAGAAAATAATGAACAATGCATCAGCCGGCGTATCGCCGAGAAACGGGAACAGGTGCAAGGTGAATCTTCGGTACGGGAGGTGTGATTGGAGGGATTTCTTTCTGAGGCGTTGCTGTTGGGGGTCCGCGTCGAGGAGCGGCGTCTGCCAAGCGGACTGTGCGGCTTCTACTACGAACCCGCCAGGCTGATCGTATTGGATGAGTCGATGCCGGACTTCCAGCGACGGGGCACGCTCTGCCACGAGCTCGTCCACGCCCGGTACCACGACAATGGCTGTGGAACCCCGTATGGCGTCAAGGCCGAACGCCGGGCACGCAGGCAGACCGCGCTGCGCCTCATCGACCCGGTCGAGTACGCGAGCGCCGAAGCGTTGTGCGAGGGTGACGCGTACCGTATCGCGTGCGAGCTGGACGTCACGCTGCAGGTCGTCAGGGATTATCAGGACATGCTGCACGACACGGCACGCACGTGAAAACGGTTCGGTCCTGCAACCAGCATGGGTGCGGAGCCAATTACACGTTTCCACCGCAAGCAGAAAGTTCCGGCATCCACAAATAAGACACACCGAACCAATCACTGCAACTTCGCGGTTTTGCAGTAAAACTTGTATCGTGATATCCTATGCGCCTTTGACTTTTACAAGTGCAAAAGATATCATATAAGTACGGTGAGCCTAGATAGGCATATCTAGGATTGCTGTCCGCTCGGGGATCCCTTTCGGATCCCCGAAGCTAATTCCGGGAACAGGTAGTAGGACTTCCTTTCCATGAGATGAGATATCCCCGAGGTTGCCGTCATCGACGGCAAAATAATCTGGACCGTCTTCAACACCTCACGGTCCCCGCGATTCTCAAGATGGCTCCGGTCGATTCTAGCAGCCCTGTTAATCATGTACAAGGCAGTGTCAATCGCCTGAAGACCAGCGAAATGACGAGAGTCCTCCCATCGGAACGGAAACCTGATGTGAGCCAAATCGGACGCCACATATCCCTCCGTGAAGCCACGCCACTTATACCGACGCATCATACCTTCATGCACCGTAGGATCGCTCACCTTGTCGGCAATGACTTCGATCTCCTCGATACCGCAGCTCTCCGCATAATAATTGACACGTTCCAGGCAATATTGCAAGGCCACCGTGTGTGGCTCGTGCGCATATCGCCCATAACGGGTTTTAAGCTGACGCTCCTGTATGCCACGGACGCATATCAGAGCCCCGCTCTCGGCGATCACCCTCATTAATTGCCGATATACGCCAATCGACGCACGGTGCTTTCCCTTCATTACCTCCCAATCATCCTCATACTGGAACATACAGCGGCCATGGAATTCGGCGTCAGCTGGAACACCGAACCTTGCACTGGCCGACGCGCGCACCTCGTCGAGTCCATGTTGAATTCGCTCCAACTGATCGTCATCGACCAGCAAACAGCCGATATAGTACACGCCGTATCCGAAACGTTCCGGCTCCACGGAATCATGGGGAGATTCAGATTCATCGATAAACGCGTAATACATACAAGCAATCCTACCTTTTTGCAAAACACCCAACTGGATAACCTGATGATTTATTGTATTGCCTGTCCTCATCGTCGCGCAGGTCGGGTATCGCGGCGACCATCAGCCGCCCCAACGATGCGGCGTCCCTGTGGGTGTAGTGCATGGTCATCTGCAGGCTGACGTGGCCCATGATGCTGATGCGCGCGTCCTCGGGCATGCCGGCGCGCGCGGTCATCGACGCCATCCAGTGCCGGGCGGAGTGGATCCGCACCTGCGGCAGGCCCGCGGCCTCCAACGCCTTCAGCCAATGGTGTCGTTCCGTGGCCTCGCGGACCGGATGGCCCAGCTGGTTCGTGAACACGAGCTCACGCGGGCCGACATGCAGGCGTCGGATGCGCGCCCACAGCCGGTCCCACAATCCCTGCGGGATGGGCACGAACCGCGTGGCGGCGTGATGGCGGATCGTACGAACCGTCGGACCGTCATGGTGGCGCTTGACGCGCTTTCCGCCGTGACGGTGCTCGTCTGCGCGGCGATCTTTTCGGCCGCCGGTTTCAATCTGGCGGCGATAGCCGTGATGCAGGTGGTGCTCGCCGTGCTTGACGCGATGGAGACGCCTACGGTGCAGGCGGCGCTGCCGCAGATGTTCCGCTCCCATGGCGAGGATGTGATGCGTCGCGCGATGGCCGTGGTGAACGTAGTGAACCAGACGAGCACGCTCGTTCCCGCCGTGCTCGGCGGCGTGCTGTACGCGGCGGTTGGTGCGATGCCCATGATGGGAATCACGATCGTGGGGTTCGGTGCGGCCGCCGTCGTGGAGTGTTTCATCCGGCTCGGCGCTCCCGACCGCGGCGACGCCGGCCGCGTCACCGCGGTCGACGACCTGCGCGCGGCCAGACGTTTCCTCACCCGCGAACATCCTCATGTGCTGCATCTGGTGTTGATCTGCGCCGCGCTCAACTTCCTGGTGACGGGGTATGCGGAGGTCGGCTTCCCTTACATGGTGCGGACCGTACTGGGGTTCGGCTCCACGGCGTACGGCCTTGCATATGGTCTCGTGGAGCATCCGGACTGCTCGGCGCGCTCGTCGGTGGGCGGGTCGCGAGGTCGCTGTCCATGCGGCGATTCCCGATGGCGATCGCCGCCTTCTCGCTCACCATCCTGCCCCAAGCGCTCGCCATGACGATTCCCGCAGGTGGAGTGATGCGACTCGCGGTGCTCACAGCGAGCACCTGCGGAACCATGATCGTCATCACCCTCGCGAACCTCATCGCCGTGCCGGCGATCCAGATGGGCTGCCCCGAGAACATGACCGGCAAGGTGATGTCGCTCGCGCTCTCCGCGAGCATGTGCGCCCAGCCCCTCGGACAGATCGCATACGGCTGGGCGTACAGCGTCTACCCGGCGGGCGCGGTCCTGGCGGTGACGTTCGTCCTGGCCACCGCGATGCTGCCGCTAGCCGCGCACGTAACGCGGCGGTTCTAGGACGGGATTCCATCACCTTCGCTCTGGACAGCTGAGACATCAAAGCCATGTGTGGATATGCAAACGGCCGCCATCAATCATGGTGATGTTGGCCGTTCACGTCACCCCGTTAAATATACTTTCGCACCGTATTTGGCTTATATACGGCAGATTCGGGAAACTTGGATTCACAGCTGGGTCATTAGGCCAGAACGTACATCCGGCTCTCGCAGCCATTTCCTGACGAAGCCGACTACTTGCAGCACGCTATTTCCCAATCGCCACTTACCGAACCTAATTGCCAGGCTGCGCCGCATCCACCATGACGCACCATCGCAAACACTCCCGTCCGACGCGCTTTACTGGCCTTGTGCGCGGTAGCGGGCTTCGGTGGCGGCTTTGGCGGGCTCCCACCAGGCGCGGTTGGCAGCATACCAAGTGATGGTCGCCTGCAAACCGGCTTCGAAATCGGCGTGCACAGGCTTCCAGCCGAGTCCAGTACGCAGCTTGCTGGAGTCGATCGCATAGCGTCGATCATGTCCGGGACGGTCACGCACCCAGTCGAACGCATCTTCGGCACACCCCATAAGTCGCAGAATCATACGCATTACGGCAATATTGCTCATTTCGCCATCTGCGCCGATCAGATATGTTTCACCGATCCGCCCGCGCGTAAGAATCTCCCACACTGCAGAAGAGTGGTCTTCCGTATGGATCCAGTCACGCACGTTCTCGCCTGTGCCATATAGTTTCGGTCGCACGCCCTCCATGATGGAAGTGATTTGCCACGGAATAAATTTTTTCCACATGCTGGTACGGCCCGTAATTGTTGGAACAGTTGGAGATCGTGGCGCGAAGCCCGTACGTGCGAACCCATGCGCGCACCAGCTGGTCGGATGCCGCTTTCGACGCACTGTATGGGCTTGACGGCTTATACGGCGTACTTTCGGTGAATTTGCACGGATCGTCGAGCGCGAGGTCGCCGTACACTTCGTCGGTGCTGATGTGGTGGAATCGCACGTCATGCTTGCGGGCGGCTTCAAGCAGATGGAACGTGCCTTCCACGTTTGTTGTGATGAAGGGTTCAGGATTGGCGATGGAATTGTCGTTGTGCGATTCGGCTGCGAAATGCACGATCGCGTCATGACCAGGCACGATACGTTCCAGTAATGCAACATCGCAAATATCGCCTTGCACGAGTTCGACTTGCGATTGCGGAAGACCGGCGATATTCTGCGGATTTCCGGCATAGGTCAGTTTGTCGAGCACGGTTATGCGCACGTCAGGATGGTTACGTGCCACATAGCGTACGAAATTGGCTCCGATAAACCCACATCCGCCGGTCACGATGATGTTGCGCGGCTTGAAAATATCACTACTCACGATTTCAGGGTACCGGCAGGGTTGCATAGTTAAACAGCATTATGATTACGCACCGATATTCTTCCGTGTTCGTTCACTGATTCGAACACCGAAGGCACTCATCTACCAAACACGTCGGTACAATCGAAATTGTGAGCTTTTTATCTCAGAAAGAACCAGTCATCATGAACCAGCGCCCTTATGCCACCATGGTGACGAACTTCGATTCAACGGAACAGAAACGCAGCTGGGAACGGCTTCTCCAGGAAGCCCAAAGCCAGGAAGATGAACAGTCATCAGCTCAAAACATCTCCAGTGCCACGCTTCCATCTATCGAAGAGCTATGGCTCAAGAACAGCAATACACGAACCTGTGAAAGCCTACTTAACGCCCACACTTCGTTCGCCACGTATTTCGCCGGCATAATTCGCACCGCATATCTGTATTGCCCGCAGATCATGCTGTCTGACGCAGAGGTTTGCGACGGCCTCTTCTTCCTCGCTCTCGGTCCCAATACCGTCAATTCGCTGCTTGGAAAATCATATAAAGATGGCCCGTCCATCATTATTTCTGGCCGATGTGATTCGTTTGAGGAATGCCTGTTCAATTTCACGCTCAGCACAGTTGGGGCTGTTCAAGCGAAGGCTCAGAAGGCGGCAAAACGAGACGATTATTTACATAATGCAATTGAAAAATGTCCCGCAATGACTGACCAATACACTATTCGTCCGTTGGAGTATTGCGCGCTAGATTGCACAATCAGTTATACTGACGCGCTTTCGCAGCCCGCGGAGTTTTACCAAAATCTTACCGAGAAAATCAACCTTTGGAAGCAACAACAAATCGGAAACTTACCTGAAATTATCTCCTTTGCTTTTTCTTCTTTTTTCGAAAAGCCCGAAGATACTTACGCTTATCTTGCCCAACGGTGGCGGGACTGGCTGAATGCGGTTGCCTGCGGATTAGTGTTATACGAGAATCAGAATGCTGAAGACGTGCGTAACCGTATCAACAAGGGACGTGAAGAACAGATTAAAAACATGGACTTCGATAAGCTGTTTGCGAGATACTCTCGTCAGAACAACCTGATTTTGGAAACGCACCTGAAAACCAAGAAACCTTTTGGGACAAAAACATCAGATGCGCTCGAAACACTTCATCAAGTTGCTGAGATGTCACAACGTTCAGAAGCTTTTGCCTATATCGATAAGAAATATCCAGACAAGTTAGGCATAGTCGAAGCTCACACAGGAAAAACACCAACTGAAAAGATTCCCGACGGCACGGACGGTACGGATAGTACGCCGAATCAGTTGCTGAAATCTTGGTATCAGTTCGTTTATCAGCGGACTCTTGCCACTCATCTTGGTGCATGTCTTATCGCTGTCGCAGCCACGCCAAATGCATATGAGCAGATTGCCGGTAGGAGTATGGCAGATTTCATTGAAGAGGAAGCTGGTATATTCCGCAAAATGGTACGTTCTTTCAAACATCTCACCACTGCAAATCCTTCATCTTCCCTCACTTTGTCTGGATCCATAACGAAAATTCTGGGTGGCATGCCATATCATGTTTTCTCTTGCTTCTGCTACGAGGCGCGCACGACCATTGATAATTGGAGGAACTGTTCTCCTACAACTCCGCTAAGAACGCAGAAGCTGCACACCAGAAACACTGCTTATCTTATTCAGAAGGCAAGCGAGGAAGTCAGCCTTCTTGACGACGCCAAGGGTATGCGGAACAAGACAGCACTTACATTTGTGCTTGCTCTTATTTCGGTGTTTTGCGATCAAATTTGGTTTAACGATGGCACAGTCCCACTTTGGCTGGTTGTTATTGTTACTTGGCTTGTTTCTGTGGTTCCTGATTTTGGAGAGTTGTTCGCCTGGATCAGAGGTGTGCATTCGAGCGCCAAGACTGTTGTGTTTATGGGGGATTGATACATGGCTACTGATTCAATCCAACACGTTGTTCCTGTAGAAGATGGAATTCCTCCACTTGATATTCAGTCTGAAACTGAAGTGTTCCGCGAGCAGGGTGGGGCAGGTTTCACTGTAACTAAAAATATTGCGATTGTACGTTCAACTGGAGAGCACCTGCAATTTCATGTCGCTTCGGTTCGAGACGGTAAGACGGGTGCTGTTTGCGTTGCAGAGCAGATTTTGCCAGATGGAACATCCGCTTTTCTTCTTGCACGACACTGGAGGGTGTCTACCAGCCAATGGGCTTGGGAGTTTCCACGAGGCATGGGTGCCGATGATGAGGATTCTCGAGATACTGCTGTCCGTGAGTTATCTGAGGAAACAGGAATCACGGTTTCACGGGATCAGGTTAAGATTCTGCAGCATATTCATGCCGACACAGGCGTTCTTCGTGATGATATTGCCGTTGCGAGGGTCTTGCTTTCGGAAGAAGATTCGCAATCTTGCAATCCTACCGACTGGGAACTTTCGAATTCACTCTATATTCCTGCCAGCACCGTGTGTCAGATGATTGCAGGTGGAGAAATCACTGATGGAATTACGCTTGCTGCCTGGTCCGTGTACTGCGCTCATTTTCTGTTTGGCACAAACGCATGAAGGATTCCTAACATAAGGTGATGCTAGAGATCCTTCATGCGTGGAAAGCGGGTGCGGCCTACTTCTTGAGGAGTGGTTCGACCTGTTCCTCGTACGCGGTCAACGCGGTGTCGATCACCTGGTGCATGTCGTAGTACTTGTACGTGCCCAGACGGCCGCCGAACACCGTGAGCGGTT
>OBZW01001027.1_pt1 | contig 10797 bp, 12 predicted proteins | sample 1477021 | NCBI WGS metagenome assembly OBZW01 (sample SAMEA2580262, study PRJEB22360) | human gut metagenome | biome: human gut; feature: human-associated habitat; material: faeces | place: Denmark | collected 2008/2010
AGGCCCTGAAGAAACCGCTGACCCGGCAGCCGGAAGATACGTACGCCTCACATCCATTCAGGGAGGACCTGCAGGGCTTACGCCCCAATCGGTGCTATCTCGCCCTAACCCCACCACGCTACTCGCGGAAGTGAATCTGCCTGCTAACTGTCAGGCAGTTTCCCAGTCCATGATTCGTAACTTGCGCAAAGTGGTGCGGCCTTTGGAGCTGTCTGGTATTGAGCAGGATAATCCAGCGAACGGTACGGAGAACGCGCTTCCACCCCGGGGATCGCGGCAGCGGCAAATCATGTGGAAGCAAACCACGGTTCCTCCTTGGGCTACCAAAATGAGTATCGAAATCACCGTGAACGGTATGAAATTTGGGTTGAACTCCGGGATCCTGGTAGCGGGGCTGAACGTGTTCGTGGTGGAAGCCAGTAAGTTTCCCTCATCGCTAGGAACAATTTCAGAAAACGGTATCGTCACCCAAGAGGCTGAATCTAAATCTTGGAATCTTCGCCAGACCGTAGCCATGTCTGGAACCCTGCCTGTTCAAGATTTACGGGGTAAAGCCATCGTGTACGGGCTATGCGGGGTTATGTCTACCGGAGGCAAAGTGTCGGTCGATTATCAGTCCTGTGGCATGTTTAGATGGACGTTTACCGGAGAGGCGGTATAAATGTTCTCCCTGCTGGTAGAGGCGCTACCCTCGGGGCGGATAATCGCATCAGGAATCCCGCTCACCCCGCCCACCATAAAACTAGAAACCGGGAAAGCCTGGGCTTGTGAAATCGAAATTCCCGCAGCCGCTCAAGCCCAAGGTATCCACGCATCTTCTCTACCGGAATGGGGGTGCGCCCTCTGGATAGATAACGGGTCGCGAATCGTGGGGGGAGGAATCCTGCTCGAAGCCCCTACCGTCACCAGTGATGGTGATCTTAAATGTATTTGCGGAGGTTTTCTCGCCTATCCAGTCGGACAAGCCTGGAATCAGCCTCGTTTTGATGGGGTCAAGATCCCTATCGAAGACGCGATTAGAAAAATATGGGGATACCTGACCCGCCCCGGTGGATTATCAGTGAAGATAAATATCGAGAAGTGTGGGATTACTGTAGGTAAAGAGGAAAAGCATGTAGAGTTTACGACCTCCTCGGGAGAAGACGTGGGGTTCGATGCGGGGCCGTGGCGTTTGAATCCGTGGCAAACCACTGACCTCGGTAAAACTCTGGAAGACCTAGTGAAAATAGGCGGATACTGCCCGGGTGAATCCCATCAGCTCGACCAAGACACCGGGCTCATGCGACACGAAATAAGCTACAAGCTCACGCGAGGGCTACGCCGACAAGACATTAGCCTAATAGTCGGTAGAAATGTGCACCCGGTACCCGAGCTTTCCGGCGGGCTCTCATATGCCTCCGAGATTTATTGCATAGGGGCAGGAGAGGGAGACCGCACGGTAATATCAGCAACACTTTCCAGACGTACCCCGGGGCTACGGCGTTGCGTTTCTGTTTCCGATAAGTCAGCTGATAGCGCTACTAAAGCGCTGCGTACTGCTCGCGAAGAACTTCAGGCACGGCGGGGTGGAACCCAGGTCAAAACCTTTACCGTTTTCGATTCCCCGCAACTCCCCCTATTCATGCTGCACCCGGGCGATGAGGTGCAAGTAATAGGGGATTCCGAATGGGGAAGTCTCGACCAGTGGGTGACTATCAAATCTGTTTCCTGGCAGTTGGAATCAGATACAGCAACTATCGAAGTGGAATTACCAGGCACGGAAGGTGGATATTAATGGCAAATCTCGATGAGATAGCGATGCGGTCTGTTCGCAAACTAGCTGACCTCCTCGGGTCTCATGACCGGCGGCTTGCCCGTCTGGAAACCGCGCAAGATGCTCGCAGAACCTCCCTTGATGACGGGGAAGTAATCGAGCTGCGGGGGCAATCGGGAAAAGTTGTCGGAACTTTTGGGAAGAACCCTGATGGGACTTATGCGACAGTTCCGTTTGATGGTCCTATGCCTAGAGCGATTGAATTTGGAACCGAATGGCATGCAGTCTCGGAAACTCCAGGTACCATTACACTGATCTTTACCCCTCAAGAACCATTACCAGCTGATTTTGCGGGAGTAGATTTTTATTATTCTCCTGGCGGAACCAGGATGCTTCTAGGCGCGATTACTTCTGCGGCTGGCGGGTCTAAGACAGTGTCAGCTAAACCCGGAACGTATCTGGTTCAGGCTTGCGTGCGCACTGTTCCCGGAAAGGTCTCTCCTGACGATGGAGGAGGTACGTTTGTAACTGTTGCCGCGCCGGTGGATGTGAAAGATTTCGATAACGCCAAAGCCCGCCTAACCACAGCACAGTCTCAGATTGATGCGCTGCTCGCGGCTCCCCCCTCTGCCGGGGTATCAGTAGCCGATAAACCACCTAGCGACCCTAAGAATGGGGATATGTGGCTGCACCCGGTAACCGACGACATGGGGAACACAGTACACGTCCTACAGGTGTACCAAGCCGGGGCATGGGTGACTGTGGAGGATCAGGACGCAAAACAGATCGCTGCGGGCGCTAAGGCGTCTGCTGATGCCGCTACACAGACTGCTAATCTTGCTAAGACTACTGCGGAGCAGGCTGCTAACGGCACAGTGGATGTTACGCGTTTGGCAGCTGATTCTAACTCGACCGTGAAAGAGTCCGTAGTGGGTAAGCTCTGGGATGTTATTCGCGCGAAACTGGTGGCCGCGAAACAGATCATTACCGAGGACATGCTCGCTACCGGGTCTGTTACCGCTTCTAAGATCACGGCTAGTGAGGAACTATCGGCTAAGGCCGCTAAGTTCCTGCGGATTACTGCTGACCAGATCGAGGCCGGAACGCTGAACGCTAAAGTGAAGATCGGGTCTCAGGGCTCTATTACGGTAGGTAATAACGATATTGTGCTTGACTCCGAGAAAATCAGTGTAGGGCATAAAACCTGGGGTTATTTGCCGAACGGTGAGTGGGACAAGACTAATGAAATAGTTCTTAATCCTAGGAGCGGCATGAACATCTATATCCCTGGTGCTGGGGACAGAAGTATTGAAAGTAATCCAAACATCCCAAGTACGAAAGACCTGCTTTATCGTGGAATTCGTTTTATCGCTGTGGATCAGGACCAGACCGAACATCCAAATGCTGAAATTCTAGCTTATGGAGGCCGCGAATCGGCTCTTAGAATAAGTATTCTAAATAAGGTTTTTGACCAGGATTTAACGTCCAGGCTAGAGATAACTACATACGGAATAACAGCCTACAATCGGTATAAGGACTCAGACGGTACCTTTCAAACCTCTGCAATTATAGATGCAACTGCTGCATATCCGATTAAAGGGCAAGATATACAGTATCTGAACGAACAGATGGAACTGGCGCTTAAACAGGTTGCTATCACTCACGGGACTGACCCTAACGTAACGCGCCCTACCGCCGAGACTGTCACCTGGATAGGGACGGTGGAACCAGTAAACCTCGCAGCCGCTGATATTTGGATCGAACCACAAACCACAAATAGTTAAGGAGTTGTATATGTCTACCCCCCCCCGACCGATTATTCACGCTACCGCTGAGAACGTAATCACTGAGATTATTCCCTGCACCCTGATGAACGGGTGTAACGGGTATTTGGATTTAATTCGTCACGGCAACCTGATCACCACCAGCTCAGCTATTGGTAAACCTGGTACTTTTACTGCTAAACGTAACGTACAGATAGCTACTATCCCACCGGGATACCGACCCGCCCAAGGTATTGGCGGGGTGGCTATCTCAGTTTACGCGGCCGGATACATCACGGTTAAAGCCACTGGCGAGGTCATTTTTCTACCGTCTGCAAACGCTAGCGCTTCTATCTATTTTTCGCCGCTCACCTGGACAATATAAACGTTTTCCCTTTTATTGCCGGTGGGTGGCTGGCAACGAAAGGAAAAACAACATGTCCACTAATCGCCCGATAATACACGCCGCCGCTGAAACCCTAGCCCAAAGCCCGTGGGAATCTCTTACCCTATCCTCTGGATGGGGAGCTGTGGCAGGGCATGAACTCCGTGTATGCCAGGTAGGGCAGTTAATCTACATAAACGGAGCAGTGATCCGCAGAGGTGGAGGATATAAAAGTAACATCGCTACCGTCCCGAAACGATATGTGCCTAGGACGACTCAATTCGTTGGCGGTCACGTCACGAACCGGGGAACTTCTTTTGAGCTTTACATTAATGATCGTGGAGTTTTGTCTTGCGACGCCTATAACACGGTAGGTGACGGTACAGGGATGGTATTACCGCTGTCTTGTATGTATTTGATTGTTTAACAGATTCTATTTTTGCCCCGGCTTTGTTCGGGGCTTTTTTCATACCCAAAAACGAAAAAGGAGAAAACCATGTGTCCTAATGGCCCTGACGATCCCGAGGCGATCCAGACCGCCACCATGCCCGAGTTCGGTGATGGACCGGAAGACTGCGCGGAACTGTCCACCCTTGAGATTGGGGGTGAATAGTCATGGCTACAGCATCCCAAGTAATCGCTACTGCTGCTAAAGAAGTAGGTTACTCACGCTGGAAAGACCCGAATCCAGGAACTAAATACGGACGCTGGTATGCCCAAAAAACCGGCTCCCCCTATTTCGGGCGGTCAGGTGTCCCGTATTGCGCCATGTTCGTGTCCTGGGTGCTCTCTAGCGCTGGTATGACCCCACCGGGCGGCATCTTTGCCTACTGCCCCACCGGGCTAAACAATGCCCGCCGTCTAGTGCGGGTACACGACAAGCGCAGCGCCGCGCCTGGTGACATCGTTTTCTTCGACTGGAATAAAGACGGGATAGCCGATCATGTAGGAATCGTGACCGCCAACCGTGGCTCCTATCTAGAAACCATTGAGGGTAACACCTCCTCTGGGCGGCGCGGCTCGCAATCCAACGGTGGCGGGGGGTACCGTAGGGCGCGCTCCCTATCCTTAGTGCTCGCGGTAGCTACCCCGCAATACTCCAATGCCTCACCCGTACACCCGTCTAATGGTGCCCGCTCTGGACTCGTGGTTGATGGTTGGGCAGGCTCTGCGACCATTCGCCGCGCGCAACAACTCGCCCACACCCCCGTGGACGGGGTGATCACCGGGCAATGGAAAGGGAATAAGCGCTACCACTGGGCAGTAACCGGCCTTACCTACGGTAGAGGCGGTTCCACCCTGGTACGCAAAATCCAAACCATGCTAGGAATCAACGCCGACGGTTATTGGGGTAGACAAACATCTATCGCGATGCAGCGAGCGTTACACGTTACCCAGGATGGATATTTCGGCCACGCCTCTGTCAAAGCCTGGCAGCAGGCTCTCAACAGTGGACGACTCGTTTAAAAACGACAGCAAAGGAAAAAATCATTATGGGCAAACATTCTCAATACTCCCTAACTCCCGAACACTTGGAATGGCTCACGCCGGTAGTTAGAACCTGGCTCTACGGCGTAGTGCTAGCAGCAATCGCTTTGCTTGGAGGGTACGGGCTGATCACCGACACTATCGCACCTTTATGGGTGGCACTCGCGGCCGCACTACTTGGGCAAGGCACCGCCATGGCGCATACTCCAAAAACAGGTGCTTCTGCTGGCAGTCCTAGCGATGTTGTTGATCGCCTAGAAAAGTAACTGTCCTACTTGTCACCCGCGCCTAACCTTCTTGGCGCGGGTGACTTTACTAACCTGGGAGTCAATCTTGCATCAGGCACTCTTAAATAACCTCGGTGATGCCGCGATGTCGCTTATTATCGCTTGTCTAGCTTTGTCCACGGCTTGGCTGCAAGCCAAAAGCAAACGCCTATCCAGGCACCAAACGTCTTTAGAAAATCATGCGACCAGTCTCCAAAAACACTTAGACATGGCACGCGCCGATAATGAAAAGGTTTCCGAGATTAAGGAACAAGTAACCAATAGCCACGGCACTAACCTACGGTCAGACCTAGACCGGGTGCTGTTAGGGATTTCCCGCTTGGAAAACCGTCTTGATCGGTTCGAGACCACCCAAGGAGAAGTGAACCGCCAATCCATCGCGAACTTCGGGCGGATGCTCGAATCCACCGAGAACGTTAGGCGCGCTGCCACTCAAGAGCATGAACGCATCTGGCACGCAGTTGATAAAATACAAACAGAACAGGCTTCACAAACTTCTACAAAATGAGTTTCTAGTGGAACTTTTGTGGCACTAAAACCCCTATTCTTTGTATTATCCCAGGTAAAAGAATCTTGGGAAAGAATCCCCTTAGCTCCACTGAAGGGACGCTCATTTTGATACAAAGTGGGCGTCCTTTTGTATGCCCGAAATCTGAACGAAAAGCCAGGTCAGAGAGGATTTGGTTTCGTCTGGTCTGTTGGGCGGTGCCTGCAGGTAGGGGAGTAGGGCAGCCGAATTTCGGGTACTCGTGCTGCCTGGTGCGTGCCCGCAGGTCTGTCTTGGACATGCGGAAGGACTGCTTGACGTACCACAGGTCGTGGCAGGAACTGATCACCTCCCGACTTGCACAGTTTTTGTGTGTCATTTCGCCAGAGCATTGAGGATGTGACGCCAACTTCGAAATTTTATTCGTGCGCCGCAGCTCCGCGTTCTCCTGACGCAAACGCTTGAGTTCGGCGCTTTCCTCAGTGGAAACCCGAGGACGGACTCCGGCATCCACACGCGCTCGCATCACCCAGCGCCGAAGAGGTTCCCTCGACGTCCCCAACTTCATCGCGGTATCGGCGATCACGCGGGTTTCAGACACTCCCAGATTATCCCGCAGACGATCCTCAACAAGCCTGACAGCCCGCTCCCCAAAAACTTTTATATAGTTCCTTGGCATGCGAAATCCTCTCACAAAAACCTCGGAACAAAACCCGGGATGCTTCAACGCCGAATCCTTGCTGTGCGGGGGAACCTTGTGAGATACTAAATCATGACTATCGCTGAATGGATAGTGCTCGCGGTTCTCGTGCTAGTTGGATTTGCCATTTGGTGGCATTTCTCTCTGCGAAGGAGAATTGACAAGAGAATGCATGAAGCTCCGCCCGAAGAGCGTGAAGCTTTGATGAAAGTTCAACGAGATATTGATCGTGGCAAGGCGGCGCGCCAGGGATTCTTCTTCTAGGTACCGTAGGCTGCGACTCGTCTACAAGGAATGTCTGATGACTGGGCTTGGCCAGGATCGCGCTAACCAGAGACCTGTGGCAGCCAAATTAGTTGATCCGTCTGTGTGAGTATTCGGTAGTCACGATAGGGCGCCCAACGCATGAACTTTGGGTTCGGACACGAGTGTTCTTCTCGGAGGTCTCTTGATACCCTAGTCTGCGCTCTGTGGGGCTACTCGTTCGAGAACGAGATCCGGGTCAACGCCGGACGCACTCACTTCGATGAGTCTTTCACCACCCTCTCAGCACAATTGAATCGAGTAGTTCTTAGTGAGTGCTGGGATCTGTGCGGAGTATGAAGAAATCCAGAACATAAGAATAGACCTGCAAGGAGACCCCATAGGAGTTCTTGAAGGAGCGATTGCAACTATGGGAAGAATTGGGTCTATCCCGGAAGAAATCTCGCAACGGTATCAAAAGTACATAGACCTGGAAATCTTACAACCCTAAACCTAGAGTCAATAAGATAACCTGCGGACTTTCACCAGTAATAATCCTAACTAGGTTTGGGCTAGGGTTGAGGGGTGAAAATCGAGTATCAAAACCACCTGGAACCGGGGCAGGAAGAAATCCTAGTTCGTGAACTTTTGGAACAGGCTTTTGGCCCTGAAGAACTGGGGGAGCCGGAAGATTTAATCGCCCAGCTGCAGACGGGGCAGTTTCAGACTTTTTCTGCTTGGGAGGGGACGCGCCCGCTAGGGACAGCGATAGCATGGCCGGCAACCAGCGAAGTGACCTTGCTGAGCTGGCTGGCGGTTAGTCCCCGCACTCGCGGTCGCGGGGTGGGCTCTAAACTTTTCCGTCAAACGATTTCCGCTCTGGAATCTAGCAATAACCCCCTGTTGATCCTGGGAGAAATTGAGGATCCGCAGCTCCACGCGCCCTCGGAAGATAGAGGGGATCCGCAGCGGCGTTGGGCTTTCTACCAGCGCCTGGGAGCAAAACACCTGGACTTTCCTTTCGTAATGCCGCGCCTTAGCGCGGATGTGCCAGTGGGGGAGGATATGTGGCTTATCAGTTTCGGAGGACGCGCTCACGCGAGGATCGAGGATAGTACCGGCAGTCTTGCGGGGCAAGGCTTGGGTCGTCCTCTAGAAAAATTCTTGAAAACCTACCTAGCAGATAGCGGCGAAATCCGGAACGCCGACGGAAAATACCGCGAAGAGATTGAAAAAATGCTGGCAGCCGCCGCCAATCTAGATTAATCCTCTGGAGAAAATCTAATGCTAACGCCCCAACGTTACCTGTAGTGATTTGACGCGGTTTTCGCTTGCTCGGAAATAAGGTTTTCCTGGAGGGCGCGGGCGGGCTAGGCTGGTTTAGGGAAGATGGTTTTCTTTTGGTAGTGGGGTGAATCAGTGGAAGAACAGTCCGTGCAAGTGGGTGCGCCGATTCCCGGGCGCATAGTGAGCTTGCGGCAGGTACCGGATTTGGTGTTCTCCGGCATGATTGTGGGGGCGGGGGTAGCCTTGCGTCCGCTGCCGGGATCGAAAGAAGTCACTGCGGTAGCTCCCATTTCGGGGCGCTTAGTTAAGTTGTTTCCCCACGCCTTTATGATTACCAGCGGGGAACAAACGGTATTAGTGCATTTAGGGATCGACACGGTAAAGATGCGGGGGGATGGTTTTAGCTGTCACGCCCTCGAAAATGAAATGGTTAAAGCCGGAGAGCCCATAACCACTTTCTCGGTTAAACAAATTGAAAAGGCGCGCTACTCGCCGCTTTGCCCGGTGGTGGTATTGGATTCCACCCCCTCTGACCTGGAAAAGCTCCGTGCGGAAGGCAGTCAGGTCGAAGTTGGGGATTTACTGTTTGAAATTAGCGCTGCTCCTGCCGGAGATCCCAGTGAGTGGTGACCCCTACATCTTGGTTCCTGTAAATGATTAACCAGCGCCGTTACCCGTCTTCTATTCAGTGTTATTAGTTACTTAGGCAACTGGTATCCGCGCCGAATCGCTATCATTAAGAGGTATAAGTCCGTACCGATTTATATTGATCAACGTTTCAAGTGGAGAGATAGGGATAATGCCAAAAACTATGGAAAGAGTGATCAGTTTCCTGATCGCGCCGTTGCTATTAGTGGGGATGGGGTTACTGGCGGTCACACAACTGCCAAGTGCTAACGCCGAAGATAGTACCTCCGATAAATCCGTGCGGATCGAAATCCTGCCGGAAATATTTCTTAAATCCGGTGGCAAGGAAGTGTTCGCCAAACCAGAGGAAACTATCGGGGTAGGACGCTCTCTCAATGTTTACGGTGGACCCCCTACAGGACAGGTCTTGGAAGTTTGGAAAAATGTTGCTTTCCAGGTCTATGACCAGGGTGGAAAACTAATCGAAACCACCAAGGGTACGGTTGGAGATAACAAGCGCTGGGGAGGCGCAAAATACTTAGGGCCGTATCCGCAAGGTAAAACCTATACCGTAAAAGTGGATCCCTCCACCCTGCCAGCTGGCTATCACTCGTGGTTCACGGCTCAAAAATCTGGGTACCCGGAGGCTACAGGCGGGAAAACTGACATGATGACGGTGCCCCAAGATTCACAGTCCGCGACTAATGCTGCGGGCAATGTTAACCCGATTGCGGAAACCCGCTTCCACATGGACGTGGTGAACATTGCTTATGCGAAGAACCCGGAAGTTGCCAAGGATCTTTTTGCGGTAGATGCGAAGGGAAAGATCACCGGGCTTAATCCGAAATATAAAGCCGGCAGCGACTATGTGCTCAAGCCCATCGATAAAGATTGCAAGGTGGTACTGCCTACCTCAGCAGAAGCAGATAAACTTGCTGCCGAAGGTTACATGCCTAGCCAGTATTATTTCTACTACAAGGACAAGACCGCTCCGATCTCCGCGCTAAAATTCCATGAAGGTTTTAGTTATTTGCGGTACTGGGAGGGCGTTGACCAGGTAAATACTAAGGCTAAATTTAAGTCTTCCAGTGTCTTTACGGTGATGTTGGATCAAAAGATTCCTGCAGTTACCTTCTATAAGGGCGCGCCTGAAGAAGGTAAGGATCCCGAAGTTTTGGCTACCCAGCAGGTCTATTACCGACATTCCCTCGCGGGTAACTGCCTAAGTGATGGCAAGACTTGCCTACCGAAGAAGCTCCCTGCTGCTCCGGCTGCTCCGGCAGGGCAGGTTTTCAAAGAATGGAATACCAAGGCAGATGGCAGCGGACAATCTTTCAACGCCGAGACTGTAGTTATGGCGGATATGGCGGTCTACCCCGTGTACGGTCCGAACACTCCACCCGTCTTAGAGGTCAAAGATGCCACTATTACCGCTGGTGATGAGCTGGATTTACGTTCCCTTATTACCAAGGCTTTTGATGAAGAGGACGGAGCTGACCTCGCCGATAAGGTAGAGATTGAAAAAGGCAACTTTGATCCGGCTAAACCAGGCACCTACGAAGTTAAGTTCACCTTGACCGATATGAATGGGGAAAGCGTATCTGCCACCGCGAAAATAACTGTGGAGGAAGAGTCCGCGCCGAATCAACCAGATAAACAGGACAAGCCGGGCAAACAGGAGAATTCAAACTCCCCGTCCCGCGGTGACAAGCAGCAGATGCCACCAACTGGAGCAGCAGGAAGTAGTGCTTTACGCATCGCTTTGGTTTGCCTTTTA
>OBZW01001028.1_pt1 | contig 10792 bp, 8 predicted proteins | sample 1477021 | NCBI WGS metagenome assembly OBZW01 (sample SAMEA2580262, study PRJEB22360) | human gut metagenome | biome: human gut; feature: human-associated habitat; material: faeces | place: Denmark | collected 2008/2010
GCCGCCGGCGGCGCGAATGCATCGGCATTCGGGCCAACTGCGGCAAGCACCCTCCCTGTTTTCTGTTTTTTCTCTTACGGGTTCTTAGCAAACGGACAGGATCTAGAAATGGCATCCCCTCACCGGAGCTTCCCTGCCTCACCTTTTACTTCGCGCCCCCCATCCATTCACTCCCAAAGTCCATTCACTATTTCCGTATTTTGTACTTTATGCGCGGATTTTTTACTTTACGGCAAGGCGGTAAGGCGTTATGCTAAAGCGTGTTTGAAAATTCATTGCCGCAACAGGTTTAGGGGAAAAGGAGGCGTTTTTATGGATTGGAAGGAAGAAAAAGAAATCAGGCGCAGGCTTCGCCGCCTGATGGAGGAGGAGATAGAGAAAGAGCATTTTGCGGGGGCTCTGATTGGCTATTATGAGAAGGGGAAGGAAGTCTTCTTTGATACTTATGGTATGGCTGACAGGGATACGGCCCGGCTCATAAAGCGGGATACGATTTTCCGGCTGTATTCCATGAGCAAGCCGGTGGCTGCTGTGGCTGCCATGATTCTGGCAGAGAGAGGGCTGCTGGACCTGGATGCTCCGGTCTGCAGGTATTTGCCGGAATATGAACGGATGTATGTTCTGGGGGATGAGACTCCGTATACCATTACGGTGAGACAGCTTCTGAATATGACTGCGGGGATTGTATATCCGGACGAGGATGCGGCCGGACAGGAGATGGCGGGGCTATTTGAGGATATTCATGCGCATATCAGAGATGGTGTGGGGTATAGTACGAGAGAGGTTGTGCAAAAGATCGCAGAAAAGCCTTTGGCTAATGTGCCGGGAAGTGTATGGCGGTACGGGCTTTGTGCGGATGTACTGGGGGCTGTTATGGAAGTTGTGTCGGGGATGACATTGGGAGAGTTCTATAAAAAAGAGCTTTTTGAGCCTCTGGGTATGGTGGATACGGGATTCTATGTGCCACGGGAAAAGTGGGGCAGGCTTGCCCAGCTGTACCGGCAGGAAGAGACGGAGAATGGCGTGAAGCTGGCGGTGGAAGAGGATCGGACGCTGGGACTTACAAAATGCCTGGAGCCGCCGGCTTTTGAATCTGCAGGGGCGGGGCTGTTATCCACGGTGGATGACAGTGCGCGGTTTTGTATGATGCTGGCGAATCAGGGGATTTTGGACGGGGTGCGGATCCTGAAAGCGGAAACTGTGGAACAGTTTATGCAGAATCAACTGGGGGAAACGCAGACAGAATCCATTTATTTTGAACATATGAAGGGATACGGATACGGAAACCTAATGCGGGTGCTGATGGATGAAAATGCTTCTCCCATTGGCGGGAAACAGGGGGAATTCGGCTGGGACGGCTGGGCAGGAGCGTATATGGCCGTGGATGCAAAGAAGCAGACAGTATTCTTGTTTATGGTGCAGGTCAGCGCATATTCCAACTGGCCTTTAAACAGAGCGATCCGGGAGATTCTATGCAGCTGAGAAAATCCGACGGATACAAAGGGAGCGTCCTTACTGCAAAGGGGTCAGACCCCTTTGCAGTAAAAAATATCACATGTTCGGATTTCTAACAAAATGAAAGAATTTTGCAATGAACAAATAATTTCGGACATGTTAATCTTTATTTAACAAAAGAAATCCCATATTAAATGAGGGCAAGGAGGAGAATTTATGAAATTGAAAAGAGTAACTGCGATGGCTATGACAGCTGTTCTGGCACTTGGAATGCTGGCAGGGTGCGGAAAGAGTGATTCCGAAGATACTGCAAAGAGTGACTCCGGCAGCAAAGACACAAAGCAGGAAGCAGAAGGTGATGTAACTACGATTACATATTGGGGATGGGACACGAACTGGTATGAGCCGATGTTCGAAAAGTTTATGGAAGAGAACCCGGATATTAAGATTGAGGCTACCAATGTTGCATACAGCGATTATTTTACAAAGATCCAGCAGGCAATTGCTTCAGGATCAGAGCTTCCGACCATGGTTCAGCAGAGCTGTACATTGATTGCAAACTACAAAGAACTGGGTGTGTTCGAGGATCTGACCTCAGACCCATACAATGTGGATCCGAATATCTTCTTTGACTTTATCAAAGACAGAGCAATGACAGAAGACGGACAGCTGATCGGTATTGAGCAGTCTGTATCTCCATCAGCAATTGCATACAAGAGAGATCTTGCGAAAGAATATTTTGGAACAGATGATCCGGAAGAACTGGCAGCACTGTTCCAGTCAACAGACGACTACATTACAAAAGGCAAAGAAGTCAATGAAAAATCAGGCGGAGATGCTTACCTGTTCCATTCCAGCGGCGCTGTTGCTGAGTGGCTGTACTTTGCAGACAGCACAGAACTTCAGACAGGGGATACCGTAAACTTTACAGAGAAGATGACTCCGGTTATGGACACACTTGTTAAGATGAGAGACAACAAGGTTGTGGATACATTTGAAAATGGTACTCCACAGGCAAATGCTACATATGCAGATGACAAGCACCTGTTCTATCCTTGTCCGAACTGGGCAATCTCTTACTATATCAAGGCTAATGACCCTGACGGCGAAGGCAACTGGGGCCTGATGATGCCAGCTACAGGCGGTTACAGCTGCGGCGGATGTTCCGTAGGTATTACAAACACAAGCACAGATGCACAGAAAGATGCGGCATGGAGATTCTTAAAATGGGCATTCCTGGAGCAGGGCGGTGTTGATACTGCAAAAGAAGCAACAGATTACTATGTACCAACAAAAGAATTCTATGAAGATGCTTCCTATGCGTCCGGAGCAGATCCGTTCTTTGCAGGACAGGATGTAGGCGGATTCTTATATGGAGAAATCGCACAGAGCATCGTCATCCCGACTCCTTCAATCTACGACCAGACAGTCATCGATATCCGTGACCTGCTGGCAAATGCGGTAATGTCGGATTCAAGTCTTGATACCAAGGCACTGATTGATAAGGGCCTTGAGGAATGTGCAAACCGTATTACAGACAGTGACGTTAAGGTAAAATAAGCAAAATGGAAGTGAAACGGAAGAGTGCTTTCCCGAAACGGACACCCTTCCGTTTTTTAAGCCCGCCGGCAGGAAACATGCCGGCAAAATGTAAGGAGAAATATCTATGAACAGTAAAGGCAATAAAAAATATACAATCTTATGGCCGTTATTTTTTGTGGCGCCATTCATCATCTTCTTTCTGGCATTTAACTTGTTCCCTATTCTGTACTCTGTATTTTTAAGTTTCCATGACTGGAGTGGAATCGGAGATAAAGTGTTTATCGGATTGGACAACTATGTGCGCATCTTTACCCAGGACAAGACGGTCTGGAAATCACTGGGGAATACGCTGTATATCATGGTGCTGGGATTTCCGCTGTCCATCTTCCTGGGACTGGTGCTGGCAGCATTCTTGAGTAACCTGAAAAAATTCCGTAATGTATTTCAGACAATTAATTTTCTGCCTTACATCACCACACCGGTTGCAATCGGCCTGATCTTCACGTTCCTTTTTGACTGGAATACAGGAATTATAAACAAAATTCTCTCATTTTTCGGTGGGGAGGGGATCAACTGGCTGGGCAATGCCAAATTCGCACCGCTGGTTATCGGATTTATGATTATCTGGAAAACGACCGGATATTATATGGCACTCTATCTGGCGGGAATTACTTCTATCTCGGAGGATATATACGAAGCAGCAAAGGTAGACGGCGCAGGTCCGGTAAAAACATTTTTTAAGATTACGCTGCCGCTTTTAAAACCAATCACAATATTTATTGTGATCACGAGCCTAATTTATGCACTTCAACTGTTTGACGAACCAAACCTGATGTTCAACGTCTCCACAACGAGTGTCATCGGAGGACCGGACAGATCATGCCTGACAATGGTGTGGAACTTCTATGACGTGGCATTTGGATCCACAGCAAGACTGGGATACGGCTCTGCTGTTGCGACAACACTCTTTATTATTATTGTAATCACATCACTGGTCGGCATGAAGCTGATGAATAAAAAGGAGGGAAAATAAATGAAAAAGTTAACAAGTTCATTATCTTATGTCATTTTGGCCATCATATCATTTATTTCCCTGTTTCCTTTTTACATGATGATCACAATGTCGACGTACAAAACGGAACAGATATTCCAGAGCATGCCGTTTCTGCCATCTGATTATTTCGGGAAGAATATTGCAACCGTGTTTCAGTCCAACTTCCTGCAGTCCTATGGAAACAGCCTGTTTATCTCCGTAGTTTCCATGGCAGTCTGTGTTCTGGTAAGCGCTATGGTTGGGTATGCCATGCTTGTCTATGATTTTAAGTTTAAAAAAGCGCTGATGAATTTTATTATGCTGACCATGATGGTGCCGACACAGATCGGTATCATCGGATATATGATCGAGATGCGGACTCTGCACCTGACGGGGACATTATGGCCCATGATTCTGCTGTGGTTTGCCAATGGATTTGGTGCGTTCTGGATGATACAGTTTATCAATGGTTCCATGCCGATGGAAATCGTTGAAAGCGCCAGAATTGACGGGGCAGGAGAACTGAAGATCTTTTTTGGAATGGTGTTCCCCTGTATCAGACCGGGCGTACTAACACTGTGCCTTTTAATTTTCCTCTGGTCCTGGAACAGCTACCTGGTACCGCTTGTATTTGTTAACAACGAAAGCCTTAACACGATACCGATCTTTATCAAGAGCCTGGCCAATGCCTACCGTACAGATTATGGCGCGCAGCTTTCCGGCCTGCTCCTTGCAACAATTCCGCTGCTTATCATGTTCATCTGCGGTTCCAAGAGCTTTATTAAAGGCCTCACCGCGGGTGCCGTTAAAGGCTAGAGAAGACAAAGAGAGTTTTTCTCGGTTTGCAGCAGGCTGTAGAATAAGGTACAATAGAGGAATTACAGGGAATGAGGTAATTCTTATGGATAATTATGTGAAGCTTTACATCGTCGATGACGAAAAGATGGCGATTGAGTATTTTAAGAGATTAATAGAAGGGCTTTCTCCTGCCTGCAAAGTGGTGGGAGAGGCTCTCCATGGTCCGACTGCGCTGGAGGAAATCCCAAAGGTACAGCCGGATATTGTATTTGTAGATATCAGCATGCCGGTTATGAATGGGCTGGTTCTGGCAGAGCGGATTCTGCAGCAGAATAAAAACCAAATCATCGTACTGCTTACTTCCTATCGGGAATTTGATTATGTGAAGAGAGGAATGGAGCTTGGGGTGAGTAATTATCTGCTGAAAAATGAACTCACCCCCGAAAGTCTAGGCAAAGAGATCCGCAGTATTATGGAACAGGTCAGGCTGGAAAGAAAGCAGCTCCATACCTATCAGGAATATAATCTGAAGCAGTTTCTGGAAAGCGAAAGCAGCCGGACAGAAGGCATGGAAAATATTTATAAAGGCAGCACGCTGAACAGATTTGCCCTGACTGCGGTGAAGCGGATCCATCCTGTTTGTATGCAGACGGTGTATGAGGAGCATGTAAACTTTGAAAGCATGCAGCTGGAAGAACTGGAATACCCGGAGGGCATCACCTGCCGGGGAGCGGTCAGGCTGTCGGAGGAAATGTGGGCCGCTGTTTTCTTCATTCATGAAGTCGTGTCCGACAGTACGGTGCTGCTGGAACAGTCGGCAGAGAAAATGCTGCAGTTATATAAGGAGGCAGGCATCCCAGCATCTGCCATTATTTCAGATGTCTTTCGGAATTTTACAGATCTTCCGCAGGCTTACAGGCGTATTTCCAGGCTCTCCCAGCATATGCTCTGTATGGGAAGAGACAGGACCTATCATCAGAGCGATGTGGAAAACGTACTTCGTGCGGACCGGCAGACGGAAGTTTATATGTCTGACCTCGTTGGAATTTTGGATGGTGAGAAGGAAACAGAGGCAAAGGCCTTGATTGACCGCTTATTTGAGGAGGCTGCGGCTTACACTATACAGGAATTCACCAGAATGCTGCAGGAACTGCACGGTGTGATAAAGAGATATGCCATGCGAAAAAAGGTGGATTTCAATGCCATTCCGGTGCAAAATGAATTTTATTCCGCCGGAGAGGCCAGGGAATATATGCAGAAAATAGTATCCGATATATTTCACCACCTGCGTGAGCAGGATGAAAAACAGTACTCCAGAAAAGTATTGTTAATTCTGGAATACATACAGCAGCATTATGCAGAAAACATTTCCCTGCAGGATATTGCTGAGGCGGTTCAGCTCTCAGAGGGTCATACAAGAAAATGTTTTAAGCAGGAGATCGGAACAACGGTTGTGGATTATCTGACCGAATACCGCATCAACCGTGCCAAAGAGCTGATTAAAAACGGCGAGCGGATTACCAGTGTTTATGAGAAGGCCGGATTCACGTCCAGCCAGTACTTCAGCTATGTATTCAAGAAATATGAGGGAATCAGCCCCAGTGAATATGCGCGCCGGCTGCGATGATCAGGGAGGGGGACAGCCATATGAGACTGCGGTATACATTAAAATTTAAGCTGATCGTGTCCGTGCTGCTGATTATGTCAGTTACCTACGGGATCAGCAGCTTTGTAATATACCACAATGTGTTTGGGACAATGGAAGAACAGATTATTATGGACGAGCAGCAGAAATTGGAGCAGACCAGCCATCAGCTGGAGTATGTGCAGGAGTCTGTGGAAGGTGTGGCAAAACAGATCGTCATTTTATCCGAACTCCAGAACCTTATCAAGGAGAGCCGTACAAAGGACAGCTTTGCGGCTTTGGTCAGCCATGACAAAGTAAGGCGGCTTATTTCGTCCTATACAAATATGCAGCCATATTTGAGCAGTGTTATTGTCATCACTCCGGACGGCAAAACATTTTCCAGTAACCAGTATGAGAGTGTGTTTCAGCCGGAAGAGGAAGCCTGGTATCAGGAATTTAAAGCGCATGATGTGCAGTCGGGTTTTACGACGCTGCACTCCTATCTTTCTTCGCAAGCCGGGTGGCAGAGCGATGTGATTAGTTATGTAATGACATTTAAGGACATCCAGAACGGACGGGATGTCATGGGGGATCTGATCATCCATGTGGATTTTAAAGAGTTGATTGCGAAGGCGGAACTGGATGACAATCTGCTGAAGGGGTATGCCCTTTATGACAGATGGGGAAATAAAATCTTAGGCAGTGGGAAGCTGACACTGCCCTATGATGCAATCGCTGAAAATGAAAACAGTAAGTACCGGCTGGAAAACGGCAATGTGATACTCTGCAACCGAAGTTTCTCGGACGGCTGGATCATGGTTTCCGAGGTGTACAGCGATCAGATCGGAAATAAGCTATCCACAATGCAGAAGCTTTTTTTGATGACATTTGCGGCTGCCATTACCCTGCTGGTTGTTCTGATCTACTACTTTATCAACCGGATTACCAGGCCTGTGGGACAGCTGCATGCGGCTGCCGAGAAAGTGCGTACCGGTGATTTTGCCGTAGAAGTGGATATACATACTAATGATGAGCTTGAGATCCTGGGGGACTCTTTTAACAGTATGGTGCAGGATCTGCAGAATCTGCTGGAAGAATCTGTAGAGCATGAGAAAAATATACGGGAAATGGAGATTAACAGGCTTATGCTGCAGATTAATCCCCATTTTATCTACAATACACTGAACTCCATCGTGTATATGGCACAGATGAAAGGAGACACCGATATCGTAAAATTTGCGAATGCGTTCATATCTCTGCTTCAGGATACGCTGCGGGTGGAAAAGGACAGCATATACATCAGCATGAGGCAGGAAGTGAAGAACATCAGGAACTACCTGACGATTCAGGAATACCGGTATCCGGACCGTTTTCAGACTGATTATCAGGTTGATGAGGATGTGCTGGACTGTGAGGTGCCAAATGTCCTGATACAGCCAATTGTAGAAAATGCGATTTTTCACGGGCTGGCGGGTAAAATTGAGCCGGGAAGGCTCTGCATCGAGGCGCACAGAGAAGAGGAATGCCTGGTCATCCGCGTAGTTGATGACGGGATTGGGATGAGCCGTGATAAGGTGGAGGAGCTTCTGGCTTCGGATGAAGAAATCAAAGGAAAGATGCGGACGATCGGCGTGGCTAATGTCAGCAGACGAATTGCAGAAATATATGGGGACGGATACGGTCTTCAGATTGTCAGTGAGGAAGGAGTGGGTACCAGGGTAACGGTGACAATACCGTACCGCAGATACCAAAAAACGGATGAAGACAGACTTGAGCGAGCAGAAAATGAGCAGACCGTCGAAGTTGGAAAAGATTAGTTTTGGGCTGGGCGATTTTTCGGGAAATGGTATTTTTACATTTGTATCAACATATCTAATGTTTTTTTATACAGACGCAGCAAAGCTGGATCTGGGAGCCATCGGTGCGATCCTGCTGGCTGGAAGGACGGTAGATGCAGTATTCAGCCCTGTTATGGGATTTATCGTAGACCGTACGGATACCTGTTATGGAAAGTGCAGGCCCTTTATTGCAGCAGGGATACTTCCGGTATGTCTGCTGATGTGTGCATTATTTTATTCACCGGCTTCTTTTTCAGAACAGGGTAAAGTTTTCTATGCGGCAATGATTTATGTCCTGTTCAGCCTGTTGTATGCATTTATCAATGTTCCTTATTCAACGATGCTGACCGTGCTGAGCGGCAGACAGGAAGATCGGATCGTATTTAATCTTTTTAAAAATGTTGGGGCGAACTGCGGCGGTATCTTTGTAACCGCCTGTACACTGTGGCTTGTAAACGAACTGGGGAGCAGCAAAAGACAGGGCTTTATGCTGGCGGCAGTCCTGTTTGGTATTATTTTCCTGTGCAGTTCCCTCGTGTGCGCTGCGAATGTAGTGGAGCGGGTGAAGCCCGGAAAGGGACAGGAAAAGGGCGGAATCCTCCGATCCCTGAAGGCTGCAAAGGATAACAGGCACTGGCTGGTACTCTGCGGCGTACAGTTCTTGAGCCTTACCTATATGATGATAAGGAATCAGGGAACCCTGTATTATACTAAATATTATCTAGGGCAGGAAACGTTAAGCTCCCTTTTTCTATCGATTATGCCCTTGGCCTCGGTTGCCGTTGCCTTTGTACTGCCGTCCATCGCAAGAAGGCGGGGAATGCGGTTTTGCGTGAGAAGCGGAAATATATTATGGTGTGTGTCCATGGCGGGAACCTGGGCAGCAGGTAAAAATGTAGTGGCAGTAATCTTATTTCATATAACAGCCAGCATTGGCTGGGCCATGGCCACAGGGATGGTTTTTGTTATGCTTTCGCAGGTAATAGACTACTCTCAGTGGAAGACGGGAGTGAGGCCTCAGGGCTTTCTTACCTCTATGATAGCTCTGGTACAGAAGCTGGGGATCGCCTGTTCCGGCTACATATGTGCTTTTGTTTTAAAACTGGGCGGCTATCAGGCAGGAAATGCCGGGGGCGCAGAGACGCTGTTTGCAATTCGCGTGAATTTTGCCGGACTTCCCTTTCTGCTGTCGGCAGCAGTCATCATTTTGATTTCGTTTTATACATTGGATGAACAATATCCGGAGATAGAAAGTGATTTAAACAGGCAGCATGAATTATGATACAATAAAAAACAGATATATGACCGGCTGGATGCAGACCCGCCTGCGGGTATGAGAAAAGGAATGCCTTTCGGCAGATGCATCTAAAGTTGTGGACAGCCGTATGTAAATAAGAATCAGGAGGTATATGATGGGAGCAGACTACAAAGCATCTGAAAATCGATACGGGGAAATGCATTATCTGCACAGTGGGAAAAGCGGGCTTCAGCTTCCGGCCGTGTCGCTTGGATTATGGCATAATTTTGGAAGCAATTGTGATTTTGAGAATATGAGGGCTTTATGCCGGACAGCGTTTGACCATGGCATAACACATTTTGACCTTGCTAACAATTATGGTCCGGTACCGGGCAGTGCGGAAGAAAATTTTGGCCGGATACTGGCAAAAGACCTTGGGGTATACAGAGATGAATTGGTGATTAGTACAAAGGCCGGTTATGATATGTGGGAAGGACCTTACGGGAATTTTGGAAGCAAAAAACACCTGCTGGCGAGCCTGGACCAGAGCCTGAAGCGTATGGATCTGGAATATGTGGATATCTTCTACCATCACCGCATGGATCCGGATACCCCTGTGGAAGAAAGCATGATGGCGCTTGCGCAGGCGGTACACAGTGGAAAAGCATTGTACGCAGGAATCTCTAATTACGACAGGAAACATACGATTCAGGCAATGGAAATTATGAAGGATCTGAAGTGTCCGCTGATTATTAACCAGCGCAGATATTCCATCTTTGACCGGACAATCGAGGAAGATGGCGTAAAAGAAGCTGCCTCCGCAGCGGGTTTGGGAATCATCTGTTTTAGCCCGTTGGCACAGGGGCTTTTGACCGATAAGTATCTGCATGGTATTCCCAGGGACAGCCGGATCGCCAGGGATCCACGTTTTTTAAAGAAAGACAGCCTGACAGAGACAAGACTTGAGCAGATAAAGGGATTAAATGCGCTTGCTGTTGAAAGGGGACAGACTCTGGCTCAGATGGCATTGTCTTGGATACTAAAGGATAATGATATTACAAGCGTATTGATTGGAGCTTCCAGGCCGGAGCAGATTACGGAGAATATAGAGATCATACATAACAGAACATTTTCAGACGAGGAATTGAGAGCTATAGATGCGCTTAGTAAATGAGGCGATGTGGATGGAGGGATGCCGGGGCGGAGCCGGATATGTGGTGTACCCGGGCTGTTCATGAATGGGCGGAGCCGGGTACGCCACA
>OBZW01001036.1_pt1 | contig 10737 bp, 9 predicted proteins | sample 1477021 | NCBI WGS metagenome assembly OBZW01 (sample SAMEA2580262, study PRJEB22360) | human gut metagenome | biome: human gut; feature: human-associated habitat; material: faeces | place: Denmark | collected 2008/2010
CCGCTGTACACCGCCCCGCCCCCCCCGGGGTGGGGGCCCCCCCCAGCCGTTGCCACGGCACGGACCTGCATGAGCGGCAGGTCACCGAAGACGACGGACAGGCGCACGCCGCGCAGGCCGAGCATCGGGTTGGACTCGACCATGCCGTCGATACGGCGCAGGCGGGCACGCAGGGCGGCAAGTTCTTCCTCGCTAGCGCCAGCGGCTTCCTTCTTGGTGATGTCGACCTCGAGCTCGCGAGGATTATCCAGGAACTCATGAAGCGGCGGATCGAGCAGGCGGACGACCACATCGCGACCGGACATGGTCTTGAACATCGCCAGGAAGTCCTCGGTCTGAACCTTGAGCAGGTCCGCCAGGGCCTGCTGCTTCACAGCCTCATCATCGGAGAGGATGAAGCTTTGGATGATGTTCTTGCGGTCGCCCAGGAACATGTGCTCGGTGCGGCACAGGCCGATGGCCTCGGCGCCAAACTCGAGCGCGAGCGCGGCATCCTCGGGGTTGTCGGCGTTGACGCGCACATGGTTGGCGTGGCCGCCGGTCTCGTCCAGACGAATCTCGTCGGCCCAGGACAGGATGGTGTCCAGGTCGCCGGTGAGCTCGGCCGAAACCAGATCAACGGCGCCGTCGACGACGATGCCTTGAGTACCGTCGATGGAGATGATGTCGCCCTCATGCAGCACGCGGTCACTGCCCTCGATGTGCACGACCTTCTCGGCGGCGTCGATGTGGAAGCGTTCAACGCCGCAGACGCAGGGCGTACCCATGCCGCGGGCGATAACGGCGGCATGGCTCGTCTTGCCACCGTGACTGGTCAGGATGCCCTCGGCGGCGACCATGCCCTTCAGGTCATCGGGGTTGGTCTCCCAACGAACCAGAATGACCTTGTGACCCTCGTTGGCGCGCGCGACGGCGTCATCGCTCGAGAACACGACCTCGCCCACGGCGGCACCGGGGCTGGCGTTAAGACCGCTGGCCAGCGCCTCGTACTTCTTGGAGGCGTCAAACTGCGGGTGCAGAAGCTGGTCGAGCTGCGCGGGATCGATGCGGCTCACGGCCTCCTCGCGAGTGATCAGGCCCTCCTCGACCATTTCGATGGCGATGCGCAGGGCGGCGGTGGCAGTGCGCTTGCCCACGCGAGTCTGGAGCATCCAGAGCTTACCCTGCTCGATGGTGAACTCGATGTCGCACATGTCGCGATAGTGATCCTCGAGCGTCAGGAACACGCGCTCGAGCTCCTCACCTGCGGACTCGAGGCCCGGGGTGGTCTTGAGGTCGGCGATGGGCTCGGTATTGCGGATGCCGGCGACGACATCCTCGCCCTGGGCGTTGACCAGAAAGTCGCCGTAGAACTCCTTAGTGCCGTCGGCCGGGTTGCGCGTAAAGGCGACGCCGGTCGCGGAGGTCTCACCCTTGTTGCCAAAAGCCATAGCCTGGACGTTGACGGCAGTACCGAGCTCGTCGGAGATGCCGTGCTGTTTGCGGTAGATGCAGGCGCGCTCGTTCATCCAGCTGCCAAAGACGGCCTGGATGGCAAGGCGCAACTGGAGCTCCGGATCATGCGGGAAGACGGGCTTGCCGCCGGTGACCTCGAGCTCGGGATACAGGGCGGCCTCGACGTTATCAGAGAAGATGCCCTTGAAGGTCTCGACAAGCTCCTGAAGGTCCTCGGCCGAAAGCTCGGAATCGACGCGAACACCGGCGACCAGGCGGGCCTGGGTCAGGGCGTTCTCGAACAGGTCGGCATCAACACCCATAACGACGTTGGAGAACATCTGGATAAAGCGGCGGTAGCTATCCCAGGCAAAACGCGGATTTTGCGTCTGGGCGATGAGCCCCTGAACGGAGTCGTCGTTGAGGCCCAAGTTGAGGACCGTGTCCATCATACCGGGCATGGAAAATGGAGCGCCCGAGCGAACCGACACGAGCAGCGGATCATTGTCGTCACCGAGCTTCTTGCCACAGCGGGCCTCGAGGTCGGCCTCGGCGGCAACGATCTCATCGAGTGCGCCTTCGGGCCAGACGTTGCCGGCACCGGAGTACTCGACGCAAGTCTGGCAGGTAATGGTAAAGCCACCGGGAACCGGCAGGCCGATGCGGCTCATCTCGGCAAGGTTTGCGCCCTTGCCGCCAAGCACGAAGTTCATGGACTTGTCGCCCTCAGTGACACAGGTGCCCTGGGCGTCGGTTCCAAAACGGTAAACCCTCTTGCAATCGCTCACGATACTTCCCCTTCCATGCGCTTACGCGCACGACCGTGGTAACGAATCGACCCGCCGGATGCGGGCCGTGAGGGAACTATACGGCCGGATTTGAACGGGCTTGAGCAGAGGATACGCGGTTTGGTAAACGTGCTAAAACTGGCGGTAAACGGTAGGTAAAGTTGGTTACCTTATGAAGATACCACTACAATAAAAAAGCAGGTCAGATGCGATGTTTTTGCTAAATCGCTTTATCAAAATGCTACTAATATTAGGCGCGGCGGGTGGCTCGGCGGGCGCGAGCTTCTTGGATTTCCTCCAAGTGGCTAATGATCTCGGCAGCGCTTTCCTCGATGGCCTTGCCGTCGGTACGCACCACAAAGCAGCCTAGGCGCTTCATGAGGGCACGAGCTTCCTCGAGCTCGCTGCGCACGCTCTCGGGCTCGGCATAGGAGCCGGCAACGGCACGGGCGTAGTCATCGCCCAAGCGGCTATCGCGGATCTCGGAAATCACGTCGACGGTCGAAATCAGGCCGAACAACCGCATCGGGTCGACCTCGTAAATCGACTTCGGTGGCTCCATGCCATGGGCCAACGGAACATTGGCAACCTTGTAACCTTGATAGGCCAAATACATCGACAGCGGCGTCTTGGACGTGCGCGACACGCCCAGCAGCACGATATCGGCGCCCGACAGATCGTCGCAACCACGACCGTCATCGTGCTCAACGAAATACTCCATGGCCTCGATGCGGTGGAAATAGCGGTCGTCCGTCTTATGAATCACGCCGGCAACGCCCTTGGGGGGCACACCGATGAGCGACGACAGCACGGCGAGCGTCGGACCGATCAGGTCGACCGAGCGGATGTGCAGCATGCCCAAGTAGTCGAGCACACGAGCACGAAGGGCCGGGTCGACGATGGTATGGAACACGGCGATATCGCGATGGTCGGCATCGACGCGCGGCCCCACAAACGACTTGACCTGCTCCACGGAGGCCACCTTGGGCAGGCGCAAAACGCGAAAAGCCCCTTCATCAAATTGCCCGGACGCCGCAAGCACCACCTCACAAGCGGTATCGCCGAGCGAGTCGGAGATAACGATAACGGTGGGACGAGCGGTGACCGGGCAATCCATGCGGGGCTCCTTTTGCGCTTATGCGCAGGCTGGCTTACTTTTTGCGGGCAAGCTCACCGATGTTGGCGATGCCGGAAAAAACGGCCTCGAAGCGGTTGAGCAGCTTAAGGCGATTATCGCGAAGCTGCTCGTCCTTGTCCATGACCATAACCTCATCGAAGAAGCGGTCGATGGGGGCACGCAGGGCGGCGAGGGCGGCAAATGCGGCCGGGTAATCCTCGGCAGCGAGAGCAGCATCGACGGCGGTCTGAGCGGCCTCGGAGGCGTCGGCAAGCGCAAGCTCAACCTCGCCCATCAGGGCGCGGTCGTACTCCGCACCCAGCTCTGGCTTGGAGATGTGCGCAGCGCGGGCATAGGCGGTAGCCAGGTTGTCGAACGTCTCAGCGTCGTTCTTGCGGGCCTCGTCGAGGGCGGCGCAGCGGGCGAAGAAGACGGACGGAGCGATGATGTGCACCGCGGAGACGGCGGCAACGGTATCGGCCGGGATCTTTTCGTCGCGGGCCATGCTCACCAGGCGGCCATGGAAGAAGTCGCGAACCTGCTGGGCGACCTCGGCGGCGTCGAACTCAATGCCCTGCTCACTGTAGAGCTCGAGGGCGAAGTCGATGAGCGACGTGGGGTCGATCGGCAGACGGTCGCGCAGGATGTTGATGATGCCGATAGCGGCACGACGCAGCGCATAGGGGTCCGAAGAGCCGGTCGGGGGCTCGCCGATGGAAAAGATACCGGCGATGGTATCGAGCTTGTCGGCGCAGGCCACGATGCAGCCAGCGGTGCCCTCGGGCAGCTCGTCACCGGCAAAGCGAGGACGATAGTGATCGCGAATAGCATGGGCGACCTCGTCGTTCTCCCCCATCGCGGTCGCGTAATAACCGCCCATCACGCCCTGCTGGCTCGTGAACTCGACGACGGCGTTGGACACCAGGTCGGCCTTGCACAGGTGCGCGGCGCGAGCGGCGTCGGCGGCAAGATGGGCGCCCAGGTGAGCCTCGCGGGCGATAGCGAGCGCGAGCTGCTCAATGCGCTCGGACTTGGCGAGCACGCTACCGAGCTTCTCCTGGAAGGCAACCTTGGCCAAACGCTCACGGAACTCGTCGAGGGAGATCTTCAAGTCCTCCTCGTAGAAGAACTTTGCGTCGTCCAGACGGGCGCGCACGACGCGCTCGTTACCGTCGATCACGCGCTCGGCATTCTCGGGCTTGCTGTTGGAAACGACCGCGAACTCACGCGTAAGCTTGCCCTCGCCGTCATAGATCGGGAAGTAGCGCTGGTTGGTGAGCATGGACTCGCAGATGATCTCGTGCGGGACCTTGAGGAACTCCTCGTCGAAGGTACCGACGAGCACCGTCGGCCACTCGCAAAGGTTGATGACCTCCTCAAAGACCTTCTTGGGCGTATCGACATGGCAGCCGGGACGGGCAGCCTCGACCTCGGCGATACCGGCGAGGATGGCCTCACGACGACGCTCGGCAGAAAGCACGCCGGCATCCTCGAGCACCTGCTCGTAGACGGCGGGGCTGGCAACCACATGGTCACCAGGGCCAAGTACGCGATGACCACGCGTGGTGATGCCACTCGTCACGTCGGCAAACGACACGGGCACAACATCCTCGCCCAAAAGACAGCAGATCCAGCGGACCGGACGCACGAACGTCGCGTGCTCGTGGCCCCAGCGCTGGCTGCGGTAGTTGGGCCACTGCAGGCCGGCGATGGTCTTCTCGCACAGAGCGGTCAGAATCGGCGTAGCCGGTGCGGAGGGAATGTTCTTCTCGGCGAACACATACTCGCGACCGTCGGTGTCCTCGCGACGGACCAGGTCCTCGGCAGACACACCGCACTTGCGGGCGAAGCCCTGGGCGGCCTTAGTGGCGTTACCGTCAGCGTCGAAGGCAATGTTTGCCGCGGGACCGCGCTTGACCTCATGGACCTCATCGGTCGCAGTGGCGACGTCGGCCACGAGCGCAGCCAGACGACGCGGGCTCGAGATCACGCGGACCTCGCCATGGGCCAGACCGGCCTCGTCGAGGCCCTTGGCGATCATGGTGCCAAGCTGCTTGACGGCATTGTTCAGCGGTGCAGAGGGCATTTCCTCCGTACCGATCTCAAACAGGAAATCCTTAGCGTCTGCCATGGCTTACGCCACCTCGCCTTCCTGGTCGGCATTCTCGTTGACTCCGGCGACCTCAGCCATGTAGGCCTCGCAGCACGCCTTGGTGACGGCGCGGACGCGCAGGATGTAGTTGGCACGCTCGACCGCGGACAGCGCGCCACGGGCATCGAGCAGGTTGAAGGCATGGCTGCACTTCATGACGCAGTCGTACGCCGGCAGCGGCAGCTTGCGCTCCAGACAGGAGTGGCACTCGGCCTCGTAGTCGTCAAACTTCTGACGCATCATCTCGACGTTGGCGACCTCAAAGTTGTAGGCGCTGAACTCGCGCTCATTCTCCAAGAACACGTCGCCATAGGTCATGGGCGTGCCGTCGGGCAGGTAGCTCCACACCAGGTCGTAAACCGAGTTGACGCCCTGGGCGTACATGGCGATACGCTCCAGGCCATAGGTGATCTCGACGGGCACGGGGTCGACCTCGATGCCGCCCACCTGCTGGAAGTACGTAAACTGCGTGACCTCCATGCCGTTGAGCCAAACCTCCCAGCCAAGGCCCCAGGCGCCAAGGGTCGGGCTCTCCCAGTCGTCCTCGACAAAGCGGACGTCATGGTCGTTGGGGTCCAGACCGATAGCGGCAAGAGACCCCAGGTAAAGCTCCTGCGCGTTGACCGGCGACGGCTTGATGAGCACCTGGAACTGATAGTAGTGCTGCATGCGGTTGGGATTCTCGCCGTAGCGGCCGTCGGCGGGACGGCGGCAGGGCTGCGCATAGCAGGTGCGCCACTCGGCGGGACCGAGCGAGCGCAGCGTGGTCGCGGTATGGAAGGTACCGGCACCGACCTCGGAGTCATAGGGCTGCATAATGACGCAGCCCTGCTCGCCCCAGTACTGCTGGAGGCGCAGGATGATGTCTTGGAAGGAAAGCGATGAAGCGTTCATGCCTCTAATATCCCCTCGTCGAAACGATTACACGGTTAGGTACTGTACTATAGCGGTTTTTAGTCGATAGCGCCGATGCGGTTGAGCGGCCAGTAGCGCACAAGCGCCACTGCGATCAAATCAGAGCGATCGACGGGACCAAAATAACGTGAGTCGGCAGAGTTTTCGCGATTGTCGCCCATCACCCACACGCACCCGTCGGGAACCGTGTAGGGATAGCTTACCTGAGCGCCGGGCGCTTGGACCGAAAGCGGCCAGCTCATGCCCGTCGTATAGTCCTCGTCGAGCGCTTGGCCGTCAACGACCACCTTGCCATCCTGCAGGTCGACCGTCTGGCCGGCCGTGGCAATAACACGCTTGACAAGAACATCATGCTCGGAGGTGCCATCGGGGTTGTGAAACACCACGATATCACCCTGCTTGACGGGCTGACCGAGCTCGAGGCTCACCTTTTGTGCCAGGATCTGGTCGCCAATCTCGATCGTGGACTCCATGGAGCCGGTGGGCACCACAAAGGGCTCGACCACAAACGAGCGAATCAAGAAGGTGGCCACGAGCGCGATCGCGATGACCGCGATCCACTCAAAAGCGCCCCTCAACGCGGAATGTTGCGTAGGAACCATACTCACTCCTCGCTCTGCGAATACGAAGCGTCAAGGATCTCCTGCGCGTAAGCGCGCTCCTCGGGCGTGAGCCGCGCAGTCTCGATCAGGTCGGGACGCCAGCGACAGGTGCGCTCGATGGCATTCTTGCGGCGCCAGGCATCGACCTTGGCGTGATCGCCGCTCACGAGCACCGGAGGAACGCCCTCACCGTTGAACTCGGCGGGGCGGGTGTACTGCGCGTACTCGAGCAGGCCTCCGTCCTCGGCGGTCGAGAACGACTCGTCCACGTTGCTCATCTCGTCACCAAGGGCGCCGGGAATCAGACGCACAACGGCGTCGGCAACGACCATCGCGGGAAGCTCGCCGCCCGTTAGCACATAGTCGCCAATCGACAGACGCTCATCGGCATACGCATATGCGCGCTCGTCGACACCCTCGTATCGGCTGCACACAAACAACAGGCGCTCACTTTTGAGCAGGCGCTCGGCCACATGCTGCGTAAAGGGCTCGCCACAGGGGGTAAAGAACACCACAGTGGGCTTGGGACCCTCTGCGCTAATGGCCTCGATGGCCTCGGCGATAGGCTCGACCTTCATGAGCATGCCCTGCCCGCCGCCGTACGGCTCATCATCGACGGTACGATGGCGGTCGTGCGTCCAGTCGCGCAGGTTATACGCCTTAAAATCAAAAAGGCCGGCCTTGCGGGCGCGGCCCAAAATCGACGTGGACATGACGGGCTCAAACATCTCGGGAAAGACCGAAAGGGTCTCGATCAGCATGTTGTCCTCCCTACTTGTCCATATCGATCAGGCCGTCCATAACGTGGACGGAAATTGTTCCTGTGTCGGGAAGATCGAGCACGACCTGCTCGATCGCGGGAATCAGTACCTCGCCGTACCGATCGCCCTCAACAACCCAAACATCGTTAGCGGGCGTCGACATGATCTCGACAATCGTGCCGAGTAAACCGAAGCGCTCGTCGACCACCTCGCGACCCATCAGGTCGGTATAGGCAGCGTCGAGCGAATCGAGCTCAAAATCGTCACGATTTGCCAGCACGTAGCATCCCGTGATGCCCTCGGCGGCCGTCAAGTCGTCAATGCCCTCAAACGAGACCAGATCGCCATCGCCCGTATCGGTGACGGACACGACCGTGCAAAAGCGGTCGCGCTTGAGCGCCGGCGGCGTCAGGGCGACGCGCATACCCGGCTCTAATACAGAAGGAAGCCCCCGCAGCGGCTGCGCGAGGACCTCCCCCTTCCTTCCGTGCGGCTTGACAACACGGGCGATGTTTTTGTACTGGGACCTCAAGGTCCTAGCCCAGAACCTCTACCTCGACAGCAGTGTCGAGGCGAGCGGCCAGTGCACGGGCGAGCGTGCGAATGGCCTTGATGGTACGGCCACGACGGCCGATGACCTTAGCGACGTCATCCTCGGCGACCGAAACCTCAATCGTAGAGGCGTCGTCACCATCGATGACCTCAAGGCTCACGGAATCCGGGTCGTCGACGATCTGAACAACGAGATATTCGACGAGATCGGCGATGCGATCTGAGAGCATTGCCTCACCCTCGAGCTGTGCAGCGTCAACCTCAGGCACGATTTACTCCTCGGCGCCCTCAGCGGCCTCAGCGGCAGCCTTAGCGGCCTCGGCCTCTTTGGCGAGCTGCTTCTTGGACTTCTTGACGACGGTCTCGGTCTTCTCGCCCTCGTTGGCGGCCTTGACCAGAGCAGCAACGGCGTCGGTGAGCTGAGCGCCCTTGGACTGCCAGTCGGCGATCTTCTCGAGATCGAGGTTGATGGTCTTGGGGGCGGTCATCGGGTTGTAGCGGCCAACCTCCTCGATGATACGACCGTCACGCGGGGCGCGGGAATCGGCGACGACGACACGGTAGTACGGACGCTTCTTAGCGCCGTGACGAGCAAGGCGAATCTTGACTGCCAAAGGAAACTCCTCCAACCAAGCAGCTTTAGGCTGCAACTACAAACAAACAGTTGAACATAATACGCCATCGACGCGGGCAGGTGAAGTCCGTGAGACCAACTTCTTCGGTGTAGTCGAGGGCAAATCCATATCTTAGACAAGAATTCGCGATTTGCAAGCACATCCACGCACCCCACATGAGCTGCGCGGTATACTCATGACATGGAAAGACGCGAACATACATACGGTTATGAGGATGCCATGGGCGTCACGCCGCCTCCCTGGACGGGTCCGGCGGTTGGCCTCATGGACCTTGATGCGTTTTTTGCGAGCGTGGAAATGCTCGATCATCCCGAATGGCGAGGAAAGCCGCTCATCGTGGGCGGAGACGCCGATTCGCGTGGCGTCGTGTCCACGTGTTCGTATGAGGCGCGTCGCTTTGGCGTGCACTCTGCCATGGCCTCGGCCGAGGCACGGCGCTTGTGCCCGCAAGCCATTTGGACACACGGGCACTTTGACCGATACCGCGAGGTGAGCGCGCAGGTCATGGCGATTCTCGCCGACGAGACCCCGCGCGTTGAGCGCGTATCCATCGACGAAGCCTTTATCGATATCACACCGGGTCGCTTTGCGCCCGAAGACCCGCTGCTGGTTGCGCGGCGTATAAGCGACCGTGTGGCAGGGCTGGGAGTGACCTGCTCCATTGGCGTGGGCTGCAACAAGACGGTCGCAAAGATCGCAAGCGAGCAGGATAAGCCGTTTGGGCTGACCATCGTGCGCCCCGGAACCGAGCAGCGCTTTTTGGCCGCGCTGCCGGTATCTGCCATGAGCGGCATCGGACGCTCGGCCGAGGAGCGACTGCGCCGCATGCGCATCTACACCCTCGGCGAGCTATCACGTGCACCGGAATCCACCTTGGCCTCTATTTTTGGCGTCAACGGCGAACGCATGCGCCAGCGTGCGCTGGGACTCGAAATCTCCGAAGTCACGAGTCTCGATGAGGAGCGTGAGGTCAAGTCGGTCAGCAATGAACGCACCTTTGCGAAAGATTTGACTGAGCGTGGGGATATTGAGGCGGCGATTGCGCTGTTGGGCGAGTCAGTGGGACGTCGCCTACGCCGTCAGGGACTAACGGGCGCCACGGTGACACTCAAGCTCAAATATTCGTACGGAAACGGTCGCTCGGCACAGCGCCGGCTGGCGCATCCGACCGACGCCAAGGTGGGCACCCCCCCCCCCCCCCCCCCCCCCCCTGCCGCATCCGACCGACGATGAGAACATCTTTGTAGCGGTGGCGCTCGAGCTGCTCGACAACATCTGGCAGGAAGGCATGCATGTGCGCCTGGCGGGCATCGGCATGAGCGACTTCGACCATCAGGGCGGCATCCAGACCGACCTGTTCTGCGAAGTCGACGACCGCGGAGCCCAATCCAGCTACCGTCGCGACCTCTCGGTCGCCATCGACGCTGTCCGAGACAAATTCGGCGACACCGCCCTATCCTTCGGCCGCCAATCCCGCTTCAACGATTAACCGCCTTTGGGCAAAAAGAAAGCCGGGCAGGTGCGGAAAACCGCAACTGCCCGGCGATATGCGTGAGGGTAGCTAAACCCCGTCTCAAATGAGCTACTAGAGGAGGTTGAGGGGGAGCTGGGGGGCGTCTCCCCAGAGTTTCTCGAGGCGGTAGAAGTCACGGGCTTCGGGAGTGAAGACGTGGACGACAACCGAACCGTAGTCCATGAGCATCCAGGTCTTCTGCTCGCGGCCCTCGATGGAGAACGGATGCTCGCCGCCAGCCTCGGCGACCTTCTCCTCGACGAGCAGA
>OBZW01001037.1_pt1 | contig 10736 bp, 11 predicted proteins | sample 1477021 | NCBI WGS metagenome assembly OBZW01 (sample SAMEA2580262, study PRJEB22360) | human gut metagenome | biome: human gut; feature: human-associated habitat; material: faeces | place: Denmark | collected 2008/2010
GTTCGGGTGATGTGCCCAGGCTGCCCCGGTTTTCCTTCTATTTTACTTTACTCCAGCTTACAGCCGCAGCCCCGTCTCCAGCCACACCTATCTCCGGTTCCGGCGGCGGACTATACTTCCCCCCTGCAAGAATTCACCCCAATTCCGCGATACGTGATACTCCTACGTAGATTTCTGATATTTTATACCAAGTTCTATAGTCCACGGTTCCCGTCTGCGGAAGGCCGAACACGGACTGGAATTTTTCTACAGTTGCGGCCGTTGCCGGACCGTATATTCCGTCTGCAGCGATTTTGGGGATGGCGGGATATGCCCCGGCTATGACGTTGAGCTGTTCCTGCATCTGCCTGACTTTGTCGCCGCTGGAACCGATCTCCAGGATGTAGCCCGGCCAGGAGGACGGGACTCCGGATATTTCCTGGGCAGTGTTGATATACATATCATCTCCGTAATAATAACGCAGAATCTCGATCGGGCTATAGCCCTGTTCCCCGAGTGCCATAGAGCCCCACTGTGTCATCCAGTTTGGACAGGTTACCCTGCGCCCATCACAGTACTGTGTCAGGATCGGCTGCCTTACATTCGGCCTGGACAGATAATCCGCAAACAACTCATCCACGATTACCGAGATTGTATCAAAAAAATTTCTCTCCGGGATCCATTTGTGGTCAAATGCTGTGGAGGATGTAATTGTAAAATCATATCCTTTATTGCGGTACCATTCTGTGTACACGCGGTTTAGAGTAAAAGACATAATGGCCAGGACATTTGCCCGGATTGTATCTGCCGGCCATGTGGCGTAGATTTCACTGGATGCCACATTTTTGATATAATCTTTATATTTTACATAATAATTCTGTGCGGTAGTATCCCGTGGAGAACCGTCATGCACAATTATAAATTCCGGCACTACTACCCTGCTCAGAACGATTTCGCCGGTCTCGTTTATCGGCTTTATTTCGTCCTCCGCTATCTTCGGAGGATATTCACCGTATAATGTATGTGCAGGTATTACAAAAACCTGTTCATTCACACCCGTCTGGTCATTCGGCCTAAGCGCCACATTCTGTATTGCTCTTACATCCGGCAGAATCTCTGTCCCCGCAATGCTCATAGGTTCAAAACCCGGTGCACTGATATCCAGTGTGTATTCGGAGTAAGGCTGGTACTCAATTGTAGGATTCAGGCTGTACTCCAGGGGCGGAGCATCCAGATCCAGTATATCCGTCTGTCCGGATGAATCCGTGTTCACCTGCTCCAGTGTACTCTCCGGAACTCCGGTATAAGATATCGATATTGTCGCCCCAGTAACAGGAAGTGCTGTGATCTCTGATGTAACGTTAATCTGCAGCTGGCCTTTGTCTACAGCATTATTCTGCATTGCTCTTAAAGAAGTCATATATTCCCTCGCAAAAAATTCATCTCTATTATATATATGCACCGGAATTTAAAATGTGCCTGCGGGCCAAACAGGGAAATTACCGTCAATTCAAATACGCCCCTGAAAAGACACCCGCTGTTTACCGCACGTATCTTCTCCGAGGCGTCCACACTTATCTCGTCAAAAAATATTCCGTATATCATTGAAAAGAACTACGACCATAAGAACCATCAGCAGTGCAAAGCCTGCAAAGTGCACCATCCCTTCTTTTTCCGGGGGCACACGCTTCCGGCGTACGGCCTCGACGATCAAAAAAACCAATCTGCCGCCGTCCAGAGCCGGAATCGGCAGCAGGTTCATCACTCCCAGGTTGGCCGACAGCAGAATGGCAATGTTAAGCAGATTCAAGATTACCGTTACGGCCCCCGACGGAGCCGCCTGCTTGTATGTGTCATCCACAAAATTCACAATCCCCACAGGCCCTGACATCTGTTTGATTCCGATCTGCCCGGTAACAAGCATCCTGAGGCAGTCAAACGTATAATTTACCCAGTACCGCAGCGTGTATGCCCCATATTTAACAGAGTCTACCAGCCCGGCCTTTGTGTTGGCCGTGCTGCCACGGATTCCCAACCGTTTCATGCTGTCCCCCTCAAGCTGCCTGGGTACAATCGTGGCCGTATACTCCTGCCCGTCTCTTTCGTATGTGACCTCCACGGAATCTGCATCGCTGTTCATCATATTAAAGAGGCTGACCTCTCTCCATAGATGAATATCCTTTCCATTCAGTCCCGTAATGACATCGCCCTCCTGCAGTCCCTGCTCCATGGCTGAATATCCTGCATCCACCCCCTGGACTACCGGAGCATCATACCCGATCCAGGCCACCAGAATGACAGAAAATATCAAAGCCATAATAAAGTTGAACACCGGGCCTGCCGCAATCACAGATATCCTTGCCCAGACAGACTTGCTGTTAAAGCTGCCCTCCGACAGATCATCCGCATCATCTTCCCCCATCATACATGCCCCGCCAAATGGCAGAAGCTTCAGAGAAAACTTTGTCCCCCCGAATTCTTTTCCTATGATTGTAGGACCAAGTCCCAACGAAAATTCGTCCACGCGTATGCCATTAAGCTTCGCCAAGGTAAAATGTCCCAGCTCATGGAATATAATAACCACGCTGAACAGAAGTATTGCTAAAATTATCCCCATATACTACCACCTGTTTTTTATAAATTCATATGTTGCCTGCTCCGTATTTAGTATCTCTTCCACTGTAGGATGTTCAATTATTTTATGTTTCTCCATACAAGCCTGTATCATCTCCGGAATCTGCAGGTAACGGATCTTCCTTTCCAGAAAGAGGGCTACGGCCTTTTCATTGGCTGCATTGAAGACTGTCGGCAGGGATCCCCCCCGCCTTCCGGCCTCGTATGCCAGCTTCAGGCCATAAAATGTTTCCATATCTGGTTTCTCAAATGTAATCTGTGACAGCGCCCCAAAGTCCAGCCTGCCGCCCGGAAGATATCTTCTCTCCGGATAATACAGGGCGTACTGAATCGGAAGCTTCATATCCGGTGTCCCAAGTTCAGCGATAACAGCTCCGTCCTCGTACTCAACCATAGAATGGATAATGCTCTGCGGCTGCACGACTACTTCAACCTGGTCTACCGTTACATCAAAAAGCCACTTCGCCTCGATGACCTCCAGGCCCTTGTTGACCATTGTGGAGGAATCGATCGTGATCTTGCGCCCCATCTCCCAGTTCGGATGCTTCAGGGCGTCTTCCACCTGAATGTTCTCAAGCTCCGTTTTTGAACGGCCCCTGAAGGGCCCTCCGGAGGCCGTCAGCAGTATCTTGTGGAGAGCGGCCCTCTGTCCGCCCTGCAGGGACTGAAAAATGGCGCTGTGCTCGCTGTCCACGGGCAGGATTGACACTCCATATTCCCTGGCCAGCGGCATGATGATATGCCCTGCCGTGACAAGTGTTTCCTTATTGGCAAGCGCAATATCCTTCTTCGCACGTATCGCCTCAATCGTAGGCAGTATCCCGATCATACCGACAACGGCCGTTACCAGAATCTCCGATTCTGGCTCTGCCGCTGTTTCCAGGATTCCTTCCATTCCCGCCATTACTTTTACATCCAGATCCCGGATATGCGCTTTCAGTTCCTTTGCTTTTTCCTCTGACCACACTGCTGCCATCTTAGGATGAAACTCCCGGATCTGCTTCTCCAGCAGTGCAATGTTGCTGCCCGCAGCCAGTGCGGTTACTTCTATATCGCCATTCTCACGCACGACTTCCAATGTCTGGGTCCCGATAGAACCTGTGGAGCCCAGTATTGCAATTTTCTTCATATGCAGCTCCTTCCTTTATCATCATTTGTTCAGGACTATAAGCAGATACACTGCAGGGCAATAAAAACCACCACAAATGATGGATGTGCCAACGAATGTTTCCTGTTTCAGAACAGTCCTGTACCAAAGAGTTACTCTTTCCCCTAAAGAAGAACCGCCAGGTAATATATGATAGGTGCCGTAAATATCACACTGTCGAATCTGTCAAGTATCCCGCCATGCCCCGGAATCAGCTTTCCATAATCTTTTATATTGTGGTTGCGCTTGATTGCGGAAGCCGCCAGATCACCCACCTGTGAGATCGCGCCTCCCGCTGCGCCAATGATTGCAAACCTGACAATGCCTGCGCCCGCATTCCCCCACTTGTTGATTGCAAGGGCATAAAGCACGCCCAGAAGTGCGGCTCCTGCGATCCCGCCTATGCCGCCCTCCACTGACTTTTTGGGACTCAGCTTCGGAGCCATCTTATGTTTTCCGATCAGCATGCCCACGCAATAGGCACAGGTATCGCATCCCCAGGAGCAGATGAACACAAGCCATACAGTAAATACCCCGCCCGGCAAGATGCGGATCTGGTAAATATAGGACAGCATCACAGCCACATAAAATACACCGAAAAATGCTGCCATTATCTGCTCTGTCTTGTATTTGGGAAAGGAGAATACAAGTACTCCCATCATACAGATTAAAAATGCCATGAACAAAAGCATAAACCAGTCTGTCCCAGCCGGCAGAACCGGCTTCAAATAGATCAGCGCATAATAGGCGGCCGCAAAGAGGTAGCCGCAGATTCCCGGAGCCTTGTTACGGATATCAAAGACTTTGTAAAGTTCGCTCAGGCCGATCATGCTGATGATTAGCAGCACTAAAAACAGAATGCTTCCGCCGGAAATCACTGTAAATAGTGCAATGAGTACTAATAGTATTCCACTGAGTAGCCGTGTCTTAAACATCCTGTTCCTCCTTTACGCCCCCGTAACGTCTGTCTCTGCTATTATACTGCTCGACAGCTTTTACCAATTCCTCTTTTGTAAAATCCGGCCATAAAACATCTGTAAAATAAAATTCCGTATAGGCCATCTGCCAGAGAAGATAATTGGAAAGCCTCTGCTCACCGCTCGTCCGGATCAAAAGATCCGGATCCGGAATCCCATGTGTATCCAGATACGACTCATAGACCGGGTCACTGATCTCATCCACACATATCTTCCCATCCACACAATCCTGCGCCAGACATTTGACTGCCCTTATCATCTCATCCCTGCTGCCATAATTAATGGCAATTGTGAAGTTCAGGCCATTGTTGTCTTTGCTGGCTTCCTCCAGTTCTATTATCCTGTTCTTAATATCTTCATCCAGCGCTTTTATATCCCCGATTACACGGATTTTCATATCATTTTTCTCAGCCGTCTTCAGACAGGTCTTCATGTAATTGCGGAGCAGCTTCATCAGCGCATCTACTTCGCTCTTCGGCCGGTTCCAGTTTTCCGTGGAAAATGCATAAACGGTCAAGTATTTTATTCCCATCCGCCATGCCTCCTCGCAAATTCTTTCCACATTTTTGCTTCCCTGCGCATGTCCGTAATTTCTCGGCATTCCTTTTGACTTTGCCCACCGGCCGTTGCCGTCCAGTATGATTGCTACATGCTGTGGTACGTTCATTCTAAATATCCTCCTAATACCGACAATTTTATCGCATGCCTTATATCAGCAAAAGAGAGGCTGCATACGAGCCCCTCTTGTTTACAAGTTAACCTACCCGCTAAACTGTAAGCACTTCTTTGGATTTTGCTTCCACACAGCTGTCCACTTTTGCAATGAATTTATCGGTCATCTTCTGAAGGGATGCTTCCAGATCTTTGATGCCGTCCTCAGAAATCTCTCCGCCTTTGAGCTTCTTGAAAGCTTCGTTTCCGTCGCGGCGGATATTGCGGACTGCAACTTTCGCCGCCTCACCCTTTTTCTTAACGTCCTTAACCAGCTCTTTTCTTCGCTCTTCCGTTAGTTCCGGAAATACCAGGCGGATGGTGCTGCCGTCGTTCGTCGGATTGATCCCGATATCTGACATATTGATTGCTTTCTCTACCTCTTTGAGCAGGCTCTTTTCCCAGGGCTGAATCTGAATCAGGCGCGCCTCGGGTACAGAGATGTTCGCCACCTGCTGAATCGGTGTAGGGGAGCCATAATAATCAACGGTCAGCTTGTCCAGTACATGCGGATTGGCACGTCCTGCCCTGATGGTTGCCAGTTCACTGTTCAGGTTGTCTACGGTCTTCGTCATCTTTTCTTCATATTTTTTTAATTTTTCATCCATGTCAATTGTCCTCCTTATACTGTTACTTTTGTGCCGGTAAATGTCCCGCTCATCGTCTCTGCGATACTGTTCTCTTCATTCAGTCCGAATACAAGCATCGGCATCTTATTCTCCATACACAGGATGGATGCTGTCAGGTCTACTGCCGCAAGCTTCTGGTCAATAACCTCCTGAATCGAAATCTCTTCATACTTCTTTGCCTCCGGGTTCACCTTCGGATCGCTGTCATAGATCCCGTCGATTGCCTTCGCAAGAAGCATAGCATCTGCTTCTATCTCGATTGCCCGAAGCACCGCCCCTGTATCCGTCGAAAAATACGGATGGCCTGTGCCGCCGGCAAAAAAGATAACCTTACCTTCTTCCAGGGCCGCGACTGCCGCATCCTTGGAAAATAATGTGGTAAATGCCCCACATACAAACGGGGTAAAGATCTCTGTCTTCATTCCCACATGTCTGAATATATCGGATACATAAATACAGTTCATAACCGTTGCCAGCATCCCAATCTGATCTGCCTTTGTCCGGTCTATTGTCTCGCTGGTGCGGCCCCTCCAGAAATTGCCTCCTCCGGTCACTACCGCGACCTGAATTCCTTCGTCCACAAGCTGTCTGACCTGTTCTGCCACACCAATGCAGGTAGCCTCGTCAAACCCGGTCTTCTTATCTCCTGCAAGTGCTTCACCACTCAGCTTTAACAATACTCTTTTCATACGTTTTTAGCTCCTTCAAATTCTGTTGATTACTCTAAAATGAAGTATAACATAACTTTTCCATTTTGTCATGCACATATCCGGCATCTCTTTCATCTGTCATCGTAGTCAGTGTATCCCCTGCCATTAACATGGTCCGCCCCTTTGGAATCCGCTCTTTTCCGCCCCTTTCCAGGGCAACGAGAAGGCAGTTGTCGGGCCAGGTAATCTCCTCCACGCTTTTGCCTTCCAGCACGGAACCGTTCATGATCACAAAGGTGCTAAGCACCTTCTGTCCCGGGCTTTTCATATTCTGAGTCTGGTTTTTTCCGGAAGTATACAAAATACGGTCCAGCATACTTTCATAGATTGGTTCCGACTTCATCAGCGTAGCGACGATATAAGCAGTAACCGAAACGATTGCCAGGGAAAGCATCTGGCTTACGGAACCTGACATTTCAAACAGAAGGATGATACCGGTTATCGGAGCCCGCACAATCGCCGTAAAATATCCAGCCATGGCCAGCAGGACAAAATTATTGATATACATTTCCTCCAGTCCGAAGAATTCAACGCCTGTCATGGCAAAAACACCGCCGATCATGGCTCCCAATATCAGAAGCGGGAAAAAGATCCCTCCCGGGGCCCCGGATCCGAAACTGACTGCAGAGAAAAGAAATTTTACAACAAAGGTCACGATGACCAGACTGAGCGCCAATTCCCCGTTTGTTAATGTGATGATCAGTTTGTGGCCGCTGCCCAGCACGGACGGCATTACAAGTCCCAGGATTCCTGCTGCCAGAAAGGCAATCATCAGCCTGGAAGTCTCATTTAAAAACTTTGGCTTTTTATACAAATCCTGGGCTTTCAGCATGACCCAGTTATAGAAGACTCCCATCACACCGCAGACCGCTCCCAAAAGAATCAGCATCCAGTAATAATTCTGCGGAAGATAGTGTTCGAGCTGCAATTTAAAAACCGGATCCAGACCGAGGATATGGGAGGATATAAAGTCCGACGTTACGGATGCTGTCATGACGGAAATCAGTATGGACATGGAAAAACCTTTATGTATCTCCTCCAGAGCGAACATCATGCCCGCGAGAGGTGCGTGGAAAGCCGCGGCAAGGCCTGCGCTGGCCCCGCATGTCATAAGAAACCTTTCCTCCGTCTTACCCCGGTCGAGCATCCTGGACAGTCCCTGTCCTGCCATCGCCCCAAGCTGGATGGAGGGGCCTTCTCTTCCCAGCGATAATCCGCCGAACAGGCAGAGAAAACCGCCAGCAAACTTGGCAGGCAGCACCTTTTTCCAATTCTGCGTTAGTTTTCCGGTTACTTCCCCTTCCACCTGGGGGATACCGCTCCCGGATATCATTGGCGCCCATTTTACCAGTCTGCCAACCACATATGCCATCAGAAGCAGGATTATGAACCATCCTGCGATCCGAATGGGGTTGCCCCTGATATATTTGAGCACAATATCCAGCCACTTTCCCGCATACGTCAGTGCAACCCGGTACAACAACACCAGCAGACCTCCCACTGCACCTACAAGAAGGCCCTCTCCGATCAGGATAACCGGAAAGCGCTGTGCCCGTTTAATGGTATGTGTAGTATCCTTTTTCAATGTTTTTCCCTCTTTTCCTCTCATTGAGGTGCGCCCCCGCAGCACCCGCTTTATAAAACTCTAAATGAACATGGAAAACAAAACCGTCACCACTCCGCAGATTCCAATGGCGAGGCCACTCATAGCCCCTTCTACTTCACCGATCTCAATTGCCTTGGATGTCCCCACCGCATGGCTGCAGGCGCCGATGGCAAGGCCTGCCGCTACGGAATCCGATACTTTAAAAATCCGTATAAGCAGCGGCGCGGCAATGCTCCCTAATATCCCTGTGAAAATTACCGCCACGACCGTTACGGGTACGACGCCGCCGTGTGCCTGCGCAACGCTCACAGCGATCGGTGTGGTAACGGATTTGGGAAGCATGGACATGGTCAGGCTCTGATCCAGTCTGAACAGTCTGCACATTCCGTACACGCTGGCCATGGACGCCAGAGAACCTGCTATACATCCTACTATAATAGGAAGCCAGTATTTTTTCAAGATGGAAAGCTTCGTAAAGATAGATACTGCAAGGCAGGCCGTTGCCGGAGCCAGGAACATATTAATGATTTCTCCGCCTTTATTATAGGAATCATATGGTATTTTAAAAACAAGGAGCACGCCTATAATAAGAACGATTGCAATAATAAGAGGATTACAGAGAGGCAATTTTGTTTTCTGCTGAATCCTGACTCCTGCGCCGAAAGCAATTACGCTGAGAGCCACTCCAAAGTAGGGAGATGTATACAAAGCTTCCATTATTTTTTCCTCCGATCTATTAATTTCATGGTCAGCTTCACACTGTATGCCGTCACCGCAAACGTGATGACTGTAGATACGATACAGATAATCAGCAGCTGTACCGCACTGCTTTTGAGAATGTCAAAATAATTCATGATGCTCACCCCTGCCGGTACAAAGAAAAAGGCCATATTCCCAAGAAGAAAGTCCGACTTTTCCTGGATATGTTCTATCTTCAGCATGCCTGTCAGCAGACAGATAAATAAGAATATCATTCCTATGACGCTTGCCGGAAAATCAAAGGGCAGAAACTCAGCGATCACCTGGCTCAGCCAGCAGACAGTAAAAATGATTCCAATTTGCCTGATTATTTTCATAATAATATCCCTCAATTCTTTTATGTTTTATATCTAGATCCATATGGCTATCTTCCAAAATACACCCGCTGGTTTCTGTTGTCAACGGAATGGGCCAGGATTGCTGATTTCTCTTATACTATTTTCCCCAAACTTATTGACATTAAGCCCGGGATGTTTTATGATACTTATGTTTTCACACTTTAAACAGTTAAAATTTTACAGTGCGAAGTCATTGTAAATGGGAGGTAATAGAATGATTATTGTATTAAAACCACACACATCGGAAGGTAATATCGACCGGGTGGAAGGCCTTGTTAAAAAGCGCGGACTGGATACCCACATTGTCAGAGGACAGGAAATGACGATCATTGGCTGTATTGGGGATACTACAGCGATTGATCCCAAATTATTTGAAATCGATGACTGCGTGGATAAAGTCATGCATGTCCAGGAACCTTACAAGCTTGCAAACCGGGCATTCCACCCGGAGGATTCCATCATTGATGTCTCCGGCGTGAAGATCGGCGGGAACCACCTGGCCCTTATAGCCGGCCCCTGCTCCGTGGAATCTTTTGCTCAGGTAATGGACATAGCCAAATCCGCAAAGGCCTCCGGTGCCAACCTGCTGCGCGGCGGTGCATTTAAGCCCCGTACAAGTCCATATTCTTTCCAGGGACTCGGCATGGAGGGCCTGGATATCCTCTGTGAGGTCAAGAAAGAAACAGGGCTTCCTATTGTAACGGAATTAATGTCCCCTGAATACCTGGAGATTTTCAACGAGAAAGTAGATTTAATCCAAATCGGCGCCAGAAATATGCAGAATTTCGATCTGCTCAAGCAGCTCGGACAGCTGGACCGCCCCATCCTTCTAAAGCGGGGCCTCAATGCAACATACGAGGAATGGATCATGTCCGCCGAATACATTATGGCATCCGGTAACGAGAACGTTATTCTCTGCGAACGTGGAATCCGAACCTTTGAGACATTCACAAGAAATACGCTCGATCTTCAGAGCATACCTGTTCTGAAGAAAAAAACACATCTGCCTGTCATCGTAGACCCGAGCCATGCAGGCGGAAAATGGTGGCTGGTAGAGCCAATGGCAAAAGCGTCTGTTGCTGCGGGTGCTGACGGACTAATGATCGAGGTTCATAACGATCCCGAATCCGCTTTATGTGACGGGGCTCAGTCACTGAAACCGAAAAAATATAACGATTTGTTAAAACAAATCAAAGAAATAGCTCTGGTAGTCGGAAAAGAAGTATAGGAGCGCAAGGGGGTCAGA
>OBZW01001041.1_pt1 | contig 10670 bp, 7 predicted proteins | sample 1477021 | NCBI WGS metagenome assembly OBZW01 (sample SAMEA2580262, study PRJEB22360) | human gut metagenome | biome: human gut; feature: human-associated habitat; material: faeces | place: Denmark | collected 2008/2010
ATAAGCTTATTTTTAAATTTATTAAATATGAGTACTCGCAGAGATTTTCTGAAAAAAACAGCGTTGTTCGGTGCTTCCATGGTGGCTGCGCCTTCGCTGATAGCCGGAGGCCGGGAGGAGGGTTCGTTCTTCGTTCCCGGGCAGGAAGAAATTGCCCCCGCACCGGCAGCGGGCAATGCACTCCGCATCAGCGGCACCTTCCTGGACGAGATTTCCCACGACATCCCCCACCAGAACTGGGGCGAGAAGGAGTGGGACCGGGACTTCCGCCACATGCGTGCCATCGGCATCGATACGGTCATCATGATCCGGTCCGGCTACCGCAAGTTCATCACCTATCCCTCCAAGTATCTGCTGGGCAAGGGTTGCTACCGTCCTTCCACCGACCTACTGGACATGTTCCTCCGCCTGGCGGACAAGCACGGCATGAAGTTCTACTTCGGCCTCTACGACTCGGGACGCTACTGGGACACGGGCGACCTCTCCTGGGAGATTGAGGACAACAAGTACGTGATAGACGAGGTGTGGCAGCAGTATGGCAGCAAGCACAAGAGCTTCGGCGGGTGGTATATCAGTGGCGAGATAAGCCGTGCCACCAAGGGTGCCATCGATGCCTTCCATGCCATGGGCAAGCAGTGCAAGGACGTTTCCGACGGACTGCCCACGTTCATCTCGCCGTGGATTGACGGCAAGAAGGCCGTCATGGCAAGCGGCAGCAAGCTGACCAAGGCCGATGCCGTCTCGGTGGACGAGCACGAGCGCGAGTGGAACGAGATATTCGACGGCATACACGACGTGGTGGATGCCTGCGCCTTCCAGGACGGGCACATCGACTACGACGAGCTGGATGCCTTCTTCACAGTGAACAAGAAGCTGGCGGACAAATATGGCATGCAGTGCTGGACCAACGCCGAGAGCTTCGACCGCGACATGCCCATCAAGTTCTTCCCCATCAAGTGGGACAAGCTGCGCATGAAGCTGGAGGCAGCCGGGCGTGCGGGCTACGACAAGGCCATCACCTTCGAGTTCTCCCACTTCATGAGTCCGCAGTCCGCCTACCTGCAGGCAGGCCACCTGTACGACCGCTACAAGGAGTATTTTGGAATTTAAGATTTCTGATTTCAAATTTCAAAGTACTTGTCAACCCGTCAAATCAAGAACTCAAAAACTCAAATCATCCATGAAATCTAAAGTCAATTTCTCTTATCTGATCTTCCTCTCCGTGGTGGCCGCTTTGGGTGGATTCCTCTTCGGCTACGACGCGGCGGTCATCTCCGGCACCATCTCGCAGGTGACGGCCCGCTTCTCGCTGGACGAGATACAGGTGGGCTGGTTCGTGGGGTGCGCCCTAATAGGCTCCATCATCGGCGTGCTGATGGCAGGCAAGCTGAGCGACCGCTGGGGACGTAAGGTGACGATGCTCGTGGCAGCCGTCTTCTTCTCCGTGTCCGGTATAGCCTGCGCGTTTGTCGGCTCGTTCGAGCAGCTGGTGGTGGCACGCATCCTGGGCGGCATCGGCATCGGCGTGGTCTCCATCGTCTCGCCGCTCTACATTTCCGAGGTCTCCATCGCGCAATACCGCGGACGCCTGGTTTCGCTCTACCAGCTAGCCGTCACCATCGGCTTTCTGGGAGCCTACCTCACCAATTTCCAGTTGCTTCACTTCTCGCAGAGCGGCGCGGTGCTCAATACCGGATGGATGAACCTGGTGTTCGTCTCCGAAGTGTGGCGCGGCATGCTCGGCTTGCAGCCTCCCTGCCATCCTCTTCTTCTGCATCATCTTCTTCATCCCCGAGAGTCCCCGCTGGCTCATCCTGAAGGGGCGCGACGAACGGGCAGTGGGCATCTTCCGTAAAATCTACCTCTCCGAGGTGGAGGTGGACACGCAGCTGCAAGACACCAAGTCCGTGGTGCAGTCCGAGACCAAGTCCGACTGGAAGTTCCTGCTTCAGCCGGGCATCTTCAAGGCCGTGCTGATAGGGGCTGCCATAGCCATCCTGGGCCAGTTCATGGGCGTGAATGCCGTGCTCTACTACGGTCCCACCATCTTCGAGGAGGCCGGCCTGTCGGGCGGTGATGCCCTGTTCAGCCAGGTGCTAGTGGGCATTGTCAACGTGGTGACTACCGTCATCGCCGTGTTCATCATCGACAAGGTAGGCCGCAAGAAGCTGGTCTACTACGGTGTGTCCGGCATGGTGCTCTCCCTGCTGCTCATCGGCTTCTACTTCCACTTCAGCGAAAGCATGGGCCTACCCAACTCTTTCCTGCTGTTCTTCTTCCTTTTCTATGTCTTCTGTTGTGCCATCTCCATCAGCGCGGTCATCTTCGTGCTGCTGTCCGAGATGTACCCCACGCGCATCCGCGGCATGGCCATGTCCATCGCCGGCTTTGCCCTGTGGATAGGCACCTACCTTGTGGGCCAGCTCACCCCCTGGATGCTCCAGAACCTTACCCCCACCGGAACATTCCTGCTGTTCGCCCTCATGTGCGTGCCCTATATGCTCATAGTCTGGAAGCTGATTCCCGAAACCACCGGCAAGTCGCTGGAGGAGATAGAACGCTACTGGATGAAGAAAAGATAAAATCGACCTGACACTATATATAAGGAATACTCAACTAAATACATAAACTATGGATTTTAAAAAATTAGCAGAACAGTACAAAAGCGAGTTGTTTGACAATGTGCTTCCTTTCTGGCTGCAACATTCTCAAGACCGCGAATGCGGAGGCTACTACACCTGCCTGGACCGCGACGGACACGTGTTCGACACGGACAAGTTCATCTGGCTGCAAGGCCGCGAGGTGTGGCTGTTCTCCATGCTCTACAACAAGGTGGAGAAACGCCGGGAGTGGCTCGACTGTGCCATCCGGGGCGGTGAGTTCCTGAAGAAGTACGGCCACGACGGCAACTATAACTGGTACTTCTCCCTCGACCGCCGGGGCAACCCCCTGGTGGAACCCTACAACATCTTCTCCTACACCTTTGCCACCATGGCGTTCGGCCAGCTCAGCCTCGCCACCGGCAACCGGGAGTATGCCGAGATTGCCAAGAAGACGTTCGACATCGTCCTCTCCAAGGTAGACAACCCCAAAGGCAAGTGGAACAAGCTGCATCCCGGCACGCGCAACCTGAAGGGCTTCGCCCTGCCCATGATTCTCTGCAACCTGGCACTGGAGATAGAGCACCTGCTGGACGAGGACTTCATGGTGAAGACCATGGATACCTGCATCCACGAGGTGATGGACGTGTTCCTCCGTCCCGAGCTGGGCGGACTCATCGTCGAGACCCTGAACGCGGACAACACGTTGGTGGACTGCTTCGAAGGCCGCCACATGAATCCCGGCCACGCCATCGAGGCCATGTGGTTCATCATGGACCTGGGCAAGCGCCTCAACCGCCCCGAACTGGTGGTGAAAGCCAAGGACACGGCACTGAAGATGCTGGAATACGGCTGGGACAAAGAGTATGGAGGCATCTTCTACTTCATGGATCGCAACGGCTGTCCGCCCCAGGAGCTGGAGTGGGACCAGAAGCTGTGGTGGGTACACATCGAGACCCTCATCTCCACGATAAAGGGCTACCGCCTGACCGGCGACCCGAAGTGCCTGGAGTGGTTCGAGCGCATCCACGACTACACCTGGAGCCACTTCAAGGACACCGAGCATCCCGAATGGTTCGGCTACCTCAACCGCCGCGGCGAAGTGCTTCTCCCGCTGAAGGGCGGTAAGTGGAAAGGCTGTTTCCACCTCCCCAGAGGCCTCTACCAATGCTGGCAGGTGCTGGAAGAACTCAGTAAATAACGGAAAATGGAAAGTTGAAAATTGAAAATTATTTTCCATTTTCCACTTTCCATTTCATAAGAATTTTATTAACTCAAAACCAAAACAAAATGAGAAAAGAAACTCATGCTAAGAAAAACACCCGATGGATGAAAGCCGTGCTGCTTTCGTTCTTCGCGCTGTTGCTATGCTCCGTGAGTGGTTATGCCCAGAACATAACCGTTACGGGTAAGGTATCTGATGCCATGGGCACGTTGCCCGGTGTCAGTGTTGCCATCAAGGGTACCACTAACGGTACGGTGACCGATGTGGACGGAAAATACTCGCTGAATGTAGCAAAGAACGCCACGTTGGTATTCTCTTTCGTAGGTATGAAGTCACAGGAAGTGACTGTCAATGGCCGCAAGGTGATAGATGTTACCATGACGAACGACACGGAGTTGCTGGACGAAGTGGTGGTGGTAGGTTACGGTACTTCCAAAAAGTCATCACTGACCAGTGCCGTATCTGCCGTGAAGGGTGACGAACTGCTGAAAGCCCCCGCCACCAACGTATCGCAGTTGCTCGGTGGCCGCTTGCCGGGTATCTCTTCCTTGCAGGAATCCGGTGAACCGGGCTTGGACCAGGCTTCGCTGAAGATTCGTGGTTCTGTATACAGCGTATCGTATATCGTGGACGGTTTCCCCGTGAGCAATATCAACGACCTGGATCCGAACGACATCGAGAGCGTATCTGTACTGAAGGACGGTGCCTCGGCTGCCGTTTACGGTTTGGCAGGTGCCGGTGGTGTCATCATCGTCACTACCAAGCGCGGTGAGGCCGGCAAGACCAAGGTGACTTACGATGCCTCCTACGGTGTCTCCATGAATGCCAATTTCCCGAAATTCATGAATGGCCCGCAATACGCACACTACTACAACATGGCGCAGATGATGGACCAGCTGGCAAGCGGGGCCATCAAGGATCGCAGCGAATACACACCCTACTATACGCAGGAGAACATTGCCGCCATGACCAACGGCGACCCCACGGACGGATGGAACAACGTGGACTATATAGATAAGGTATTCGGCACGGGTACCAACCAGAAGCACAGTGTGACCGTGCAGGGCGGCAACGAAAAGATGCGTTACTTCACTTCGCTCGGCTACTTAGGACAGAACGGTAACATCGACAACTTCACATACCGCCGCTACAACCTGCGTGCCAACATCGAAAGCGAATTTGCCAAGCATTTCAACTTCAAGCTTGGTGTATCGGGCGTAGTAGGCCGCCGCAGTACACCTGCATTCAACTCCGGTGGTGGTGATGACGGCTACGAAGAAGTGGGTTTCCTTTCCATTGCACGCCAGACCATCCAGATGCACCCTTATCTGCCCGAACGCTATAACGATATGTACACGGCAGCTATACAGAAAAACACATCTTTGCCCAACAGCCCGCTGGCAGCCATTTATGAATCCGGCTACAAGAAAACACGCAGTTTCGAGGGCAACGTCAACCTGGAATTGACCTACAATGTGCCTTGGGTGAAAGGATTGGCATTGAAGGCCAATGGTTCTTACAACTATTCCACTTCACACAACAAGAACCTAAATACGCTATACTCCGTCATGGGTTATAACAATGGTACTTGGAGCCAGTACGAAGATCCGCGCGGTACAGCCAACGGTACGGAATTGGGCGAAGGACAGACTAATTACGAACAGATGGTAGGCCAGGCAAGCATCAATTATGCCAACAGCTTCGGCCTGCACAATGTGGAAGTGCTGGCACTGGTGGAGGCACGTGACAATAAAAGCCACGGTTTGTCAGCCTACGCCAAGAATCTTCCTTTCATCCAGTTGCCGGAACTCGGTTCTGATGGCGGTGGCGTGCCTACCGACTCCCCGATTGGCGGATGGAGCGCAGCTTCACGCACAGCCGGCTATGTATTCCGTCTGAAGTATGATTATGACAGCAAATACATGGCAGAATTCACCGGTCGTTACGATGGATCCTACAAATTCTACGGCATGGGCAAACGTTGGGGTTTCTTCCCCTCGGCTTCATTGGGATGGAGAATCTCAAAAGAGAACTTCATGGAGAGCCTCGAATTTGTCAACGACCTGAAAGTACGTGCCTCTGTCGGCTTGCTGGGTAACGATGCCGTTTCCGAATATGCATTCCTCGGCACTTACAGTCCATGGTCCACCGGCGTGATTTATCCTTCGGGTTCTGCAGTGAAAGCACCGGGCATTTATACCAGTGGAATCCCTAACCCCGCACTGACTTGGGAGAAAACTCTCTCTTGGAATGCCGGTTTTGATGCCACCCTTTGGAATGGATTGTTAGGCATTGAACTGGATGCTTTCTATAACTACACATACGATGTGTTGACAGGAATGGGTGGCAACAAACCCTCTTCCATGGGTGGTTATTATACCACGTATGGCAACAACAATGCACTTGATTCAAAAGGTATCGACATTTTGCTGACTCACCGCAATAAATTCCATGTGGCAGGAAGTCCGCTGCAATACACCGTCAGCGGTAACTTGACTTACTCCAAGACACGCTGGCTGAAGTATCTGGACGAGCCCAACACCGTGGAATGGCAGAAGGTAGTGGGCACCGCCTATGGCACCATCTACGGTTGGAAAGCCGACGGGCTGTTCCGCACGGAAGAAGAGATAGACAACTCTGCCTGGTATGGAAGCCGTCCCTGTGTGGGCGACATCAAGTATGTGGATATGAATGGTGATGGTAAGATTGACAGTCAGGACCGTGGTGCTTTTGGGCGTTCCAACCGCCCACAACTGACTTTCGGCTTGAATCTTGGTGCCTCTTGGAAGGGATTCGACTTCAACGCCCAGTTCACCGGCGGTGCCCTCTTCGACGTTTCCATGACCGGTACTTACTATAACGGCTACGATGACAACACCATCTGGACACAAACTTTCAAAGAAGCAGCCAATTCCCCACTCTTCTTGGTGGAGAATGCTTATAGCATCGACAACCCGAACGGCTCTTTCCCGCGCATCACACTGGGTGCTCCCGGCCACGGCGGCGACAACGGTCTGAGTTCTTCCTTCTGGTGGAGAGACGGTAAATATGTGCGACTGAAGTCGGCACAAATCGGTTACACCTTCCCCAAGGCCTGGATGAGCAAGCTGAACATCGAGAACCTACGCATCTTCGTGGAAGGCAGCAACCTCTTTACCATCGACGGGCTGCCCGAAGGCATCGACCCCGAATCGCCGGGCGTGAACAACGGTTACTATCCGCAACAGCGCACTGTGATGGGTGGTCTTACATTAACTTTCTAAAAAACTGATAAATATGAAAAAGATTATAGCAGGATTGTGTCTTATGGGAGCTACGCTGGGGCTGACCTCCTGTAACGACTTTCTGGATATGACCCCTACCGACAAGATTTCCGACAAGGGGGTATGGACCAATGTCAGCACAGCTGAATATTCTGTAAACTATCTATATAGTTACATTTATGATGTGGTAGCAAGTCAGTGCGTGGCGGGAGAGACGGAAGCCTTGACCGACCAATTGAAATACGGTTCCTATAACTACAATTCGCTTTGCTTCATTCCCAGTGAGATAGCCTACGGCGGAAGCAACCTGACAGCGACCTACGTAGATGCCTATTTGGGTTATTGGGGTAGTTGGTACAGTGCTGTACGCAGAACCAATCAGGAAATTTCTTCCCTGAAGAAGTACGGGACCTTGGCAGAATCGGATGCCGTGCGGCTGGAAGCCGAGATGCGCTTTGTACGTGCTTACCTCTATTTCGACCTGATGAAGCGCTACAAAGAGGTCATCATTTACGATGAAGACCTGACTGCCATCACCGAAAACAAGGCACTCAATACCGAAAAAGAGGGCTGGGACTTCATCCAGCAGGATTTGGAATACGCGGCAGCCAACCTGCCCGAGGCTAAGGATGCCAAGGGCCGTGCCAACAAGGGACAGGCATGGGCTTTCATGTCGCGTGCCATGCTTTATGCCGAGCGTTGGGAAGCCGCCAAGAAAGCAGCCGAAGAGGTGGAAAAGCTGGACTACGCTCTGGAAGCGGACTATGCGGACAGCTATATGAAGCCAATAACCGAAGGAAACAAAGAAGCCATTCTGCAATACTGCTTCGACCGCAAGCTGGATATCACTTACGGCTTCGACTTCTACTATACTCCGGGCGGAGACTATAAACTGAACGGACAGACCGGCGGCGGTTACGGCACGCCTACACAGGAGATGGTAGAATCTTACGAATATGCCGAAGAAGGTGGTTTCCCGGACTGGAGCGCATGGCATGCCGAAGGCGTAACGGACACTCCACCCTACGAAGAGTTGGAACCCCGTTTCCAAGCTTCCATCCTCTACAACGGAGCATCCTGGAAAGACCGTACCATCGAATCGTTTGTAGGAGGCAGTGACGGTTTCTGTGTATGGAACAAGGAACCGGAGCCCCAAGGCCGCACCACGACGGGCTACTATCTGCGCAAGCGCGTAGACGAGAGCCACGACGTCATCAACGAAAACGGAAGTGTACAACCTGTCACTATCATCCGCTTAGGCGAGGTGTTGCTGAACAAGGCAGAAGCTTGCTACCGTCTGAACGATGCTGCCGGTGCCAATGCTGCCGTGAAGGCTATCCGCGACCGTGTAGGACTGCCTTATCAGGACAAGGCAGGCGAAAACTTGTGGAAAGCCATCCGTCAGGAACGCAAGGTGGAACTGGCTTACGAGGGACAGTGGTATTGGGATCTCCGCCGCTGGAAAGTGGCACACGAGCAATACCCTACAGGCTTGAACGGCTATCAGGTGCACGGCTTGCGTATCGAGCAACAGCCGAACGGCGACTTTGTGTACAACTATGTATCTGTGGATGACAAAGACCGTAACTTCCCCGAACGGATGTACCGCTTTCCGTTGCCGTCTGGCGAGTTGAGCAGCAATGCCGCAGTCTCTCAGTACCCCGAATGGAAATAAACTATAGACAAGTATGCAATTATGAAGAAGATATATACTTTATTAGTAGGAGCCTTGGCATTGCTTTCCGCTTGCCATGAACCTGAGTATGTGCTGCCTACCGCAGACCGTCAAGGTCTTTCCAGCCTGACTGCCATCTTCACTTCCGGTCCGTTTGTAGACCAGGAGATGGCCAAGCTCAGCATCTCAGAAGACGAAACGAGTGACCGATATGTCATCCAGGTGCCCTGGTACTATCCCGAGACATCGGACGACGAGACTGCACAATACATGAGCAAGGTGCGTGTGCGTGCAGAGTTGCAGCCCAACTGTAACATTGAGCCGGGACTGGGTATCCTTGACCTGACTCAGGAGAACTACTTTACCTACACCAATGCCCAGGGCGTGCAGCGCAAAATCTGTATCACGGGCGAACGGGTGAAGTCGAACAAGTGTGAGTTGCTGGCTTTCAGCATCAACGAACCGGTCGTGGCCGGTGTGGTGAACAAAGGTGCCAAGAAGGTTGCCTTGATTACGCCGGACGATTTGTCCGCCTGCCTGGCCGAGGCACAGGTATCTCCCCATGCCACCATCTCGCCCGACCCGTCGGCAGCCGCCATCAACTACAACGAACCGGTAGAGTTCACCGTAACGGCAGACAACGGGGTAGACAAAGCCGTTTATACCGTGATGAAGGAGATTCCCGAAAAGATAGCCAAGGGATTCAATGCCAACCATACGGAACTGCTCTTCAACTTCGACCCGGTTTCCAACTTCGGTGCGCCTAACTATGCCGTGGGAGTAGGTCCTACACTGGCTGCTTTGGGCGGCCGCCTGGTAGTTTGCTACGGCGACGGCTCTACGCCGGTTTACCTGAACGGCTTGAACGGTTCCAAGATGGGGGAAATCAACTTGGGCAGTGCCCAGGCCGGTAGCGTGACGAACGACGAGGCAGAGAACTTACTGATTGTAAACCACGCCAACGGTGGCGAAACGGTGAACATCTACCGCACGGCTTCCGTGAAGGATGCGCCCACGCTGTTCCACTCGTTCACCAATTCTTCAACGTTCCCGATGGGTGCCAAGATAAAGGTAATCGGTAACATCGACGGGGATGCCATCATCATTGTACCGAACGAAGGTATTGCCGGAGTATCAAGTAGCAGTGAATTTACTGTAATCTTGGTTCGTGGCGGTGCTGTGGCCGGTGTACAGGCTATGAATATCGCATCGACAGGTGTTGCTTGGGGCGGTGCACCCGTCAACACAGCCGGTATTGCAGCCGCAGGCATTGACCCGACAGCAGGTGTATTCGAATCTATGTACGACCCGAGCAATTTCCATTGGATTAAGAGCGATGGCAGCATTGGTGTTGAACTTGGCTCCGACTCCAGCGGCTGGGGCAAGAATCCGAACTGTATCGACACGAAACGGTTCAACAACGCTACTTACGCAGCATTGTTCGTTGTCAGCCACTTCCCGCATTGGGGCATGGGACCGGAACTGTACGTATTCAATGCCGACGACCCGGCTGCCATTTCGGGCGACAACGTATGGGATTCTCCAGCATTGGCCATGAAAAATAATGCTATCGACTGGTATCAGACAGCTGATGCAGGCATTGCTTCAGGTGACGTGGTGATAGCTCCCTCAGCCAATGGTTTCAAGATGTATGTTTATTATTACGACCACAACAGTGGTGTAATCGGTGGTTATGCCACTGACTGTATTGCCGATTGACCTGGTTTAAGTTTTCAGATGGCGTCTTCCCCCTCTACCTTATTAGGTAGAGGGGGAAATACCCTCTGTTTTCCGTAACAAGCGTCCAAAGGAAGCATGGAGGAGGCATAAAGTAAAGAGTAAGTTTTCAATAGGTGTTTTACCTCTCCTGTCGTTTCTCTTACGGATGCTTCTCTTTTCCGTAGCTT
>OBZW01001043.1_pt1 | contig 10659 bp, 7 predicted proteins | sample 1477021 | NCBI WGS metagenome assembly OBZW01 (sample SAMEA2580262, study PRJEB22360) | human gut metagenome | biome: human gut; feature: human-associated habitat; material: faeces | place: Denmark | collected 2008/2010
AGCCGCCCGCCGGGAAGACATCTGGTGTTTTCCCGACGGGCGGCTGCTCCATGCGCCTGGATGGCGTCCCTCCCCCTTAAGACTCCATAAAGTCCATAGGATTCACAGGAGCCCCATCTTTGAGCACCTCGAAGTAAAGGTTCGGCCCTTCCACGCTATAATATTTTGTTGGTTCGCTCAGATATCCGACTGTCTGGCCTGCATCTACATAATCTCCGACCTCCAGCGGCACTTCCTTGAGCTGCCCGTATACTGCGCTGTATCCGTTTCCCATATCCAGGGTGACTGTGGTACCTGTCTGGGCGGACTGTTCTACATTTGTAACAACGCCCGGTGCGGATGCACCGATCATTTCTCCAACCTGGCCGCCAATAATCAGTGCCGGATTGTACTTATACTGTTCCAATGTTGAAAAGTATACCGTTTTGTCCATACTGTAGTTGATCAGTACTGCGCCGCTTGCCGGCCATGTGAGCAGGCTCTCCTCGCTGAAATATACTTGTGCGGTATTCCCTGCTGTCTCCGCATTTCCTGCGGAACTGTCCTGCGCGCTTTCATTCTCTTCGGTGTCATTTTCTGTTGATGTATTACCTTCTGCTTCCGGCAGGACAATATCATTGGTTGTCGTTGCCTCGCTCTTTTCTTTTGTTAGCTGTTCAGTCTGTTCCTCTGCTTTAGCCAGCTGCTGGTTCAATTTTTTATTATAATTGTTGAATGTATATGCTCCAACCATTACAATGACAGCAACAAAGCAGATCACGATTCCGACTGCTGCGCCCTTTCCTTTTAATAAAGATGGCTTTTCATTCTTATTCATATTCATCACCTCTGGCTATATTTTTGCCAGAAAAATGACGCCTTATTCTATTTTTGTAAATATTTCTCCGCCATCTGTCAGATTTGTTCCCTCAAAAAAATTTTGCAGTATTTCTTCGCAGCTTTTCCCCTCTTTTGCCATCTCGTTTGCCGTCCACTGGCTCATCCCCAGGCCGTGCCCTTTTCCCATAGTCGTAATCCGAAGGCCCCCGTCCGCCTCCTGCAAAGAGAATGCACTGGACGCCAGTGACAGAGCCTCCCGGAACTGTTCGCCGCTGCAGACCGTATCACCGATCCGCATCTGTGATACATATCCCGCAGAATCATAGGCTTGTATTTCAAAATCAGAGAAACTGTAGGTTTTTTCTGCATTTTCTTTATCCACGGCCACCAGAAACGGCTGACACTTGGCCTGTATTTCCTTGTACTCCATGTTATAAACATGCATCTCGTCCTCGGCTTCTTTATCCTTAGGACATTCTTTTACCGCCAGATAGGGGCAGTCTTCATTTCCCAGAACCTCCTGTCCGCTTCTTGTTTTACCATTGCTGGCCTGGTGGAACGGTACCATTGCATACGTGTCATTATAGTATAACACCTGATTTCCGGTCTCATCCATTGCCTTTTTTAACTTTTTGTAATAAGTTTCAAACTCCTTGGCACTCCACTTTTTTTCCAGAGATTTCGTATCCAGGTAATTGTCCTCCAGCAGCTTATCCTCACTGCTGTTCAATATCTGGTAGAGGTTGGTGCGAATCAGAACTGCCTGCGCTTTCAGCGCTTCTTCTTCATAATTTCCGGGCATTTCTTTTGCAAGCATGCCCAGAAAATATTCGTCCCAGGGCACCTTGATTACCTGATCACTTCCATCCTCCGATGTTTTCTTCACCTGCACATAAGCACCGCCATTTTTTCCGTTTACTTCCATATCTGCGCCATTTACAAAAACCGCGACCACATAGGGAAGCAGAATTAAAATAAGCAAAAATGAACAGACGGTTTTGACTTTTTGCTGCATATAACGTTGTCCCATAAAAAAGCCCTCCATATATATATTATATGAAGGGCTCAAAGGGGTCAGACCCCTTTTTTATAAGTCACTATTTTCTTTCTTTTCTGTGTACTCCTCGTAAGTCTGGGTACCCTGTGGCGGCTTCTGCGTTTCTACGTCAGTCTCTGGCCCGGATACCTTTTCTTCTGTTTTGGATTCCGTATACGGCAGAATAATTACTGACGGCTCCGGCGCGCGTTCCGGCTCCTCCTCTGAAACAGGAGACTTTGGTTCTGATACCGGTGCTTCAGGCGTCACAGAAGGTACTGGAGGAACGGGAGGTACAGGCGGCGTACTCATATCCGGTGTTGTGGGAGGCGCTGTGGTTTCCGGTGCTGCAGGTTCTTCCTGCACTGCCTCCTGGGGCGCAGGTACTGCGGTATATGGCCCCGGCATAGATCCGGCCGGCGGCATAGTTGGGTAACCCGGCTGGATAAACGGTCGACCCAGATCTGGCTCCATTCCCGGATTAAAGTTCCTGTTGCGCATTGCGAAGAGGCAGATGGACTCGTAAAGAGGAACCACCATGCACAGTACTGCATGAGCAATGGACATGTTTTTGGAAGTAAACTTCTCAAGAATCTGGTGATTTACAAGAACGCTCAGTACTTTATAGAAGGCACTGTACACGATAGCAGCAATCACCCAGATAATTGCTATGATGATAATTCCCATGATCATACCACTGCTGATATGTGAGGATGTACCGCCCCCATGGCTGTATAAAGCACTGGAATAGAGGCTGGAAAACGCCCCCAGTCCGACTATCCATACGATCATATAAAAAATAAAGTTAACCACACCGAAGATAAACGGCATTGCAAGGAGCCAGATCCCCGGATTTTTGATGGTTTTGGATTTGAGGGTAATGCTTCCGCCCAGCTCTCCATGGAGATATGTCCTGGCAAACGGAATGAACGCGAGCCAAGGATAATCCATCCCCTGTCTCTTTGCAATGGTATACATACCGATTCCTTTGAATATATAACTGATTACGTAGAAAATGAACCATACTGCAAGCACGATCAGATAAATGGCCAGAATCCCAGTAAGCATAGAATCCACCGGTGAGTTATAAGTATAAGTGTAGCTGTCATAATAATCCATAAATGCCTCCTATTCCGGCTGTCCTGACGGAACATCCACTTTTTCGAGTTTCCAGATATCCTTTACATACTCCTCAATTGTCCGGTCTGAGGTGAACTTCCCGCTGCATGCAGTATTCATCATTGCCATTTTCGACCATCTCTGTACGTCACGGTAGGCAGCCTCCACTTTTTTCTGCGCCTCTGCGTACGCGCGGAAATCCTTCAGAATAAAGTAAGTATCGGGCCTGTTTGTGCAATGTGTATTTAAAAGGGAGTTGTACAGGTTCTTGTACATCTCGTGGTTGCCGCCCGCATAGGTGCCGTCCATCAGCTGGTCTACTACACGTTTGAGCTCCCAGTCATTAAAGTAAATGTCAATCGGATTATAGCCGCCGTTTTTCTCGTAGTTAATAACCTCCTCGGAAGTTAACCCGAAGATAAATGCATTCTCCGCTCCGACTTCCTCCACGATCTCCACATTGGCACCGTCCATTGTTCCCAGGGTCGGTGCGCCGTTGAGCATGAACTTCATATTTCCGGTGCCGGATGCCTCCTTGGACGCGGTCGAGATCTGCTCGCTCACATCCGCTGCCGCAAACAGAAGCTCCGCATTGGATACGCGGTAATCTTCGATAAATACAACTTTCAGCTTGCCATTGATGCTTCTGTCATTGTTCACCACATCCGCTACGGAGTTGATCAGCTTGATTGTCTCTTTGGCTCTGAGATAACCTGCCGCGGCCTTTGCTCCAAAGATAAATGTCCTTGGATAAAATGACATCTCCGGATGCTCCTTGATCTGATTGTACAGATACATAATGTGCAGAATATTCAGCAGCTGACGCTTGTATTCGTGAAGTCTCTTCACCTGCACATCAAAGATCGAGGTAGGATCCACATCGATTCCATTATTTTCTTTGATATATTTTGCAAGGCGTACTTTGTTCTGATACTTGATCTGCATAAATTCTTTTCTTGCGCGCTCATCATTCACCAGCGGCTTCAGGTTGCCGATCAAAGATAAATCCGTGATCCATCCGTCCCCAATCCTTTCCGTGATCCAATCCGCAAGAAGCGGGTTACCATGGAGGAGAAAACGTCTCTGTGTGATCCCGTTTGTTTTATTATTAAACTTCTCCGGCATCATGTCATAGAAATCCTTCAGTTCCTGATTTTTCAGGATCTCCGTGTGCAGCCTTGCCACACCGTTAACGGAGAAACCGGCTATAATCGCCATATGCGCCATGCGCACCTGATTGTCCCTGAGGATTGCCACTTTTCTGACCTTCTCCTCATTGCCCGGATATTTGGCGCGGACCTCCTGCAGGAAACGGCGGTCGATCTCCTGGACGATCTGGTAAATACGCGGAAGCAGCTTAGAAAACAGATCGATCGGCCATTTTTCCAGCGCCTCTGCCATAATCGTATGGTTGGTATAGGCACAGGTCTTTGTGGTCACTTCCCATGCTTCCTCCCAAGTCAGGCCTTCCACATCAATGAGCAGCCTCATCAGCTCCGGAACAGCAACCGTCGGATGCGTATCATTCATCTGGATTGCCACCTTCTCATAAAGCTTTTTGATGTCGTCGTGGTCCTTTTTATACTTCGCAATCAGGGCCTGCAGGCTGGCTGAGATAAAGAAATACTGCTGTTTCAGCCTCAGCTCCTTACCGGCATAGTGGTTATCGTTGGGATAGAGCACATCCACGATCATCTTGGCAAGGTTCTCCTGCTCGACCGCCTTATGGTAGTCCCCTCTGTCAAATGATTCCAGGGAAAAGTTCGTAATCGGCTCTGCATCCCATATCCGCAGTGTATTTACCACATGGTTCCCATAGCCGACGATCGGCATATCATAGGGTATCGCGCGTACAGATTCATAGTTCTCCTGAATAAACTTATCTCTGCCGGTCTCCGGATCCTTTTCAAAACGGATCGTACCGCCGAAGCGCACCTCTTTTGCGTACTCTTGTCTGCGCAGCTCGAAAGGATTGCCTTCCTTAAGCCAGTCATCGGGTGTCTCTATCTGGTAGCCGTTCTCAATCTTCTGCTTAAACATCCCATAACGGTAGCGGATACCGCATCCGTATGCAGGGTAGTTCAATGTTGCCAGTGAATCCAGGAAGCATGCGGCCAGACGTCCCAGACCTCCGTTTCCAAGCGCCGCATCCGGCTCCTGATCCTCAATCACGTTCAGATCGATATTCATCTCCTTTAGCGCTTCCCTCACGTCCCCGTACGCAGTCATATTAATCAGGTTATTGCCCAGGGCGCGGCCCATCAGAAATTCCATGGACATGTAATATACCGTCTTAGCATCCTGTTTCCTGTACTCCGCCTGCGTTGCCAGCCAGTCATCGATGATGATATCTTTCACGGCATAGGACACCGCCTGGAATATCTGCTGCGGCGTCGCCTCCTCTATCTTCTTCCGGTACAATGTTTTCACATTGTCCCGGACAATTTCTTTGAAAACTTCTTTTTCAAATCGCTTACTATACATATAACTTACATCCCTTCTTTCATTACGCCCATTGTAACAGCCTCGCCGTTTATCTTCCATTTCTTCACATAGCCTGCCGGTTCTGCCTTCACAACTTCGTTTGCGAGTACTTCGCTTCCGATCTCTTTCCCGTGCTTTGCAAAGACACCTTCTGCTTTTGCGCTTCCCGCGTAAGTCACTTTGATCTTATCCATGACTTCAAAGTCTGCTTCCTTACGCATCGTCTGGATCTTGCTGATAATCTCTCTAACAAAACCTTCCTCTAACAGTTCTTCTGACAGGTTCGTATCCAGAACAACGGTAATACCGTTATCATTTTCAGACACATAACCCTCCATCTGCGCCGTGTCAATCAGCAGGTCTTCCTTAAACAGAGTAATCTCCTGGCCGCTGATATCCAGCTTTAATGCTCCCGTCTCATTAATCTCGTCCATAGCAGCATTGCCGTCGAGACTGTCCAGAGCAGACTTGATTCCACCTAACATCTTACCATACTTTGGCCCGACTGTCTTTAACTGTGGTTTAAAACTATATGAAGTAAAGTCTCTCACATCCTCTGTAAACTTCATATTCTTTACATTCAGCTCATCTTCAACGATTTCCTGATAAAATTCCGGAAGATCAAACCCTGCCTTCACAAACATCTGGCCGATTGGCTGACGGTTCTTGATATTAGCAGTATTGCGGCACGCGCGTCCCATTACAACCAGCTTCAGGACATTCGCCATATTGGATTCCAGCTCCCCATCGATATAAGTCTCGTTGACAACCGGGAAATCACAGAGATGGATACTCTCCAAGGCCCCACTGTCAATGCTGCATACCAGGTTCTGATAGATCTCTTCTGTCATAAACGGAATCATCGGCGCCGCCACCTTTGCAACGGTCACGAGCGCAGTGTACAGCGTCATATACGCATTGATCTTATCCTGCTCCATACCCTTTGCCCAGAAACGTTCCCTGCTTCTTCTGACATACCAGTTGCTCATGTCATCCACAAAGTCCTGCAGCGCCCTTGCGCTCTCCGGTATCCTGTAATTTTCAAGGTTCTCATCCACTGTCTTTATCAGTGTATTCAGTTTGGACAGCAGCCATTTATCCATAACACTCAGTTTTTCATAATCCAGGCTGTATTTCGTTGCATCAAATTCATCTATATTTGCATACAATACAAAAAATGCATAGGTATTCCACAGCGTTCCCATAAACTTACGCTGTCCCTCTGTCACTGCTTTTCCGTGGAAGCGGTTCGGCAGCCACGGTGCGCTGTTCACATAGAAGTACCAGCGGATTGCATCCGCGCCATACTGATTCAGCGCATCAAACGGATCCACAGCATTTCCCTTGGACTTGCTCATCTTCTGGCCATTCTCATCCTGCACATGGCCGAGCACGATGACATTCTTGTATGGCGACTTATTAAAGAGCAGAGTAGAGATTGCCAGCAGAGAATAGAACCATCCTCTCGTCTGGTCCACAGCCTCTGATATAAAGTCTGCCGGGAACTGCTGTTCAAACAGTTCTTTATTTTCAAACGGATAGTGGTGCTGTGCAAACGGCATGGAACCGCTGTCAAACCAGCAGTCAATCACCTCCGGCACGCGGTGCATCTCTTTGCCGCAGACCGGGCATTTTATCGTAACATCATCAATATACGGGCGGTGAAGCTCGATATCATCCGGACAGTTATCGGACATGGACTTCAGTTCTTCAATACTTCCGATGGAGTGCTGATGTCCGCACTCACACTCCCAGATATTCAGAGGCGTGCCCCAGTAACGGTTGCGGCTGATCCCCCAATCCTGCACATTCTCCAGCCAGTCGCCGAAACGTCCCTTCCCGATGCTCTCAGGGATCCAGTTGATCGTATTGTTATTGGCAATCAGATCGTCCTTCACGGCAGTCATATTGATGAACCAGGATTCGCGCGCGTAATAGATCAGCGGCGTATCGCATCTCCAACAGTGCGGATAGCTGTGCTCGAACTTCGGAGCATCAAAGAGAAGCCCTCTCTCCTCCAGGTCTTTAAGCACCATCGGATCCGCTTTCTTTACGAAGACTCCGGCAAATGGCGTGGACTCCGCCATATTACCCTTTTCATCTACAAGCTGTACAAACGGCAGTCCATAACTTCTCCCAACATTCGCATCGTCCTCACCAAAGGCAGGGGCAATGTGTACAATACCGGTACCATCCGTCAGTGTAACGTAGGAGTCACAAGTCACATAGAACGCCTTCTTATTCTGTTTCGCAGCCCCCTCCGCCGCACAGGCAAACAGAGGCTCATATTCCTTGTATTCCAGATCCTTTCCTTTATATGTCTCCAGAATCTCATATGCCGGCTTATCCTCTTCTGCCAGCTTGCCAAGTACCGTATCCAGCAGTGCCTGTGCCATATAATACACATAGCCGTCTGCTGCTTTTACCTTCACATAATCCTCCGCCGGGTTCACGCAGAGAGCCAGATTAGAAGGCAGTGTCCAAGGCGTAGTTGTCCATGCCAGAATATAAGCATCCTCATCCTTCACCTTAAATCTGACAATCGCAGATCGCTCCTTGACATCCTTATATCCCTGTGCCACTTCCTGGGCAGACAGAGGAGTCCCGCACCGCGGGCAGTAAGGTACAATCTTAAATCCCTTATAAAGAAGGCCCTTGTCCCAGATCTGTTTCAGCCCCCACCACTCGGATTCGATAAAATTATTATCATAGGTCACATAGGGATGTTCCATATCAGCCCAAAACCCAACCGTACTGGAGAAATCTTCCCACATTCCCTTATATTTCCAAACACTCTCTTTACACTTATCGATAAAAGGCTCCAGGCCATATTCCTCAATCTGATCCTTCCCGTCGAGTCCCAGAAGCTTTTCCACCTCCAGCTCAACCGGAAGCCCATGCGTATCCCATCCGGCTTTACGCGGGACCATATACCCCTTCATTGTGCGGTATCTCGGAATCATATCCTTGATAACGCGCGTCAGCACATGTCCGATATGAGGCTTCCCGTTAGCGGTCGGAGGCCCGTCATAGAATGTATACTCAGGGCAGCCTTCCCTCTCCTCCATACTTTTCCGGAAAATATTATTATCAGCCCAAAACTTTTCAACTTCTTTTTCACGCTCAACAAAATTCATATCCGTAGAAACTTTCTTATACATAACTCATCTCTTTCCTTTCTATTAAAATGAATCCTTATACACACAAAGCGGTTTTTCCCGCTTTAGCTCCTCACCCATGAGGGGCTTGCACACTTTGGCGCCGCCGCGGTGCCGCTTTGCGGCTATATACCTTATCGCGGCGTGTGCATCCTCCCGGAGGGTTTTTATGATATGGGAAATTCCTTTGGAATTTCCCATATCATAAAAAAGCTTCCGCCCTGTAATAGGACGAAAGCTTTAACTATCGTTTTACCACCTGTTACAACATACTCGGACTGCCTGTTCCTGCCCTGTATATGCGTTCCCGTAACGGAGGAACTCCGTCAGCCTCTACTGCTTACGTTTCGAGGACTGCGACTCAGAAGTGATGTTCAGAAACACCTTACTCATACCGGACTCCCACCGCCTCCGGCTCGCTGCAAATTTCAGATAAATCCTACTGTCTTCGTCATTGTCTTTCCTGTTTTGTCTGCACAGGGATATTATAAGAAGAAACCAGCGAATAGTCAAGGGATTGCACACAAATTTCACCAAATTCCATAGCCCCCCTCTTCATCCCCCCATACCAAACCTCGTAATCCAAGCCCCATTTCTATAAGTGAATTACCGGATATTTGTTGAACTTAATGTTATGCATAATGTATAATGAAACCATACGTTTATTCGAAGGGCGAAACCGCCCCTGCAGATCGATATTCCACCCGTATAAGTTCCATATTCAAAACTACAAAGGAGATTTGTTATATGAGAAGAAAGCCTGACCTTCACATTCGATTTTTTAACGATTTTGCAGTATCCAGCCCCTATTATGAGTACGCTCCGAGCGCACACAACAGTACACAGTTGACATTGTTGATATCCTACCTGGTTGCCAATCAGGATACCAAAGTGCCAAAAGACGTACTGATGGCCATGCTGTGGCCCGACGAAAAGGATAAGTGTCCGGTCGGCGCCCTGCGCAATCTGGTATACAGAGCCCGTAAAGAGCTCGAACATCTTTATCCCGATAAGGATGTGGATTACATCAAGTTTACCCAGGATGCCTACTACTGGAATCCAGATCTTTACTGTAAGATCGACATCCATGACTTTGAGAATTACAACAACCTGGCCCGGCAGGAACCTGATCCGGAAAGGCAGTTCCGTTATTACTACCGGATGCACCGCCTTTATACCGGTGAATTTCTTTCCAACCACACCTCCATCGAATGGGTTCAGTACCGCATAACCTATTATAAGAATATGTATATCAACTGTACCATGAATATGTGTGAATATCTCTATACCAGGCGCCGTTATGATGAATTGATTGCTTTATGTGACCAGTCTATTATTTTCTATCCCGACGAAGACCGTTTTTACCGTTATAAACTGCTTGCTTATCTGGGTATGAATACAATTAAGACAGCACTGGAATACTACCACACTACCCTGGATTTTTTTTCTTCCAAATACGGTACTGATATCAGCGGATCTCTGAGGGATGTCCATCAGGAGATTCTCCTGCGCATGCCCAGCAAAGAGCTTGATATCAACGAACTGGAGACAACGCTTGGAAAAGATGATAAGAGCGGACAGACTTTTTACTGCAATTTTGATATCTTCAAGAACATCTATCATCTGCATTCCCGCTCCTCCCTGCGTATGCCGGGACGGCATTATCTGATGCTGCTTACTCTGCATTCAAAGAAGGAAAAGATGCCGGATGCCGCAAAGGTAAAAGAAGTCATGGAAACCCTGTACTATATGCTTTCCACACATTTGCGTAAAAATGACGTCTTCACCAGGACATCGCTGACTCAGTACTCTGTGCTCCTGTGCGTAACAGAAAAAATAGGCGTGGATACGGTAGCTGACCGAATAAACGAGGCGTTCCATGAGATGAATCCAAATTCGGAATTGTATCTGGAAGTCTCGAGCAAGGAAATCTAAAAACCGGAGCAAAGCGGGTAAGCCCCGGAGGCATTTCCTATATCGTAAAACAGCACCGCAGCAGAAGAGGCAGACTGTACCGGGGATGCATACTTATTGCACGATCCC
>OBZW01001045.1_pt1 | contig 10642 bp, 9 predicted proteins | sample 1477021 | NCBI WGS metagenome assembly OBZW01 (sample SAMEA2580262, study PRJEB22360) | human gut metagenome | biome: human gut; feature: human-associated habitat; material: faeces | place: Denmark | collected 2008/2010
CAGCTTTGGGAGCCGCCTTTCGATGCGGCCTTCTTGCCGCCGCCCAATCCTTTGACGCGCTCGTCGCCCATCGCGGCATTGAGCGGATTGGAGATCGTGAAGTGGTGGCAGAGCGCCACGGCCATGCCGTCGGTGGCGTCGAGCCGCTTGGGCGGCTGTTCCAGCGAGAGGATGCGGCAGACAATGGCGGCGACTTGCTCCTTGGCAGCCGATCCGCGTCCCGTGATGCTCTGCTTGATGCGCATCGGGGCGTATTCCGAAACGGGCAGGCCGCGGCTCAGCGCCGCTGCCATGGCCACGCCCTGCGCCCGTCCCAGTTTGAGCATCGACTGCACGTTCTCGCCGAAGAACGGCGATTCGAGCGCCACTTCGCGTGGGGCGTACTGGTCGATCAGCGCCCCGACCCGTTCGAAGATATAGCGCAGTTTGACATAGGGATCCGAAAGCTTGTGCAGGTCGATGTCGCCCAAGACGACCGAGCGCACGCTGCGTCCGTCGATCTCCAGTACGCCGTAACCCATGTAGTTGGTGCCGGGGTCGATGCCCATGATGCGGTATTTTTCCGTTGGGGTCATATCGTTCGAAAAAGCCCCTCCGGACGGCGTGTCGCAGTTCGGAGGGGCAGGTTGTACGGCGGTGGTTATTTGCCGAGCAGCTCCTCGACCTTTTTGTAGAGGTCTTCGCCGCGCAGGTTCTTGGCGACGATGTTGCCCGAAGCGTCGATCAGGAAGTTCGAGGGAATGCCCTGAACGGCGTAATCCTTCGCTGCGGGATTGTCGAAACCGTTCAGGTCGCTGACCTGAATCCACTTCATGCCGTTGTCCTTGACGGCGGCGAGCCACTTGTCGCGGTTGTTGTCGAACGACACGCCGTAGATTTCGAAGCCCTTCTTGTGGAACTTGTCGTAGGTCTCTTTCAGGTGGGGAACTTCGCCCATGCAGGGACCGCACCACGAAGCCCAGAAGTCCACGAGCGTGTATTTGTTGGCCGGATTCTCGATCACCGAAGTCAGGGTGACGATCTGGCCCTCGGCGTCGCTCTGCAGGATGTTGATGTAGGGCTGGCCCACGTCGGTGCGCTTTTTCTGCTCGGCGGTGGCTTTCAGCTCCGTCAGCTCTTTGGTCTGCTGCATTTCGGGCGAGAATTTGGCGATCTGGTCGAGAATCTCCTGCCCCGAAAGCTCGTAGGCCATGTTGGGCATCAGCATGACGCCGAAGAAGTTGTCGCGGTTGGCCTCTACCGAGGTGCGGGTCAACTGCTCGAACTCCTCTTCGATCGCTTCGCGCCGCTGGTCGGTGGTCGCAGCGTCGCGGTACTCGGTGATCAGCGCGCGGCTGGCGGCCGTGTAGGCTTCGGCGGCGTCGTTGGCCGGGGGGCCGGTGGTGTGGCGCACCTGCGGATCGTCGGCGTCGCTCTTGATCGAGATCGTACCCGGTTCGAGGATGAGCTGCATGGCGAACGCCTGCGGCTGTCCGTCGCGCGAGTCGAGCAGGTAGTGCATCGCGGGCGCTCCGGCGGGACCGCTGAAGCGGAACTTACCCGATTTCACGACGGCCGAGTCGATCAGGCTGTCCTGCTGGAACAGGTAGACGGTGCCTTCGAGCCCGGCGATGTCGCCTTCGACGACGTATTTGGGCTGCGTGCTGCAACTGCACAGCACGGCTGCGGAAGCTGCGAAGAGAAATGCTTTTTTCATTGTGCAAGAATATTGGTTTATTTTTTGAGTTCTGCCAGCTGTTTTTCCAGATTGTGCACCAGTTTTTCCAGTTCGGGCAGCCGCTTGAAGACCGCCGCCGAACGGTGGTACTGCATGCCGGGCAGCGCCGGGTAGCCGAAGCGCACTTCGCCGTCGGGCACGTCCTTGTCCAGTCCGCTCTTCGAACCGATCTTCACGAAGTCGCCGACGTTCACGTGGTCGGCGATGCCGACCTGTCCTGCGAGGAAGCAGTTGCGGCCCACCCGCGAGGTTCCGGCTATGCCGGTCTGGGCCGAGGATACGGTGTTTTCGCCGATCTGGACGTTGTGTCCGATCTGGATCAGGTTGTCGAGCTTGACGCCCCGGCGGATCACCGTCGAATCGGTCTTGGCGCGGTCGATGCAGGTGTTGGCCCCGATCTCGACATCGTCTTCGATCACCACGTTGCCCAGCTGCGGAATCTTGTCGAAACCGCCCGCGGCGTTGGGCATGAAGCCGAAGCCGTCGGCGCCGACCACGGCTCCCGCGTGCAGGATGCAGTTGCGGCCGATCCGGCAGCCTTCGTATACCTTGACTCCGGGGTAGAGGATCGTGCCGTCGCCCACCGTAACCCCCGCTCCGAGGTAAACCTGCGGATAGATCTGGCAGTTCTTGCCGATTTTCACGCCCGCTTCGACCACCGTGAAATCCCCGATGTAGCAGTCGGCGCCCACCTCGGCCTTTTCAGCGACCGAAGCCAACTTGCTGATGCCGCTGCGGCGGGGCTTGGCGGCGTTGTACATTTCGAGCAGTTTGAGCACGCAGGCGGCGGCGTCGTCCACCTTGATGAGCGTGGCCGAGACCTGCTGCGAAGGTTCGAACGAACGGTTTACCAGCACGATCGATGCGCCCGTGCTGTAGAGGAACGTTTCGTATTTGGGGTTGGTGAGGTAGGTCAGCGAACCCGCCTTGCCCTCCTCGATCGAAGATACGGTGTGTACTTTCGCCTCTTTGTCGCCGACGATGTCGCCGCCTAAAAATCCGGCGATCATTTCGGCCGTGAATTCCATCATAACGATTCTGTTTATAAGTATTTGTTTATGTCGATTCCTTTGGGCATGAACTCCTCCACCGAACGGCCGAACGAAAGCACCTCGCGCACGGTCGACGAGGATATGTCGGCCACGGGCGAGGGGGTGAAGAGCATTACGGTCGTGATGTCGGGGTAGATGCGGTGGTTGGTCGCCTCCATCGTGCGCTCGTACTCGAAGTCGGTGGTGTTCCTCACGCCGCGGATAATGGCGCAGGCGCCGGCCTTCTCGGCGAACTCGCCCGTAAGCCCCGTGTAGATATGGGCTTCGACGCGCGGATTGCCGGCGTAGAGGTCGTCGATCAGCCGCTTGCGGTTGGCGACGGTCAGCAGCCCCGTTTTCGCGGTGTTGTTGCCGATGCCGATGACCACGCGGTCGAAGAGATTGAGCGCTTCGTCTACCAGCGCGGCATGGCCGCGGGTGAACGGGTCGAACGATCCGGGGAAGATTGCAGTCCTTTCCATATCGGACAAAGGTAATAATATTTGGGAATAGGGAGTTATCTTTTCCCGATATTTTGTCCTACCGTTCGATTTTTACGTACTCCGAATAGACGATCCGCGTGTGCGGATTCGACGGGACGATCTCCTGCCGCAGGGCTTTCGTGCCCCAGCGGATGAAGAGAAAACGCCGCGGAATGCGGTGTACGACCTGCCGCAGGGTGTCGGCGCTCTCCACGCGGCACAGGACCGAGTCGGCGGTGACGGGGCCTTCGACACGCACCCACGCGTCGCGCCAGCGGAACAGCCGCAGGGTGTCGCGGACGACGAGCGTGTCGCGCAGCCGCACGACGACCGTATCGCGCACCGGGGTCCGTATCTCGACCTTCGTGGCCGTGGCTGTCCGGGCCGCGGCTTCCAGACGGCGGAGTTTGATTCCGAGCCGGCGGATTTCGGCGGCGTCTGCGGCCCGCAGCTCTTCGAATTCGGCGCAGCGCAGACGCAGGGCCTGCACCGATGCCGCCTCTTGCCCCAGACGCGTGCGGTAGCGTTCGATGCCGGCCGCAAGGGCGTGTTGGTTCTGGGTCAGGCGGCGGTTTTCGCGGCGGTAGCGGCCGTAGCCGCATACCAGCAGAGCCGTCACGGCGACGGCGTAAAGAAACAGGTATTTTTTCATGGTGAAACGGGTTTTCCGGCGAAGATAGCGCGGGCCGGGCCCGTTCGGTTTCTACATTTTCGGAAACAGCCCGCCGAGCGATTGGGCGACCCGTTCCGCGAGAATCGCCATGCAGGGATGTCCGTCGCAGTGGGCGAGGGCGGTGACGCCCCGGTGATCGACGTAGAAGAGTTCGTCGAAGCGCGGCAGCTCGTCGCGCATTACCGGGCGCTCTTCCAGTTCGACGCAGGCTTCCGCCGGGGAGACGAACGCCGTTTTGCCCCGCACGGCGAACAGCGGGGCGTCGTCGGCCGTGCGGACGATGCCGTCGCGGTCGCAGCGCACGGCGACCGATGCGTCGTGCAGACGGGCCTGCGGGCGGGCCAGTCCGGCGGCGGCTTCGCGCGCCGAAGTCGGAGCTTCGGGAAACGGCATGTCGTATTGCAGCGTCACGGCGTCGGGCATCAGACTGCGCAGGTCGTATCCCCGGTAGAGTGATATGCCTGCGGATTCGAGCCGGAAGGCGGGATCGCCCGATGCAGGAACGACGATCCGCACGAACTGCGAGAGGTCGCAGTCCGCAGGCGCCGTCTGCGCCGCGAGCGCTTCGATCTGCCGGGCGAGGGACTGCTGGCGGAAGCCTGCCGGCCGGCCGAAAAGCTCGCGCGACCAGCGGTCGAGCACGGCCAGATGCGCCGGCAGGTGGAGAGACCTGCCGCCGAGGATGTGAACGGTCTGGTATAGGTAGACCTCCTGCATCAGAGTAGGAAGATTTTGAGCAGCAGTTCGCGCAGCAGCTCACCGTCCGACGCTCCGCCGGCGTTCATGCCCTTGCTCTTGGCGTCGTATTCGCGCAGCAGGCCGAGGATGTTGAATACCCTGCGGTTGTCCCAGTTGGCGGCGTTCTGCTTGATCTCGCCCAATACGTAGACGTTGTTTTTCTTGAGAATACGCATCAGTTCGGCGTCGGAGGGAAAGGGCATGCCCTTGTGGCGCGCCGTCCAGCGCAGGTAGTTCACGACGAACAGCTCCTTGAACTGGCCGAACAGCGCCAGCACGGTGACCAGCAGCGGGTTGTCCTTGGGGTTGCGGGCGAAGTGCTCGGCGATCATCAGCGCGCGCGCCATGTCTCTGGTCGCTACGGCCTTGCATAGCTCGAAGTTGTTGAAATCCTTCGAGATGCCGATGTTGGCCTCGATGTCGGCGTCGGTGATGCGCTTGGTCCCTTCGGGCAGCGATACGACCAGCTTGCCCAGCTCGTTCGAGATTTTCGAAATGTCGGTTCCGAGGTGGTCGGTGAGCATCGAGAGCGCCTTGGCGTCGATGGCGAGTCCCTTTTTGGCGATGAACTGCTGGAGCCACGAGGCGATTTCGTAGTCGCGCGGGCGCACCGATTCGAGCACCGCTCCGTTGGCGGCGCAGCCCTTGTAGAATGCCGAGCGTTTGTCGGCGTTCTTCTCCTTGTGGCAGATCACGAGGATCGTCGTGGGCGAGGGTTTCTGCGTGTAGAGCGAGAGTTTGTCCAGTCCGCGCAGCTGCTGCGCCTCCTTGAGGATGACGACCTGATACGATCCCATCATCGGCATCTGGCGGCAGAGGTTGATGACCTGTCCCGCCTCGGAGTCCTTGCCGTAGACGGTGATCTGGTTGAAAGCCCGTTCGGCTTCGCCGAGCACCGTCGTCGGGAGCCGCTCGGCGATGGCGTCGATAAAGTAGCTCTCCTCGCCCATGAGCAGGTACACGGGAGCGAACCGCCGTGCGGCGATCTCCTGCGCCAGCTTTTCGTATGCGGCGACGGAATCTTTGAATTTCAGTGCGCTTTTGGCCATATCTCAGTCATTGGTCCGGCCGAGCCGGATGCGGGGGCGTTTCCGCGTCCCCGCGGCGGAAGGGGCTGAATCGCCGCTCCCGGTCGTGTTATACAATCTCTTTGGTGATGCGCAGCACGTTTTCCGTGTCGGGCGTCAGGCGGTAGCGGTCGTCGATGCGGCGGGGGCCCGCCCCCAACAACTCCTCGCCCCAGCGGGGCGTCGTCGATGCGGCGGCCGACGAGCCATACGATCTCGTCGCCCGACAGCAGTACGAACTGCCGCTCTTTTTCGGGCATCGAGACCTTGGCGTCGATCAGGAAATCGCTCACCTTCTTGCGGCCCGCCATGCCGAAGGGAATGAACCAGTCTCCCTCGCGCCAGCGGCGCAGCGTGAGCGGGAATTTCAGCAGGTCGGCATCGACCTGCGCGATGTGCTCCGGTACGCCGAAGTTCTTGATCGCGTCGATGTCGCAGTATTCGAAGTAGAGCGCCGAGTTGCCGCAGTAACTGCGCGGCACGCCCCGCTCGACGGTCACCATACATGCGTCGCCGGGGGCGATCGGGGCCACGACGATCGTGCCGCGGTCCACGTAGGCGACCCGCTCGCGCGAGTAGAAGCGGCGGCCCGTCATGCCGTGCCTGAGCGAATGGCAGAGCGAGTCGATGACGTCGCCCTTGAATCCGTAGGCCGAGTTGAGCAGTTCGTAGATGACGAATTCCTGCGGGAACGCCGGGTCGATGCGGTCGAGGTGTATCGTGTCCAGTCCGTTCTCGGTGGTCACCGCTTCGCCGCGTATGCGTTCGATGCCGTGGTTGATGAAGAGCTGGGCGTCGGTCAGTCGCGCGATGTTGCGGCGCATGAGACTCGTGAACTTGGGGTTGATCTCCCGGATGCGGGGAATCAGGCCCAGCCGTATCTTGTTGCGCAGGTACTTGGTCGAGCGGTTCGACGAATCCTCCCGGAAGGGGATGCGGTTGGCGACGGCGTACTCCAGAATCTCCTTGCGCGAAGCGAACATCAGCGGCCTGACGACCTTGCCGACCTGCGTCGAAATGCCCGTCAGCCCGCGCAGGCCCGTGCCGCGCAGCAGGTTGATGAAGAACGTCTCGATCGAGTCGTCGGCATGGTGGGCGATCGCCACCACCGTGTAGCCGTGTTCGCGGCTCAGGGCGTCGAACCATGCGTAGCGCAGCCGCCGGGCGGCCATCTCCATCGACTCGCCCGTGTGCTCCATCTCGGCCGCCGTTTCGAAGCGTTTGTTGTAGAACTCGACGCCGTATTTCCGCGCCTCTTCCTCCACCAGCACCTCGTCTTCGTCGCTCTCCGCGCCCCGCAGCTGGAAATTGCAGTGCGCCACGCCGACCCGGTAGCCGCTGCGCGTGAAGAGCGACAGCATGACCATCGAGTCCACGCCGCCCGAAACGGTCAGCAGAATGCGGTCGTCGTGCGTTGCCAGATCGTTGTCGGCGATGTATTTGCGGAAAGCCTCTAAAAGTGCCATACGATTAAAATATATTGACTTCGGTGTCTATTTCTATGCCGAATTTTTCGTGAACGCGCATCTGCACCGTGTGGGCGAAGTCGATCACTTCGCCGCCCGTCGCGCCGCCCAGATTCACCAGCACGAGGGCCTGCCGTTCGTGGACGCCGACTCTTCCGCGCTTGTAGCCTTTCAGCCCGGCCTTGTCGATGAGCCAGCCGGCCGCCAGCTTCACCCTGCCGGCGCATCCCGCCGCCGGGTAAACCGGCATGTCGGGCCACTGGGCCTGCAGCTGCCGCGCCACGCACTCGTCCACGACCGGGTTTTTGAAGAAGCTGCCCGCGTTGCCCGTCACCTTCGGATCGGGAAGCTTGGCGCGGCGGATGGCGCAGATCGCTTCGCGGATGTTGCGCAGCGTGACTCCGCCGCGGGCTTCGACCTCACGCTCCACGTCGCCGTAGCCCAGCCGCGGCCGCGGCGTGCGCGAAAGCCGGATGTCCACGGCCGTGATGATGACGCGCCCCCGCAGTTCGTGCTTGAAGATGCTTTCGCGGTAGCCGAAGCAGCAGTGTCCGGCGTCGATGACCATTGCCGAGCGGTTGTCGGTGCAGAACATGTGCACCCGCTCGATCACGTCTTTGGCTTCGCAGCCGTATGCGCCGATGTTCTGCACCGGGGCCGCGCCCGCCTTGCCGGGTATGAGCGAAAGGTTTTCGATTCCCCACAGGCCGCGTTCCACGGCCCATTCCACGAGGTCGTCCCACTCGACGCCCGCATCGGCCCGCACGCGGACCGTGTCGCCCTCTTCGCCGAGGGGCGTGATCTGCCGGGCGACGGGCGTCAGCAGCAGTCCGTCGTAGTCGCGTGTGAAGAGGATGTTGTTGCCGCCGCTCAGCACCGCCCAGCGTTCGGGCACGCCGCCGCTGAAGATCGTGCGCAGGTCCTCTTCGGTCTCGAATTCGGCGAGACGCGCCGCCTGCTGTCCGACGCCGAAGCTGTTGCGTCCGCTCAGGTCGATTTGGTGGAATTCTCGGATCATGCCGTCTGTTTCTGTTTGTTTGTCGTTCGCCCGGTTGTACCGGCGGGCGTTGGGCGCATATATTCTCCGTGCGCCCGTTCCGGAGCGGTCCTTGCGGCGCTCCGGGCGGGATGCCCCCCCCCTCGGCTCCTTGTACAGCGTCGTCCGGTGCGGGCGCGGGTACGGAAAATGTGCAATCTTGCGCAAAGTTAGAAATAATTTAGTAATTTTGGTGAGATGTTTCTCTGAACCGTAAAAAACAAAATACCTGAATACCTATGTTTACACAACAAGATTTACAGCAGATCGAAAAACACGGACTGACCCCCGAAGCGGTCGAGTTGCAGCTGGAGAATTTCCGCCGCGGATTTCCTTTTCTCAACGTCGTGCGCGCCGCCTCACCCGGCGACGGCGTGCTGACGCTGAGCGACACCGAGGCCGCTGCCGCCGCCGAACGTTACGAGCAGGCCGCCGCCGGACTGTCCGTTGTGAAGTTCGTGCCTGCGTCGGGCGCCGCGACGCGTATGTTCAAGGAGCTTTTCGAGTTCGTGAACGACGGCAAGCGCGGCAAGGGGATCGACACCCTGCTCGAAAACATCGGGAAATTCGCCTTCTGGCCTGAGCTGAAAGCCCTGCTTCCGGCCGGCGCCGACGACCGGACCATCGTCAGCGCCATCGTGAACGAAGGACTCGGCTACGGCCGCAAACCCAAAGGACTCGTCACCTTCCACGCCTATCCCGAAGGCGCGCGCAAGGCGGTCGAGGAACATCTGGTCGAAGGGGCGGTCTATGCGGCCGCGAACGGTGTGGCGAAGATTCATTTCACGGTTTCGCCCGAACATATCGAAGGATTTCAGGAGCTGCTGGCCGCGAAGGTGCCTGTTTACGAGAAGCGTTTCGGCATCCGTTACGACATCTCGTTCTCGGTGCAGAAACCCTCGACCGACACCATCGCCGTCAATCCCGACAACACGCCCTTCCGGCAGGACGACGGTACGCTGCTCTTCCGCCCTGCGGGCCACGGCGCGCTGATCGAAAACCTGAACGAGATTGACGCCGACGTGGTGTTCATCAAGAACATCGACAACGTCACTACCGACGCGCTGCGCGGCGATACGATCCGTTACAAGAAGGTGCTGGCAGGCATCCTGCTCGACCTTCAGGAGCGTGCGTTCGAGTACCTCAAGGCGCTCGAAGTCGGTGGCGCCGAGCTGGAGCCGATCGTCGAATTCATCGAGAAGCGGCTCTGCGTGAAGCTGCCCGGCAGTTACGATTCGGCCGTGCTCCGCGCCGTGCTCGACCGTCCGATCCGTGTCTGCGGCATGGTCCGCAACGAGGGCGAACCGGGCGGCGGTCCTTTCTGGGTCGGAAACCCCGACGGCACCCAGTCGCTCCAGATCGCCGAATCGAGCCAGATCGGCCCCGACGACCTGCCGCTGATGCGGTCGGCCACGCACTTCAATCCCGTCGATCTGGTCTGCGGTATGAAGAATTCGAAAGGCGTCCGCTTCGACCTGCGCAGGTACACCGACCCTTCGACGGGTTTCATTTCGTCGAAGTCGAGCGGCGGCCGCGATCTGCGCGCGCAGGAACTTCCCGGCCTGTGGAACGGCGCCATGGCCAAGTGGAATACGGTCTTCGTGGACGTGCCCATTACAACCTTCTCGCCCGTCAAAGTGGTGCAGGACCTGCTGCGTCCCCAGCACCAGTAATCTTGTGGTGTATGACAAGGCCGGATGCCGCATGATGCGGCGTCCGGTTTTTTTTTGTCGGGCTTTTTCGGGATTGTTAGGCGTGTGTTGCTTTTTTTGGGGTGTTAAGGGTGTTCGGCTTATTCCGGGAGACTGCTTTTCCGGGAGGTTCGTCATGTCCTGCTTTTCCGGGGTGTTCGGCGTTTTTTCCGCTTGCTCGGTTTTCCCGCGGCGTCCTGCCGCGGGCCGCATGCGGCGGTGGGGAGACGCTTCTTAGACGGGAGTCGTTCGTAAACGAATTGTCTGCGAATCGGCGTTATCGTAAGATTTGTTATTATGAATCGGGCGGAATTGTCTTTTTGTCGTATTTTATTGTCTTTTTGGTCGGTGCTTGGAGTGCGTGTCGCGGGCGGCTTTTGAAAAAAATGGGTTATGACCTGCGTGCGAAGCTATTTTCTTTTGTATCGGGTTTGCCGGGTCGTGATTTATTGCTACCTTTACACAATTAATATTGAAATCACACAAAAAGATACGGTATGACCAGTTCGTTTTTAAAACAGGCGACGGAAGGCAATAAAAACGCGATTCTCAAACAGCAGATCATTTGCCAGTATATCTTCTGCGGGGATTCGAGCATTACGGATCTGAGCAAGGCCGTGAATCTGAGCGTGCCGACCGTAACCAAACTGATCGGGGAGCTGATCGACGAAGGTTTCGTCCACAACTTCGGCGAGCAGGGGACGGCCGGCGGACGACGGCCGAATATCTACGGCCTGAATC
>OBZW01001048.1_pt1 | contig 10630 bp, 6 predicted proteins | sample 1477021 | NCBI WGS metagenome assembly OBZW01 (sample SAMEA2580262, study PRJEB22360) | human gut metagenome | biome: human gut; feature: human-associated habitat; material: faeces | place: Denmark | collected 2008/2010
CCGCCGTTTTTACGAACGCCACTATACCAAGGTCGATCCCAAGCACTTCGAACCGATCGTCGACGGCATGTGGCGGGGCGTCAACGTCGGCGGCACCTCCACGGCGGCGCGTCTGGAAGGACTCGATGTCTGCGGCAAGACCGGTACGGCCGAGAATCCCCGCGGCCGCGACCACTCGACCTTCCTCTCGTTCGCGCCCAAGGACAATCCGAAGATCGCCATTTCGGTCTATGTCGAAAACGGCGGGTTCGGCGCTTCGGCGGCCCTGCCGATCGCCAGCCTGCTGGAGGAGTACTACCTGACCGACACGATCCGCCGTCCGGCCCTGCTGGAGCATATCAAGAATATGAACATCTATTACCCTTCGTATGACCGCTAACCGCCATAGTATCTTTTACGGAGTGGACCTCTGGACGGTCCTGCTGTACGTGCTGATCGTGCTGGCGGGGTGGGTGTCGATCACCTCGGCGTCGTACGACGAGGGCACGGCCGATATCTTCTCCTTCTCGCACTTCTACATGAAGCAGTTGATGTGGATCGGCGTGGCGTGGACCACGGCGCTCGTGGTGCTGCTGCTCGACGAACGGTTCTACCATATGTTCGCCTATCCGGCCTATTTCGCGGGATTGGCGCTGTTGCTGGGCGCGCTGCTGTTCGGCCGCGAGGTGAACGGCGCCAAGGCGTGGTTCGAATTCGGTTCGTTCCGCCTGCAGCCCGTCGAATTCGTGAAGATCGCCACGGCTCTCGCGCTGGCCCGCGTGATGAGCGCCTACTCCTTCTCGATCAACCGTCCGGGCGACCTCTTCAAGGTGGGCGTGGTGATCTGCATCCCGCTTTTCATCATCATCCTGCAGAACGACACCGGTTCGGGCATCGTGCTCGGCTCGTTCCTCTTCGTGCTTTACCGCGAGGGACTCAACAAGTGGCTCTGCATTCCGGTGCTGCTGATCGCCGCACTGTTCATCGTGTCGTTCCTGCTTTCGCCCATGACGCTGCTCGTGTCGATCATTCTGGTCTGCACGCTCTCCGAAGCGATGATGACCGGGGAGTGGCGCTCGCGCCTGATCTATCTGGCGTCGCTGGCGCTGGCGAGCATCCTGCTCTGCATGACGATGGCGCTCGTCGCGCCCGGCGTGATGGACCTGCACGCCTGCCTGCTGACCGTGACGCTGCTGTCGCTGGTCGGCGTGCTCGTCTATGCCTTCCGCATGAACCTGAGCAGCACCCTGATTACCGTGGGGCTTTTTCTCTGCACGATGATCTTCCTCCCCACCACCGACTATATCTTCAATTCGATTCTCAAACAGCACCAGCGCGACCGCATCCTGAGTTTTCTGGGCATCATCAGCGATCCCCTCGGCACGGACTACAACGTCAATCAGTCGAAAATCGCCATCGGTTCGGGCGGGTTTTGGGGCAAGGGATTCCTCGAAGGCACGCAGATCAAGTACGGCTTCGTGCCCGAACGGCATACCGACTTCATCTTCTGTACGGTCGGCGAAGAGTGGGGCTTTCTGGGGACGATGGTCGTGCTGGCCCTGCTCTGCATGCTGATCCTGCGCCTGATGCGCATGGGCGAACGGCAGCAGGAGCCTTTCGGCCGGATTTACTGCTACTGCGTGGCCGCGATCCTGTTGTTCCACGTGCTGGTGAACGTGGGCATGACCATCGGCCTGATGCCCGTGATGGGCATTCCGTTGCCGTTCATGAGCTACGGCGGTTCGTCGCTTATTGCGTTTACCATTTTGTTGTTCATCGCCGTGCGGCTCGACGCTTCGACGCGGCAGTTTTCCCTGAATTAAATACTGCATACCAATGATCCGTTACAATCCCAAAGGTTTATCCTCGCAAGAGGCCGCAGACAGCCGGCGGACGCATGGCGACAACGTCATCACGCCGCCCAAAGACGATTCGGCATGGAAGCTTTTCGTCGAGAAGTTCAAGGACCCGATCATCCGCATTCTGCTGCTGGCCGCGGTGCTGTCGCTTGCCATCGGGTCCGTTCACAAGGATTTCACCGAGTCGATCGGCATCATATGCGCCATTATTCTGGCGACCTGCGTCGGGTTCTGGTTCGAGTGGGACGCCATGCGGCGTTTCCGCCGGCTGAATCAGGTCAACGACGATATTCCGGTCAAGGTGATGCGCGACGGCTCGATCCGCGAGATTCCCCGCCGCGACGTGGTCGTGGGCGACGTGGTCTATATCGAAAGCGGCGAAACCGTGCCCGCGGACGGCGAACTGGTCGAAGCCGTGTCGCTGCGCATCAACGAATCGACCCTCACGGGCGAACTGGAGGTGGATAAAACCGTCGACGAGGCGCATTTCGATTCCGAAGCGACCTATCCTTCGAACGTCGCACTGCGCGGTACGACCGTGGCGGACGGTTACGGCGTTCTGGTTGCTACGGCCGTGGGCGATGCGACCGAAGCGGGCCGCGTCACGGAGCAGGCGACCGTCCAGAGCGACGAGCAGACGCCGCTCAACCGCCAGTTGACGCGCCTCTCGAAACTCATCGGCCGGGCCGGCATTGCGCTTGCGGTCGCTATTTTCTGCGTCATGCTCGGCAAGGCGGTCTTCGTCGGTGGGTTGTTCGAGCGCGACTGGCTCGAAAAATCGCAGGAGGGGGCGGACACTTTCATGCGCCGGATCGCAGCAGGTGCTGCACATTTTCATGGTCTCGGTGGCCATCATCGTGATGGCCGTTCCCGAAGGACTTCCGATGAGCATTACGCTGTCGCTGGCGATGTCCATGCGGCGCATGCTCAAGACCAACAACCTCGTGCGGCGCATGCACGCCTGCGAAACGATGGGCGCCGTGACGGTCATCTGCACCGACAAGACCGGCACGTTGACCCAGAACCGGATGCACGTGCAGGAACTGGTGCGTTACGATGCGCTTCCGGCGCATGATTTCGCCGAGATCGTGGCCGCCAACTCCACGGCTTTCCTCGACGCTTCGGGCGCCGTTATAGGCAACCCGACCGAGGGCGCCCTGCTGGAGTGGATGCGCTCGCAGGGCGAGGATTACGAACCCCTGCGCTCGGAGGCGAAGATCGTCGACCGGCTGACCTTCTCGACCGAACGCAAATATATGGCGACGATCATCGAAAGCGGCGTTTCGGGCCGCCGGATCGTCTGCGTCAAGGGTGCGCCCGAAATCGTGCGCGCCATGTGCGCCCCCGACGGCAAGGATGCGCAGGTCGCCGAGCAGCTGGCCGGGTTTCAGGGCCGCGCGATGCGTACGCTCGCCGTGGCGTGGGCCGAAACCGCCGAGGACGACTGTCTGCGTGCCGTAGCGGCGTCGCAGCTGCATTTTTCGGGTGTGGCGGCTATCTCCGATCCGGTGCGCGAGGATGTCCCCGACGCCGTGCGGCGCTGCTTGAACGCCGGGATAGACGTCAAGATCGTCACGGGCGACACTCCCGCTACGGCGCGCGAGATCGCCCGCCAGATCGGCTTGTGGGACGACGCCCGCGACAACGACCGCAACTACATGACCGGTACGGAGTTCGCGGCGATGAGCGACGATGAGCTGCTCGGACGCGTGCGGGAACTGAAGATCATGTCGCGCGCCCGGCCTCGACAAACAGCGGCTCGTGCGTCTGTTGCAGCAGTGCGGCGAGGTGGTGGCCGTGACGGGCGACGGTACGAACGACGCCCCGGCGCTCAACTTCGCCAACGTGGGGCTTTCGATGGGATCGGGCACCTCCGTTGCCAAGGACGCCAGCGACATCACGCTGCTCGACGATTCGTTCGCTTCGATCGCGACGGCCGTCATGTGGGGCCGCTCGCTTTACCGCAACATCCAGCGTTTCGTACTTTTCCAGCTGACGATCAACTTCGCGGCGATCGTGATCTGCTTCGTCGGCGCGGTTTTCGGCACCGACATGCCGCTGACGGTGGTGCAGATTCTCTGGGTCAATATCATCATGGACACCTTTGCGGCGATGGCGATGGCCTCGCTGCCGCCCAATCCCGAAGTGATGCTCGAAAAACCCCGTCCGCGCGACGAGTTCATCATTACGCCCGGCATGGCCCGCACGCTCTTCATCTGCGGCGGCATCATGGTCGCCGTCCTGCTGGGCATGCTCTTCTGGTGGACGATCACCGCAGGCGGACTCACCGTGCGCCAGCTGACGCTTTTCTTCTCGACGTTCGTTTTCCTGCAGTTCTGGAACATGTTCAACGCCAAAGGCTTCGAGACGCGCCATTCGGTCTTTACCTGCCTGCGCGGGTGCCGTGAGTTTTTCCTCATCCTGCTGGCCATCGCCGCGGGACAGGTGCTCATCGTCGAGTTCGGCGGCGAGGGGTTCCGCACCGAGCCGCTTGCGTGGCGCGAATGGGCGGCCGTCATCGGCTGCACCTCGCTGCTGGCTATCGGCGGCGAAGCGATTCGTGCCCTGCGGCGAAAACGTTGAACGACTGGCTCTGGATGAAGAGATCTTTTTTGCTTTGTCTGTCGGCGGTGTTCCTGATTTCCGGTCCTGTCTCGGCGCAGATTAAAGACAGTCTGGGCAACGAGTGTCTGATCCCTGCGGCGGAAAGTTCTTTCTCGCAGTATGTGGACCGCCGGACTTCGACCAAAGGTTACCGCATGACCTTCGTCGCCGTGCCGCTGATTCTGGGCGGAGCCGTGGTGTCGCTTTACGATACCGACTTCCGCCGTCTGCGCAACGGTTACGTCAGGTCGTTCCACCACGATTACGACGATTACCTGCAATATGCGCCCGCAGCCCTGCTGGTCGGGATGAAGGTCTGCGGCGTCGAAAGCCGCAGCTCGTGGGGACGCATGCTGGTCTCCGACGCTTTCTCCGCCGGGCTGATGGCCGCGGCGGGCAATTCGCTGAAGTACTCCTTCCGCGTGATGCGTCCCGATGGCTCCACGCGCAATTCGTTCCCTTCCGGCCATACGGCGACCGCCTTTATGACGGCGACGATGCTGCATAAGGAATACGGGCACCGCAGTCCGTGGTACAGCATCGGCGGCTATACGCTGGCGACCCTCACGGGCGTTACGCGGCAACTGAACAACCGCCACTGGATGAGCGACGTCATGGTAGGCGCGGGTATCGGCATCCTCGCCACCGAATTCGGCTATTTCCTCGCCGACCTGATATTCAAGGAGAAGGGGCTTAAGGTCCGCGAAACATACGTCGTTTTCGACCGCTACCGGCATCCGTCGTTCGTCGGGTTTTCCGTCGGGCTGACGGTCATTCCCGGCTCCTATACGCCTTATGCGGGGATGCACACCGATTTCAAAGTCGGACCGACGGTCGGCGTGCAGGGTGCATGGTTCGCCTCGCCCTATGTCGGCGTGGGTGGGCGGTTTGCGGTGACGAATCTGGAAATGAACGTAAACGGCGTCCCGCAGAACGATGAATTCGAGTGCTGTTCCGTGACGGCAGGTCCCTATTTTTCCTATCCGCTCTCGACGCGCTGGCGCATCGGCTCGAAGCTTCTCTGCGGTTATGAGCATTATAAACCTTACACTACTTCCGGCTACAGGATCGAAGGCCGGGGCGGATTTACGGTCGGAACGGGCTTTTCGTCCACCTATCTGGTCAATCGCAATCTGAGCGTGCGCTTTACAGCCGACTACGACGTCGCTCCGCCGCTCGTTTCCTCTTCCTGCGTAGCGATGCACAAACTGACGCTGGGCATGGCCGTAAGTGCGATGTTCTGAGATCTTGAATCCCCTAAAATATGGACGCGAATCACGGCTGGGGATTCGCTTTTGTGTTCCGGATATTTTTGCGTTTCGCCGAAAAAACAGCCCTGTAATCCGTCAGGATTGTATATGACATACCCCTTTCTCCCGGGCCAGTGTGATAAGGGGTATATTTCATGGACATTGACCGGGGCGAAAACCGGGCTTGAATGTGAAAACTGCGGTGCGGAATATTTGGGAGGCAGGAGCGTGAAGTGACGGGAGGGGGAAAATAAAGAGACCGAAAATGATTTTCATTTTCGGTCTCTTTTATTAGGCAGTTAATTTACAGCACACCCTGCTCGACCATCGACTTGGCGACTTTCATGAAGCCCGCGATGTTGGCGCCCTTCATGTAGTTGATGAAGCCGTCCTTCTCGGTGCCGTATTCCAGACATGCGTGGTGGATCGACGACATGATCTGATGCAGCTTGGCATCGACCTCCTCGGCCGTCCAGTTGTATTTCTGCGAGTTCTGGCTCATTTCGAGTCCCGACGTCGCTACGCCGCCCGCATTGACGGCCTTGCCCGGTCCGTAGGGGATTTTCGCCGCGATGAAGGCGTCGATCGCTTCGGGGCGGCAGCCCATGTTCGAGACTTCGGCCACGATCTTCACGCCGTTGGCCAGCAGTTTCTTGGCGTCCTCGCCGTCCAGCTCGTTCTGCGTGGCGCAGGGCATGGCGATATCCACCTTGACCTCCCACGGTTTCTTGCCGGCGAAGAACTGTGCGTTCGGGAACTTATGTACGTAAGGCTCGACCACGTCGTTGTTCGAGGCGCGCAGTTCGAGCATGTAGGCGATCTTTTCGGCGTCGAGACCTTCGGGATCGTAGATGTAGCCGTCGGGGCCCGAAATCGTCACGACCTTGGCGCCCAGTTCGGTCGCCTTGGTCGCCGCACCCCATGCCACGTTGCCGAAGCCTGAGATGGCGATGGTCTGGCCTTTGATGTCCATGCCGGCCTTTTCGAGCATCTGGCGCAGGAAGTAAACCGCGCCGAAGCCCGTCGCTTCGGGACGAATCAGCGAACCGCCGTAAGTCATGCCCTTGCCGGTCAGTACGCCCGTATTCTCGCGCGCCAGCTTGCGGTACATGCCGTAAAGGTAGCCGATTTCGCGGCCGCCCACGCCGATATCACCGGCCGGAACGTCTGTTTCGGGACCGATATGACGCCACAGTTCGACCATGAAGGCTTGGCAGAAGCGCATTACCTCGCGGTCCGACTTGCCTTTGGGGTTGAAGTCCGAGCCGCCCTTGGCGCCGCCCATCGGAAGCGTCGTCAGCGCATTCTTGAAAATCTGCTCGAAACCGAGGAATTTCAGGATCGAGGGATTCACCGAGGGGTGGAAACGCAGACCTCCCTTGTAGGGACCGATCGCGTTGTTGAACTGCACGCGGTAACCGGTATTGACCTGCACCTCGCCCTTGTCGTCTACCCAGACCACCTTGAAGGTAAAACTGCGGTCAGGCTCCACGATGCGCTCTGCGATACGGTTGGCCTCGAATTCCGGATGCTGGTTGTAGGTTTCCTCTACCGTCATGAGAACTTCGCGCACGGCCTGCAGGTATTCGCTTTCGCCGGGATGCTTGCGCTCAAGTTCCGCCATTAATTTGTTTACGTTCATATTGCCTGAAGTTTTAAAGGTTGTTTCTTTATGTACAAATATAAAACTATTTCTTATAAATTGTAACTGCAACATGATTTTTTCCGAAAATTCGTTATTTATTTCTCCTTTTCTCCGGAAAATGTCGTATCGGTGCGCTGCGGGCTATTCCTCCCGCGCTTCGTCCGGCGTCTCTTTGACGATGCCTTTGTTCGAGCGGCCGTCGATGCAGACCCACAGCGGACGCTCGAAACGCACCTGCCGCAGGAAGCTGCCTTCGTAGATCGCGGCGCATTTGTCGAGCGTCTCTTCGCGGAATACGCCGTCGCCGCGGAAGGGGCTGATCGTCAGGTAACCCACGCCCAGCGAGGTGACGTTCTGGAAGAAGTGCGTGCCCTGCGACGGCTCGACGTCGAATTTCTCGATGCCGCATTCGACGATCACCTTGGCTTCGGAGATGTGGTTCCACTTGACGGGTACGCCGAGGAACGGATCCGACGAACCCCAGCGGCCGGGACCGACGAGTATGTAGGAGCGTTTTTCGTCGCGCATGCGGCGGTTCAGCTCCAGCAGTTCGTCGGCGATCTTCTCGGTCGAAAGCGAACTGAACGTGCCGCTTTTGATGTAGATGACGTCCGAGATGTCGCTCATCATGCCGATGCCGAGGGCGTTCTCGCCGTAGACCAGCGCATCGGAGGTGTCCACTTCGCTCCAGTCGATCGGCCGGTTGTCCTGATTGTCGATGATCGGGCGGATTTGCAGCAGGTTGAAAATCTGCTGCTCCCCCGGCGCCACGTCCATATTGACGGCGAATTCGACCTCCACGGGGCAACGCATCTCCTCGGCGCCCATGTGCAGGATGTCGGTGACGATCTCCGCCAGCGGGAAGGTGTTGTATTTCAGTATGTTGTTGAATGTTATGACTTTGCGGCCCCGGTCGAAGGGGCTGTCCGAGATGCGCTCGTTCTCGCGGTCCCACACCGAGCAGACGAAGCGCGAATTGCGCAGCTCGGCGATCTGGGCGATGTCGAGCCGCCGCAGGTTCACCGCGTCGTCGATCGACGTGCGGAACTCTTCGGGCTGCAGGCTCAGGGCCAGCACTTCGTTCTGCGTGTCGCGCAGCGCCAGTTCGGGCGTCGAGGTCTGGAGCACCTTCTGCGGATAGCGGGGCGAGAAGCGCAGCGTGCGTCCTCCGTCCACGACCAGCTTGCCCAGTCCCATGGCGACGTTGCACACGCCGTCTTCGGGAGCTTCGTCGCCGATGGGGTAGTAGTTGATCGAACGCGCCACGCCCGAAAAGGTCGGGAAGAAAAGTCCGTTCTGCTCCGTGCCGCACACCTCCTGTATGATGACGGCCATTTTCTCCTCCGAGATCAGGTTCTGCGACGAGGAGAGATAGGCCCTCGACGATGCGAAGTAGACCGAGGCGTATACGCTCTTGACCGCCTTGAGCAGCAGACGCAGCATCTGGTCCTCGTTGTCCACATAGGGGATCATGTAGGTCGAGTAGATGCCGGCGAACGGCTGGTAATGCGAATCCTCCAGTTTCGACGACGACCGCACGGCCAGCGGCGTACTGACGGTCTTGATGTAGGCTTTCAGCTCGCGCTGCAGTTTGACGGGAATCGTCGAACTGACGAACTCCGAGAGAATCTCCACGTCCGAAAACTCCTGCGAAATGATGTATTTGAGTCCGTTGTTGCGGATGAATTCGTCGAAATAGTCCGTTGCGATCACCACCGAGCGGGGAATCATGATGCGCAGGCTGTCGTGCTTGTCGTACTGGCGGTGCTTGAGCAGCATCGAGTTCATGAACGCCAGACCGCGGGCCTTGCCGCCGAGCGAGCCTTCGCCGATGCGGGCGAAAGCCACCGCGTCGCTGTAGGTCTCGGTGTCGAAGCGCGCCACCACGCCCTGTCCGAGCAGGATGCGGTAGTCCTTGATGAGGTTCACGATGCGCTGGCGGTGTTCTTCGGTGGTGGCGAACTGGCTCTTGTTGCCCCGGCGGATGGCCGCGGCCAGCGGGAAGAGGCCCCGCGAGTAGAGCCACTTCGAGAGGTGGTTCTGCGAGGTGTGGTATTCGAACGCCTTGTCGGGAATCGTGGCGATCATCTCCTGCATCTGCGCCAGATCCTTGGCGCGGCCGATGACGGCTCCCGTATCGGGGTCCTTGAAGAGGAAGTCGCCGAATGCGAACTCCTTGGCGATATATTCGTGCAGCTGCGAGAGCAGCGTTTTCGAATTCTTGGCGATGAATCCGGCTCCCAGCCCGCGGGCCTGAGCCTCGAATTCGGTCTGCGACGACTGCAGCAGTACGGGCATCAGCGGGTTGTCCTCCTTGATGCGGCGGCAGAGGTCGATGCCGGCGTCGCGCTTCTCGCTTTCGGGCGGGTCGTTGCGGTGGAGTACGAACCCCACGTCGGAAATCACGCCCAGCATGTTCTTCTTGTAACGGTCGTAAAGCTCCACGGCCTCCTCGTAGTTGGTGGCGAGCAGGATCTTGGGGCGTGCGCGTTTGCGCAGGATCTGCTGCTGTTCGTTGAGGGCGTCCTTCAGGAATTCGGTGTTCTGCAGCAGGATCAGCTTGTAGAGTTCGGGCAGGTAGGTCGAGTAGAAGCGGATCGAGTCCTCGACCAGCAGAATGGCCTGCACGCCGCCCTCGACGATGTCCTCCTCGGCGTTCATCTTGTCCTCGACCAGCTTGATGATCGCCATGATCAGGTCGGTGTTGCCGTGCCAGCCGAAGATGTAGTCGAGTCCCGAACGGTCCTGCTCCTCGATGCGGCGGTAGATGTCCTTCGAGAAGGAGGTGAGCAGCGCCACGGGAATCTGCGGATGGCGCTCCTTGACGATCTTGGCGAACGTGAAGACGTCCAGTTCCCCCACGTTGTACATCGTCAGGATGAAGTCGAACGAATCGTCGCGTCCGAGCAGGTCCAGCGCCTCGCGCGTCGAGCTGACGCGCGTGAACGACGGTGGGTTCGACATGTTCAGGTCGAGGTACTCCTGATTGATCTGCGACTCGATATGTCCGTCTTCTTCGAGAATATACCCGTCGTAGCTGCAGCAGACCAGCAGGATTTTGTGGATGCGGTATTTCATGAAGCGGTACTGGGGCCTGTTTCCGTCCGAAAGGGATTGTTCGAGATTCTTGTTCATCGTGTCGCCTGATTTGTTTTAACAAAAATAGAAAAAAATCCGCGAAATGAGAAACCGTGCGTTTTTACCTCCCTGCCGTCTCCCTGCCGTACCCCGTGCTGCTTCCCTGCCGTACCCCGTGCTGCTTCCGTGCCGTACCCCGTACTGCTTCCGCGTCG
>OBZW01001050.1_pt1 | contig 10582 bp, 7 predicted proteins | sample 1477021 | NCBI WGS metagenome assembly OBZW01 (sample SAMEA2580262, study PRJEB22360) | human gut metagenome | biome: human gut; feature: human-associated habitat; material: faeces | place: Denmark | collected 2008/2010
TCTAGAATCACTTAGCAGCACGGGTGCATATCGCAACGGCATATACAGCCCCAGCGCCTTCCCGGCCTCCCTGTCATGAAGCGTCCCCGTCCGTCGACTAGGCTAAAGCTAGCCGACTAAATCCCGATTTTATGGATATTTATGGTGGAATCTGTTATAATGATTAGCGAATAGTTTTGGCTGGAGTTGGAGGATGTGGTATGAATATTTTTGATATTTTGGGCCCCGTTATGGTTGGACCTTCCAGTTCCCATACCGCGGGTGCGGTACGAATTGGCTATATCACCCGCAGGCTGTTAGGAAGCAGACCGGTAAAAGCGGAGATCGGGCTTCACGGATCTTTTGCGGCGACAGGAAAGGGACATGGAACGGATCGGGCTGTTGTTGCGGGGCTTTTGGGGATGAAACCGGATGATATGCGGATCCCGGATAGTTTCCGGGTGGCGGAGCAGGAAGGGCTGGAATTCCAAATACAAAATGTACAGATACGGGAGGCGCACCCGAATACAGCGCTTCTGAAAGTGTGGGGGGAAGAGGGACACACGGTAGAGGTACAGGCCTCATCTCTGGGCGGCGGACGAATTATGCTGAATAAATTGGACGGAATTATGGTAAACTGTACAGGAGAATGTCCGACCCTGATTGTACAGAATCATGACAGGCCGGGGCATGTGGCGGCTGTTGCATCCATGCTGGCGGAGGATTCGATTAATATTGCCACGCTTCAGCTTTACCGCGGGAAGAAGGGTGGTGACGCCGTGATGGTAATTGAGATTGACCAGCGTGTGCCGGAGGCTTCTATCAGATGGTTTGAACAACAGGATGGGATTATGAAAGTGACATATATTGACAGGGAGGATGCATAGATGGCTTATCAGTCTTTGGAAGAAATCAGGCAGGTCTGCTGCGAGAGGGAGATTCCTTTCTGGCGGGCTGTGCTCCTGGATGATATGAATGAGCGGACCGTCAGCGAAGAAGAATCTGTCCAGACGATGGAGGCGATGTGGGACGCCATGCTGCGTTCCAGCGACTCCTATGATGAAAAACTGGTTTCCAGCAGCGGGCTGGTCGGCATGATGGGCGGACAGATGGAAAAATACCGGAAAGAGGGCGATACTCTGTGCGGGGATTTTGTGTCAAGAGTGATCGTGCAGGCACTGCAGATGGGAGAATCCAATGCCTGCATGAAGCGTATTGTAGCGGCTCCTACGGCAGGGGCCTGCGGTGTGATTCCGGCTGTGCTTGTGCCTTTGTACCGGGCTGGAAAGGCGGACAGAGAGCAGATAGTGCACAGCCTGTATGTGACAGCGGGAATTGGACAGGTTATCGCATCCCGTGCCTTTATCGCTGGTGCTGCCGGGGGATGCCAGGCAGAGGTAGGTACGGCTTCTTCCATGGCGGCTGGCGCTCTCGTTTACCTGAAAGGCGGGAACAACAGCCAGATTATGCATGCGGCAGGGATGGCCCTGAAAAACCTGCTTGGGCTGGTTTGTGATCCGGTAGCAGGGCTCGTGGAGGTTCCCTGTGTCAAGCGGAATGTGATCGGAGCTGTCAATGCACTATCTTCGGCGGACATGGCGCTGGCCGGTATTACAAGCAGGATACCGCCGGATCAGGTGATTGATGCTATGAGGGAAGTTGGAGAGTCTATGCATGTTTCTTTGCGCGAGACCGGAAAGGGCGGAGTTGCAAACACCCCCCGGGCAAAGGAAATAGTGGAACATCTGGGAATGTGAATTCAAATATGAATTGGAATTTTCCCTTGACATATCAGGGCTTGCTGTATTATGATAATCACTAATAGAAGGGAGTAACTGGCGCTCTTTGGAGCGTTCGCGATGTCGTCAGGACGATGGCCTTCCATCCGTATCGTGATTAAATGGTGAGACTTTTATTGCATTACATAACATGCAATAGGAGTCTCTTTTTTTGTACCATTCAGTGGAAAAGGCCCCATATTGCATAAAGAAATGGAGGATCATACATGAAAGAATTTTACCAGATTTCTGCAGAGGAAACGAAACAGAGGATCAATGGAACCATGGAACCACTGACTGCAGAAGAAGTGAAAAAGCATCAGGAAAAGTACGGCCCAAATGAGCTGGTAGAAGGTAAGAAAAAGACGACAGTACAGATATTTCTGGAACAGTTTAAGGATTTCCTTGTAATCATTCTGATTGTGGCAGCAATTGTCTCAGGCTTTCTGGGAGACGCCGAGAGCGCGGTAGTTATTTTGATCGTTATTACGATTAATGCGATTCTGGGAACAGTACAGACTGTAAAAGCGGAACAGTCTCTCAACAGTCTGAAAAAGCTTTCGGGACCGGAGGCAAAGGTACTGCGCGGCGGCAATATCGTTCCGATTCCCTCTACAGAAGTAACGGTAGGGGATATTGTCATGTTGGATGCAGGGGATTATATCCCTGCTGACGGACGGCTTCTGGAGTGCGCAAGCTTAAAAGTAGATGAGAGCGCTCTGACTGGAGAAAGCCTTGGAGTGGATAAAAGTACAGCCGCGATTGAAGGGGAGGTTCCTCTTGGCGACAGAATTAATATGGTATATTCGGGCAGCTTCGTGACATATGGCCGAGGTTCATTTCTTGTAACCGGAATCGGTATGGAAACCGAGGTTGGAAAGATTGCGAGCCTGCTCAAGACGACTTCTGAAAAACGTACCCCTCTTCAGATAAATCTGGACCAGTTCGGACAGAAACTGTCCATTATTATCCTGATATTCTGCGCAATCCTATTTGGTATTAATGTCCTGCGGGGCGGCAATATCGGCGATGCCTTTCTCTTCGCTGTGGCGCTGGCAGTTGCTGCGATACCGGAGGCGTTGAGCTCTATCGTTACAATCGTGCTTTCTTTCGGTACACAGAAGATGGCTAAGGAGCATGCGATCATCCGAAAGCTTCAGGCGGTGGAAGGACTGGGCAGCGTGTCAATTATCTGTTCAGATAAGACAGGAACACTGACACAGAATAAAATGACTGTGGAAGATTACTATGTGAACGAAACGCGGGTACCTGCTAGTGAGATCGATATTAACCATCCGGCACACAGTAAGCTGCTGCTGTGCAGTATACTCTGCAATGATTCTACAAATGTAGACGGTGTCGAGATCGGGGACCCAACGGAAACAGCCCTGATTAATATGGGAAGCCGTCTGGGCGTATACGCTCAGGATGTGAGGGAAAAGTATCCCCGAGAAAGCGAAAATCCTTTTGACAGTGACAGAAAGCTTATGGCAACAAAGCATACAATAGATGGAAAGCATGTCATGATTGTTAAGGGCGCTGTGGATGTACTGCTTAATCGGATGGAGTCGATACAGATCCAGGATGAAGTCAGAAAATTTGAGCAGGCAGACCGCAGTAAAATTGAAGCCCAGAACCAGGAATTCTCCAGGGGCGGCCTGCGTGTACTTGCATTTGCATATAAAGAGATCGGGGAGAACCAGGAATTGACTCTGGAAGATGAAGACAATCTGACGTTTGTAGGACTGATTGCCATGATGGATCCTCCGCGTGAGGAATCAAAGGCGGCGGTAGCCGAATGCAGGAGAGCCGGGATTCGTCCGATCATGATTACAGGAGATCACAAGGTGACAGCGGCAGCCATTGCCAAGAGAATCGGCATTTTGGAAGATGAATCAGAGGCATGTGAAGGCGCAGAGATAGATAGTATGTCGGATGATGAATTGAAAGATTTCGTGGAAGGTATTTCTGTTTATGCACGCGTATCTCCTGAACATAAGATCAGAATTGTCAGGGCGTGGCAGGAAAAGGGGAATATCGTATCTATGACAGGCGACGGTGTTAATGATGCGCCAGCCCTGAAGCAGGCGGATATCGGTGTTGCTATGGGAATCACGGGCAGTGAAGTATCAAAGGATGCAGCCTCCATGGTTCTGACAGACGATAATTTTGCAACAATTGTTAAAGCGGTTGAGAATGGCCGGAATGTCTACCGGAATATTAAGAATTCCATTCAATTCCTGCTATCTGGGAACTTCGGAGCTATTCTGGCGGTGCTGTACGCATCCATTGCCGGTCTTCCGGTTCCTTTTGCACCGGTGCACCTGCTGTTCATCAACCTGCTGACAGACAGCCTGCCAGCAATTGCGCTGGGGCTGGAACCGCATTCAAAAGATGTGATGGATGAAAAGCCAAGGCCCATGAATGAGTCCATACTAACCAGGGATTTCCTGACTAAGATCGGAACAGAAGGCCTGTGTATAGGGATTACAACAATGATTGCTTTTCTAATCGGATACCGTACTGGCAACTCCGTACTGGCAAGCACGATGGCTTTTGGCACGCTATGTACTGCAAGACTTGTACATGGTTTTAACTGTAAGGCAGACCGACCGGTTGTATTTACAAAAAGGGTATTCAATAACATCTACCTGATTGGGGCTTTTTTGCTGGGGCTTGTATTAATCACTGGGGTTATGGTTATACCTGGCCTTCAAAATGTATTTAAAGTACAGTCACTGACCCTGGGACAGCTCTTTACCGTATATGGGCTGGCGGCACTTAATCTGCCGGTAATTCAGCTCATGAAGGCTGTCAAGGAGGCGGTAAGGAAGCGAAAGGCATGATGAGAAATTGCGCCGCTGCGGCCGAAAATAGGTATCGGTGGGAGCGGTTTACGGGAGTAAGCTGAAGAAAAGCAAAACGAAAGAAAACCGGGGCAGCCTGGACACATCATGCGAAGCATTTATGGCTTCTCACGATGGGGCAGGGCAACCCCGGTTCTATTTGATTATGTGTGTCTTTTTATTGTTTCTTTAAGGATATATTTTTTATCGCTGTAACGGTCTACGATGTAACTATTTGCCAGATGTTCCAGCTTGTCTGTCAGTGGGTCCAGTGTAAGATCTTCCCCGTATTTTCGTTTCAATGCCTTAGCGAGCAGATAATCGCAGACGTGAGGGTTCTTGGGGAGGAGGGGGCCGTGAAGGTAAGTCCCTATTACATTTTTGTAAACGACTCCTTCGTAACCGGATTTGCCGGTGTTGCCCAGACCATAGAAGACTTTGCCGAAGGGTGTGTGTTTTCCTATGTGGGTGCGGCCGCCATGGTTTTCAAATCCTACAACAGGGGTGTCGAAGAGTGGGCTGTTCAGGACGATGTTGCGGATTAGCCGTTCAGGTTCCCACTCTGTAGTGATGTCCAGAATGGACAGGCCTTCTATGTTTTTTTTGTCTGTTTTGTAATATTTACCTAATAGCTGATACCCTCCGCAGACTGCGAGTACCACACCGTCGTTCTCTACGTAGTCCTTAAAATCCTGCTTAATATTCTGAAGCTGTCCGCAGACCAGTTCCTGTTCACGGTCTGAACCGCCTCCGAGCAGAATAATGTCCAATTTTGAAAAATCAATGGCGTCACCGGATAGAAAGGGGATCACCTCGGCTTCTATTCCGCGCCATTCCAGCCGCTTGCGGAAACATTGGATGTTGCCGCGGTCACCGTACAGATTCAGAAGATCCGGGTATAAATGTCCGATTGTCAGTTTCATGCTGTGGCGCCTCCTTTCCCGGCTTTTTCTAATTCTGTCAGCATATGGTTTGTACTGTAAAGGCCGGAATAATTTACAATGACATAGAGATTGCCGGTTCCATTTTCCGTGCGTTCCTGAACCGTTGCACGCAGATTTGTGGTGGAATCACAGGGAATGTCCTCATATTTTAACCGGAGCCCCATATCATGGCGGCGGGTGCCGGTTGTAGTAATGGTGGCTGCCTGTGCGTCGGCCAGATATTGAAAGTCTACATCCCAGAGCCAGGAGACATCTTCTCCGTCCTGATAGGTGTCGTTGATCTGAATGATAATGTCTTTCGGCTTTTTATCCTTTAATACAAGAGAAATCTTCTGTTGAAAACCAATGGGGTTTTTTGCCAGATGGAGTTGAACCCTGGCGCCGTTGATCGAGAAAATACTCTCGCGGTTATTCCCGTAGTCAAAGGTTTCGATCATTTCCTGGAAATGGGACCTGTCTGCCTCAAGTGCATTGAGCGCCGCGTACGCGGACAGTGTATTGTAAATGTTGTATGGTGTGCGTGCGGTTGAATGGATGTCCATTCCGTCCATATGAAATGTATAAAGCTCATCGTGCAGCTCGATTTCGGAGGCCGTGAAATCAGGCTCCGGGCGTTCTAAGCCGCAGCTGGGGCAGTGATAGATACCCAGCTGTCCATAATGGAAGAAGTCATATTCCAGCTTCTTGCCGCAGGAACGGCAGAAGATGCTCTCCCGGATCTCGGAACGGGAAATGTCGTCAAATATCTGCTCACTGATGCCGTAAGTGATAAACGGATTCTCACTTTCAGCGGCAAGGGTATAGGACAGGACATCATCGCAGTTAATGATCAGTTTTGTGTTCGGTACGCTGGTGACGGCTGTCTTCAACTTATGGAAAGTGATGTCAACTTCGCCGAATCGATCCAGCTGATCCCTGGAGATGTTTGTCAGAAGAGCACAGTCTGGTTTCAGTTGGGGGAGCACGCGGACGGAAGCGATCTCATCCACTTCGATACAGGCATAATCTGCATCCAGCCTGCAGTGCTTGTCAGAGGCAAGCACAAAGGCAGAAATAATTCCATTGAGCATATTGGCTCCGGTACGGTTAATAATAACTTTTTTCCCTTCTGCTTTTAATGCATGATACAGAATACTGTTTGTCGTTGTTTTTCCGTTCGTTCCCATGGTTACAATCGTTTTTTCTTTCACCATTTCCGCCATGGCGGATAAGATACGGGGATCAATGATCCGAGCAACATAGCCTGGCAGGGTAACGCCGCTTCCTCTATTCAGTTTTTTAATCAGATAGCTTGTGCATTTAGCACATTTAATTGCGAGTATGCTTCTTATTCTCATAATCTTATATCAACTCTTATCCTTTTCTTGAAATACTTGTACTATTATAATAGAAACGAATACAGAAAACAAGGAATTTGAAAGGATTTCGGCATTTTGCAGGTACTTGTTACTATGCACGGCCTATGGGCCATGCATAGTAACGGCACAGAACTATATTTTGTGGGACATGCAATTTTTAGCGAAAGAAATTATAAAGATTTAATGAAGCCTCTGGAAATTCATTTTCAGTGTGATAGAATGGAAATGACTAAAACTGGTAAATACCGAAGATATAGAATCTGAGAATGAGGTGGAATAAGATACATGCAGAAAAAAAGCAGAGAACAGGTGATTGAGGAGAAAAAAGACAGGAGGATTCCGACAACCAGATACCGCCCCGAGTACCGTCAGGGGCTGACGAACCAGCAGGTGCAGGAACACCGTCTGCACGGCTGGACGAACACGGCGGTGGATCCGCCGGCCAAGACAACGAAGGAAATCATCCACAGCAATGTGTTTACGTACTTTAACCTGATATTTGTAATTCTTGCTATTCTTTTATGTATAGCGGGATCTTTCCGTGATCTCACATTTCTTCCTGTCATTATACTGAATACATTGATTGGTATTGTACAGGAGGTACGGGCAAAGAAGGTGCTGGATGACCTGACGATGCTGAATGCGCCCCACGCAACTGTTGTACGGGATGGACAGAAGTCAGTGATTGACGCGGAAGAGCTGGTGCTTGATGATATCGTTATCTTCAAGGCGGGCAGCCAGATATGTGCAGATGCGGAAGTCTGTGCCGGGGAGGTACAGGTGAACGAATCGCTGCTGACCGGAGAATCCGATGAGATTGTGAAGAAGAAAGGCGATGAGCTGATGTCAGGAAGCTTCGTTGTGTCCGGGCAGTGCCATGCAAGACTGGAAAAGGTCGGCATGGATTCCTATATCTCAAAATTGACTATGGAAGCAAAGGAAATGCAGGAAGGAGAGCAGTCAGAGATGATCCGTTCTCTGGATAAGCTGGTAAAATGCGTGGGTATTGCGATCATACCGATTGGAATTGTACTGTTTGTCCAGGCGTTTTTCTTTCAGAATGAAGGCTTTCAGTCCAGTATCACTTCCATGGTTGCGGCAATTATCGGCATGATCCCCGAGGGCCTCTATCTGCTGGCGAGCGTGGCGCTGGCGGTCAGTTCGGTTCGGCTTGCCCAGAAAAAAGTACTGCTTCATGATATGAAATGTATCGAGACACTGGCTCGGGTAAATGTGCTCTGTGTAGATAAGACAGGAACGATTACGGAAAATACGATGAAGGTGCAGGAGGTGATTCCTGCGGACGGTTACGATGAGAAAGAGATGCAGCCTTTGAGCATGCTGATCGGAGACTTTGCGGCGGCGATGGATCAGGATAATATTACAATGGCGGCTATGAAGGAATATTTTCAGTCCGCATCGGGTAAAAAGCCGCTGAGTAAGACAGGGTTTTCTTCTGCTACAAAATATAGCAGTGTCACCTTTGAGGATGAGGTTTACGTACTGGGAGCGCCCGAATTCGTATTGAAGGACAAGTATGAAACCTATGAGGAAGAAATTACCGGATATGCCTCAAAAGGCGCCAGAGTCCTGGTATTCGGCCTTTATGACGGTGAGATTGACGGGAAAGCTTTGGAACAGGGGATTACCCCATTAGGATATATTCTCCTGGCAAATCCCATCCGCAAAGAGGCAAAAGAGACATTTACCTATTTTGCAGAGCAGGGCGTTGAGGTTAAGGTTATTTCCGGAGATAACCCTGTGACGGTATCGGAAGTGGCAAAAAAGGCCGGCATTGCCAATGCGGAGAACTATGTAGATGCTTCCGCCCTTACATCTGATGAGGATGTCCGTAGGGCAGTGCTTGAGAATACCGTATTCGGCAGGGTAACGCCGAATCAAAAGCGGCAGTTCGTCCAAATTTTGAAAGAGGCCGGGAAAACGGTTGCGATGACGGGGGACGGTGTTAATGACGTGCTTGCACTCAAGGATGCAGACTGCAGTATAGCGATGGCTTCCGGAAGCGAAGCCGCGGCCCAGGCATCACAGCTTGTATTGCTGGAATCCGATTTCTCCTGTATGCCCCAGGTCGTTCTGGAGGGCCGGAGGGTCGTAAACAATATCCAGCGGTCAGCCAGTCTGTTCCTGGTAAAGAATATATTCTCCTTCCTGCTGTCGTTGTTCTCGGTTGTATTTATGATCACATATCCGCTGGAACCGTCGCAGATATCTCTGATCAGCATGTTTACAATCGGAGTGCCTGCGTTCTTCCTGGCGCTGGAGCCGAACAAGAACATCATCAAGGGGCATTTCCTGACAAATGTATTCCTGAAAGCCCTGCCCGCTGCGCTGACAGATGTACTTGCAGTGGGGGCGCTGGTGGTATTCGGGCAGACCTTTGGTGTGAATTCAAAAGACATATCCACAGCCGCAACGATGCTGCTGGCTATCGTCGGATTTATGATACTCTATAAGATCAGCGCGCCGATGAACATCATGCGCACAATCGTAGTAGCGGGCAGCATAATAGGACTTCTGTTCTGCAGTATCTTCCTGAACAACCTGTTCGCTATAACCGGTATGTCCACAAAATGTGTCATGCTATTTATTGTATTCTCCATAGCCACAGAACCCGTGCTGCGGTACCTAACATCCTTGTTGGGAAAACTCAGAATATACTATCTGCGCCTGCGGGGAAGAGTAGTGGAGGAGTGAGGGGATCGGCTTGTGGGGGACGCCCCCCCCATCCCTTTGGTGGCATTGACGGGTGAGGCGTATGTTTTCCTTTAAACCTTTTTGATTAAGCAACTGCGTAGCTTAAGAGTTTTTTGAGGGTGTTTTGGAACTGTTTGTTTTGGGAACGGAGTTTTAGTTTTTCTGTGCTTGTTCTATTTTGTTCTACGTAAGCGTCGTATTTGTCGAACAGGAGGTGGTAATCCATGTGCTGCTTTTGGCCCCAGCGGACCAGGACCCAGTTCATGGCATCGCTCTGCCAGTAGCTCATGGGGATTTCTGCCGACCTCAGGATGGAGATGTATTGGATGGCCTGCATGGACAGAGAACTTAGCTGCTCGGTAAGTTCTACCTCGTATTTATCTTTTTTACCTAATCTTTTGAAAATTTTAAGAGGAAGGCCTTCTTTTTTTGAGTGAAGTTCCATCAGATTTCCGCTCTGTGAGACGATCTCATTCAGGCGGCAGGCTGCATTCCAGTATGTTACAAAGGATGCGGAAGAATCCGCCCTCTCTTCCTCGGGCTTTCCGACCGTATATGTGCGGAATACCCTGTTGGGCTTTCCAACCAGTTTTCGATTGTATTTACTGCGCCTGTCCGGGTTGGCGAGCGTCCGGTATGCTTCGAGTATCTCCTGCATATAAGCTGTGGTGTCTATATCATTATGCATATTGGCATCCGGATGGTATACTTTTGCCAATGCATTTTTCGCGCTGGTAATTTCTTCAAGGGTTGCCTCTCTGGATACTCCGAGAATGTCATAGTATGTACGGGTTTCCATCGTTTCCTCCTTATTCCTGTTTCATTATTTATTCTCCCACAATTAATATTACGATAGGATCACAAAAAAATCAAGATCGGGATTTAGTGACGAGCTTTAGTCTCGGCACGGATGGGGGACGCCAAGCGAACTGTAAGCGGCAAGCCCTCCGGCCTGTATGGTC
>OBZW01001058.1_pt1 | contig 10476 bp, 9 predicted proteins | sample 1477021 | NCBI WGS metagenome assembly OBZW01 (sample SAMEA2580262, study PRJEB22360) | human gut metagenome | biome: human gut; feature: human-associated habitat; material: faeces | place: Denmark | collected 2008/2010
AGGATCGGATGGGCAGGGGTCGGCGCGGCGGGCGCCGGGGCGGCAGGCGCGACTGTGGGAGCTGCAACTGGAGCGGCCATAGCGCTCGGCATGGGCATGGGCACGGCAACCGGCTGTGCGGCGCTCGCGCGCTCGAGTTCGACCGCGGTGCCATCGGGCTCCTCAACGCGCACGCGCGTGAGGCCGCGGTCCTCCATAACATCGGCTATCTCGGCAAGTCTTTTGGAATCCATGCTCTAGCTCCTCGTATATCTACGCAGCGCGATGGCGGCGTTGTGTCCGCCAAAGCCCAGGTTGGTCGAAAGCGCCCAGGTAAGGTCGGCGCGAACCGCGCGATTGGGCGTGTAGTCAAGATCGCAGGCGGGATCGGGCGTGTGGTAGTTAATGGTCGGCGGCACCACGCCCTGCTCGAGCGCCATGGCGCAGGCCATGACCTCGATGGCGCCCGTGGCACCGATCATGTGACCGGTCATCGACTTAGTCGACGAGACGTGCGCGGCGCGCGCCGCGTCCTCGCCGAGCGCACGCTTAATGCCCGCCGTCTCGGACGAATCGTTGAGCTTGGTAGATGTGCCGTGGGCATTGATGTAGAGACCCTCGGAAGGCTTGACGTCGCCCTCGGTCACCGCCAGCGATATCGCGCGGGCAATGCCGGCAGCCTCGGGATCAGGGCTCGTAATGTGATAGGCATCATCGGTGTTGCCGTAGCCCACGACCTCGGCATAAATGTGCGCACCGCGCGCCTGCGCATGTTCCATGCTCTCGAGCACGAGCACGCAGGCGCCCTCGCCCATCACAAAGCCGTCGCGGTCTGCATCGAACGGACGGCAGGCCGTCGCGGGATCGGGGTTGGTGGTCAATGCGCGGCAGGACGTAAAGCCCGCAACGGCATCGGGGATAATGGCCGCCTCGGCGCCGCCCGCGAGGATCGCGTCGGCATAGCCGTGCTTGATGGCGCGGAACGCCTCGCCCACCGCATGGGCCGAGGTTGCGCACGCGGTCACCACGGGCAGGGTCGGGCCCTTTGCCTTGTGGCGGATTGCGATATTGCCTGATGCCATGTTGGGGATCATCATCGCGATCATATAGGGCGATGCGCGGCGGGGCCCACGTTCGGCAATCGTATGGACGTTGTCGACGAGCGTCGTCATACCGCCCACGCCCGAGCCCACGTAGACGCCCAGGCGCTTGCGATCGATGGCGCCTTCGACATCAAAGCCCGCATCGTGCATGGCTTCGTCCGAAGCCGCCATCGCAAACTGAACGCAGGGGTCGAGATGCTTGGCGTCACGCTTGCCAAAGTACTCGTTGCCGTCAAAGCCCTTGACCTCGGCTGCCACCTTGACGGCAAACGCATCGGTATCGAAGTGCGTGATCGGGCCGATGCCGCACGTGCCGGCGCACATGGCCGCCCAGGTGGCAAGCGCGGTGTTGCCGAGCGGCGACACGGCACCGATACCGGTGATTGCAACTCTCTGTTCCATCATGGTCTCCTCATCCAAGCCGTTCTTCGGCCCTGGTTTCTACATCGCCATTCCGCCGTCGACGCGTACGACTTCGCCCGTAATGTAGGCAGCCGCGTCGCTCGCCAAAAAGCGCACCACGCCGGCCACTTCCTCGGGACGCGCCATGCGCCTCAGGGGAATCTGCTCCTCGCACGCTGCACGCACCTTATCCGATAGCTTTGCCGTCATATCGGTCTCGACAAACCCGGGTGCGACCGCGTTCACTCGTACGCCGCGGGGCGCAAGCTCGCGCGCCACCGCCTTGGTCAGGCCGATCACGCCCGCCTTGGAGGCAGCGTAGTTGGCCTGCCCGGCATTGCCCATCAGGCCCACGACCGAGCTCATGTTGACGACGCAGCCGCCGCGCTGACGCATAAAGGTCTTGGTGAGTGCGCGCGTCGTGTTAAACGTTCCTTTAAGATTGACATCGAGCACGCGATCGAAGGCGTCATCGCCCATGCGCATGAGCAGGCTATCGCGGGTGATGCCAGCGTTGTTGACGAGCGCCCAAATGGAGCCAAAGTCGTTGAGGACCGCTTCCACGCACGCGTTGACGGCAGCGGGGTCGGCCACGTCGCATTGATATGCGCGTGCCGCGGCGCCAGCCGCCTTGCAGGCTTCGCACGTCTCGCGCGCCGCATCGACGCTTCCGGCATAGACGACGGCGATATCAAAGCCGTCCTCCGCCAGACCGGCAGCGCAGGCGCGGCCGATACCCCGCGAGCCGCCCGTGACCAGTGCCACGCGACGTGAGTCGTTGCGCTCGAGCGTGCCGTTGTTCAAGTTGCCCATGTCATTCCTTTCGGGTTACAGCCCTGTGGACTATGCGAGCTCGTCGGCAATAGCTGCGACCTGCTCGGCCGTTTCGCACGAATACACGCGAACGTCGCTCAGCGTACGCTTGACCAGGCCCGACAGCGTTTTGCCAGGGCCGACCTCAATAAACGTGTCGATACCCTGATCCTGCAGAGTATGCAGCGTGTCGACCCAGCGCACGGGATGGCTCACCTGGTTGGCCAAGACATCCGATGCTGCTCGCGGGTCCGCCGGATAGGGCGCCGCCGTCATATTTGCCATGACCGGAATTAGCAGCGGAGACGGCGCGTGGCCGGCTTGGATATACGTCGCCAGTCCCTCAGTCGCCTCGGCCATATAGGGGCTATGGAATGCACCCGACACCGCGACCTTCATGGCCCGGCCACCAGCCTCTTTTACCAAGGCGTCGAGCTCCTGCAGCGCCTCGGGCGCTCCGGCAACAACCGTCTGCTGCGGGCTGTTGTAGTTGACCGGCCAGCAATCCTCGCCGGCCTGCGCAGCCAGGTTCTCGACTTGCGCCGCATCAAGCTTGATGACGGCGCGCATACCGCCGGGGTGACGCTCGGCAGCCGCGGCCATCAGCGCCGCGCGCTCGCACACGAGCTCAAAGCCCGCTCGCGTATCGAACGCTCCTGCAAAGGTGAGCGCGGCGACCTCGCCCAGCGAGAATCCCGCACAGGCGGCAGGCGCCACGCCGCGCTCGCGCAGTGCGGCAGCCGCTGCCAGGTCATGAACGAACACGCAAGGCTGCGTATTCTCGGTCTGCGAGAGCTCCTCCTTGGAGGCGCTCCGGCACTGCTCGCTCGTCCCCGGGCGCACCTCATCGGCAATGGCGAACACCTCGGCGGCCGCCGACGATGTCTCGATCAGATCGACGCCCATCGCGGGGTGCTGGGCACCCTGGCCGGCAAACAAAAACGCTACGCCACCCATGCGCACGCACCCTTCAGGACGTGCTCGGCGCCATCGACCAGGTCGTCAACGATTTCGCGTGCGCTCTTGCGCTCGTTGACCATGCCGGCAATCTGTCCACACAAAAACGAACCCTCTTCGTAGTTGCCGTCCTTGGCGGCCTTACGCAGCGCACCGGTTCCCATAGCACCGAGCTCCTCGGCACTCGCACCGGAACCCTCGCTCTTGGCATAGGCGTTGGTGAAGGGGCTCTTGAGGGCGCGCACTGGATGCCCCGTCGAGCGACCGGTCGCACGCGTCGAAGTGTCGTTGGCCTTCAGGACCATCTCTTTGTACTGCTCCGAGACGGTGCACTCATTCGCAACGAGAAAGCGCGTACCCACCTGGACGCCGGCTGCGCCCAGCATAAAGGCAGCCGCCACGCCGCGGCCGTCGGCAATACCGCCGGCGGCCACAACGGGAATGTCGACCGCATCGACGACCTGCGGCACCAGTGCCATCGTCGAGGTCTCGCCAATATGGCCGCCCGATTCGGTACCCTCGGCAACAACCGCCGTGGCTCCACGACGTGCCACGAGGCGCGCCAGCGCCACCGAGGCAACGACCGGGATGACCTTGATGCTCGCCTCGTTCCACGCCTTCATGTACTTGGCGGGATTGCCGGCGCCCGTCACGACGACCGGCACTCGCTCGTCAATCACGACCTGTGCAACCTCGTCGGCAAACGGGCTCATGAGCATGACGTTGACGCCAAAGGGCTTATCCGTCTTGGCGCGCAGCTCATGAATCTGGTCGCGAAGCCAGTTGGCGTCGGCGTTCATGGCCGCGATGATGCCTAAGCCACCCGCCTCGGACACTGCGGACGCCAGCGAGGCATCGGCAATCCAGGCCATACCGCCCTGGAACACGGGCTTTTCGATGCCGAGCAGATCGCAGAGAGGAGTCTTGAGCATCTCTACTTCTCCAATGCCGCCTCGACCGTATCGGCGAACTCGCCGACCGTCTTGGGGTTCTCCTCGGTATCGAGCTGGATGCCAAACTCGTCCTCGACGGCAACGAGGATCTCGACGGTGCCCAGGCTGTCGAGACCAATCTCCTCGAGCGTGGACTCGGGCTTCATCTCGACATCGTCAAGACCGGCGGTCTCGCGGATAACGTCGCAAACGCGCTCGAAGGTCTTCTGATCTGCCATGGTAGTTCTCCTTTGGTTGTGCCCTAGGGCGTTTTTATTTCCTATGTGCGACTACTTCCAACGAAGCAGATAGCCACCTATATCCAGACCGGCGCCAAATCCAACCAAGGCGATGGTGTCGCCTGTGTGAAGTGCACCGGCGTTTGCCAGCCGGTCGAGGGCAAGCGGAATGCATGCGCTCGAAATGTTGCCGGTCTCGCGCAGCGTTCGAACCACGCGCTCGTCTGGCACGCCGAGGCGCTTGACCGCCTGACTCAGGATTCGTTCGTTAGCCTGATGGAATACAAAATGGTCGATGTCTTCGACCGAAATGCCCGCATCGCCCGCAAGCTTATGGACCGTGTCGCAGATGGCGTTGACGCCGAACTTGAACACGCGGCGGCCATTCATGGACAGCACGCTCTCGCTATCTGCAGAGGCCTTAAACGGCGAGGTGCCGACCAGACCGGGTACGCGCAACGTCTCGACGTCGGGCGCCGTCGAAAGCTCAACGGCAAGGGGGTTGTCTCCCCCAGCTCCAATCACTGCGGCGCCTGCCCCATCGCCAAAGAGCACGCAGGTGGCGCGGTCGGTCCAGTCGAGCGTGCGCGTCATCTGCTCGGCAGCAACGACAAGCACGCGCTCGGCACGGCCGCGGGCGATATAGCCCTCGGCGACATCGAGCGCAAACACGAAGCCGGCACAAGCCGCCGAGACATCGAAGGCAGGGCACGTCGCGCCCAGACGCTCGGCTACGGCACACGCCTCGGCGGGAACAAGATGGTCACCCGTTGTCGTCGAGCAGACGATCAGATCCAGCTGGCTCGCGTCGATTCCGGACACTTGGAGTGCCCGCTCGCTCGCCGCTACGGCAAGGTCGTCAAGTGACTCGGCGGTGCAGACGTGGCGGCTCTTGATACCTGTGCGAGTAAAAATCCACTCATCCGAGGTATCGAGGAACTCAGATAGCTCGTCATTGGAAACACTGCGCTCAGGAAGCGCCGAGCCTGTTCCAAGAATCGTGAAACCCATCACTAACCTCCTTTGAGTTGTTGACGTGTTTACATCGACCAAGAGAGGATAGCGCATTTTAGTCGTTGTTGACGTGTTAACATTAAATTGTCCAAATGCGACAAAGGCTTCACATTGTGTCTATCTCTCGACACCATTGCGCGATTGCCTTATTAACTTAGGAGGTAGCAGCTGTTATGGATTCTCGTTTAACGATAGTCGACGTAACCGGATCGACCAACGATGACCTGCTCGAAGCAGGAAAACAGGGAGAGCCGCACGGCACGGGACTTGCCGCCCGGACTCAGACGGCAGGACGCGGCCGGCGCGGCCACAAGTGGGATTCAACCGCCGGCAACCTATTGCTTTCGATTGTCCTGCGTCCATGCGTTAATCCTGCAAAGTACTCTGGTCTTGCCGCCATCAGCGGCTTAGCGGTGCTCGAGGCGCTCGAAAAGCAGGGTCTTGCAAACGAGATTGGCCTCAAATGGCCCAACGACCTGGTCGCGCGAGGACGCAAGCTCGGCGGCATTCTGGTCGAGGCCGCACGCGATAACGAAGGCAAACCTTTCGCCGTCTGCGGCATTGGCGTCAACGTAAACTACACGCCCCAAGAGGTGCCCGATGGCGGCCTGGCGGCAATTGGCCTCTCGGATCTCAACGAGAACGTTCCCGCCGTCGACATGCTCCTCGATGAGGTCTATCACGCAGTTATAGACGCTGTAGATGCCTGGGCAGAGCGCCTCAACGCCATGGAAGAAAACGCCGGACCGCTCGCGCCCGTCCACGACGAATATGTCGCACACCTCAATTGGATTGGGGAGCACGTTATCGCCCGCTCCCCCGCTGGAGACGAGCTGGCACGCGGCATATTTAGAACGGTCGACGATTGCGGCCGCGCAAGCATTGAGACCGAGAGCGGCTTGTGCGTCTTCCACTTCGAAGAAGCGTCCTTGCGCCCCCTGAGCGAATAGGGCGCCGCAGCCATCAGCTCGGCAGACGAATTCGCTATCCCAAAATCTAAACTCAAAACAAAAGAGCCCCGCTACCAAGATGGCAGCGGGGCTCTATAAGCTATGAGCGATATCGCTTAGAGCTTGATGTCGATGTCGACGCCAGCGGGGAGGTCGAGACGCATGAGCGAATCAACGGTGCCCGAGGTGGGGTCGAGGATGTCGATGAGACGCTTGTGGGTGCGCATCTCGAACTGCTCACGGGAGTCCTTGTTCACGTGCGGCGAGCGGATAACCGTGTACAGATTGCGCTCGGTGGGCAGGGGGACAGGACCGGAAACGCGAGCGCCGGTCTTCTGAGCGGTCTCAACGATGAGCTTCGCGGACTGATCGACGACCTCGTGATCATAGCCCTTGAGGCGAATGCGGATCTTCTGGGTAGCCAACTTAAACCTCCAAAGAGTGCGAGAAGTGTTCTCGCAGGATTACGTAACAGGGAGCTCGAACTTAGGCGTTCTTGCTCATGACCTCGTCCACGATGGACTTGGGCGCGGGCTCATAAGAGTCGAACTGCATCGTGTAGGATGCACGGCCCTGGGTCTGGGAGCGAAGGTCGGTAGCGTAACCGAACATCTCGCCCAGCGGCACCTTGGCACGGATGAGCTTGCTGTTCTTGCGATCCTCCATGCCCTCGATCTTGCCGCGGCGACCGGAGAGGTTGCCCATAACGTCGCCCATGTACTGCTCGGGGGTCTCGACCTCGACAGCCATGATCGGCTCGAGCAGCTGCGGATCGGACTTCTTGAGGGCGTCCTTGATAGCCATGGAACCGGCGATCTTGAAGGCGGCCTCGGAGGAGTCGACCTCGTGGTAAGAACCGTCGAACAGGGTGACCTTAACGTCGAGGACCGGGAAGCCGGCGATAACACCGGTGTTCAGGGCCTCCTGGATGCCCTTGTCGATGGACGGGATGTACTCCTTGGGCACGACGCCGCCGACGATAGCGTTGACGAACTCGTAGCCGAAGCCCTCCTCCATCTTCTCGAGCTTGATGACGGCGTGGCCGTACTGACCGCGACCGCCGGACTGACGGACGAACTTGCCCTCAGCCTTCTCGACGTCGTGACCAGCGGTCTCGCGGTAGGCAACCTGGGGCTTACCAACGTTAGCGTCAACCTTGAACTCGCGGAGCAGACGGTCGACGATGATCTCGAGGTGCAGCTCGCCCATGCCGGCGATGATGGTCTGGCCGGTCTCGTGGTTGGTGGACACCTGGAAGGTCGGGTCCTCCTCGGCGAGTTTGGTCAGAGCGAGGGACATCTTGTCCTGCTCGGCCTTGGTCTTGGGCTCGATGGCAACGTCGATAACGGGCTTAGCGAACTCGATCTTCTCGAGGACGATCTCCTTGCCCTCTTCGCACAGGGTGTCACCGGTGGTGGAGTTCTTGAAGCCAACGCAAGCGACGATGTCGCCGGCGGCAGCGTCGTCACGGTCGATACGCTCGGCAGCGTTCATCTCGAGGATGCGGCCGAGGCGCTCGCGCTGACCATTGGAAGCGTTGACCACGTAGGAACCGGACTCGGCGCGGCCGGAGTAAACGCGGACATAGGTGAGCTTACCGACGAACGGGTCGGTCATGATCTTGAAGACCAGGCCGGAGAAGGGCTCGTCGAAGGAAGGATGACGCTGGATCTCCTCGCCGGTGTCCGGATCGGTACCGGTGACGGCCTCAACGTCGAGCGGGCTGGGCAGGTAGTCGACGACAGCGTCGAGCAGCTCCTGAACGCCCTTGTTCTTGTAGGCGGAGCCCACGAAGACGAGGTTGAGCTCGTTGGCCAGAACGCCCTTGCGCAGAGCAGCCTTGAGCTCCTCGACGGTGAAGTCCTCCTCCATGAGAATCTTCTCCATGAGCTCGTCGTCAAAGCTGGCAGCAGCGTCGAGGAGCTCCTCGCGCTTGGTGGCAGCGATGTCGGCAAACTCAGCCGGGATCTCGTCCATCGGCTCGGGGTAGGTCATGCCCTTCTCGTCGGCCTTGAAGTCCCATGCAGTCATGGTGACCAGGTCGATGACGCCCCAGAAGTTGTCCTCGGCGCCCATCGGGACCTGAGCGGCCACGGCGTTAGCGTCGAGACGATCCTTCATGGTCTCGATAGCGTTGAAGAAGTCAGCGCCCACGCGGTCATACTTGTTGATGAAGGCGATGCGGGGGACGTTGAAGGTAGAAGCCTGACGCCAAACGGTCTCAGACTGGGGCTGAACGCCGGCAACGGCGTCGAAGACGGCGACAGCGCCATCGAGGACGCGCAGGCAGCGCTCGACCTCTGCGGTGAAGTCAACGTGGCCCGGGGTGTCGATGATCTGGATGCGGTAGTCCTTACCGTCCTTGTTCCAGAAGCACGTGGTAGCAGCGGAGGTAATAGTTACGCCGCGCTCCTGCTCCTGAACCATCCAGTCCATGGTGGCAGCGCCCTCATGGACCTCACCGATCTTGTGGGTCTTACCGGTGTAGTAAAGAATACGCTCGGTCGTGGTGGTCTTACCGGCATCGATGTGGGCCATGATGCCGATGTTACGGGTATCGGAAAGCTTGTACTTAGGCTTAGCCATGTTAGTTCCTTACCTTAACTTACCAACGATAGTGAGAGAACGCGCGGTTGGCCTCGGCCATCTTGAAGACGTCCTCACGCTTCTTGACGGAAGCGCCCAGGCCGTTGGAAGCGTCGAGGATCTCGTTGGCGAGACGCTCGGCCATGGTCTTCTCCTTGCGAGCGCGGGAGAAGTTGACGATCCAGCGGATACCCAGAGCGGTGGAACGACGGGAGTTGACCTCCATCGGGACCTGATAGGTAGCGCCACCGACACGCTTGGGCTTAACCTCGAGCGTGGGCTTGACGTTGTCCATAGCCTTCTTGAAGGTAGCGAGAGCGTCGCCACCCTCGGACTTCTCGGCAACGATCTCGAAAGCGGTGTAAACGATGCGCTCAGCGGTGGCCTTCTTGCCGTCAAGAAGGACCTTGTTGATGAGCTGAGTCACCAGGCGGTTGTTGTAAACGGCGTCAGGCTGAACCTCACGACGATTAGCTGCTGCACGACGCGGCATGTGAAATCTCCTTAAGTGTCTACCGTGCGGCGCTTAGGCGGCACACGGCGAAAGTATCAAAACGTTATCTGGCTTATTTAGCCTTGGGGCGCTTAGCACCGTACTTGGAACGGGCCTGCATACGGTTCTGGACCGGAGCAGCGTCGTAGGCGCCACGGATGACGTGATAACGGACACCAGGGAGGTCACGGACACGACCGCCGCGGACGAGCACGATGGAGTGCTCCTGCAGGTTGTGGCCCTCACCCGGGATGTAAGCAGTAACTTCGATGCCGTTGACGAGGCGAACACGGGCAACCTTACGAAGAGCCGAGTTCGGCTTCTTGGGGCTCGTGGTGAAGACGCGGGTGCACACGCCGCGCTTCTGGGAGTTGTGCTGCAGAGCAGCGTTCTTGGACTTCTTGGGCACGGAACGACGGCCCTGGCGAACCAGCTGGTTAATAGTAGGCAAAGCGTACTCCTTCTCGAATGATTCCAGCTTTCTGTAAAGTGCAACGGCTTGAATCGAGGGGTCAGCATCCCCCTACGAAACACGCAGTTCGATAGGATACGTGGCGTTAGCTGTGCCGTCAACAGACCACGCCGCCGGGCGTATCCCAAAATAGGCACATTTCCGCAAAGCCTACACAAAAGGAATCCCCTCCTGTGCGGGGGGCGGATTCCCGGCCCGGGCGGCCTATCAAGATTTTGCCGCATACTTCCGAAATTCAGACGAATACCGCTCGCTTTAACCGCCCATTTACCGCAAAAGAGGCCGCTTCCCCTAGTAGGAAGCGGCCCCAAATCTTACGAATAGATGATGGTAAAGGGTACTTCTGTTTCGGTCTCTCCTGTTGATGTGTATCTCGTGCCCTCAAGCGTTACTGAGACCACTTGATCGACATTGATCAGTTTTGTCGGCACCCAAATGTTCTCTCCGCTATTGCGTGCCATCGAAACATAGAAATTGTACGCCCCTGCGTCGTCATCTTCGATAATCTGCTCCGATCCATCCTTGTAGCTGACGGT
>OBZW01001060.1_pt1 | contig 10456 bp, 8 predicted proteins | sample 1477021 | NCBI WGS metagenome assembly OBZW01 (sample SAMEA2580262, study PRJEB22360) | human gut metagenome | biome: human gut; feature: human-associated habitat; material: faeces | place: Denmark | collected 2008/2010
GGCGGGACTGGTGACGTGGGCGACGTTCGACAACAATGCGGCGGACGCCGTGGCGTCGCCTTTCGGGTCAGGGTGCAGCTCGGTCGTGGCGCAGGCCGTGCAGGAGAACCGCAACGGCGGCAGGAGGTGTTTTCTGGGCCTTTTCGATCCGTCGGTACGCCCGTGGGTGGAACCGGATGTTTTGAGCTTCGTGGTTCCGATGTCCCGCTTTCGGGAGATGTGCGGCATGATGCGTGCAAGCTGTCTGTTCGATACGCATGCGTGGAGTAAAGTTCGCGAACGGATTAATAACGACAATTGATTTTATGGAAAAAAGAAGAGCGGCGCTGGTGCTGGCCGGCGGCGGAGCGCGTGGAGTGGCCCACATCGGGGCTATCGAGGAGTTGGAGAGTCAGGGATTCGAAGTGCATGCCGTGGCAGGAACTTCGATGGGGGCGCTGGTCGGCGGCATGTATGCTTCGGGACACCTCGAAGCATTCAAGGAGTGGATGTACACGCTCGATAAATACAAGGTTTTCAGTCTGGTCGATTTTGCGCTGAGTACCGAAGGTCTTGTGAAGGGGAACCGCGTGATCGGCGCCATGAAGGAGCTGGTGCCCGACGTGAAGATCGAACAGATGCCGCTGCCTTTTGCGGCCGTGGCGGCCGACCTGCTGACCGGGCGCGAGGTCGTGCTCGACCGGGGCGGACTGTACGACGCCATCCGGGCTTCGATTTCGATCCCTTCGGTTTTCCGGCCCGTCCGCCGGGGCAATATGGTACTGGTGGACGGCGGTACGGTCAATCCGCTTCCGCTGAACCGCGTTCGCCGTGAGCCGGGCGACGTGCTGGTCGCCGTGGACGTGAGCGCACCGTTTTCCGACGAGATGGCCGCGCGGGTCAACTCCTCGCTGAATTATTATAAGGTGATAACCGCTTCGTCGGAGATCATGCAGCAGCATATCGCACGCCTGATGTGCAAGATTTACAAACCCGACCTGCTGATCGAGATGCCGGCGGACCGTTTCGGAATTTTCGAATTCTACCGTGCGCGCGAGATCGTCGAAGCCGGCCGTTTGGCGGCACGCGCCGCGCTCGAACAGCATATGGTCGTCGCCGGATAAAGGTTGTCTTCTGCCGGAAACCGGGAAAGCCGGGCTGTTGTGGCATGATCTTTGTTGGGAAAAAGAAAAGATTGCGACGGCCCGAATTTTGAAGAATTCAAAAGTAGTGACGCAACTTCACACAGATTTGAGGGCCGTCGCAATGGTTTTTATGACGCGGATATCCTCTGAGGACGGACGCAACTTTTTGTCCCCGAAGGATTTTTTATAATTTTCTGCACTGCAAAGGTAAATAAAGTTTCTGAAAAAGCAATGCCCTTGCCCGAAAGTGGTATTCGTGCGCCTAAAATATGGAAACGGGCTGACTGTTTGGGCATCGGGGCTTGTTGTTTTCTCGTATATGGGCTGACTTTACGGCTTGTTTTGCCGGTTTTTTCCGCGGCTGTAAATAAAAACGTCCCGGCCTTGCCGCCGGAACGTTTTCGTGTAATCCGTTTTATGCGTGACTAACGTCTGTCCTTGCCGTAGACGTAGGCCGGGATGCGGTGGCTGCGTTTGCCGATCGGAACGCCGATGCCGAGCGTGACGTGCATGATGCTCTGTCTGACGGGTACGAACTGCGGCGTGTGTTTGGTTATCAGGACGTCCGTGCCGATGAAGAAGTTGATCCAGTTGGGGCAGAGGTTGAGTCCCAGCCCTACGGCGCCGCCGCGGTTGTCGATCACCGAGTAGCTTCCGGTGAGCGTAAACCAGCGGATCGGGTGGAAATTGACCGATCCGGTGATGTTGTGGAAGGTCTTGTATTCCCAGAAACGGGCCGAATACAACAGGCCGATGCCGATTTTGTGGCGCCATACTTCGTATTCGAGTCCGGCGTTGATCGTTGCGCGCAGCATGCGCGACACGCTTTGGGGCGCTCCTTTGTGAAATTCCAGCACGTCGATGTCAAAATCGGGCGATTCGGTGCCGTCCTCCGTGACGTTGACGCCCGTGAACGAAAGCTCTTTCGACGAGAAGCCCGTAACGTTTTTCTTCTTGCTCCAGCCGATGAATCCCAGATCGTTTACGGCCAGCGACGCCTGCAGGTTGGGCAGGATGTCGTACGTGGCGCCCAGATCGACGGCGAAGCCGTAGCCTGCGGGCGACGTGGGTTTGAAGTCGATGTCGTCCAGCTTGTAAACCTCCTCGCCGGCGTCGTTGGGCTTGGTCGTGACGTCGAGACCGGCGGCGGTGATGTCGAGTCCGCCTGCGGCGTCGATCCGCCACTCCTCTTCTCCGTGCGTCACGTTGAATCGGGTGAAGTACATGCGGGCGCGGGCGGCTCCGACGAGGAATTTGCCGCGGACACCGATGTAAAGCCGGTCGTCGAGCAGCGGGAACGAGTAGCTGAAGGCCGCTTCGAGGTAGCTGTCGGCCGTGAGACCGATGTTATGGATGTCGCTGCCCGTGCCTTCCTTGAGGAATGCGAAGAGCGAGTAGGGCAGCGTAGCGTCGGCGGTCGCGCGGGCGTTGAGGTCGAACGACCAGAAATTCTTGTGGTTGCGCGTGAAGGCGCCGAAGCCGATGAGGTTCACGCGGGTGTCGATGCCCAGCAGGTTGTCGGCGTTGAGTCCCGAAAGTGCCTGTCTGGTCGAAACGGCTTCGTCGAGCAGTGTGACCAGTTTCCCGTTGCGGGGATAGAGCAGTTTGTCCACGGCCAGATTGCCGCTGGCGTTGATGTCGATGCCGCCCAGACCGGGAATGTTGACATAGCCGCGCAGCGGTGCGAAAGCCGGGTTGAATTGGCTGCGGAAGGTCGTCCCTTCCATGAAGTAAGCCGTCGGGTTTTGGGCGGCAACGCCTGATGCCAGCAGCAGCGTTGCGAGAAAAACGTATATTCTTTTCATGTATGGCGCCGGGTTAGAGGTTGAGTTTCAGACCGCCGCGCTTGACAAGACGCAGTGCGATGACGATTTTCTGGTCGGGCGTGAATCCGGAGCCGGGGAAATATTTCTCCAGTTTGACGGGGAGGATGATCTCCGTACCGTCGATGATCTGGCGCAGGTCGTTCTCGTGGAGCCGCGTCTCGCCGATCTTGGCCTTTACGTTGGGTTCGACACGTATGTCGAATTCCACCTCCGTGGGGTAGAACCGGGGGCTGAACTGCAGGCTGACAGGCAGTGCGCTGATGATTTCGCCGTAGATGTCCAGCGTGTTTCGGGGATTTGCCGTGCCTTTCGGATCGAGGTTGTCGGCCAGCATGTCTACCACGTCGCTGCCGAGGTCGATCCTGCCGAGGTCGTAGGTTACGTCTTCGATTTTCAGATCCGTCAGGTAGCCGCCGGCCAAATCTCGGACCTCGCCGGCCAGCTCCTCCTGCAATCCCGTGGTAGCGCGGAACATCGTGATGAATACCTGCTTGAAATCTTTCGGGTCCGTGTTCGGCGGAAGCAGGGGCAGGAACGTGCCGAGATACTTGTCGTAGAGCAGGTCCGCCACGGCGTTGATTTTGGCGTCGGACCTCTTCATTTGTTCGATCAGTTCGTCGAGCAGCTCGTCGATATAGGACGGGGTGTGCTGAATCTTCTGAAGATCCACGTATTTTCCGTCTGCGGGCAGCGGCGAAGGCAGCCAGATGTCGGCTTCGTCGAAGAGGGCTTTGATGTCGGTGCCGTCTTTGCCCAGTTCGCTCATGCTGACGGTGACCGTAGCCAGCGGCAGCCGGAATTCGTCGCCGATGACGACGCCGTCCGTGTCGATTTCCGACAAGTCGTAATTGTTGTCGATACACGAAGTGGCGAGCATACCGAACAGAAACAGTGGTAAAATAAATCTCATAGGTTTGAGGGTGTTTGCATTGGATTGCCAATATATGCCGTTCCGACGAATAAACCAAAGAATTGGACAAATTCGTCAGCGGAGCGGACAAATCCGGCCGCAATATCATCCCCTGACGGGCTTCAGGGGTGCATCTGCGGGTTTTGCGAAATATTTGCTACATTTGCGTTGCTATTGTCGTTATGGCCGAAACCGGAAAAAACAACCTTAAAGAGCAGGTGGCGATGCTGCCGCTGTCGCCGGGCGTCTACCAGTTCGTGGACCGCTCCGGAACGATTATCTATGTGGGTAAGGCCAAGAGCCTGCGCAAACGGGTCTCCTCCTATTTCGTGCAGAGCAAGGAGCACAGTGCCAAAGTGCGTGTGCTGGTGCGGCAGATCGCCGAGATCCGCCATATCGTCGTCAACAGCGAGACCGACGCGCTGCTGCTCGAAAATTCGCTGATAAAGACCCTCCAGCCGCGTTACAACATCCTGCTCAAGGACGACAAGACCTATCCGTGGATCGTGGTACGGCGCGAACATTTTCCGCGCGTGCAGTCCACTCGCCAGTTGACGCGCGACGGTTCGCAGTATTTCGGTCCCTACAGTTCGGTGATGATGCAGCACAGCGTGCTCGAATTCGTGCGCGAAGTGGTGCCGCTGCGGACGTGCAAGCTCAATCTGGCGCCCGAACAGATCGCCAAAGGCAGGTATTCGGTCTGCCTGCAGTATCATCTGGGCAACTGCAAGGGCCCCTGCGTCGGGGAGCAAAGCGAAGCGGAGTACGCAAAGCTGGTCGATATGGTCGTCGCGGTGCTCAAGGGAGACCTGCGTCCCGTGCGGAGCTATCTGGAAGGCGAAATGGCGAATGCCGCCGCCGGGTTGAAGTTCGAGCTGGCGCAGCGTTACAAACAGCGTCTGGACGCGCTGGACAACTATTCGAGCAAGTCGGTGATCGTGAGCGCGAAGATCGTCGATGTGGATGTTTTTTCGCTTCTTCCGGACGATGATGTGGCCTATTGCAACTTCGTGCGCATCCGCCACGGCTCGATCGTGGGCGTCTATACGGTGAAACTCTCGACGGGCGTCGGCGGCGACGAACGCGACATGCTGACGCTGGCCATCCAGCATATCGTGGAGCATATCGCGGGAACGCTCGCCAAAGAGGTCGTCGTTCCGTTCCTGCCTTCGACGACGCTGTTGTTCGACGGCGTGACCTTCACGGTGCCGAAACGCGGCGAAAAACTCGAACTGCTGGAATTCTCGCAGAAGAGCGCCCGCATCTACCGCGCCGAGCAGCTCAAAAACCTCGAAATCAAGAATCCCGAACGCTATACCGAACGGCTGTTGAACGCCCTGCAAAAGGAGCTGCGTCTCGACAGACAGCCGCGGCACATCGAATGTTTCGACAACTCCAATCTGCAGGGGGCCCATCCGGTAGCCTCGTGCGTGGTCTTCCGCGATGGAAAACCCGCACGCAAGGAGTATCGTCACTTCAACATCAAGACCGTGGAAGGGCCTGACGATTACGCTTCGATGCGCGAAGTCGTCTTCCGGCGTTACAGCCGTCTTCAGGAAGAGGGGGCTGAGCTGCCCGATCTCATCATTGCCGACGGCGGAAAGGGGCAGATGGGCATCATTCACGAGATGCTGGAGTATCTTGGGCTGGACATACCTGTGGCCGGACTGGCCAAGAACGACCGCCACCGGACCTCCGAACTGCTCTGCGGCTATCCGCCCGTGCTGGTCGGCATCCGTCCCACTTCGCCCCTTTTCCACTTTTTGGCGCACATTCAGGAGGAGGTGCACCGTTTCGCCGTCTCGTTCCACCGTCAGAAGCGCAGCAAGGCGTTTATCCATAGCGAACTGGAGCAGATCGAAGGCATCGGCGACAAGACGATCCGCACGCTTCTCCAGCACTTCCGCTCCGTGGCGAAGGTCAAGGCCGCTCCGGCCGAGGAGCTTTCGGCGCTGGTCGGTCCGGCCAAGGCGAAAAAAATCAGGGCTTTTTTTGAAAAATAGCCGGATTCTTTGAAAATTGCAAAGATTCGACTATCTTTGCAATCCCGATTCTACGGATGAGGTTTGCCCGGATGGCGGAATCGGTAGACGCGTTGGTCTCAAACACCAATGACAGCAATGTCGTGCCGGTTCGACCCCGGCTCCGGGTACAGGAAAAATCGCTTAATTTGTTGATTATGGCAAGTTAGGCGATTTTTTATTTTCGGATTTTCCCCGCATTTTCCCCACAGAGAAGAAATGGTTGTAATGTGAAAACCAAATGTTGGATATCCCTTTTGTTATTGTGTAACCTGTTGGTTGAATTAAAATAAAGCATATTTGATAATACAAATTTTGTCGATGATTGTAGAAGCTGAGGTATTGCAGCATGACCAAGCTCGATTTTAACGGCTGTACGGGTAAACAGCCCGTATGTCATACTAATCAAGAACTGGTTAAGTTGAGAAATCTTTTGATATGCTTTCTGGAACGATTGTAAGCTCATGAGAGTTGTTTCCGGTTCTTTTGGTTCAGTTGATACGGGACTTCAAGTTTGATATGAGCCATTTTGAAAAGGTCTTGTTGCATATCAATATTCAAGTACCATACGTGCCGAAATAATTTCTGAATATCAATCTTTTATACGATTGATACCCAATTTTACACCCGAAAAATGTAAAATTAGGTGTTGTATTTTCTCTATATCGAATCACACAGGCTAATGAATAAGGAAAGATCATTGAGCTTTCGGGTGCTTTTTGGAAATGTCAAATGATTGGTATTTAATAATATGAGATTTGTATTTCGTATTTTGCATCCGCAATTTGTCTGCATTTCTTATGATGACAATGCATTTTTCATCTTTTTTCGTTATCTTTGGAGCCAATCATATAAAGAATAGTGCGAAAATACAAACGGAACATAGGTGCGGTATTGCTACTGGTACTCTTCGCATGGTACTGGAGTTCTGTTACGCTGTTTCCCCATGCTCACAATATCGACGGGCATATCTATGTTCACTCGCATCCTTTCTCCGGTACCTCGAATAATCCCGGCCACAGCCATACCCCGCAGCAGTTTCAACTGATCGCACACCTGTCGCTGCTGGTAATGATGGTGGCGACGCTCGTCGCATTCGCCTTACGGCTGCTGGGAGTTTCCTTCATTTTCAAAACGCAAAAACCGGCCGTCCGGCAGGACGCTCCGATCCGGATTTACGGGCTGCGTGCACCTCCCGTCTGCTGATACACATTCCATTCTGAACGGGACGGGCTTGTTGCCCGCACCCGTTGCCATGTATATGTATCAGTAATTATCAAAAACCGGATTTTTCCATGAAAGAAAAAATATTGGGGGCATTTCTCATGCTCCTGCTCCCCGCGGTATGCTCCGCCGGGGAGGAGCCTGCCATGAAGCCCCAAAAGCAGAGCGACGCAAATATCACCGGCCATGTGGTCGATGCCAAAACCTACGAACATCTGGCCTTTGCCACCATCGCCGTGAAAGGCACGACCATCGGCATCGCTACCGATGCCACGGGGCACTATTTCCTGAAGAACCTGCCGCAGGGCCGTTTTACGCTCGTTGCCTCGTCTGTGGGTTACAGGAGTGCCGAGCAGACGGTCGAGATCTCGCCCGACAAGACCATCGAGGTCAATTTTTCCCTGACCGAAGAGGCGCTTTCTGTCGAAGAGGTCGTCGTGTCGGCCAGCCGGACGGAGACCAACAAGAAAACATCACCGACTATCGTATCGGTGGCCTCGGCCAAACTCTTCGAATCGACCGCCTCGTGCAATCTGGCCGAGACGATGAATTTCCAGTCGGGATTGCGCGTCGAAACCAACTGCGGCAACTGCGGTACGACCCAGCTGCGCATAAACGGACTCGAAGGGCAGTATTCGCAGGTACTGCTCGACAGCCGCCCGATCTTCAGTTCGCTGGCATCGGTCTACGGCCTTGAACAGCTGCCCGTCGCCATGATCGAGCGGGTCGAGGTGATCCGCGGAGGCGGCTCGGCGTTGTTCGGGGCGAATGCCATCGGCGGTGTGGTCAACATCATCACCAAGGAGCCGCTGCGCACTCTCCAATACGACCAATATCTTTGAGGGCGGTACGGCCGACTTCAACACCTCGCTCAACGGCTCGTTCGTCTCCGACGACTACAAAATGGGCGTCTACCTGTTCGGCATGATTAAGGACCGCGATTCGTATGACCGCAACGGGGACGGATTCTCGGACATCCCAAAACTCAACTCCGAGACGGCCGGATTTCGGGCCTATTACAAAACTTCGCCCTATACGCGTCTGACGGCGGAATACCACCATATTCACGAGTTTCGCCGTGGGGGCAACGAGTTCGACCAGCCGCCCCACATGGCCGATATCGCCGAACAGCTCAATCACAAGATCGACGGCGGCGGATTGAAATTCGACTGGTTCAGTCCGAACAACCGCCACCGGATGGGCATCTATACTTCGGCGCAGAATATCGACCGTGACAGTTATTTCGGCACGGACAAGAAGCCCGACGCCTATGGCGCTACGGACGACAAGACGTTCGTGGCGGGAGCCCAATATACCTACTCTTTCCATAAACTGCTGTTCCTGCCCTCGGAACTGACGGCGGGCGTCGAGTACAACTACAATACGCTGCACGACAAATACCTCGGCTTCGGGCGCGACTTCGAGCAGACCACCCATAGCACGGGTTTCTTTTTCCAGAACGAGTGGCGGAGCGAAAAGCTCAACTTCCTGATCGGCGGCCGCGTGGACAAGCACAACATGATGAAGAACGTCGTCTTTTCGCCGCGCGTGAACGTGCGTTACAGTCCGACGGAAAAGATCGGCCTGCGGGCCAGCTATTCGAGCGGTTACCACGCGCCGCAGGCTTACAACGAGGACCTGCACATCGACGCTTTGGACAACAAGGTGGCGATCATTCGACTCGCTCCGGATCTCAAACCCGAATACTCGCACAGCCTGAGTGCATCGGTGGATCTGTATCATAATTTCGGGCGAGTGCAGGCCAACCTGCTCGTCGAAGGATTCTACACGATGCTTGAGGACGTGTTTACGCTCGAAAAAATCGGCGAGGATGCCCAGGGCAACATCATTAAGGAGCGCCGCAACGCTTCGGGAGCCACCGTGGCCGGCGTGGGAGCCGAAGCCAAGGCGGGTATTCCGGGACGGTTCGAGCTGCAGCTGGGCTACACCTTCCAGCGCAGCCGTTACGACGAACCCGAAAAATGGTCGGACGACGTGACGCCCCAGCGGCGGATGTTCCGTTCGCCGGACCATTACGGCTACTTGACGGCGAACGTCAACCTCACGCGTGATTTCACGGCGTCGGTGTTCGGCAACTACACGGGCCGGATGCTCGTGCAGCACAATGCTGGGTATATCGAGAGGGATACCGAGCGTCTGACGCCCGATTTCTGGGATATGGGCCTGCGGCTGTCGTACAATTTCCGGCTCACGAAACAACTGCGGCTGGAACTGAATGCCGGGGTGAAAAACCTTTTCGACAGCTTCCAGAAGGACCTCGATTTCGGCCAGAACAAAGATGCCGCTTATATCTACGGTCCGGCAGTTCCGCGCACTTACTTTATCGGAGCAAAATTCGCGCTGTGACCAAGATGTACCGTGTTATTCGGATGCAGGGCCGGTTCCTGCATCCGAATTTGTATTTAGAGCTTGAAGGTCGGCAAACCAATAGGAATAAGTTTTCACCGTTCCGTCGTCTAGGCGGATGTCGTAGCTTTGTGAAAAAGATCGGCCCAGCCGGAACGGCACGGGCTGTCGGAAGATCGGACCGTCGTAACAGAATGTATGATATTCGCCGTTTTCTCCATTGGGATCGACTCCGGCAGGCAGAGAGGCTATGAAGCCGCGGTCGATCTCCCGGCCTATGGCGTCGGCGCCGAGTCCGTCGGCCATCGTGGTTACGACGACCGTCCGAAATCCCGATACGAGGAAATCGTTCATCACCTCTTCCGAAGATTTTCCCCAAAGCGGTTCCACGATTTCGATTCCGTGCGGCGAGAGTTGCTGCTCCCGGTATTTGCGCACATCGTGCAGGAAAATATCCCCGAAGATGAAACGGGTCACGCCCTGCGTCTTGAAATGCTCCACGGCCCGGGACATGGCGACGTCGTAATCCTCCATATTGCCTTTGGGCGTCAGGTCTACGATATAAAGAGGAACGCCGATGCTTTCGGCCTGCATTTGCAGTAATGCCGTCGGGATGCCGTGCATCGTCGAACGGTGCGTATCCCGGTTTACGGTAGTCAGCAACGCGACGATCTCGTATTCGCCCGATTGCTGTGCCCGCAACAGCGCATGGGCGGAATCCTTGCCGCCGCTCCAGTTGAATACGGCTTTTATCCGTTCCATATTATATTTTCTGCATTATGGAAGAACCCGCAGACAAGGGTCAAATACTCGGGCAATGATCCGTCTGTACCCCATTTCAGTTCGATGCCGAAGAGTTCGGAGGTCGTGCGTGCGATGTCGAATCCGCAGGCTTCGAGCGATGGGCGTACCAGTTCGGGGTGGCGGCAGGGTTTCGCTTCGGGGCGGGTGCAGGTTCCTTCGGGGCAGTAGAGGCAGGTGCCG
>OBZW01001061.1_pt1 | contig 10419 bp, 9 predicted proteins | sample 1477021 | NCBI WGS metagenome assembly OBZW01 (sample SAMEA2580262, study PRJEB22360) | human gut metagenome | biome: human gut; feature: human-associated habitat; material: faeces | place: Denmark | collected 2008/2010
CGCGCTCCGGGCTGGGCCGCGGCCGAGGCCGTGACGCTCGTCTCGTCGCTCCTGATCCTGCTCGGCGCCGCCGCGGCACTGACATACTGTTTCCGCAAGAAAAAGGCATAAGACTATGAAAGACGACAAGAGACTTAAACGAAAAGTCCGCAACTCCTATATCGTATCGACCGTCAGCATCATGCTCGTACTGTTCCTGCTGGGGTCGGTAGGCTACCTGATGGTCGCCGCGATGAAGGTCGCCCAGACCCTGCAGGAGAGCATCGCCGTCACCGTCGAACTGCAAAACGGCATCTCGGACCAACAGCGCGAAACGATCAACAAACGGCTCACCGCCGAGGAGCTGGTCGCGACCGTCGCCTATGTCACGAAGGAGGAGAAGGCCGACGACGCCGAATTCCGCAAGATGTTCGAAAGCGAATTCGAGGAGATTCTCGACGAAAATCCGCTGCTCGACTCGTTCGAGCTGACCCTCACGGCCGAGTCGGCCGACAAGGAGCTCCTCGACGGCTTCATCGCCTCCGTCTCCGGCATCGCGGGCGTCGAGCGGGTCAGCTATCCCGCGCTGATGGCCGAGCGGCTGCACGCCACGGTGGGCAAAATCCGGCTCGTCCTGCTGCTTTTCGGCGGCGCGCTGCTGATCATCTCGCTGATCCTGCTGAGCAACACCATCCGGCTGGCGATCTTCTCGAAACGCTATCTGATCAACACGATGAAGCTCGTCGGAGCTACCAAGTGGTTCATCATGAAGCCCTTCCTCGGCAGCAGCATCACGCAGGGCATACTGGCCGGACTGGGGGCCTCGCTGCTGTTCGGGCTTTCGGTCTTCGGACTCAACGAAGCGGTCCCCGAACTGACGACCATCGCCGAGAGCGGCAAAATCGCCATCATCCTCGGCGCGATGATTGCGGGCGGCATCGTCATATCGGGACTCTTCACCGTCGCGGCCCTCAACAAATTCGTCAACATGAAGTCGAACAAGATATACCTTTATTAAATGAAAAAAGCGAATAAGAACACCCCTGCGGAGCAGGAACCCCCCAAAATGCCGCTTACCCGCCGCAACTACGTCCTGCTGGCGATCGGCTTCGCCGTGATCCTGCTGGGCTTCGTGCTGATGGCCGGCGGCGGCAGCGATTCGCCCGACCAGTTCAACTACGCGATGTTCTCATGGCGCCGCATCACGCTGGCCCCGATTCTGGTGATCGGCGGATTCGTGATCGAAATCTACGCCATCCTGAAAAGATACAAATAATTCACGCAACCCAAGGTCCGGCATTCGCCGCGACGACTCATAACCCCGCTTATCCGTAAATGGACACTCTACAAGCCATCCTGCTCGGCATCGTGCAGGGCATCACCGAATTTCTGCCCGTTTCGAGCAGCGGCCACCTCCAGATCGCCAAAGAGCTGCTGGGCGTCGAGCTCGAAGAGAATCTCACCTTCGACGTGGCGCTCCACGCCGCCACCGTCCTGAGCACCATCGTCGTACTCTGGAGCGAAGTGTGGCGTCTCCTGAAGGGTCTCTTCTCGCGCCGTTTCAACGCCGAGCAGGCCTACGTGCTCAAACTCGTGCTCTCGATGATTCCCATCGGCTTCGTCGGCTTCCTGTTCAAGGAGCGGATCAACGCCCTGCTCGACGCCCCCTATATCCTCGTGATCGTGGGCGCCATGCTGCTGCTCACGGCCGCACTGCTGGCTTTCGCCTATTACGCCAAACCCCGCCAGAAGGAGACCATCTCCTACCGCGACGCCTTCATCATCGGCCTTGCGCAGGCCTGCGCCGCCATGCCGGGCCTTTCGCGTTCGGGCACGACCATCGCCACGGGCCTCTTGCTGGGCAACAAAAAAGCCGCCGTGGCGCAATTCTCGTTCCTGATGGTGCTGGCTCCGATTCTGGGCGAGACGCTGCTCGAAGCCGTCCGCGGCGACCCCAGGGGCTTGTCCGCCGGTCCTCTCGCCGCAGGCTTCCTCGCCTCGTTCGTCACGGGCTGTCTGGCCTGCAAATTCATGATCGAAATCGTCAAGCGGGGCAAACTCATCTGGTTCGCGCTCTACTGCGCCGCCGCGGGCCTCGTATCCATCCTAAGCTATATCTGTTAATGAAAGAACCGATCGACCTGCGGGGTCTCAACTTCGAAGAGGGTTATATCGCCGTACTGGACAAGCCCCTGCGCTGGACCTCGACCGATGTGGTCCGCAAAATCAAGTTCACGCTGCGCCGCCTCGGCTACCGGAAAATCAAGGTCGGCCACGCCGGCACGCTCGATCCGCTCGCCACCGGCATCCTGCTGGTCTGCATCGGCCGCGCCACTAAGATGGTCGATGCGCTGCAGGCCGAGGAGAAGGAGTACGTCGCCGACGTGATGCTGGGCGCCACGACCCCAAGCTACGACCTCGAACACCCCGTCGACCGGACCTTCCCCACCGAACATATCACGCGCGAAAAGGTCCTCGAAGCGCTCTCTTCGCTCACGGGCGAGCGGCTTCAGGAGCCCCCTGTTTACTCGGCCAAGAAGATCGACGGCACGCGCGCCTACGAGCTGGCCCGCGCCGGCGAGGAGGTCACGATGCGCAAGGCGACGGTCAACATCTACGAACTGGAACTGCTGGAGTACGACCTGCCGCGCATCCGCATCCGCGTGCGGTGCAGCAAAGGCACCTACATCCGCTCGCTGGCCCACGAAATCGGACAGGCGCTCGAAAGCGGCGCCCACCTGACGTCGCTGCGCCGCACCCGCAGCGGCGGCTTTACGCTCGAAAAAGCCTTTGAATTCGAAGAATTTCTCAAAAAGTTGCAGGAACTTGAAACAAAATAGACTTTTTTGCGTATAGAAAATAATCTGTTTTGTTTTTTAGGACGTAAAAAGAGTATTTTTTCACCATGAAATTATCACAATACGGGTACGAATTCGCCCCCGAAATGCTGGCGAAACATCCGACGGAAAACCGGGACGACTCGCGCCTGATGGTCATCAACCGCGCCAAAGGCACCGTCGAACACCGCATCTTCAAGGATATCATCGAGTATTTCGACGAAAAGGACCTCTTCGTCTTCAACGACACCAAGGTCTTCCCGGCCCGTCTGTACGGCAACAAGGAGAAGACCGGCGCCGAGATCGAAATCTTCCTGCTGCGCGAGCTGAACCGCGAACTGCGCCTGTGGGACGTGCTGGTCGATCCGGCCCGCAAAATCCGCATCGGCAACAAGCTCTACTTCGGCGACGACGACCTGCTGGTCGCCGAGGTGATCGACAACACCACTTCGCGCGGCCGCACGCTGCGTTTCCTCTTCGACGGCTCCTACGAGGAGTTCAAGCAGGCGCTTTTCAATCTGGGCGAGACCCCGCTGCCCAAGTGGGTGCGCGACAAGGTCGAACCGGAGGACGCCGAGCGTTACCAGACGATCTTCGCCCGCCACGAAGGCGCCGTTGCCGCCCCTACGGCCGGCATGCACTTCTCCAAGCACCTGATGAAGCGCATGGAGATCAAGGGCATCGACAAGTCCTTCATCACGCTGCACGTCGGTCTGGGCAACTTCCGCACGGTGGACGTCGAGGACCTCTCGAAACACAAGATGGATTCCGAGCAGTTCTTCGTGACGGACGAAGCCGCCGAAGCGGTCAATTCGGCCAAACGCGACGGACACAAGATCGTCGCCATCGGCACCACCGTCATGCGGACCGTCGAAACGGCCGTCTCGACCAACGGCATGATCAAGCCGATGGAGGGCTGGACCAACAAATTCATCTTCGCGCCCTACGAATTCACGGTGGCCGACGCCATGGTGACCAACTTCCACCTGCCCTACTCCACGCAGCTGATGATGGTTGCGGCTTTCGGCGGCTACGAAACGGTCATGAACGCCTACAAGGTGGCCAAGGAGGAAGGATACCGATTCGGCACTTACGGCGACGCGATGCTCATTCTTTAAGATTTTTTCACTATCTTTGCAAAACAGATAGCGGCCGTTTCCGCCAAGCCCGGACCGCTCCGGCCCCGTCCGGAGCATACAAGGCGGCGAAAACGGAAGTCCAAAGACAAAACACTCGAACCATGGCAAATAAGATTCTGTACGTCTGTCAGGAGATTACCCCGTATCTTCCAGAGACGGAAAGCTCCGGACTTTGCCGCGCTCTCACGCAGGCGATGCAGGAGCGTGGGAATGAAATACGCACGTTCATGCCGCGTTACGGCTGCATCAACGAACGCCGGCACCAGCTCCACGAGGTGATCCGCCTGTCGGGCATGAACCTGATCATCGACGACAACGACCACCAGCTCATCATCAAGGTCGCGTCCATCCCCGCAGCCCGCGTACAGATCTATTTCATCGACAACGACGACTACTTCTCGCGCAAATTCGTGCTGACCGACGAGGAGGGCAAGCCTTTCCCGGACAACGACGAGCGGGCCATCTTCTTCGCCCGCGGCGTGCTGGAGACGGTCAAGAAACTGCGCTGGACCCCGACCGTCGTCCACTGCCACGGCTGGTTTTCGAGCGTGATTCCGGTCTACCTGAAGCGGATTTTCGCCGACGACCCCATCTTCCGCAACGTGAAGATCGTCGTTTCGCTCTACGGCGACGGTTTCCCCGGCGAACTGGACAACGCCTTCGGCAAGAAGATCGCCGGCGAAGGGGTCAAAGATAAAAATCTCGCAATTCTCGACACCCCGTCATACGAAAATCTCTGCCGTTTCGTTATGGAGTATGCCGACGGTGTGATCGCGGCATCCCCGGATGTCGAACCGAAGGTATTGGAGATCGCCCGCGCAAGCGGCAAGCCGATGCTCGAATACCAGTCGCCCGAAGCAGCGGACTTTTTCGATAATTACAACCGATTTTATGAAGCATTGCAATAATTTCCGCCGCATGTTCCGCGCCGCCGCCGTTCTGGCTGCGGTCGCCCTCATGACGTTCGCGGGCTGTACCAAGGTCGACGACACGCTGGGCTCGAACCTCGTGCCGGACAACCAGCAGATGAAGGTGGGCTACACGACGCTCGGCGCCCGGACGCTCGCGGGGAAACTCGATGCGGCCAAATACGTCGAGACGCGTCTGTTCCAGAGCGACTCGCTCAAGGCGTCCAACATCTCCTACGGCTACATGGGCTCGATGCTCAGCGACACGTTCGGACTCCGCACGGCGGGATTCCTGACCCAGTACCTCAACGTCTACAAGGTTAAGGAGGGCTATTTCGGCTACCGCCCGATCTTCGACTCGGCGCAGATCCTGATCACGATCACCAGCTACGGAAACGACACGCTCACGCCGCAGAAGTACAACGTCTACGAAATCAAGAGCAACAAATACCTGACCGAGAAGCCGGTCGCCGCGGGTAAAACCGAGCGCGACACGGTCTTCTACCTCAACTTCGACCCCGTCAAGGAGGGCGTTATCGGCGCGGACGACGAGCCGGTCTTCACTTTCACCTTCCCCGACGGCGAGACGACGGGTCCCGCCACCACGGCGGTCACCATGAACACGACCCCGGCAACCCAGAATTTCATCGACCGCCTGATGCTCCAAAAAGGTTCGGGCACCGCCTACGAAGACGACTACTCGATCTACAGCACCGACAGTCTCAAGCAGTGGGTGGAGGAGTTCAAGGGTCTCTACATCGTTCCGGCCGAAGACCAGAAGGAGAAGGGCAAGGGCAACATCTACGCCACGGAGCTCGAAAGTTCGGGTTTCATGGTCTATGCGCGCAACCGCGTCGAGAGCGACCCGACGCTGATCAAGGATACGATCGACATGGGCTACATATTCTACAATACGAGCATCTCCACGGAGTACGGCAACGTTTCGGTCAATACGATCCGCCGCGACTACGGCATGGCGACCAGCGCTGACGCCAAGTTCGACATCGCCGACGCCAAGGAGGAGGCCGGAAAACCGATCACTGACCACCCGACCTACGACCAGATCTATGTCGAGGGCATGGGCGGCGTGGTAACCGCCATCACGTTCGACAAGCCCTTCTTCGACGCGCTGGAAGCCGAGATCGTCGCAGGCAACGAGGGCGCCCAGAACTTCAAGACGCTCGCCATGACTCAGGTCCGCATGTCGATCTACTTCAAGGGCAGCAATTACGACTGGACGAAGCTGACCGACATGCCGCATATGATCGGGGAGATGGACAAGTCGCAAACCCGTCTGGGCCTTTACACCAACTACAAGACGCTTTCGGCCATTCCCGACTACGCCTATGCCTACGAGCAGAACTACAGCACGACGCTCGCTTACGGCGGCTACATCAACCGCAGCCGCGGCTGCTATGTGATGGACATCACGGGTTACGCCCAGAGTCTGTGGAACAGCTACCGGTCCGCCAAGGCGGAACTCGGAGCGGACGCCCCGTGGGACGAGCTGAAGGAGAAGATCAAGAACCGCACGATCTATCTGGGTCCCGAAGCCTACAGCGTCTATACGACGACGTACAGCGTCCTTCAGGGCATGACGCCCGACGGCGTGACCGAGGAGGACGTTCCGATCAAGATCGACGTCACGTACAACCTGATCAAATAAGAGACAAACAGCCTGAAAAGCGAAACCTAAGTGTGACATACTTAGGTTTTCGCATTTCTGAAAAGTAACATACACGCATGCAGGAAAATTTAGTAATCGTCGAGTCCCCGGCCAAGGCAAAAACCATCGAGAAATTCCTCGGCAAGGACTATGTCGTCAAATCGAGTTTCGGACACATCCGCGACCTCTCGAAAAAGGACTTGGGAATAAACATCGGCGAAGGATTCAAACCCGTCTACGAAATCCCGGCCGACAAGAAAAAGGTGGTGGACGAGCTGACCAAGCTGGCCAAGGACAAAACGGTCTGGCTGGCGTCCGATGAAGACCGCGAAGGAGAAGCCATCGCATGGCACCTGACCGAAGTGTTGGGTCTCCCCGTCGACAAGACCAAGCGTATCGTCTTCCACGAAATCACCAAGCGGGCCATCCTCGAAGCCATCGAGCAGCCCCGCACGGTCAACATGGATCTGGTCAACGCCCAGCAGGCGCGCCGCATCCTCGACCGTCTGGTCGGCTTCGAGCTCTCGCCCGTCCTCTGGAAGAAGGTGCGTCCGTCGCTCTCCGCAGGCCGCGTGCAGAGCGTCGCCGTGCGGCTCATCGTCGAGCGCGAACGCGAGATCATCGCCTTCCGTTCTACGCCCTACTTCCGCGTCGTCGCCCAGTTCCATGCCGCCGGCGATCCCGACAAAACGATCTTCAAGGCCGAGCTCTCGTCGCGCTTCGAGACCCGCGAGCAGGCCGAGGAGTTCCTCAACACCTGCATCGGCGCCACCTTCACCGTGGCCAAGGCCGAAGAGAAGCCCGCGCAGCGCTTCCCGGCGCCGCCGTTCACCACCTCGACGCTCCAGCAGGAGGCCGGCCGCAAGCTGGGCATGTCCGTCTCGCAGACGATGTCCGTCGCCCAGCACCTCTACGAGCAGGGTCTGATCACCTACATGCGTACCGACTCGGTGAACCTCTCCAAACAGGCGCTCGCCCAGTGCAAGGAGGAGATCACCAAACTCTACGGCGAGAAATACTCGTCGTGGCACAACTACAAGACCAAGACCAAAGGCGCTCAGGAGGCCCACGAGGCCATCCGCCCGTCGTACATCGAGAACCACACCATCGAGGGCACGCCCGCCGAGAAGAAACTCTACGACCTGATCTGGAAGCGTACGGTCGCTTCGCAGATGGTCTGCGCCGAGTTGGACCGCACGACGGTCGTGATCGACATGTCCGGCTCGTCGCAGCAGTTCGTCGCCACGGGCGAAGTGGTCCGTTTCGACGGTTTCCTGCGTCTCTACTCCGAGTCCACCGACGACGATCAGGCCGCCGAGAGCGGCGAGGGCCTGCTGCCCAAGATGACCGCGGGCGACCGGGTCGTTTCGACCCAGATCACCGCGACGGAGCGCTTCACGCAGGCCCCGGCCCGCTATAACGAGGCGTCGCTGGTCAAGCGGCTCGAAGAGCTGGGCATCGGCCGTCCTTCGACCTACGCCCCGACCATCACCACGATCATCAACCGCGGTTACGTGGTCAAACAGAACAAGGACGGCCAGAAACGCGGCTACGTCCAGCTCATGCTCACGGGCGACAAACTCACCTCGAAGAACCTCACGGAGAACTTCGGCAAGGAGAAGAACCGCCTTTCGCCCACGGACATCGGCATGGTCGTGAACGACTACCTCGAAACGCAGTTCAAGCCCATCATGGACTACAATTTCACAGCCAACGTCGAGAAGGAGTTCGACCGCGTGGCCGACGGCGACATCACTTGGGACACGATGATCCACGACTTCTACGGGCCCTTCCACCAGATGGTCGATACGGCCATCGGCACGCAGACCGACAAGAAGAGTCAGGCCCGCATTCTGGGCAACGATCCCAAAACCGGACATGTCGTCAAGGCCCGCATCGGCCGCTACGGCCCGATGGTCGAGATCGAAGGCAACGAAGGCGAAAAGGGACGCTTCGCGTCGCTCAAGAAGGGCCAGCTGATCGAGTCGATCACGCTCGAAGAGGCGCTGGAGCTTTTCGCCCTGCCCCGCGACCTCGGCGAGCTGGAGGGCGAGCAGCTCTCGGTCGGCATCGGCAAATACGGGCCCTACGTGCGCCACGGCAAGTCGTTCGCCTCGCTTCAGAAAGGCGACGACCCCTACACGCTCACCTACGAGCGCGCCGTGGAGGTCGTGCGCGCCCAGCAGGCTGCCGCAGCCGCGGCCCACACTCCGCTGCGCAGCTTCCCCGAAGATCCCGACATGCTGGTCAAGAACGGCCGTTACGGACCCTATATCGCCTACAAAGGCAAGAACTACCGCCTACCGAAAGGCGCCAAGCCTGAGACGCTGACGCTCGAAGAGTGCCGGAAGATCGTCTCTTCCTCGAAGAAGTAACCGAACACCAATACCCAAACAGCACAAGCGATGAAAAAATTCCTGCTGACAGCCCTTGCGTTCTGCACCGCCTTCGCGGCCGCAGCGCAGACTCCCGCCGCAACCGAGCCGGAGGGATACCGATTCACCGACGTCAGGCTGATCCCCATGACCCCGGTCAAGGACCAGCACCGCAGCGGCACCTGCTGGTGCTACTCGACCCTCTCGTTCCTCGAAGGCGAGATCCTGCGCGCCGGCGGCCGTCCGGTCCACCTCTCCGAGATGTGGATCGTGCGCCACACGTTCATGGACAAGGCCGTGAAATACGTCCGCATGCACGGCGAGATCAACTTCGCCGAGGGCGGCGCTTCGCACGACGTGACCGAAGGAATCAAGAACCACGGCATCGTACCGCAGGAGGCCTATCCGGGCTTCAACTACGGCACCGAGAAAGCCGATTTCCACGAACTGTCGCTCGTGCTGAAGGCCTACCTCGACGCCGTGATCACAGCCAGCGGCAAATCCTCGGACAAAGCGCTTTCGACGGCATGGAAACGCGGCTTCGACGCCATCCTCGACGAGTATTTCGGCCGGATGCCCGAAACATTCACCTACGAGGGCAAGGAGTATACGCCCCGGTCGTTCGCCGCATCGCTGCCGATCGACATGGACGACTACATCGACATCACCTCCTTCACGCATCATCCGTTCTATACGCAGTTCATCATCGAGATTCCCGACAACTGGATGTGGGGCACGGTCTACAACCTGCCGCTCGACGAGATGATGACCGTCATCGACAACGCGCTGGCCAACGGCTACCCCGTATCGTGGGGCACCGACGTGAGCGAGAAGGGTTTCAGCCGTACCAAAGCCATCGGCATCATCCCCGAAGCCGACCTTGCGAACATGGACGGCACCGAAGCCGAGCGCTGGGGCAAACTGACCCAGAAGGAGAAGGACGATGCGCTCTATAAGTTCGACAAGCCCGGCAAGGAGCTGAGAATCACGCAGGAGATGCGCCAGCAGGCGTTCGACAACTACGAGACCACCGACGACCACGGCATGGTCATCATGGGCACGGCGACCGATCAGGCCGGCAACCGCTACTTCAAGGTCCAGAATTCGTGGGACGTACGCCCGCCCTACGACGGGTTCTGGTACTTCTCGCGGCCGTTCGTCGAGTACAAGACCACTTCGATCATGGTCAACAAGAACGCGCTGCCCAAGGAGACCGCCAAGCGGCTGGGGCTCAAATAGCGGACGGAGCAGTCCCGTGAAACAAGCCGACCGTACGAAACGGCGGAACAATTCAGCGGAGCGCTCCGATACCGCAGTCCGCTGAACAGTTCCGGGCCGGCCGCCGGCAGGACCGTTCAGCGGGAGCAACCCGGTGGGAACAAACTGCTGAAATCCGGCGCACTTCACCCTGCATCCCGGATGCAATCCAGCTCGCCCCCGCGGAAACCCAAAATAAAAGAGGCGTATAGGTCATTTCGGGTGCTAAAATCGTTGTAATACTGGTGTCTGTCAGTA
>OBZW01001068.1_pt1 | contig 10326 bp, 9 predicted proteins | sample 1477021 | NCBI WGS metagenome assembly OBZW01 (sample SAMEA2580262, study PRJEB22360) | human gut metagenome | biome: human gut; feature: human-associated habitat; material: faeces | place: Denmark | collected 2008/2010
CATATTTCAAAAAGTTTTGCTGAACGTCAGCTTTTTTCTGATTTGACGGCGACGATTTCAGTAGGTCAGAAGGTCTTAATCAAAGGACCGAGCGGGTCTGGAAAGACGACTCTTTTTCGCTTGATTTTAGGAGAAGAAGTATGTGATGAGGGTGACATTTTCGTTCAGTATGATGGAAATCAAATAACGAGTCATTTCCAAGGGAATATCGGTTTAATTAGCCAGCATCCCTTCCTGTTTAACGATACTATCCGCTATAATCTAACTTTTGGTCAGCCTTTTCAGGACCATGAATTATTGGAGGTATTGGACCGAGTTGGCTTAATAGATGAATTTCAGGATATTTTGAATGTAGAAATTCATAATAATGGTGAAAACATTTCAGGAGGTCAGCGTGTCAGATTAGAGTTGGCTCGTTTTCTCTTACGCGAGAAGGATATTTTATTAGCGGACGAAGTGACATCAGCTTTGGACGAAAAAAATAGTCGTCTGGTTAGAGACCTAATCTTTTCTTTGCCGATCACGGTACTAGAAATAGCCCATCATATTGATGAAGAAGAGCGCTATGACCAAATCCTTGAGTTACGTAAAGGATGAGCGATGCCACAATAGTTGGTTCTGCGACAAAGCGGATAGTAGTAAGCCAGCAATTTGTCAGATATTTTTGAGATTCTAAGTGGTGATATTTCCAAAATCATCAATACTCAGAGAACTTAAGCTTTATTTAAGATAGGCCAGCTATACTAGAAGCATAAACAAAGACCTCCTAACTTTGTTTAAACCTCCTAAACTTTTTCATAATAATCTCCCATAAGAGTCGCCCAATCGGCGGCTTTTTTTGTGAGTCGTAAGCTGCCTATGGTATAATGAACAAAGAAACTAAAAGGAAGAAGGAAGAGATGGACTACACGATAGAGGAAAAAGCGATGTTTATGAGGGAAGCCCTGAAGGAGGCGGAGATTGCCCTCGCCAATGATGAAATACCGATTGGCTGTGTCTTGGTCAAGGATGGTCAGATTATCGGGCGTGGACATAATGCGCGTGAGGAGCTGCAGCGGGCGGTCATGCATGCGGAAATCATGGCGATCGAGGAGGCCAATCAGCGTGAAAATAGCTGGCGCCTGCTGGATACGACGCTTTTTGTCACGATTGAGCCCTGTGTCATGTGTAGTGGTGCCATTGGTCTAGCTCGGATTCCCCAGGTGATTTACGGGGCGACCAATCAGAAGTTCGGTGGAGCAGGTAGTCTCTACGACATTTTGGCAGATGAACGCCTCAATCACCGAGTCGAAGTAGAAACAGGAATCTTGGAAGCAGAATGTGCAGCCATCATGCAGACCTTCTTCCGCCAAGGTCGAGAACGAAAAAAACAAGCCAAACTCGCAGCCAAGGCCGAAACACAAGAATAAAAACCGGACCTTTGCAAATCGAACAAATTATGATATAATACCTATCGGAGCAACAGTTCTGCGTGAAGCGGGTCAGGGGAGGAATCCAGCAGCCCTAAGCGAAGTGAACTGTGTGCTCTTTTTCTATGTACCTTAGTGAATCAAGTCCAACGGACGCGGATGAACTTAGGTACATTGACGCAGTTCGAGCAAAGCGAGAACTACGTTCCGAAGTATCTAGAATCAAGCCTTTAAGGCGTAGATGAATCCTAGAGCAATGGATGGGAGTGGAACAGAACTTTTGTTCGTAGTTCCACCCCCGCAAAGCTGGTTAGGTTTTCTTCTGAGCTTGAAAAGCGAAAGAAGACACCAACCAGCTACTGCGTCAAACTGCTTTACTAAAATTTATTTTGGGATGAACAAATAGTCGCAGAATAAAATCTCTTAATAAAATAAGCCTGCAGGACGCAACGGAGCTTAGAGATATTGATCCTGAGGAGCACGGTGAAACTCACAGCCTGCGATCGACGGATCATTGCTTTTTAGAAGAGAATAAGAGGATTGTGCAAACGATTGCTATTGCGTCGTTGCTTGATTTGTGAAAATTCAAAATTTAAAGAATGAAAACGTTTTATAGATCTATTTCCCTTGATAAAATCTTCGTAAAGAGATATTATAGAGAGGAACAAAATTTGGAGGATAGATATGTCTCATATTACATTTGACTATTCAAAAACTTTAGAAAAATTTATTGCCCCACATGAAGTGGAATACATGCAAGCACAAGTGACTGCTGCAGATGAAATGATCCGCAAAGGGACTGGTGCTGGTAGTGACTTCCTAGGTTGGTTGGACCTTCCTGAAAACTACGACCGTGAAGAATTTGACCGCATCTTGAAAGCTGCTGAACAAATCAAATCAAACAGCGATGTTTTGGTAGTGATCGGTATCGGTGGATCTTACCTTGGAGCAAAAGCTGCCATTGACTTCTTGAACCACCACTTTGCAAACTTGCTAACCAAAGAAGAACGTAAAGCGCCACAAATCCTTTATGCTGGAAACTCCATCTCATCTACTTACCTTGCTGACTTGGTAGAGTACGTTTCAGACAAAGACTTCTCAGTGAACGTGATTTCTAAATCTGGTACAACAACTGAACCAGCCATCGCTTTCCGTGTCTTCAAAGAACTTTTGGTGAAGAAATACGGTCAAGAAGAAGCTAACAAGCGTATCTACGCAACTACTGACCGTGCCAAAGGTGCTGTAAAAGTGGAAGCAGATGCGAATGGTTGGGAAACATTTGTAGTTCCAGATGATATCGGTGGACGCTTCTCAGTATTAACAGCGGTTGGTTTGCTTCCAATTGCTGCATCAGGTGCAGACATCAAAGCCCTTATGGAAGGTGCGAATGCAGCTCGTAAAGATTACACTTCAGATAAACTTTCTGAAAATGAAGCTTACCAATACGCAGCTGTTCGGAACATCCTTTACCGTAAAGGTTATGCAACTGAAATCTTGGTTAATTACGAACCATCCCTTCAATACTTCTCAGAATGGTGGAAACAATTGGCTGGTGAGTCAGAAGGAAAAGACCAAAAAGGGATTTATCCAACTTCAGCCAACTTCTCAACAGACTTGCACTCCCTTGGACAATTTATCCAAGAAGGTGCTCGCATCATGTTTGAAACAGTTGTCCGTATCGACAAACCACGTAAGAACGTAACCATTCCAACTTTGGAAGAAGATTTGGACGGACTTGGTTACCTTCAAGGTAAAGACGTTGACTTTGTAAACAAAAAAGCAACAGACGGTGTTCTTCTTGCCCACACTGATGGAGATGTTCCAAACATGTTTGTAACTCTTCCTGAGCAAGATGCCTTCACTCTTGGCTACACGATCTACTTCTTCGAATTGGCGATTGCCCTTTCAGGTTACTTGAATGCGGTGAATCCATTTGACCAACCAGGTGTAGAAGCATATAAGAAAAATATGTTTGCCCTTCTTGGAAAACCAGGTTTCGAAGACTTGAGCAAAGAACTCAACGCTCGCCTTTAATCGACAGACAAAACGATCTCGAAAGAGGTCGTTTTTTTGTGCTCGATGCCTCTATATAGTGATGAATTGGCGCTTTTCAACAATTTATGATATAGTAGAAGAACGATTTTATACTTTATCTATCAAATGATTTTTGTTTAGAATGAGAGCCGAGAGAGACAAAGAAGATCAGAAAAGGAGAATGCAATATGTCAGAGAAAGATCAGGATTCATTTGTAAAAGAGCAACCCTTTGAAGGTGCTCCTCAGTTTGATGTGACGGCACCAGACTTTGTGCCGAAAGATGAAGCAGAAAATCTAGTAGAAACTCCTAACTTGGAGACTGACACGGTGGTGGAAGTAACAAGAGAACCAGTGACTCCAGCGAGCTTAGAAGGCGAGCCGGCTCTTGAAGCCAATCCAGGTGTCACTCCTTCTCCTCAGCCAAGCACGTCCCCAGTAGTTCCTCCAACTGTTTCCCCAACCCAGGACCCTACAATGCAAGTGCCACAAGCACCCGTTTTCCCTGTGAAACAGGGAATGAATCCAGCTGATAAAAAAGCGATTCAAGTAGCCCTAGGGATTTTTGCAGGCCTCTTGATTGGTGGTGTCAGCGGGTATTTGATCGGCCATGCCAAGCCAAGTAGTACGCAACCAAGCAGTCATCAGGAGGCTTCATTTGATAGAGAAGAGGATCCATCAGATGGAGTGGATTTGAGTCAATTGGTCACCGGAGATAACTCAAAAGACAAGTTTGAATGGGAGCCAGAGGATCTAGGAAATCTACAATTTTTGACAGACTCAGATCAAGGTGAGACGCCGGAAGATACAGTGAAGACCTTTGGAAAGGCGGACTATATCAAATTTGAGAATGGAGAGCTGGAATTGCGTTGGGGGGATATCTATGATGACAAAACTGCAGTTCAAGCCACCTATTCTAAAAAAGGGGATCGTTTCGAACTCATTAAGATTGACTTTGGTGGTTATGGTTTGAAAGAGGGCATTGAAGACAAGCTGATAGATGATCTAAAAGAAGGCGATTCCACGACAGGCAAGGGCGGTAGTTCCTATAAAGAACTTTTGAAGGACAATGCTGACAATATGGAAATGAGCATTAAGTCATCTGACTATTCAGACACTGTAGAACTCACCATGAATCTCCAGAAGAAAAACGGGGACTATGTGGATCTGACCTTTATTCGCCAATCTGACGGTGATTTTCTCTTAAGTCGTAAAGTTAGCTACTAAAGAAAAGTAGCGTCCTAGATGAATGCGATGATTCGTTGAAGGTTGGGTACTTTGGTCCCAGCCTCTTTCAGAATTGTCAAGACAAATAGGCTTTTTTCCTATACAATAGAAGTAATATTTATAGAAAGATTGTGGATCATGGGAGAAATAAAACAATGGATCAGAGAGCATAAAGAGTGGATCCTGGACGGCTGTATGGCTGTATTGGCCTTTGTAGTTGGCCTTGGGATGGTGTTTGTGATCCACCCTGTTGGGACCTTATCAAAGGAGCATATGCTATCTTTCCCTCAGATACAAAAAGAGAGTGAGCCTTTTGTTGGGTTGCCTACCAAGGAGCCTGCAATGGAAGATTTACTCCGTGTCGATCTAGCAGATATTCATGGCAAAGTTCAAAAAAATTGGCTGAGTTTGCCTGCCTTTGTCAAGAAATTTGGAAAATCAGAAAGCTATACACAAGAGAAAACCAATTTTGAAACAAAGGTGCAACTGGGTTATGGAAAAGCGGTAAAAGGCATTTATCCTTACAAACTAGAGTTCCAAGAGAAGGACAAAGACTTTTATTTGAGTGCGATCCAAGGTTTTGCTCCTAGGTCATCTCGTTACAAACCGAGAAAAAATTTGAAAAAAGAAGATTTTACCCACTACAAGACCATGGATGGTCAGAAGGAAAAAGGAAGCAGCATTGAAGAAGTATGCAAAAAAGCAGGTCTTCCCAACTCCTTTAGTCTGATGCGGACAAAGGACACGCAGATCGCCGCGATCTCTTATCAGGCAAAGGATGGATTGGTTTCCCTAACCTTTGAACGGGACGCTAGTGGCCAATATCGCTTGAGTAAGAAGGGGTGACAAGGATGCTTGAATGGATCAAACAAAATCGAAAAAAACTCTTATTACCAGGGCTGTGCTGTCTATTGGGAGTGCTACTTGGAATTTCAAGTATTCAAATCCAAGAGGAAGGGACCAATATCAAGGAAGACCGAACCCTCCTGACTTTCCAACCCAAAAAGTATCAGAACTTGATTGCTGGCGAACAAGATAGCAAGCAGTTTAAATGGACCCTTGAAGCGGTCTCTAAATTGCAGCTTCACCTCAAGCAAGACAGACAAGCAGGGACACGCTTGGAGACCGTCATTTCGAAATGGGGAAAACCTCAAAAGTTTTCCTTTACGAAAACTGCTGGAGATGCCAAGACCCAAATCGTCTTGACCTATGCTGCCAAACAGACAGATCAGGGGAAAAAGAGTGTAAGCTTGTGGTTTGAACAGGTCGAAAACAAGGGCTATCGTTTGACCATGGTGGATGCTACCAATCTGTTGGAACACCAAGATCAAGAAGCAAGTGGCAAAAAATAAGCTGGAAAAGACAAGGAAGTTCAGGGAGTGGATCAAATCCTCAATCGTTTAGGCAATCCGCAACGCCTGGTCTGGGATGAATTGCTTGAAGGGGGACAAGGGTTCCGAGCGAGTTATCAAGAACAAGGTCAGCCAGAAGTTGTCATGGAGTTTAAGGTCAAAGGCTCTAAGTTAATCATGGTCTAAGAAGGGAGAAAAATTGGATAATCATCGGACGGACATAAAGGCAGCTTCGTCTCACCATAGTGGCACACGCTTGATTTCGGAAGAAGATCTCGCTTCATTAGGTGGTGGGAGAACCCAAGAAGTACGAACGAAGCTCGGAGATATTTCGCCTGCTACAGCGAGCGTCTCTTCGTCCTCTAAGCCGGCGGGTTCTTTTTTCCTAACCTTCCTTGCTTCTATAGGCCTACTAGGCTTTGCTGTCTTGCTAATTGTAGGGGCTATCGATACCGATCCTCCTTCTTCTACTAGTAGCGCGCCCAAAAGCACTTCTTTCTCTCGTGGCATCAGGAAGGTCACCCTCCAGAGTGGGAATAGTACCTTGATTGCACCGGAAGGGGAATTTCAATTTCAAGTAACTTATGAGAAGGCCATTTCTCTGATTCCAGGCTTAAGTGAGGGGGATCAAGGACGTTACTCTTCAACTTCTCTTTCTCCGCAGGGTGTCGTAGAGGTACTGGGCAAGGCTAGTAGGGGTGAAGAAACTTACCAAGAAGGCAGTGTTGGTCCTTTCATGACAAGTTTGGATTATGGATTTGAAGGATCTCCTTCTTCCGTAACTGTTTTGATTTCAAATGTGGTTGGGAACCGTCTTTCTTCACTTGATTTTGAAAACTTAAACAGTGACCGATTGGCCAATAAAAATAGCAGTTTGAACAAGGAAGATTTCGCCAATATTAAAATAGGGACGAGCTATCCTGATCTTGTGAATACAGTAGGAATTCCAAGTCGTGTTTCCTGGTCGAGTCTGATGGGTTCAGAGTCCTTTTTAAACTTTTACTATAAGCTTTCTGATTCGCGCTCTGTCATTATTCAATTTGGAAGCAATCGTACCATTAGTGAAATCAAGGGTCTAGAAGACCCGGCGACATCAGCTGCTACAACGCCTTAGGTGTTCATCTCCCTAAGATTATGGTATAATATGGATACGCTTATTTGAAATGAATGGAGAAACTCATGACTGCACAAAAAATGTCTGCTCAAGAAATTATTGCTTTTATCGGAAATGCCGAAAAGAAAACCAATGTGAAAGTTACCTTTGAGGGGGAATTGGCAACCGCTGTTCCAGAATCTGTGACAAAACTCGGCAATGTTTTGTTTGGTGACTGGAAAGAGATCGAGCCCCTTCTTGCCAACTTGACAGAGAACAAGGATTATGTGGTAGAACAAGATGGCCGTAATTCAGCCGTTCCATTGCTTGATAAACGTCACCTGAATGCACGGATCGAACCAGGTGCTATTATCCGTGATCAAGTAACCATCGAAGACAATGCGGTGGTCATGATGGGCGCGGTGATCAACATCGGTGCTGAAATCGGTGCTGGAACCATGATTGATATGGGCGCGATCCTTGGAGGCCGTGCCACCGTTGGGAAAAACAGCCACATCGGTGCAGGTGCGGTTCTCGCAGGTGTGATTGAGCCAGCTTCTGCTGAACCTGTTCGGATTGGGGACAACGTCTTAGTCGGTGCCAACGCTGTTGTGATTGAAGGAGTTCAAGTTGGGAACGGATCAGTCGTTGCCGCTGGAGCTATCGTTACTCAAGATGTCCCTGAAAATGTCGTTGTAGCTGGTGTTCCAGCTCGCATCATCAAGAAAATCGACGAAAAAACACAACAAAAAACAGCGCTCGAAGACGCCTTGCGTAATTTGTAACATATTGATAGTAGAGGCCGTAAGGCCTCTATTTCTAGATTCTCTATTAAATAAGACAAAAAAGGAAAATAAAAATGACATTGGATTTAATCAAAATTAGACGGGATTTGCACCAAATTCCAGAAATTGGATTAGAAGAATTTGAAACACAAGCTTATCTTTTGGATCGGATCGCAGAGATCACAGCCGGTAAGGACTTTGTAGAGCAACGGACCTGGCGGACGGGGATCCTGGTGTATCTCCATGGGTCTGCACCTGAAAAAACCATTGGCTGGGGGACGGATATCGATGGCCTACCAATCGTAGAACAAACCGGTCTTGACTTTGCATCCAAGCATGAAGGACGGATGCATGCTTGTGGTCATGATATGCACATGACGACAGCCCTTGGGCTTTTGGATCAACTGGTTCAAGTACAACCAAAAAATAACCTGCTCTTTCTCTTCCAGCCAGCTGAAGAAAATGAGGCTGGTGGAATGCTCATGTATAAGGACCATGCTTTTGGCGACTGGCTCCCTGATGAATTTTATGGTCTGCATGTACGCCCTGATTTGAAGGTGGGAGACATTGCGACCAACACCGGTACCCTTTTTGCAGGGACCTGTGAAGTCAAGATCACCTTTACAGGTAAGGGAGGGCATGCCGCCTTTCCACATGAGGCAAATGACGCTCTTGTAGCAGCCTCTTACTTCATTACCCAAGTCCAATCGGTTGTCAGTCGAAATGTCGATCCGATTGAAGGGGCGGTGGTGACCTTTGGTTCCATGCATGCAGGAACCACCAATAATGTGATCGCTGAGACGGCCTTCCTTCATGGGACCATCCGGACCTTGACCATGGAGATGAACCTCCTGACTCAAAAACGAGTCAAAGCCATCGCAGAAGGAGTTGCAGCTTCCTTTGATGTAACATTAGATCTGGAACTCAAGCAAGGAGGTTACCTGCCTGTGGAAAACCAACCAGAATTGGCCAAAGAACTCATGGACTTTTTCACAGCTGAGGAAGACGTTCACCTGATTGATATTTTGCCAGCGATGACAGGAGAAGACTTTGGCTTCCTCTTGAGCAAGGTCCCAGGTGTCATGTTCTGGCTGGGAATTGACACCCCTTATGCCTTGCACCATCCAAAAATGAGCCCAAATGAAGCAGCTTTACCATTTGCTGTGGAACATATCGGTAAGTTTTTGAAAATGAAAGCCAATCAATAATCCCTTCGTCCAACTCCGCCTGGAGTTGGATTTTTATGTTCCTGTGTGGAATGATTTCGAATGTCCTAAAAAAATGGTACAATGAAAGCTAGACAAAAGGAGTCAGCATGAAGAAAATACTACGAAATAAGACCATCGCAGCCATGAAAGAGTTGCCTCAATCAGTGAAAGCGGAGGCAGATAGCCAATTAACCCAGCGTTTCATCCAGCTTCCAGCCTTTCAGGAAGCCAAGACCCTAGCCACCTATCTGTCCATGGGGCATGAATTTTCCACAGCTAGCTTGATCTAAGCAGCTCTTCAAGATGGGAAACGTATCTGTGTGCCTCGAACCTATCCAAAAGGTCGGATGGAATTTGTGGAATACGATCCAGAAATTTTAGAAAAAACACGTTTTGGTTTGCTGGAGCCCAATGAACAGGGCAAGGTTGTGGATAAATCAGAGATTGATCTGATCCATGTACCGGGAGTGGTCTTTCAATCAGAAGGCTACCGGATTGGTTACGGCGCTGGTTATTATGATCGTTATTTAGCCGATTATAGCGGTAAAACGGTCAGCACCATTTATTCCATCCAAGAGGGGGAATTCCAGCCTGATTCTTTTGATATAGCCGTTCAGGAGGTACTAGTCTATGAAACACATCTATGATCGTCGGTATCCTGTGACCAGTATCCTGTTGCTGGTCACAACGGTCGTTTTTCTTTCTATGTTTATCCGATTTGGAGGAGACTACCAAACGGGTGCTGCTGTCTACTATAGCGGTGGCGTGATGGGCGAAATTATAAAAGCAGATCCAAGCCAGTTATGGCGCCTGCTGACGGCCGTTTTTGTGCATATCGGCTTGGAGCATTTTGTGCTCAATATGATCACTCTTTATTACTTGGGCCGTCTGGCAGAGGATCTCTTCGGATCGAAAGCTTTCTTGGCGATCTATCTCTTATCCGGTATAATGGGCAATGTTTTTGTTGCGATTTTTACACCAGATGCTGTTGCAGCAGGAGCTTCCACAGCTCTCTTTGGACTGTTTGGGACCATTGGAGCGCTCCGCTTTATTGTCCAAAGTCCCTATATCCGTCACTTGAGTCAGTCCTATACCAGCTTGATTCTGGTCAATTTGATCTTTAGCTTTATGCCAGGGATCAGTATGGCAGGCCATATTGGTGGCTTAGTAGCTGGGGGATTGCTGGCCTATGTATTTTCCGTAAGAGGGAGACGCAGTG
>OBZW01001074.1_pt1 | contig 10231 bp, 7 predicted proteins | sample 1477021 | NCBI WGS metagenome assembly OBZW01 (sample SAMEA2580262, study PRJEB22360) | human gut metagenome | biome: human gut; feature: human-associated habitat; material: faeces | place: Denmark | collected 2008/2010
AATCCTGGCGGGGGAGGTGGATCTTGACTGGCTGCGCGTATATTTAAATGCATAGGTATTTTTATTTTATCCAGTCCCATACGCAGCCCCCGTCAGAATCCCAAACTGCATATTCCTACCTGATTCTTCATTTCTTCCGTCCGGATGAAGCCCAGCCTGTGCGGAATGGGGAGAGGGATGCTGCGGAAAAAAGAGACTGCAAATACATGCAGCCTCAATTTCGCCATTATTGTTCTTCCGCCAGTTTATCCAGTTTTCCGCTCATTGCCCAGAGTATTGCTCCAAGTATGATTACGACACCTGCAACGACTCCATATCCAATCTGGAAGGGAACTGTTTTCAGATATGCGTACAGTGCCGGGTAGATCGTTGTTGCGAAGAATACTGCTATTGGCCACAGACCGAGCAGAAGTCCCAGTACTTTTGCCGGGGCAAACATTGTGATGAAAGAGTTGCCGAGCGGGGAGAATACCATCTCACCAATTGACATCAGCAGGGATACGAATACGATCCAGATCAGTGCAGCCTGGCCTCCGCCTCTGATTACATCAGCTAATACCATGATTACGAATGAGCATCCTACTAAGATCATTCCCAGTGCTGTTTTCTTGAACATACTCATATCACCTTGCGGACGTTTTGCGAGTTTTGCCCAGACGATCGCGAGCACCGGTCCAAGGACGATACATGTCAGGGCGTTCAGTGAGTCAAAGTATGAAGTCGGAACCTGCCAGCTTCCGATGTACCAGTTTGCATGGTTCAGGAAGTCTGACCCCTCGCCCCATCCGAAGTAAAAGTAAGCAGGCATGTATGCCATATACCATACGACCCAGAATACAATAGAAAAAACGGTTACAAGGATGATGGCCAGGATTCTTTTTTTGTCACCCTTTGTAAGAGGTTTGCTGGATTCTTCTTTTTTCTTGCTGTTGTCAATGAATTTTCTCTGATCATGCTTGAATGGCTTTTTACCGGCATCACCGAGAGACTTCTGGTTGAGTGCGAACCAGAGTGCATCTATGAACAGAAAAATAGCGCACAGCAGGAAAACAGTATTGAAAGTTGTTTTAATGCCTACAAGCCCTGTGATCGGCAGGATGGCGATAAAGGTTGTCCCGATGAAGGAACCTACATTTACAAATGAATACTGAATAGAAAATGCATTGTTCAAATCATCCTTGTCTTCAAATAACAGACCATTTACACCTGAGAGGTTTCCCTTGAATAACCCGGTACCCAGAGCGACAAGTATGATCATGATCCAGACAAGAGTCATGGAACGGGCCTGCCAGGTACATAGATAGCCAAGTCCCATGAGGGTCATTCCGGCAATGACACAGATTCTTGGGCTGAGCCAATAGTCTGCGATGTATCCTCCTAGGATAGGCGTGATATAGGTGGCTGCCACAAAGAAGGCGGAAGTTGCAGTTGCCTGGGCATCTGTTAAGCCAAGACCGCCTCCCGCTGCATTCGTGGCGATCCAGATTGCCAGTAAGTACTTAACGGTGTAGAACGCGCAGCGTTCGAATGTGAAACCTAAGGCGCATACATAAAAGCCAAATGGTTTCTTCTTTTTTGCTGTTTCCATAATAAAAACCCTCCAATTAGTTTTTAAAGTGAGCACTGTAACAGTGCAAATTGATGAGAATACATACCAGATATCCTCTGTTGTCTAGAAAACCCTCCTCCTTTGTTATAATTTTACTCCGAGGAGATTGTACCATAGTTTGAACTATAGTACAAATAAAACTTTATGCTTAATTAATAAATCTTCACTGGAATTTTATAAGTATTCCTTAGTATTGTGCCATAAACATATTAAATTGCATTACTTCGCGAAAAACAACATAAAGTTCTTGACAAACCTTCCAAATTATGACATTATAATAATAGTAATCATTATTAATATTGAGAGGAAAGAAAGGAGCTGCGATGCATCAGTATACAAAAATCAGGATACCAATTGAGCAGGATAACCCCTCCATAATGAGGCAAGAAGATCTGTGTATAAAATGTGGTCAGTGCAGGCGGGTGTGTGAGGAGGAGATTGGGGTAGGAAAACTTTATTCACTGGAGAGCACTGGAGATAAGGCGATCTGCATACATTGCGGACAATGTGCAAATGTCTGTCCGGCAGGTTCAATCACAGAAGTGTACGAGTATCGGGAAATCAGGAAGGCAATAAAAGATCCTGATAAGGTTGTTATATTCAGTACATCACCATCAGTCAGGGTCGGACTTGGGGAAGAGTTCGGAATGCTGCCCGGAAGTTTTGTGGAAGGAGGGATGGTGGCTGCACTCAGGGCACTCGGTGCGGATTATGTGCTGGATACGAATTTTGCAGCGGATCTGACCATTATGGAGGAAGCCTCAGAACTGGTGGAGAGAATTACAGGCAGTAAAGGGGTACTGCCCCAGTTTACAAGCTGCTGCCCGGGATGGGTTAAGTTTGTTGAGACATTTTATCCCGAGGTGCTCTCGCATATCTCCACGTCAAAAAGCCCTATTGGAATGCAGGGGCCTACGATAAAGACCTATTTTGCGGAGCAGAGGGGAATTGATCCGGATAAAATTGTAAATGTTGCCGTTACTCCCTGTACTGCGAAGAAATTTGAAATACGCCGGGAGGAAATGCGGGATTCTGCCGAGTATTATTCCAACGAAGACCTCCGCGACATGGATCATGTCATCACAACGCGTGAACTGGCTCGCTGGATGCGGGAGGATGGCTTAGATCTCAGCAGCGTAGGGACAAGTGAATACGATGAATTAATGGGGGAGGCTTCCGGTGCCGGTGTCATATTCGGAAACACTGGCGGAGTTATGGAAGCAGCGGCCCGCACGGCGTATTATCTTGTGAGCGGGACAAATCCTCCAGAAGATTTCCTGAATCTTGAGCCTGTGAGGGGAATGGACGGTGTGAGAGAAGCGGATGTGGAGATCAGCGGTATCCATTTGAAGCTGGCGGTGATTCATGGTACGGAGAACGCGCGAAGATTTCTGGAACAGTGGAAACATGGGGACGTCCATTATGATTTTGTTGAAGTAATGGCATGCCGCGGCGGCTGTATCGGCGGGGGAGGCCAGCCAAAGACGGAGATTCCAATGAGCGATGAAATCAGAAACGCACGGATTTCTTCGCTATATGAAAGGGATGCACACATGAAGCTGAGGCTAAGCCATGAAAATCCCGAAATCACTAAACTTTACAGAGAATTTTATAAGTCTCCGTTAAGTGGTTTGGCAGAGAAGATGCTTCATACGACTTATAGAGACAGATCTAATGATCTAGGGCCGGAGGGAAAAAAGAATCCGGACAAACAGAAATCCCAGGAGCTGGAAAAAGTGGTATTATATATAGAAGAAACAGAAAACATAATTGAGAAGGAGACAGGTATTATGAAAAAATGGAAATGCAGTGTATGCGGATATATTCATGAGGGAGAAAATCCGCCAAAAGAGTGTCCGATCTGTAAGGTACCGGCAGACAGGTTTCAGGAACTGAAAGAGGAAGCGCCGGCAAAAGCACCGAAACCAGCTGGTGCAGCAGGAAAGCCGGCGCCGGGCTCTAAGACAGAAAAAAATCTGATGGAAGCTTTTGCCGGGGAATCTATGGCGAGAAATAAGTATACATATTGGGCGGATGTGGCGAAGGAAAACGGACTGGAACAGATGGCAGCCATTTTCCTGGAGACAGCGGAGCAGGAGCGTGAGCATGCAAAGATGTGGTTCCGTGCATTCCATGGGATCAACGATGTGGAGCAGAATCTGGTGGATGCGGCTGCAGGCGAGAACGAAGAGTGGACCCAGATGTACAAACGGATGGCAGAGGAAGCTAAAGCGGAGGGGTACGATGAGATAGCGGCTAAATTTGATCTTGTAGCGAAGGTCGAAGCACAGCATGAAAAGCGGTATCTGCGTCTTCTGGAGAACTATAAGGCGAATAAGACATTTGCCGGGGAAGCGCCGCTTGGGTGGAAGTGCAGAAACTGCGGTTATATACACGAAGGGGCCGACGCACCGGAAGTATGCCCGGTCTGCCAGTATCCAAAGGCTTACTTTGAACGTCAGGCACACAATTACTAGTACATCGAAAATAAGTAACTTGCTGTTATGCTGAGGAGGCGGAAAGTAGCAGGGAAGCTGAATAGAATGTAAGAGCCCGGCAGGACTCCCGGGGAGGCGTAATCAGGAAATAATTGATCTACGCGTCTCACGGGAGCTGTTTTATGTTTACCGGACAGTGCATCGTAAAATGATTGTCAAGTAAAATAATCATAAAATTGTAAACAGCAGACTTGTATTGCATGCCCTGAGATTTTACATTTTTATACAAGATATTGTGGTTTTGGCGTTGATCGGAAGAAAAGTATGTGAAAAAAATATCAAATCTTGGATTTTATGAATTGAAATTTTGGGTTAAGTAGTATATACTAAAATAGGCAGAAATTTTGGTTTTATTTCAAACAAATTAAATAATATGGAGGGCTAGATTATGAGCTACAACGCTACAGAAAACTCAGCGAGCAGACGAATTGCCATGCTGCTTGATGAGGGAAGCTTTGTTGAGATCGGCGGTGCTGTTACAGCAAGAAGCACTGATTTCAACTTGCAGGCAAAAGATACTCCGGCTGACGGTGTGATCACCGGTTACGGGGTAATTGACGGTAATCTTGTTTATGTGTACAGCCAGGACGCTACAGTTTTAAAGGGCGCGATCGGTGAGATGCACGCGAAGAAAATCGCCAATATTTATGACATGGCAATGAAAATGGGAGCACCAGTTATCGGGCTGGTTGACTGTGCAGGACTGAGACTTCAGGAGGCTACAGATGCGCTGGAAGCTTTCGGAAGTTTATACTTCAAACAGTCCATGGCTTCAGGCGTGATTCCACAGATAACTGCTGTCTTTGGAATGTGTGGCGGCGGCTTAGCAGTTGTGCCTGGGCTGACAGATTTTACTTTTATGGAGAGTAAAGAAGGAAAGCTGTTTGTAAATTCACCAAATGCTCTGGAAGGCAACATTGATTCTAAGTGTGATACTTCCTCAGCAGAATATCAGAGCAAACATGCAGGTCTGGTAGACGTGATCGGTAATGAAACCGATATTCTGGGACAGATCCGCGCGTTAATCTGTATGATTCCTGCCAATAATGAAGACGATCTTTCTTATTCAGAATGTACGGATGACCTTAACCGTCTCTGTGCTGACATTGCGAATGCCGCAGAAGATACAGGCATTGCACTGGCAGAACTTTCTGATAATCATATTTTCTTTGAGACAAAGAAAGAATACGCAAAAGATATGGTAACCGGATTTATCCGTCTGAACGGCATGACAGTAGGCGCTGTTGCAAACCGTTCTAAAGTATACGACGCCGAAGGCAATGTGGCGGAGGCATTCGATAAAGCCCTTTCTGTAGATGGCTGCAAAAAAGCGATTGATTTCGTGAATTTCTGCGATGCATTTTCTATTCCGGTTCTCACACTGACCAATGTTACAGGATTTGCTGCAACGATGGAATCAGAGAAGAACATGGCAAGAGCAGTAGCAAGACTCACTTATACATTTGCCAATGCAACAGTTCCAAAAGTAAATGTTATTGTTGGAAAAGCTTATGGCAGCGCATATGTTGCTATGAACAGTAAATCTATCGGGGCAGATATGGTCTATGCATGGCCCGAAGCAGAGATCGGTATGATGAACTCCACACTGGCAGCTAAGATTATGTATGCTGATGCAGACGCTGATATTCTCAAAGAAAAGGCGGCAGAATATAAGGCGTTGCAGTCAAGCCCGCTGTCAGCTGCAAGAAGAGGATATGTGGATGCGATGATCGAACCGGCAGAGACCAGAAAATATATAATCGGAGCATTCGAAATGCTGTTCACAAAAAGAGAGGACCATCCGGATAAGAAACACGGTACGGTTTAGTGAGGTGAGGCAAAGTGAAGAAAAAAATCAGTTTATTAGCTCTAGTCTTTCTCCTCATCTTCAGTTTTACAGGATGCGGCAGTAAAGCAAAAGACGCAGCAGAATATGACCAGGCTACATTGCAAAGCTACGCTGACACAATTGTACAGAGTTTCAGCAGCATGACAGATGATGATCTTAACAGATTCGAGGATATGTCAGATTTGGAACTGAATCTGACTTTGATGCAGTCGGGGATTCCGGTTGAAGGAGATAACTTCCTGACTATTATTGAGGCATGGAAGGCTGGCATTAATGAGTGTGGCGCTGTTACCAGTGTTGACAGTTATGAGCTGGCAACCACGAACAGTGGTGCAACACTAACGGCAAAAGCAGTATTTGAAGACAGAAAAGGTGAAATTTCATTTACCTTTGATGAAAAGATGAACATGGAAAGCCTGACGGTCAGTGCAGATTATTCGACAGGCGAGATACTGGAAAAGGCAGGGCTCAATACAGTCCTTGGAATGGGTACTGTATTTGTTGTATTAATTTTCATTTCTTTTATAATTTCTTTATTTAAGTTTATACCTGCTATTGAAAAGAAATTCAGTAAAAAAGCAAACGTAGCCCCGGCCGCACCGGCTGCAGCGCCAATTGCAGCAACGCCGGCAGTACCGCAGGCCGCGGATCCTGATGGAGAGCTTGCCGCAGTTATAGCAGCAGCGATTGCAGCGGCTGAAGGCACTTCTACGGATGGATTTATAGTCCGTTCAATCAAGAGAAGAAAGTCAAATAAATGGAGTTAATCAGGAGGATATAAGAGATGAAGAATTATACAATTACAGTAAATGGCAATGTATATGATGTAACCGTAGAAGAAAAGGGCGCAGGCGCGGCACCAGCAGCACCTGTAGCAGCACCAGCTGCAGCACCGAAGGCGGCTCCGGCGCCTGCAGCAGCGGCTCCGCAGGCAGCGGGCGGTATCGAGGTTAAGGCGGGAGCAGCCGGAAAAGTATTTAAAATCGAAGCAAACGTAGGACAGAGTGTTCAGGCCGGAGATGCAGTCGTTATTATCGAAGCCATGAAGATGGAAATCCCTGTAGTAGCCCCAGAGGCAGGAACAGTTGCTAGCATTAATGTAGCAGTAGGCGATGCCGTTGAATCAGGAGCAGTCTTAGCTACATTAAACTAGTTCACCAGGAGGTTTGACAAATGGAATATATTTCAAATACGTTGGGAAACCTCGTGCAGCAGACAGCATTTATGAATCTGACCGTTGGAAATCTGATTATGATCGTTGTTGCATGTGTTTTCCTATATTTAGCAATCAGGCACGGCTTTGAGCCGCTGCTGCTTGTTCCAATCGCCTTCGGTATGTTGTTGGTTAATATCTATCCTGATATTATGCTGCATGCTGAGGATGCTGCTAACGGGACAGGCGGACTTCTCTATTATTTTTATTTGCTCGATGAATGGGCGATCTTACCATCTCTGATATTCCTCGGCGTTGGTGCAATGACAGATTTCGGTCCGTTGATTGCCAATCCAAAGAGTTTCCTTCTTGGTGCAGCAGCACAGTTCGGTATCTTTGCGGCTTACCTGGGGGCTATGGCATTGGGCTTTTCAGACAAAGCAGCTGCCGCCATCTCAATTATCGGAGGAGCAGACGGACCGACATCCATCTTCCTCGCGGGTAAACTGTCACAGACGGCAATTATGGGACCAATAGCTGTTGCAGCATATTCATACATGTCGCTTGTGCCGATCATTCAGCCGCCGATTATGAAGCTGCTGACAACAGAAAAAGAGCGTAAGATTAAGATGGAACAGCTGAGACCTGTATCCAAACTGGAAAGAATCCTTTTTCCAATCATCGTTACGATTGTAGTCTGCGTAATTCTTCCGACAACAGCTCCTCTGGTTGGTATGTTAATGCTGGGTAACCTGTTTAAGGAATCTGGTGTGGTTAGACAGTTAACAGAAACCGCTTCAAATGCACTGATGTATATCGTCGTTATCTTACTGGGTACGTCTGTCGGCGCTACAACGAGCGCAGAGGCATTCTTGAACTGGGATACAATCAAAATCGTTATCCTCGGTTTAATTGCATTTGCATTTGGTACGGCTGCCGGCGTATTGTTCGGTAAGCTGATGTGCGTGGCAACGGGTGGCAAGGTGAACCCATTGATTGGATCGGCGGGTGTATCTGCGGTACCTATGGCGGCCAGAGTTTCACAGAAAGTCGGAGCAGAGGCGGATCCTACAAACTTCCTGCTGATGCACGCAATGGGTCCGAACGTGGCAGGTGTTATCGGTACTGCGGTAGCAGCCGGAACCTTTATGGCTATCTTCGGCGTTAAATAATAATGGAGGACAAATAAATGGCAGAGATTGAAAAGAAACCAGTTAAAATAACAGAAACAGTCCTGCGTGATGCGCATCAGTCCCTGATTGCCACAAGAATGACAACAGAGCAGATGCTGCCTATCGTAGATAAAATGGACAAAGTAGGATATCATGCAGTAGAGTGCTGGGGTGGTGCTACATTTGACGCATCTTTACGTTTCCTGCATGAAGATCCATGGGACAGGTTAAGAAAGTTCCGCGACGGATTTAAAAACACAAAGCTGCAGATGCTGTTCCGTGGACAGAATATTCTGGGATATCGTCCTTATGCTGATGATGTGGTAGAATACTTCGTACAGAAATCAGTAGCTAATGGTATCGATATTATCCGAATATTTGACTGTATGAATGATATCCGCAACCTCCAGACAGCAGTTACAGCATCTAACAAAGAAAAGGCGCATGCTCAGGTAGCGATGTCTTATACTCTGGGGGATGCCTATACACTGGAATACTGGATGGATCTGGCAAAGAGAATTGAGGATATGGGCGCAAATTCTATCTGCGTAAAGGATATGGCAGGACTTCTCTGCCCATATCAGGCAACAGAGCTTGTTACAGCGTTGAAAGAAGCTGTTGATATTCCGATCGAGATGCATACTCATTATACATCAGGCGTGGGTGCAATGACATATCTGAAATCAGTAGAGGCAGGAGCCGACATTATTGATACCGCAATGTCACCGTTTGCACTGGGAACATCACAGCCGGCGACTGAGGTTATGGTCGAGACATTTAAGGGTACACCTTACGATACAGGGCTGGATCAGAATCTGCTTGCTGAAATCGCAGATTATTTCAGACCGATCAGAGATGAAGCTCTTGAGAACGGCCTTCTGAATCCGAAGAACATGGGCGTTAATATCAAGACCCTTCTCTACCAGGTACCGGGTGGTATGCTTTCAAACCTGACTTCACAGTTAAAAGAGCAGGGCGCAGAGGACAAGTTCTACGAAGTACTTGAAGAAGTACCGCGTGTTCGTAAAGACCTTGGTGAACCCCCGCTTGTTACACCATCCTCTCAGATCGTTGGTACCCAGGCCGTATTTAACGTTCTGATGGGAGAACGCTACAAAATGGCAACAAAAGAAACAAAAGACGTATTATCAGGAAAATACGGTGCAACAGTAAAACCGTTCAATCCTGAAGTACAGAAAAAAGTAATCGGTGAGAATGCAGAGGTTATTACCTGCCGTCCTGCCGATCTGATTCCGAACGAGTTGGATACACTGCGTAAAGAATGCGAACAGTGGATCCAGCAGGATGAGGACGTGCTGACCTATGCACTGTTCCCACAGGTAGCAGTGGACTTCTTTAAGTATAGAGAGGCGCAGCAGACAAAAATAGACGCAAAAGTAGCGGATACACAGGACGGAGCTTATCCGGTATAGTGGATGGTATGGGGGCGCAAAGTGAAAGGTGCATCTGCTCCCAGCCGGGGCTGTGTATGCCATTTCAGAATCCGACCCGCTTGCTAAGAATCCGTAAGAGAAAAAACAGGGAACATGGAGGTACTTGCCGCAGTTGGCCCAAAATCTTGATGATTTTGGGCCGCCGGCGGCAACAGAATTTGCCTGGTAAGGCAAATTCTGCCCCCCATGTTCCCTGTTTTTTCTCTAACGGATTCTAACACGCGCTCTACGGATTCCTGAAATGGCATACACAGCCCCGCTGGGAACAGATGCGCCTTTCACTTAGCTGGTGTGCCCCAGGCGGGAGAAGAACCGGCCCGAATGGTAAGCGGACGGGAGTTGCAGATGTTGAAAGAGAGCCGATAGAGTATGCTCTGAAGTTCTGGTTTGCCTTAGAATTCCATAAGCGTATAAATAGTAGTTGAAACATCATAATTTTTTCTATCAATAGGCTATAACACGATCCGTGCAGTCAACTTAATCCGCCGCCCCCGTT
>OBZW01001083.1_pt1 | contig 10165 bp, 7 predicted proteins | sample 1477021 | NCBI WGS metagenome assembly OBZW01 (sample SAMEA2580262, study PRJEB22360) | human gut metagenome | biome: human gut; feature: human-associated habitat; material: faeces | place: Denmark | collected 2008/2010
ATACGCTCGACGGCTCGGAACCCACCGAAACGTCGGCGCTCTACGCCGCTCCCGTGCCGGTGGACCGTTCGCTGACGCTCAAGGCCAAAGGATTCAAACCCGGCGCTGCGCCCAGTCGTACGCTGACGCTCGAAGCCGAGAAGGCGGTGTTCCGCCGGGGTATGCCCGCAGAGACCGCCACGCGTCCCGGCGTCGCTTACAGCTATTACGAAGGCGTTTTCTCGTGTGTGAACGATATTCGGAAGGGAAAATACGTGTCGTCCGGCACGATGCCTGCGCCCTCGATCGCCCAAGCTCCGCAGGAGGACCACTTCGCCTATGTCTTTACGGGATTGATCCTCATTCCGGAGCGGGGCGTTTGGGAGTTCATGACCAAGAGCGACGACGGCAGCGTGCTGATGATCGGCGACCGTAGGGTGGTGGACAACGACGGGTCCCACGCTTCGGTCATGGCGACCGGACGCGTGGCGCTCGAAGCGGGACTGCACCCTTACACGCTGCTCTATTTCGAGGATTACGAAGGACAGGACCTCGCGTGGGGCTGGAAAGCGCCCGGAGCGGAGGGCTTCGAAGCGATCCCCGAAGCGAATCTGCGGCTGACGAATTGACGGAAATATTGTATTTACATAAAAAAACAGGGGACTATGAAACGATTGATCTATCTTCTTGCGGCGGTTGCGTTCACCGCCTGCGGCTCGGCGACTTCGCTCAGCGTGATGACCTTCAACATGCGTTACGACAATCCCGAAGACGGGCAGAACAACTGGCGTTTCCGCCGCGAACGGGTCGCCGGGGTGATTAAGGCGCAGGAGGTCGATGTGCTCGGCACGCAGGAGCTGCTTTCCAACCAGTTCAATGATCTGAGCGGTCTGCTGACCGGGTATCAAGGAGTGGGCGTCGGACGGCTGGACGGCGTCGAGTCGGGCGAATACTGCGCCGTGTTCTTCAGGAAGGACCGCTTCACGCTGCTCGATTCGGGAACGTTCTGGCTGAGTGAGACCCCCGAAGTGGTGGGGTCGCTGGGCTGGGACGGCGCCTGCGAGCGAATCGCCACATGGGTCGTGTTGCGCGACAGGGACGGCCGGGAACTCTTCTTCATCGACACCCATCTCGACCATGTCGGGCAGGTGGCGCGCGACGAGGGCGTGAGCCTGCTGATGAAGCGCATCGAAACCCTGAGCGGAGGACGTCCTGTGATCCTGACGGGCGACTTCAATTCGGAACCCGGATCGTCGGTGGTGGCCCATGTGCAGAAGGACGGCGTGCTGCGCGACGCGGTCGGGAACCGACTGGAGTTTCTCCGATTTCGGACAGATTCCCGAAGCCGAGCGTCCCCTGCTGGATTATATCTTCGTGAGCGGCGACATCGAAGCCGTCCGCTATGAAGTGCTGCCCGACACCTTCGACGGCGGCTATGTTTCCGACCACGCTCCGGTGATGGCCGTTGTCAAAATCGCTAAATGACTCCTACGATGAAAAAGATACTGAAAAGCTGGCTGCTGGCTGCGGCATTGTGCTTCTGCGTAACGGCTGCGGCCAAACGGCCCGTGCTGATCCATTCGCACAACGATTATTGCCGCCGCGCTCCTTTCTGGCAGGCGTACGCTCAGGGAGTCTATTCGATCGAAGCCGACGTGTTTCTGCACGACGGTAAACTGCTGGTCGGACACGATGTCGAGGACCTTTCGCCCGATATGACTTTCGAGTCGCTCTATGTCGAGCCGATCGTGACGCTTTTTAAGCGTAACGGCGGCCGTGCATGGAAAGATTCGGACGAGCAGCTGCAACTGATGGTCGAACTCAAATCGGCGACCGAACCGACGCTGCAGGCCGTTACGGCGCTGCTGGGCCGTTATCCCGAAGTCTTCGACCCGACCGTGAATCCCGAAGCCGTGCGTATCGCCGTTACGGGACGGGTTCCTGCGCCTGCGGATTTCGGCAAATATCCCGCCTATGTCCGTTTCGACGGTAATTGGGAGACCGATTACACCCCGGACCAGCTGGAACGTATCGCCCTTGTAAGCGCCGATTTCAAGGATTATTCGCAGTGGAACGGCAAAGGCTCGATCATTCCCGTCGAGCGCGTGAAGCTGGAAAAGATCATCGACCGCGCCCACGGCTGGGGCAAGCCCGTGCGTTTCTGGGGCGCTCCCGAAGGAACGACGGTCTATTATACGTTCTACGACATGGGGATCGACTACATCAACACCGACCGTCCGGAGGTCTGCGCCGGATTCTTCGACGATTTCGGCAACAAGAATTTCCAGATCGGCCAGCGCCGTACGTCCGTCGGTGGCGTGACCGGCACGAAGCGTCTGGACAAGACCACGCGCGATTTCAGGGGATTTCAGAACGATAAACTGCAGCTCACCGAGGGTATCGACGTTTACACGCCGACCTATCGAAACGACGGCGGCAAGGGAAAAGTCAGAAACGTGATCTACCTGATCGGCGACGGCATGGGCCTTTCGCAGATCGTGGCAGCGTTTTATGCCAACAAGGGCCTTACGACGCTGCAGATGAAGTATATGGGCCTGCAGCAGAACAATGCGCTGGATGCCTTCACGACCGACTCGGCCGCGGGCGGCAGTGCGCTGGCGACGGGTGAACGTCACGACAACCGCCATATTTCGATGAGTTCCGAAGGTGAGCCGTATCCTTCGCTGAGCGACTTTTTCCATGACAAGGGGATGCCGGTGGGCGTGCTGACGCTCGGCAATGTCGCCGACGCTACGCCGACGGCCTTTTACGGACATTCGGTCGAACGCGACAACGCCGACGAGCTGACCCGCTGCCTGATGGACGGCCGCGTGGACCTGCTCTGCGGCAGCGGCATCCGCGAATTCACCCGCCGCAGCGACGGCGTGGACCTGATCTCCGAGCTGGAAAAACAGTATGACTTCGTGCGTTCGGTTGATGAGATCACCGCCCGGAAAGGCAAGGTGATCTGCATCGACGAGACGATGGACGATGCCGCCGAGCAGGCCAACCTCACCTTGCTGGCCGACGCCACGAGGGCCTCGATCGCCAAACTGCAGGAGCGGGGCGGCAAAGGCTTCTTCCTGATGGTCGAGGGCGCCAAGATCGACTATGCCGGCCATTCGCGCTGCCTGCCCGGCTCAATTATCGAAATGCTGAGCTTCGACCTCGCCGTGGCCGAAGCGCTGAAATTCGCCGACCGAAACGGCGAGACGCTCGTCGTGGTCACCGCCGACCACGAGACGGGCGGACTGGTGCTGGTGGACGGCGACGAGCGGACGGGCCGCGTGATGGGCGTCTATGTCTCCGACGACCATACCCCCGCGATGCTTCCCGTATTCGCATACGGTCCCGGAGCCGACAAGTTCTGCGGTACGTATATGAATACGGAGATCGCCCGCAGGATCAAATCGCTGATAAAATAAACCGCATATTATGACGCTACGCAAACAAATCGCGGCGCTTCTGCCGCTGGTCTTCGCAGCGGGAGCGGCCGGAGCGCAGGGCCTTAAATCGGGTCCTTACGAGCTGCCTTACAAGAATACCTATGTAAAGGAGGTCTTCGTGGCCGAAAACGAATTCCGGACCGCCAAGCCCGAAACCATCAAGCCCCGTTCGTTCGCCGAGGCCCGCAAGATCCTGCCCGCACCCGTGTGGGAGGGGCACGACAAAGAGATCGAGATGTACTGGCATGCTTGGCGGATCGCCGTGGGCAACATCCGCCAGCCGCAGGAGGGATCGGGATTCGTCTCGCCGTATCTGGATATCGCCTACAACGGCAATATCTTCATGTGGGACGCCTCCTTCATGATGATGTTCGCCCGCTACGGCTACCGCTTCTTCCCGTTCCAGCGTTCGCTGGACAACTTCTATGCGAAGCAGCACCCCGACGGCTTCATCTGCCGCGAAATCCGGGCCGACGGCTCCGACTGTTTCGAGCGTTACGATCCGACTTCGACCGGCCCGAACCTGCTGCCGTGGGTCGAGCTGATGTACTACCGCCAGTTCGGCGATATCGACCGCCTGCACAAGGTCTTCCCCGCGTTGTGCGCCTACGCCAAATGGTGGCGGCTCAACCGCACGTGGCCTGACGGCACCTACTGGTCGAGCGGCTGGGGAACGGGCATGGACAACATGCCCCGCGTGAAGCCCGAATACAACCCGATCTTTTCGCACGGACATATGGTCTGGCTCGACACCAACCTGCAGCAGATGCTGGTAGACGAATCGCTGCTGAACATCGGTTTTTATATCGAACGCTGGCAGGAGATCGAGGATATGGAGGACGAGATGAAGCGGCTGCGCGCCTATGTGAACGAACATCTCTGGGACGAGCGGACGGCTTTCCTGTACGACCGCTATGGCGACGGAACGCTCTGCACGACCAAGGGAATCGGCGCATTCTGGGCTTTGCAGGCCGATGCGCTGGATCGGGAGCGGCTCGACCGCATGGTGGCGCATCTGAGCGATACGACCGAGTTCGACCGTCCGCACCGCGTGCCGTCGCTCTCGGCCGACCATCCGAAATACAATCCGCTGGGCCGCTACTGGCAGGGCGGCGTATGGCCCGGTACGAATTACATGACCATCGACGGCCTTTACCGTAAGGGCTATCACGACCTTGCGCGGGAGATCGCTGCGAACCATTACGCCGCAGTCTTCGAGGTGTGGAAGAGTACCGGCACCTTCTGGGAGTACTACGCCCCGGAGAAGATCGAACCCGGATTCATGGCCCGCAAGGACTTCGTGGGCTGGACCGGACTTCCGCCCATCGCCGTCTTCATCGAGTATATCCTCGGCGTGAAGTCGGATTACTCCGAAGGCCGCATCGTGTGGGACATCGAGCATACCGAGGCCCACGGCATCGAACGCTATCCCTACGGGCCGGACGGCGTCGTGGGGCTGAAGGTCAAACGGCGCGCTTCGGCCGGCGAGATGCCCTCCGTGAGCGTTGAGACCAACGTGCCCTTCGACCTGACAGTGACGTGGGGCGACGGCCGGAGCCGTACGGTCCGCGTGGAGAAGAGCGGCAGCGTGAAACTGAACTGAGCAACCCAACCTGCTTATGAAAAAGATAACGACACTTATGTGCGCCGTTGCCTTGTGGTGCTCGGCGCAGGCGCAGAGGCCCGCTCTGGAATTCAACGGGGAGGGGAAATTCAAGATCGCGCAGTTCACCGACGTGCACCTCGATCTGGGGAATCCCTACCGGCAGGCGCAGGCGGAGAAGACGATCGCTCAGATGCGTTATATCCTCGATGCGGAGCGGCCCGATCTGGTCGTCTTCACGGGCGACGTGGTGACGGGAAAACCTGCCGCCGAAGGGTGGAAGCGCGTGCTGGCGCCCGTTGCGGAGCGTAACCTGCCGTTCTGCGTGGTGCTGGGCAACCACGACGCCGAACAGGATATTCCGCGCGCCGGAATCGGCCGCATCGTCACTTCGTATGCCGGGACGCTCAACACGCTGAACGCCGACGGCGAACTGGCCGACGTGGTGCTGGAGATCGCCGGGAAGAAATCGCCTGCGGCGTTGCTTTACTGCCTCGATTCGCACGACTATTCGACTGTCGAGGGTATCGACGGCTACGGCTGGTTCACGCAGGATCAGATACGCTGGTACCGCGACCGGAGCGCCGCCTATACCGCGGCCAACGGCGGGAAACCGCTGCCGGCGCTGGCCTTTTTCCATATCGCCCTGCCCGAATACGTCGCGGCGTGGCGCAATCCCGGCAATACGCATATCGGCCGCGCCGCCGAGGACGAGTGTCCGGGCGAGCTGAATCCCGGCATGTTCGCGGCGATGGTCGAGAGCGGCGACGTGACGGGGGGGTTCGTGGGGCATGACCACGACATCGACTACGTCGTTGCCGAGAAGGGTATAGCGCTCGGATACGGACGTTTTTCGGGCGACGATACGACCTACAACAACCTGCGTCCCGGCGTGCGTCTGCTGGTGCTGACCGAAGGCGAACGGGGCTTCGAGACATGGATTCACGAGCGCGACGGACGGATCGTCGATCACGTGGAGTTCCGCGACGGCAGGATCAGCAAAGTCAAGAACAGCAATTAACAGACAAGAGATGAGAATAGGCGTGGATTTGGGCGGCACGAATGTGCGCGCCGGCCTTGTGAAAGACGGACATATCGTGCGGCTGCTTTCCGAACCCTGCAAAGCCGACCGTCCCGAAGGGGAGGTGGTGGATCATATCGCGTCGCTTATCGGGGAGCTTATGCGACCTGAGGTTTCGCGGATCGGTATCGGCGTGCCGTCGGTGGTGGACGCTGCGCGGGGAATCGTATATAATGTGGTGGGCATCCCTTCGTGGCGCGAGGTTTACCTCAAAGACCTGCTCGAAAAGCGTTTCAGCGTGCCGGTGCATGTCAACAACGACTGCAACTGTTTTGCGCTGGGCGTCTGCCGCTTCGGCGAGGCGAGCGCATTCAGCGACGTGGTGTGTGTGGCGCTAGGCACGGGCGTCGGCGCGGGAGTCGTGATCGGCGGGAAACTCTACTGCGGCCGGGATACCGGGGCGGGGGAGATCGGAAGCATCCCGTATCTGGACCGGGATTACGAATACTATTGCAGCAGCCGCTTCTTCGTGGGCCGCGGCACGACGGGTAAGGAGGCTTACGAGCGCGCCGCGGCGGGCGATCCCGAAGCGTTGGCGCTTTGGCGCGAGTTCGGGGGGCATGTCGGCCAGCTGGTGATGCTGGTGCTTTATACGTACGACCCCGAAGCGATCGTCTTCGGCGGCAGCATCGCCCATGCGTTCGGCTTTTTCCGTGAAGCGATGTACGAACAGCTGAAACGGTTCCCCTATGCCAAGACCGTCGAGGGACTGCATATCTGCTGTTCGAATATCGACCACGTAGGACTGCTGGGAGCTTCGGCCTGCGAATAAATGACGCGGTGCTTTGGCGAAATCCGTTTTTTCGTTATATTTACCGGGTAAGTTGCACCGAAACCCACGAAAACGATCCGATATGAAGAGACTTTTACCTGTTTTGGCATTGTTCGCCGTATTGTGCGGCTGTTGCAGTTGCGGCAGGGTGATTCCGACCGACGGCGAAGTGGCCGTCGTGCCGCTCCCGGAGCATATCGTGGAGGGGCAGGGCACCTTCCGCCTGACCTCCGACGCCGAGGTGGTCCTGCTGTTCGACGACGAGCGTCTGGCCGGCGTGACTGCCGCGCTGAACGAGGTGCTGATGCCGCTGTTCGGCCGCGGCCCGCGGGTAAGGCATGCCGACAAGGCCGCGGACCATGCGGTGAACGTCACCCGCGACGAGACGATGCCTGCGGAGGCCTACCGCCTTTTCGTAACTCCCTGCCGGATCGACATCGTCGCCGGAGGAGCGCAGGGGGTGTTCTATGCCGTGCAGACGCTGCGTCAGCTGCTTCCGACGGCAGCGTACGAAGCCGACGACGTGCGGGCCGTCGAACTGCCCGTCGTCACGATCGAGGACAAACCGTGTCTGGGCTACCGGGGCATGATGCTCGATGTCGGCCGTCACTTCTTCACGGTCGATGAGGTGAAGGAGGCGCTCGACATCATGGCCCTGCACAAACTCAACGTCTTCCACTGGCATCTGACCGACGATCAGGGGTGGCGCATCGAAATCAGGAAATATCCGAAACTCACCGAAATAGGTTCCGTACGCAGCCGTACGCTGATCGGCCGTGATCCGGGCGGCACGTACGACGAGAACTGCAAATTCGACGAAACGCCTTACGGCGGTTACTATACGCAGGATGAGATCCGCGACGTGGTGAATTATGCTGCGGAGCGTTTCATCACGGTGATTCCCGAAATCGAATTTCCGGGGCATGCCGTCGGGGCGCTGGCCTCCTATCCGTGGCTGGGCTGTACGGGCGAGCAGTACGAAGTGCGCCAGACGTGGGACATCGACGACCGGGTTTTTTGCATCGGCAAGGAGACGACGTTCGAATTCATCGAGGGCGTGCTCGAAGAGGTGTTGGAGCTGTTTCCCTCGGAGTATATCCATATCGGCGGCGACGAGTGCCCGACGGTGATGTGGAAGAAATGCCCGCATTGCAAAGCGCGCATGAAGGCCGAGCGGCTGAAGCGGCCGCGCCGGTTGCAGAACTATGCCACGGCCCGCGTCGAGAAATTCCTCAACGCCCACGGACGCAGGCTGATCGGCTGGGACGAGATTCTTGAGGGCGACGTGACGCCGACGGCTACGATCATGTCGTGGCGGGGCGCCGAAGGCGGCATCAAGGCTGCGAAGATGGGCAACCACGCCATCATGGCTCCGACGACGCACTGCTATCTGGACTATTACCAGACGCGCGATACGGCCGGAGAACCGCTCGCCATCGGCGGTTATCTGCCTGTGGAGAAGGTTTATTCGCTCGATCCTTACGAGATGCTGACGGCTGACGAACAGCGCTGTATACTGGGCGTGCAGGCCAACCTCTGGACCGAGTACATCGCTACGTGGCCCCATGCCGAATACATGCTCCTGCCGCGCCTGAGCGCGCTGGCCGAAGTGGGGTGGAGTCTCGACCGGAAGGATTACGGCGACTACCTGCGCCGCGTACGCAGGCTGGCGAAGATTTACGACGCCTGCGGATATAATTATGCGAAACATATCTTCGGGAAGTGACATGTTTTCCGCAGACGGAATAGGGGGGACGATGCGTATGCCGTCCCCTTTTCCGTTTCCCGGCGGCAACGGGGAGGGGCTGCGATATTATATGGGCGATTCCGCTGGGCAGTTCGTAAATTTTTCCTATCTTTGAGGGCAAAAAGTGTACGGATCATGGATTTGAAATACGTGCGGAGCGAATTGCAGAAGCTCTCTGAAATCATAGACAATTGGGACACCCCGCAGGAGACCGCGACCCTCGAACGGGATCTGGTGCTCGAAAAACTGCGGAAGTTATACGATGCCGTGCGTTTCGGCGCGGATGCGGATCTTGCGGCGGGCAGTGGAAATGCGGCGGAAGAGGCCGCATCTGAGACGGCTCCGACCGAAATTCCGGTCAGCATCGACCTCGGCGAAATACTTCCGCTCGACCCGTTCGCGGTTGAGGCGCAGGCCGAACCGGATGCTGCCGCCAAACGGGACGCTGTTGGCGAAGCGGGTGCGGCTTTTGAGTCCGAATCTTTTGCCGAGGTGGGGGCGTCCTTTGAGTCGGAGTCAGTCGCCGAAGCTGGTGCGGTCTCCGAGTCGGAATCCGTTTCCGAGCCGGAATCTGTTTCCGAGCCGGAACCGGAGACGGTGCCGGAATCGAAGCCTGAGTTCGGGTCCGAACAGGCCGTCGAACCGGGCGTAAATTTCGCAGGGCATTCCGAACCTGCCGAAGAACTAGCTGCCGAACCTGAAGTTGTTGCCGATTCTGCCGAAGCATTTGTTTCGCAGTCCGATTCCGACGGCGGGACGAACCCGATTTCAGAACCGGAAATCTCTGCCGCTGAACCCGTGACCGAATCCGGACCGGTCGCTTCTGAGCCTGAATCCGAGTTTTCCATTGAGGAGACGGCTCCGGCAGAGCCCGTTGCTGGAAATGCCGCGGAACCTGCCGCCGAGCAGTCAGTGCCGCTGGCGGAAACTGTCCGAGAATCGGAGGGAGCGTCCGAAAAGCCCGAATTCATTGCTGAACCCGTCGTCGAATCCGCGACCGAATCTTTCGCAGAGTCGCTTTCCGAATCCGTTGCGGAGTCCGTCTCAGAACCCGCTGCCGAGTCGGTTGTCGAGTCCGTTGCGGAGTCCGTCGTCGAGTTTCCAGCCGACCCCGTCTCAGAATCCGCTGCCGATTCCGTCGTCGGGGCACATTCCGAGTCGGTTGCAGAGCCTGCCGCCGCATCAGCCGTCTCACCTGCGCCGTCCGTCGATGGGGAACAGACTCCGGCGCAGGAAGCTCCTGCCAAAGCCGAAGCGCATTCCGCGCCGGGAACTCAACCCATAGCTCCGACACTGTTCGAACTGGAAGAGGAGACTGTCCGTCACCGCCATAAACAGCGCGTCATCATGTCGCTATATAATACGGAGCCTGCGGCGCCTGCCCCGAAGCCTGCGCCTGCCCCGAAGCCTGCATCCGTTCCGGCCCCTGAGCCTACCGCAAAACCTGTTGCGGGAGGGAACCCTGCGGCCGAAGCGTCGTTCGCACAACCGGCGGTGGCCGGGTCCGCGTCCTCCGGGTCCGCCGCGGTTTCGGCCG
>OBZW01001084.1_pt1 | contig 10161 bp, 9 predicted proteins | sample 1477021 | NCBI WGS metagenome assembly OBZW01 (sample SAMEA2580262, study PRJEB22360) | human gut metagenome | biome: human gut; feature: human-associated habitat; material: faeces | place: Denmark | collected 2008/2010
TTAGGTTCGTGTCCGCACTTCGCAACGGCATATGTGCATTTGGCAGGCCTGCGGCGATCCCTTTATTTCGCGCCCCCCATCCGTCGCCAAGTCTAAAGCTTGTCAACTAAAAAGTTTGTATTGACAGTAAATTTGAGAGGTGTTAGGATTATATATATAGAATAATAAAATTAAAGAATACTTATATAGGTTCATAATCGGATGGACGTTTCTACCAACTACCGGAATAGTTGACTATAAGTATCTGCGGAGGTATCTCTGCAGTTACTTGTGCGGCAGGGATGCGGGAAGGAGGCGTCAGCAGATGAATGAATCTATTTTTATATTAAAAGGAAATATTGTATACAGCAGGAGTGCAGAGGAACTGGAGATATGCGAACACGGCTATCTGGTCTGTGAAAACGGACGGGTGAAGGGGGTGTACCAGACTCTGCCCTTTGTGTATGGAGGAATCCCTATTACCGATTATGAGGACCGGCTGATTATACCGGGGCTGGTGGACCTGCATGTGCATGCACCGCAGTATTCGTACCGGGGGCTGGGGATGGATATGGAGCTTCTGGAGTGGCTGGAAACGAATACATTTCCGGAGGAGGCGAAGTTTCAGGAGACGGAGTACGCGAAGAAGGCATACCGCATTTTCGTGGATCGTATGCGCAGAAGCGCTACCACCAGAGCATGTATCTTTGCCACCGTGCACAGAGAGGCAACCCTTCTTTTGATGGATATGCTGGAGGAAGCTGGGTTAAATACGATGGTCGGCAAGGTGAATATGGACAGGAATTGTCCGGATTACCTGCGGGAAGAGTCGGCGGAGGCCTCTGCTTCGGAGACTGTGGAGTGGATCAAGGATGTGCTGCATAAGAAATATAAGCATACAAGGCCAATCCTGACTCCCCGTTTTACGCCGAGCTGTACGGATGACCTGATGGAGCGGCTGAAAATGATCCAGATGCGCTATGAACTTCCCCTGCAGTCACATTTATCGGAGAATCCAGGGGAGATTTCCTGGGTGAAGGAGCTCTGCCCATGGTCGGAGTTCTATGGGGATGCTTATGATAAGTTTGGCCTCTTTGGTTCGGACTGCCCGACGATCATGGCACACTGCGTATATTCGGATGAGAAAGAAATAGCCAGGATGAAGGAGAACGGTGTATATATCGCGCACTGTCCGGAATCCAATATGAACATTGCCTCCGGTGTGGCTCCCGTGAGAAGGTTCCTGGCTGAAGGACTTCATGTGGGGATGGGAAGCGATGTGGCCGGAGGCTCTACGGAGAGCATTTTTACGGCTATGGCCCACGCCATCCAGGCATCCAAGCTCCGCTGGCGGCTGCTGGACGATTCCTTAAAGCCGTTGACTGTGGAGGAGGCATTTTTTATGGCCACAAAAGGCGGAGGAGAGTTCTTCGGCAGGGTTGGAAGCTTCGAAGAAGGCTATGAGCTGGACGCGGTTGTGCTGGATGATATAAGGCTTGAACATCCCCAGCCGCTGGACGTGAAAAAACGTCTGGAGCGGATGATTTATTTCTCGGATGACAGAGAGATCTATGCAAAATATGTAGAAGGCAGCAGGCTGTTTTAACGCAGGTAACAGTCTGTCCAGTGAATGATCTGATGCGGAGGTGGAAATATGGAGGATAGGGAACACATTGTAGGGAAAAGTGTTAAGCGGGTAGATGCCTTTGAGAAGGTGACGGGACGCGCCAAGTACACGGATGACCTGTGCGATAAGAGCGCTTATGTGGCTAAGATTCTGCATTCTGCAGTTGCCCACGGTATTGTGAAATCCGTTGACACAAAAGAGGCGGAGCAGATCCCGGGTGTCGTGAAGATTGTGACATGTTTTGACGTTCCAAAGAATTATTTTCCAACGGCAGGGCATCCGTGGTCCACAGACCCTGCACACCAGGACGTACAGGATCGTCTGATCCTGACGGACCATGTGCGGTTTTACGGGGATGATGTGGCGGCTGTGGTGGCTGAGAACGAAGTGGCCGCGGCGAAGGCCGTGCGTGCGATCAAGGTAGAATACGAGGAACTGCCGTTTGTGCTGGATGTCCAGAAGGCGATGGAGGCGGATGCCCCGCTGATCCACGAGGAGTATCCGGGGAATATTCTGAAGCACACCACGATTAAAAACGGCAATTATGAGGAAGCGAAGAAAGAACCGGGTCTGATTCGTGTGGAGGGCTGGTATAACACACCCACGGTACAGCACTGCCACATTGAGAATTTTATCTGCTATGCCTATATGGAACAGGGGCGGATTGTGATCGTCTCCTCCACACAGATCCCGCATATCTGCCGCAGAGTTGTAGGGCAGGCGCTGGGGATCCCCTGGGGGCAGGTGAGAGTAATCAAACCATACATAGGCGGAGGTTTCGGCAATAAGCAGGATATCTTATATGAACCGCTCTGTGCATATCTGAGTACAGTTGTTGGGGGACGTCTTGTAAAGCTGGATGTATCCAGGGAGGAGACGTTTGTATCCAACCGGGTAAGGCACGCCATACGCACCCATATCATTTCCTATGTGAGGCCCGACGGCAGTTTTGCGGCCCGGAAGATCGAGTGTTTCTCAGATCAGGGGGCCTATGCTTCCCACGGGCACAGCATTGCGGCAAAGGGGCTGGGGGCATTTCCGCAGCTTTATCCCTGTCCGAATGTGGAGGGGGACGCTTACACGGTATTTACGAATAAGCCGGTGTCCGGGGCTATGAGAGGTTACGGCATCCCGCAGGCAATGTTTGCGGTGGAGAGCCATACGGACGATGTGGCAAAGGCGCTGGGAATCCCCCCCTATGAATTCCGGTGGAAATATCTGATGCCAAAAGGATTTACGGATGGATTTTCTAAAAATAAGAACCATTATGATACCTTCCATCAGTGTATGGAAAAGGGAAAAGCATACATAGACTATGACAGGAAGTTTCAAGAATACAACGGACAGACAGGAGAGATCAGAAAAGGCATCGGTGTGGCGGCCTTCTGGTATAATACGGGCGTGTGGCCCATCTCCCTGGAGACCTCTTCATGCCGGATGGTGCTCAACCAGGACGGTTCCATACAGGTACAGGTAGGGGAGACGGAGATTGGCCAGGGTGCGGATACGGCATTCGGCCAGATGGCAGCGGAGACACTGGGAATTCCGTTCGAACAAGTCCATGTCATGACCGTACAGGATACGGATATCACTCCGTTCGGAACCGGCGCATATGCATCCAGGCAGACCTATATGGCCGGCTTCTCGATCAACCAGACGGCGGCACTTTTGAAGAGCCATATTCTGGACACAGCCCAGGAACTAACCCGGCATACAAAAGAAAGCCTGGACCTTATAGACGGTAATATTGTCCGGAAAGGAGACGGGGAGATTCTCATGAGCCTGGCGGAGCTGGCCACAGAAAAGCTGTACAGTCTGACGAACAACGGGCATCTGACCGCGGAGAGTACCTATCAGGCGAAGACAAATGCGTATTCCTTCGGATGTACATTTGCGGAGGTTGAAGTAGATATCCCGGCCTGCAGGGCGGTACTGACGAATATCGTCAACGTGCATGACTGCGGGAAGCTGATCAATCCGGCCCTGGCCGAGGCCCAGGTGCACGGGGGCATGAGCATGGGGATCGGTTACGGGTTATCGGAAAGGCTGATTTTTGACGAAAAAACAGGAAAACCGCTGAATAATAACCTCCTGGACTACAAGTTATCTACCTTTATGGATCATCCGCACCTGGAAGGCCATTTTGTAGAAAATTACGAGCCCACCAGTGCATATGGTACGAAAGCGCTTGGAGAGCCGCCGGTCTGTTCCGTTGCTCCGGCAATCCGAAATGCCGTGCTGCAGGCGACGGGTGTGGCTATAGATGAGATTCCGCTGACACCGCATATACTTTTCAGGCGGTTTAAAGAAGAAGGACTGATATAGACCGGAGCATAGTCCACTGTTGCTAGTGAAGGGAGGATACGAGATATGTATGATATGAAAGCGCTGTACGAGGCAGAGAGCGTGGCCCATGCCATTGCACTGCTTCAGGAGCATCCGCAGGCCCAGATCATTGCCGGTGGAAGCGACGTTCTGGTACAGATGAGAGAGGGCAAGCGCGCAGGAGCAGAGCTGGTAAGTCTGTTTGGTTTGGATGAACTGCGCGGGGTAAAACTGGAGGAGGACAAAACCATCCGCATCGGTTCCCTGACCAGCTTTTCCCATATAACAAAAGATCCGGTTATACAAAAATATATCAATGTACTGGGGGAGGCCGTAGACAAGGTAGGAGGTCCTCAGATCCGCAATATCGGTACCATAGGAGGCAATACCTGCAACGGAGTTACCTCAGCAGACTCCGCGTCCACACTTTTTGCATGGGATGCCATCATAGAACTGACCGGCCCGGAAGGGATCCGGAAGCTGCCGATCCGGGAATTCTACATAAAAGCAGGAAAAGTCGATTTAAGGCCGGCAGAGATACAGACAGGAATCCTCATCCCCCGTAAGTCGTACGAGGGATACTGCGGGCATTACATCAAATACGCCATGCGGGGCGCCATGGACATAGCAACCCTCGGCTGTTCGGTTAACGTAAAGCTTTCCGAAGACAAAAAGCAAATTGAAGATGTAAGGATCGCCTACGGTGTAGCCGGCCCGATCCCCATGCGTGCCGTCCACGCAGAACAGGCCGGCAAAGGCCGGCAGATCGCAGATTCTACTATAGAATTAATCGGTGACACCGTATTGGAAGACGTAACCCCAAGAGACAGCTGGAGAGCCAGCAAGGCCTTCCGGGAACACATCTCAAAGGTCCTGTGCAAACGGGCCCTGAAAGAGTCAATCCGTCTGGCAGGAGGTGTTTATCATGAGTGAAAAGCAATATAAGCTCGTAACATGCACAATCAACGGAGAAAAGCGCGAAACCATGGTAGATGTAAGGGCATCTCTGACAGACATGCTCCGTAACGACTACCGTCTGACCAGCGTAAAAAAAGGCTGTGAAGTAGGAGAATGCGGAGCCTGCAACGTCATCATAGACGGAGAATGCTACAACTCCTGCATCTACCTGGCTGTATGGGCCGATGGAAAAGAAATCCGAACACTGGAAGGCCTCATGGGCCCCGGAGGAGAACTCTCCGATATCCAGCAGGCCTTCATAGACGAAGCAGCAGTACAATGCGGCTTCTGCACCCCCGGAATCATCATGAGCGCAGTAGAGATACTCGAGTCCGGAAAACAATACACAAGAGAAGAACTAAGGAAATTACTGTCCGGCCATTTATGCAGATGCACCGGCTACGAAAACATCCTCAACGCGGTAGAGAAAACAATGCAGGGGAGGTCGCCTGTCTGAAACGGGGAGCGTGCTGCCGCCGGGATAAAAGGGTATGGAGGCTGGGTGCCTCCAATCGGGAGTCTGGCAGCCCAGAAGGAGCCGCCAAACGGAACCAGCGTATTAAACCGCCTAACCGATACATAAAAACTCCCCAGCAATTCATCCAACCGCGAGAGCGGGCACTGTAAGCTGCCCGAACACGAGCCTGCCAAACAGTCCCCCTTTGCATATCCTCCATATTTCCAACCTAAACCTACTGGATCGAACACGAGCCGTTTTACCATTTCTATACGCTGGCCCCGTCACACCGCCATTCTTAAGCGGCTTCCCAATTGCTGTCCGGTGCGGACGAAGCTAAGTAAAAGGCGAGGCAGACTCCGGGGGAGCTGTCCATGCCATTTCAAAGTCCATAGAGAGCGCGGTTAGAATCCGTTAGAGAAAAAACAGGGAACTTGGAGGGCAGAATTTGTTTTACCAAACAAATTCTGTTGCCGCCGGCGGCGCGAATGCATCGGCATTCGGGCCAACTGCGGCAAGCACCCTCCAAGTTCCCTGGTTTTTCTCTTACGGATTCTCCGCAAACGGACAGGACATTGAAATGGCATGGACAGCTCCCCCGGAGCCTGCCTCACCTTTTACTTAGCGTCTCCACTACCTGCATCATCCGGAGCCGCTTCCAGCGGAACCTCTTTGTCTCTGGGCAGGATGATGTTTAGCAGGACCGCTATGAGTGTTGCGATTACGACCGGTGATTTTCCGAATATGGTGACAAACCAGTCCGGGAATGACGCCAGTGCGCCGCTTGCCTGTGAGATTCCCATTCCCAGCGCGGCGGCGAGTCCCACGATGGATGTGTTGCGGTAGGACATATTTTCTGTGTTGATCAGTTTCATACCTGTCATGGCAATGGAGGCGAATACGGATACGGTTGCACCGCCAAGGACACTGTAAGGTATGGTGGTCAGCAGGGATGAAAACTTGGGAATCAGGCCTGCTACCAGCAGGATGACCGCGGCAAGGCCGAGGACGCAGCGGTTGACGACTTTTGTCGTAGCAACGATCCCGACGTTCTGGCTGTAGGTTGCCGTGGGAAGGCCGCCCAGGAGTGCGCCGATGATGTTGGTGATTCCGTAGCCGACGATTCCGCCCTGCAGCTCATTGCTGGATGGCATACGGTTTAATCCGCCGCTTGTGGTGGCTGAAAAATCTCCGATGGCCTGGATGGCGTTGATGGCGAATAACAGTCCGATCGCTACGCAGGAGGAGATCTCAAACTTGATTCCAAAGTGAAGCGGCATGGGGAGCTGGAAAGCGGAGGCCTGGCCGATGGGAGTAAAGTCTACCATTCCGAAGCACAGGGCTACGATGTATCCTCCAATGATTCCGATCAGGATGGAGGCCAGCTTCCAGATTCCTTTTCCGTAGTGGTTTAATATGGTTACGATTGCAAGTGTTATGATCGCAACCAGCCAGTTCTGCCAGGAACCATAGTCCGGGCTGCCTGTTCCGCCGGCCATATAATTGATGGCGGTAGGGTACAGGGAAAGGCCGATTGTGAATACCACAGTCCCGGCAATCAAAGGCGGGAAAAACCTGCGGATTTTTTTTATAAAGATACCTACCAGAATTGCCACGCAGCCGCCGACAATCTGTGCCCCAAGTATGGTGGGGATATCGAAGTCTGAGGCGATAGACTGCATGCTGGGCAGGTAGGCAAAGCTGATGCCCATGATGACAGGAAGTCCCGAGCCGATAGCAATCCACTTTGTTTTGATAAATGGAAACAGCTGGAGTAATGTGGACAGCGCGGATACGATCAGCGCTGCCTGGATCAGTATTACGGAGTCGCTTTCAGACAGGCCGCCGACTCCAGCAACGATGATTGCAGGCGTTACACAACCCACAATCATCGCAACAACGTGCTGGAGGGCAAGAGGAAAGGCCTGTTTGAAATTAGGCACACCGTTAAGGTCAAATATAGTGGAACGGGTCACTTCTTTTTTCATGCGTTTATCCCCCTTTTAAGCCTGACTGATTCTGGTGCCTGTGGTTCCCTTGATTCCGTCTTTGGCTTTTTCAAGAAGGGTAATCAGAGCCTGACGTCCCGGCGCGGATTCCGCGAATTCTACGGCAGCCTGTACCTTAGGCAGCATAGATCCGGGGGCAAAATGTCCCTCAGACATGTACTGTTTTGCTTCCTCAGCAGTGATATGATCGAGCCATTTTTCGTTTGGCTTTCCATAGTTAATTGCCACTTTTTCGACTGCGGTCAGGATGATCAGAAAATCTGCATCCAGTTCCCGTGCTAGCAGGCTGCTGGCAAAATCTTTGTCAATCACTGCGCTGGCGCCTTTTAGGTGGTTTCCCTGGCGGGTTACGGGAATTCCGCCGCCGCCGCATGCAATGACAAGATCACCCGATTCTACCATGGTACGGATCGTTCCGATTTCAATGATCTCCTGCGGTCTCGGTGATGCTACCACACGGCGGTAACCTCGCCCCGCATCTTCTTTCATGACATAGTCATATTTCTCTGCCATATCATCGGCCTGTTCTTTTGTGAGGAAACGGCCGATGGGCTTGGCGGGATTGTTAAAAGCCGGGTCGTCCGCGTCAACGCGCACCTGTGTGATCATGGTTGCCACCGGGATATCTTTGATGCCGCGGTTCAGCAGTTCTTCGCGCAGAGCATTCTGCAGGTCGTAGCCTATGTATGCCTGGCTCATTGCCACGCAGACGGACAGCGGCGTGTTGGGCTGCAGCGGGTCTTCGTGGGTGAGCGCCAGCATTGCGTTATTTACCATTCCGACCTGTGGGCCGTTGCCGTGTGCGACCACGACCTCACAGCCCTCTTCAATCAGGTCTACAATGGCACGTGCAGTAATCTTTACTGCCGTCATCTGCTCGGGCAGGGTATTGCCAAGGGCGTTCCCGCCCAGCGCGATGACGATGCGTTTCTTTTTTGCCATTTTATTTTCCTCCGACATATGCGATGGTTTCTACTTCACAAAGAACTCCTTTTGGCAGATCCTTTACGGCAACACAGGAACGCGCCGGTTTTCCTACAAAATACTTTGCGTATATCTCATTGAATGCTGCAAAGTCGCCCATATCCGCGAGGAAACAGGTGGTTTTCACAACGTCTTTGAAGTCTGCACCCTGACTTTCCAGAAGGGCGGCTACATTCTTCATTACCTGTTCAGTCTGCTCCTGGATGGTTGTGCCTGCTACTTCGCCTGTTTCAGGTGAGAGCGGGATCTGGCCTGAAAAGAAAGCGATATCATTTACGATGATGCCCTGTGAATATGGTCCGATTGCTGCTGGTGCGTTTTTTGTATCAACATATTTTAACATGTCAAATACCTCCTAATGTTTTTCTTCTTATTATACCAGTTACTGCAGCAGTTCAGACAGGCCTGAACTGTCACGCATCCAGTCCATTAAAATTCGCCTGCGGCGTAGGGCTAAATGCCTGCAACCACTATGTTCTCATACGGCCTGCGCAGTAAATGCGCAGACCTGTCTGAACTGTTACCAGTTACTGCCTGTGTGCTGCTTTTTATGTTTACGGTTCCGCAAGGGTTTATTCGAAAACTCTTGGAGTGCCTTTTTCCTCCAGTTTCTTTAACACATCGGCAGGATCTGCGAATTTTGCGAGGAAGATCATAGCAGCGATAATGTATGGTTTGTAGCTTGCTTCTTTGTAGAGCGGATCTCTGTAGCGGTCGAATACGCTGGCGTCCACTTCTCCGGTTTCGCAGCTTACGCCTGTGATGTCAGCCGGCAGGCAGTGCATGTAGAGTGCCTTTCCGTCTTTGGTAGTTGCCATAAGTTCTTCTGTGCAGGCCCAGTCTTTGTGTTCAGCATTCTGTGCAAGAAGTTCCTTCTCCAGTTTCGAGATGCCGTCGAAGTCACCGTTTCCATAGAGCTCTGTACGTTTTTCCATGGCAGCGAAAGGAGCCCAGCTCTTCGGATATACGATATCTGCGTCTTTGAAAGCCTCTGCCATATCGTTTGTTTTTGTGAAGGTACCGCCGGACTTTTTAGCATTGTCCGCAGCAACGGCTTCTACTTCCGGGAATACTTCGTATCCCTCAGGATGAGCCAGGACAACATCCATCCCAAAACGTGTCATCAGACCGATGATACCCTGGGGAACGGACAGCGGTTTTCCATAAGAAGGAGAGTAGGCCCATGTCATGGCCAGTTTCTTGCCCTTCAGATTCTCAACGCCGCCGAACTGGTGGATGATATGAAGCATATCTGCCATCGCCTGTGTCGGGTGGTCGATGTCACACTGCAGATTGACAAGTGTGGGTTTCTGTTCCAGAATGCCGTCTTTATTGCCCTGAGTTACAGAGTCAACCACTTCATGCATATAGGCATTTCCCTTGCCGATGTACATATCATCACGGATACCGATAACGTCAGCCATGAAAGAGATCATATTTGCTGTCTCGCGGACGGTCTCGCCGTGGGCTACCTGTGATTTCCCTTCATCCAGATCCTGAACTTCGAGTCCCAGCAGGTTGCAGGCAGAAGCAAAAGAAAACCGGGTACGTGTAGAATTATCGCGGAAGAGTGAGATACCGAGTCCGCTCTCAAATACTTTTGTGGAGATATTGTTTTCTCTCATAAAACGAAGTGCGTCGGCAAGAGTGAATACTGCTTCCAGTTCATCATCTGTCTTCTCCCATGTCAGAAAAAAGTCTCCATTGTACATTTCTTTAAAGTTCAGTGCGTTCAGCTTATCAATGTAATCCTGTAATGTTTTCATCGTAAAATCCTCCTAAATTTTGTGAATATTCTGAATATGGTGTGCAAGGGGGTCAGA
>OBZW01001085.1_pt1 | contig 10158 bp, 7 predicted proteins | sample 1477021 | NCBI WGS metagenome assembly OBZW01 (sample SAMEA2580262, study PRJEB22360) | human gut metagenome | biome: human gut; feature: human-associated habitat; material: faeces | place: Denmark | collected 2008/2010
CGGTCTGGGTGTCGGCGCACAGCTGCTTGCCGTCGATCTCGGTCACGTCGCCGGTGGAGTATTCCGGATCGGTGTCTTCGCCGCCGTCGGTCTTGTCGTTGAACGGGTCGCCGTTGGACGGCGCGCATTCCACGAGCGGGGTTCCGGTGACGATGGCGCGATCCGTGTGGGTCTCGCCTTCCTTGACGCCCTTGAGCGTGCCGGTCACGCTGACCGATTCGCCCGGCTTGAGCACCAGGGTGTCCCAGTCGGCGGGATAGGTGAGCGAATCCATGTCCACGTGCGCGTCGCCGACGATGGTGGAGTCGTCGAGGTTCAGGTCGCTTGCCTTGAACCATGCGCCGTCACCGGTGGCCGGGTCGGTCTTGGAGGTGTTCGTGATGATGAACGTGATGCCGATGCTGTCGGCGTCCATCTTCAGCGCCTGCTTCGGGTCGTCGCGGTCCGCCTGCTCCTGGCCTTCCTGCTTGAGGGTCGGGGTATCGACCTTCTCCAGGTGGATGCTCGGGGTCATGTCCGGGGTCTTGGTGACGACCTTGTTGGATTCGCGCGGCTGGCCGTTGATGGTCTCGGTCCACGTGTTGGGCACCTCGTCGGCCACGGCGATGCGCTTGCACTGGAGGTAGAGCACCCAGCCGGCCTCGTGCTCGTTGTCGGCGCTCACCAGGTCGAGGTAGGCCTGGGTCGCGTCGGCCGTGACCTTGCCGTTCTCGTCGGCGTCCACGGTGAACAGGTTGCCGCCGAACTTCGAGGAGTCGAAGCCGCTGCCCGCGATCTTCTCGCCCCTGGCCGCGAGCACCTGGCCGTCCCTGTACAAATCACGCGAGGCGTAGACGGCCCAGTTGCCCAGGTACTGGTCGTACTCGGTGTTCAGCTGGTCCGTGCCGCCCCAGTCCGTGACGGTCTGGTAGGCGCGGCCCGGGGGCAGGATGCTGGAATCCAGTCGGTAGAGGAACGTGTGGTTCAGATACACGCTCTTGCCGTCGATGCTGTCGCCGCCGACCTGCACGGTCACGTCCTTCTTCGGGTTGATCTCCTTCAGCGGGTTGGTGACGGTGTTGGTCTTGTCGCGCTTGTCGTTCGTGACCTGCGTGGCGGTGTTCTCCACCGTGTGGCCGTCCTTGACCTTGGTGACGGTCATCGGCATGACCACCTGGTAGGTGTGGCCCAGCAGCGACTGGTCGATGCTCGGGTCCTTCAGCGGGTCGTAATCCTTGTCGGTTTTCTCGCTGTACGCCTTCAGGTCGCCGGGCTGCGGGTCGCCGGGCACGGTCTCGCCGGTCGCGGGGATCTGGGTGTCCACGGTTTTGGCGAAGGCGTAGAGCACCCCGTCCTTGTCCTGGATGTTGAACTCGCCGGTGCGGTCCCTGCCGGTCTCGTCAAGGATCTCCACGTGTTTGGCGTCGAGGGTCAGGTACTCCTGGTCGTAGTCGTCCGTCATGCCCAAGCGCCATACCTTGTAGGCGGTGTCGGTGAGCCTGGAGGCGTCGATGTTGACGCGGTAGTACACCTTGTCGCCCAGCAGCGCGGTCTTGCCGTCGATGCTGATGGTCGGGTCCTTCTGCGTGTCCTGCTTGGAGGGCTTGATGACCGGCGGCTCGTTCTCGACCTTGTTGGACGGGGTGACGCCGTTGTTGACGGTCAGCGCGGCCTTGTTGTCGACGGTCTTGTCGGTGGGCGCGTCCTCGTTCACCTTGGCCTCGAAGCGCAGCAGCACGCGCGGGTTGGAGCCGGCCTTCCAGTTGGCGGCAACCCAGTCCTTGGCGAACGTGGCCTCGAACGAGTGGTTGGCTTCGTCCCACTGCACCTTGTAGGCGCTCTTCGGGATGATGCCGCCGGTTCCCAGGTCGGTGATCTCCAGGGTCTGCTTGTTCGCGGTGGTGTACTCGGAATAGGTGTCGCTCAGCTTGATGGCGGTCACCGAATATGCCTGGTCCGCAGGGATCTGCGGGTCCACGCGCACGGTGTATTCCACGGTCTGGCCGGGGAACACGGTCTTGGCGTCGATGCTGGACTGGTCGCCGCCCTGGGAGGATTCGGCGATGACCTGCTTGTGGATCGGGGGCACGGTCACGCAGATCTTCGGCGTGTTGGTGTCCACCGTGCTGCCGCCGACCGTCTGGCCGCCCTTGTTGTCGAGGTCGTCGCCCTTCGGGTCCGCGCACGTGTTGAGCTCGTCGCCCTCCGCCTTGCCGTAGGATTCGAGCAGCTTCACGGTGTCGAAGTTCACGTCGAACGGGATCACGACGCTGATCTGCTTCGCGGTCTTCAGGTCCTTCTGCGCGGCCTCGTAGGAGTCCTTCGCGCTGACCGTGACCTTGGTGCCCTCGGCGGTGATGTCGAACTGGTCGGTCACGTCCCTGCCGGTCTTGTTCAGGTCGTTGACGCCGGCGTTGGCCTCGTCGGTGGTGTCCTGCTCGTAGACCTTGATGTTGGAGGTGTCCTTCAGGTCGAGGATGCTATCGACGTTGGCGAAGTCGTCGGTCCACGCGATCTCGGGCACGCGGCCCAATCCGGTGGGCAGGGTGCCGGAGATGACCGCCGCCACCTCGTCGCCGAGACGGTAGTACTTGTCGTCGCCGCCCACCTTGTCGCTCTTGGTCGGATCGACGGTCAGCTGCCACTTGCCGCCGACCTTCATGGCCCACGCCTTGTTGGGGTTGGGCGTCCACACGAACACCGGCGGCTCGTTGGTCGGTCGGGTCTCGTTGTTCCACTTCTCGTACGCCTTGTTGGTCAGCTGGATCTTCCTGCCCTCGGTGGCACCCTTTTTGATGGTGCCCGTCAGGTAGAACCTGACCTTGCTCGCGCTGTTCCTGAACATCGTCTTCGCGATGTAGGCGGACTTCGCGGTGGCGGTCGCGGTCCCGGCCTTCCGGTCGATCGCGATGGTGAAGTTCGCGGTCTCGTCCTTGCCGTCGACGAACACCTTGCCGGACTTCCAGTCGATCCACTGGTTCGAACCGGTCAGATCATCGGTGATGGAATAGGATGCCAGCGGGTTGAGCAGGTGCGCGGGGATGCTGCCGTTGACGACCACGCCCACCTGGTCGCCCACGAGGAACGTCTTCTGATCGACGCCCTGCTGGTTGGTCCAACCCTTGTCCTCGGCCACGAGAGCGCCGGACTCGTCCAGCACCCACACCTTGTCCGGGGTCGGCGTGACCTTGCCCACGCTGTCGCTGTTGCCGGTCTGGCAGTCGGCCAGGCTGCCGGTGCCGTTGTCTCCGTTCCAGCACGCCACGGAACCGTCGTTGATCTCGTAGTCGCCGCCGGTGGGTTTGGCCGACTGTGGCACGTTCAGCGTGTAGAGGCCGGAATGCGGGGCGGTGGCGTGCGCCTTGACCACGCGCTTGCCATCGATGGAATCGTCGATGGAAATGTCCGCCGGCACGATGTTGCCGTTCGCGTCGGTCACGGTCACCTTGCTCACGTCGTCCTGCTCGGTGCCGCCGATCACCACGTCCCTGGTGTCGATCGTGTCGTAGATCCAGAACTTGCCGGAGGCGTTGGAATGCGCCTTGATGTGCGCCGTATACAGCGAACCGGACGCGATGGAGTCGTTGCCGTCCCGCACCGTGTCGCCGGCCCCGTTGGTCAGCCATTTCTCGGGCGGGGTGGTGGTCTTCTCGCCGGACTCCTTGCCGTCGTTCTCTCCCTTGTGGGAGACCGCCTCGGCCATGTTGCCCTGCTTCGCCACGTCAACGTCCCACCAGCGCTTGCCCGCAGGCCACGACTCCCACGAGGCGTCCATTTCCTTGAAGGACGCGCTCACTGTGGCGCTGCCCTTGTTGGATGCGGTGAACCGCTTCGCCACCGTCTTCTCGGTGCCGTCAATGCCGCGCCAGTGCAGGGTCGCGGTGCCGTTCACGTTCTCGGTCTTCGACCCGTCGCTGGACAGGGTGATCGTGTCCGAAGCATCCTTGGTGTCGCCCGACTGGCCCGACATCTCCGCAGCCTGCGTGCTGATGCTCAGGTGATATGAGGGCGGCGCGGGCTGGTACTTGTCCAGCACGATCACCACGATCGACGGCTTCGAGGAAGCCTCCACATTACGACGCATAATCGCATCCACGCTGTTCGACGGATCATCATCGAACGGATATGAGGTCCTATATACGGTGCTGCCATACTGGTATGTTCCTGGAGCTACGTAGGTGTTCCAGTTGTCGTACCAGCCGCCGGTCCCGGTCGGCGAAGCCACGCCGGACCCGTTGTAGATGTAGTTGCCGCCGATGACGGCTGGCACCGCGCCGACCGCGACCACTCGGCAGTCGCCGTTGCCCTCGCCGGGGTGACGCCGCTGGAAACCGGTCTCGCATTCCGTGCGGGCCTGGTCCAATGCGGCCTGCGCCTTCGTGACGCCATCGCCCTCCAACGTCACGCCGGCATTGTTCATGGCGGCGCGCATCGAATCAAGACTCGTGGCCGGACCCCATGCGCCCGAAGCATCGTCCTTGTACTGCCAGAACTGCACCGCGGCCAGGTCGCCGCCCGTGCCGGGCTGGTTGCCGCCGCCACCGCCCGCGAACGCGGTCGATGCGACGACGCCGCCGGCACCAAGCGTGGCGATCGCAGCCACCGCCGCGACACCGGCCTTCATCATCTTCCTGCCAAAGTTCATGTAAATGAACCTCCGTTAACCTTGTCTGTTCATCCCCTCCCTCAATCGTTCCGGTCATGGCCCCGCCGCCTCTTTTTTCAAGGGGTGGCGGGGCTTCCGACCGCAGGAATAACGGGAGGTAGCCACCGGTTGGCCCGGCAGCCACCAACAAGCCTCACAGACGACACGCCGAACCACGGAGCATGGCGTCTACAAAAAATCCGGAAGTATTTCCCGGCAATACGGGTACACGGGAATGCGGGGACACAGGTTCACGGGGACATGGCTTTCCTTTGCGAAATCCATGGAAAAGGCCCGTACCGGTTTCCCGATACGAGCCATAATCAGCCAATCGTCAATCAGTGATGGTAGTAGCCATCATCCTTGCCGGTGCAGCTGTTGCCGCAGCCGTAAGAGCCGTTGAGGTTCGGCTTCGGGGCGGAGCCGCCGGCCGGGCCGGAGCCGCCCGATGTGGTGCCACGGTATGTGTTGGAGCCGGAAGTGGAGCCTTCCGTGCGCCTGTACGCGCCTCCGGAGTAGGAGGAGACGCCGCTGTAGGTGGATTGGGCCTGCGCCTGAGCCTGGGCTGCCGCTGCGGCCGCTGCGGCGGCTTGCGCATCCGCGTCCGTCTTTGCCTGGACGCTCGCGTTCACGCCGTTGATGGCATCCTCCAGCGTTTTGCGCGCCCCGTCGATCTTCGCCGGATCGTTCCCGTCCTTCAGCCCGTTCGCCGCGTCGATGGCGTTCGACAATGCGTCGCGGGTGGCGTTGTCCGCGACCTTGCCGTCCGAATCCGCGAGCAGCTTCGACGCCTCGTCCAGCTTCGCCGTCAGATTCGTTTTCGCGTCATCCAGCCTCTTCGCGGCCTTGGATTCGACGACGGCCCTCACCGCCTTCGACAGGCTCTTCTCGTGGGTCTCGTACCAGTCGGCCTGTTCATTGAGCTTCACGGCGGCGGCATCCAGTCCTTGCGCGTTTTCGGCCACGCAGCCCTCGTATTCGGGTGCCATGGCCTTGAGCTCCTTGCCCAAGGATTCGACGGTCTTCGAGTCCTTGACCTGTTCGGCCTTGACGGCGGCGGCATCGGCGGCATCGCCGTTGAGCAGCGCGTTGTATTCATTGGCATTGTTGCGCACGGTGTCGGCGGCGGTGGCGCACGCCTCCTTGGCCTCGGCGAGCTTCGCGCCGCTGTAAGCGTTCCAGCCGATGATGCCGGCCACGACCAGAATCACCGCGCAGACGGCCGCGACCAGGGGCAGCAGCCACTTCGGACACTTCCTTCCATCCTTGCTTGGCTCTGTGATGTTCTCGGCGGGTGTTTCGACGGGTTCGAGGATTTCCGTCTTGTCGTTCTCGTTCATCATTGTTCTCCTTGCATTGATAACGCTTTATTGATCTGCCGGGATACCCGCGTCGGATTGCAGCGTTTCCCGCGCGATGTCGAGTAGCCGCTCGTCGCGGCCGGGCTGGGCGTCCGCTGTGTGGGGGAGCCAGTCCTGATCGACGTCGAGGGTCAGGTCATCGAAGGCCTGTTGCCCGTCATCGCGGCCCAGCAGACCGCGTAGCCTGAACGTCTCGTTCATGTGCTGTCCGTCCCATTCGATGCGCCGGGCGTACAGCAGGAAATCCAGAGTAAGGAACCCCGGCCCGGCCTTGTCCACCTGCACGTACCGGGAGCGCGTCGGCGTGAATCTCACCCGCGGCACGCCTTTCAGCCGTTCGTGCAACGGGCTGTCCGGCACGATGTAGCGTTTGACCAGGTTCTGTCCGCCGGCCGCGAAGAACAGCATCTGCGGCAGATTGCCGTAGGTCGCGTCGTAGTAGCGCCATCCCTGGTCGTCCCGCCATTTGCGAAGCATGTCACGGGCGGCCCCCGGCCCCAGATGGATGCCGGAGAACCGTTCCCACGCCAGCGCCACCCGGTCGAACTCGCCGCGCATGAGACCATACAGGGCCCGCCCGGTCTGGTCCTTCGGATGACGTCTCGCTCGGGTGTCCGTCCGATGGTTCGGATCCGCATACGGGCAGTGCAGATAGGCGTCCTCGTCGTAGCGGCACAGGCCCGGCACATCGCCCCGGTGGTGTCGCCCGTAGGGCCGACGCGCACGGCTTTCCTCCTGCCGACGGAACAGGCCGACAATCTGGATGGGATTGTCGCACAGCGGGCACACCGCGTAGTAGGACGGCCCCTTGTCGCCGTCACGACGCCACGGGGCCACGCCGCCGGTGCACCTCATGTATGACTCCTGGCTGATCACGATGCTTTCCGCCCTTCCCGGCCATGCCTTGAACACATCCATAGTCGGCCCCCTCGCCGCGCATCGTCGTCATCGATACCTCCTGTTGATTCTAACCCACCAATCCGCCGGCAGCTCGGGCACCGCGCCCTCGCGTTCGGCGAACGCGAGGCACGCAAGCACCGTGCGCAATCCCAACGGGAACTCCCGCCGTCCCTGACGCATCAGGAACGTCCAGTCCTCCGTGCACTCCTCGCAATCCGAATGGTCCATGACCCCGCGACGGGCCAGTGCGGCCCGCTCCTCGATGTCATCCGTCATCATCCACTCCTTCTTCCGTCTTGCTTCGCCTCGGCCCTTGCGTCCGCCGCGTCGAGGGGAGGGCAGTCGCATTCGATCCATGCCGTGAGCATGTCGCGGATGGTGGTGCCGCGTCGCACGGCCTCGGCCTTGAACCGTTTCTTGAGCATGGGGTCGAGCTCCACCGTGATCTTGGGCAGCTTGACCGGTTTCTTGTAGTCGGTGAGGGTCGATGCCAGCATGTTCCTCGTGGTCATCGGCTTGTTGATCTCCATGATGTTGTTCCTTTCCGTGTCCCCGTGTCCACGGGTTTGCGTGGACACGGGTTTCCGGGTTTCCGGTTCTGCGGGTGTCAGGCGTTGAATGCGTCGCTGAGTTCCTTGGCGATAAGCCCGTAGCCCGAGGCGGACGGGAACCGGCCCTCGTCCGGCGCGAGGCGCATGGCCTCCTTGTACGGGATGGTCTCCCTGCAATGGGCCAGTCCGTTCTCGGCCAGGAACTCCTCGGCGTGCCTGAGGCTGCGCGTGCCGTAGCGGGTCTGGGTCAGCAGCACCGAGGAGGGCTTGTTGATCTGCCGGATGGTCTCCAGCATGCGTTCCAGGTCGATGGGGCCGGTGGTGGTGACGAGCAGCACGAGGTCGGCCGCGTCCACCGCCGCCTCCACCAGATCGGTCTGCAAGGGAGGCGTGTCGATCAGCACCCATTCCTCCTCGGCGGGCGCGGCGACGGTGAACCGGTTGACGACCTCCACCCCGAAGGGCAGTGGGCGGCCGGCCGATAGGGCCTTGTGCGCCCACAGGGTCGCCGCGCCGGACGGGTCGGCGTCGCGCACCGTCACGGTATGGCCCAGTCGGGCGAGTGCTTCGGCGGTGCCGATGGCGCTGGTGGTCTTGCCGACCCCGCCCTTGAGGTTGACGAAGGCCACCGTTTTCGTGTTCGTGGTCATTGGGATTGTTCCTTTCATTCGGGTTTCCGGCTTCCCGTGTCCACGGGTGCACGGTTCCACGGTTTGCCGCGTATACGGGTTTCCGGAATGGTTCGTCCTTATGGGGCCGGACCGGTTATCTGTATCGGATTGTCTTCAGAAGAGGGTGTCCTGCAAGGGCGGGGTGTGTGTGGCGGCGGCCGGGGCCTTCGCCTTGCCGGTCGAGCGTGTGGTGGCGCGCCATCGTTGCTGGCGTGCGTTGCGCTGCTCGGTCTTGCGGCGTTTGCATTCGCGTTCGCGTGCCGCCGCCACGATCTCGGGGTTCGCGCGGATGTACCGGGCGAGCCGCCGTTCGGCGGTCGGGTCGTCGGGGTCGAACCGGAATCCGGCCTCCTGCGCGGTCTTCAGCACCTGGCGTCGGGCCCTCAACGGCAGTCCGCCGTAGATGCCGTACTGGTCCCGGACCATGATGCCGAACGCGAGGCATTCGGCCCTGACCGGGCAGGCCTCGCAGATCCGCACCGCCGCGCGGCGCAGCTCGTATTGGGTTCGCTGGTTGGGCAGGTCGTCGGGCCCCCACATGCGGTCCGACCACGAGTCGGGGAAATCCGCGCATTCGCCTTTCAGGAACATGTCGGCACCTCCTTCGGCCCACGGCCGCCGATGAAGCCGAAACGGACGGACGCCGGCCCGGTCCCAGCCGGCTTCCGCTGCCCGAAGCCGTCGTCCTCCTCCCTGGATACCGCGTCCAGGAAGGCGCGGCCCGCCCGCAATGCCTCCAGCACGGCATTGCGTTCGCCTTCTGCGTCGTTCGCGGGGACGCGCTTCAACAGCCGGCGCAGGGTGCGCGGTGCCTCGAACCCGTCATTGCCCGCATCGAAGTCGTAAGGGTCGAGCAGTTTCCACACGCGCCGGTCCAGGTTGTCGGGGATCCCGTAGTTCGGCACCTTCGGCGTGGATTCCGCGCTCGGCGGCTGCGCCGTTTCGCCCTTGTCGGCGAGGATGCCGTGTTCGGCGAGCAGGCGACGCCCGTGGGGGTCGTCGGCCATCTGGAGGCATACCTGGTCCCAGTGCCGTGCGAGGGAGCGGGGGCCGGTGAGCGTGCGACGCCAGAAACCGTCATACGGTTTGCCGGAAGCGTCGCCCTTGTCGGTCTTGGAAGGCGGCAGCGACACCCATTCGGTCACGGCCAGCACCAGTGGCATGCCGTGGCGGGCGATCAGCCGTCGGGCGGCGTCGAGTTCGCGTTTGCCGGGCCGGGCCAACGGTTCGGGCACCGGCATCGGCGGCATGGCGCGCAGCCCGTCCGCCATCGTGCGGCACACCGCCTCCGTGTCGGAACCAGCCCCGGCGGATTCGCTGCTCGGGGGTTCGGCTCCGGCGGCGTCGGCCCATGAACCGTCCTCGCGGATTCCGTCATCGTCCGGGGAGGTCTCTCCGCTTGCGGGGAGATGCCCCGTAGGGGCAGAGGGGTTATTACGTACTAGGGACGTACTGTAGCTCACCGGGTGAGCTGGGGGTGGGGTCACAGCTGTGAACCGTGGTTCACCCGTGAGCTGGGGTTTTCCCGTGTCCCCGTCGACATAACCACGGTCCACATGTGAGCCGGGGTTTCCCCTCGCCCTGTTTTCCGTGGAAGGCCGTCCGCCTCGGGTCGAGTCGATGTCGTTCGAGTCGAAGAAGTCGGGGTCGAGCTCCAGACGGTTCCCCAGGCACAGATCCCACACGACGGGCCGGTGCCACTCGCTGAAATGCCCGGCCTGGCGTTGGTCGCCGCGACGGATCAGCCCGTTCGCTTCCAGCCATGACAGGTGGCGTTTGACCGTGCTCACGCTGCACTTGCACCACGCGGCCAGCTTCCTGTGCGTCGGATGCGCGTTGCGCCCCTCGTCGTCGGCCACGTTCGCCAGACACATCAGCACGCGAGCGGCACCGTTGTGCCTGGCGTCCACGGGCGCGAACCTGAGCGCCCAATCGACCGCGTTCACGCTCATGCGGCACCCCCTCGGCGGGAGTCTTGCAGACGTGCGCGCAGCATGGGCACGCGCGGCACGGGAACGTCGAGCATCATCGACAGGTAGAAGTCGTGGCTG
>OBZW01001090.1_pt1 | contig 10031 bp, 6 predicted proteins | sample 1477021 | NCBI WGS metagenome assembly OBZW01 (sample SAMEA2580262, study PRJEB22360) | human gut metagenome | biome: human gut; feature: human-associated habitat; material: faeces | place: Denmark | collected 2008/2010
AAGATCCGCTGGGGAAACCCTGAAGGGGGGAGCGGATCGTGCAGGTGTAGGGGCTGCTGCCGGCGAATGCGGCGTCGGCCCCGATCCACTGCGACTCGTCGCCGCTCTTGAAGAGGAATTCCGAGTTGGCGGCTACCTCGACCCCTGCGGCCTTGTAGGCCACGATGTTCGAGCTGGCGCTCTCCATGGCCGTCGGGCCCCAGTCGGGGGTTGCGACGGTCTGGCCGTGGATGTACCAGTCGGCCTTTTCCGGCCCCGGGTCGGGTTCTTCGCCGCCGCCCGTGCCGTAGTCGCCGGCATTGAGTTCGTAGGTGATCTCCGCAGAGTTGTTCAGGGTTGCGTATACGCGGTAGTTGCCCGCCGTGGCCTTGATGTTGTCGCCGTTCTGCGAAAGGCGTCCGTCCGCCCCGCCGAAGTTTATCGCCCAGTCGTTGTCCGCACGGAATTTGAATTCCCCGGCGGTCAGTGTGACGTCGACCCAGAAACGCTGTTTTTGGGTGTCGAAATTCATCTCCGTGTCGGTGTCCCAGCCGCCCGGAGTGGCATCGCCGATAATACCCATCGAGTTGAACGACAGCTTATTGCTTAACGTTAATGTCGAACGGTCGAATACGAAGCGGTAGAAGCGCTTGGAATAGACCATGATGTTTCCGGAACCGCCGCTGGAGATCAGCGTGATCGACGGGGCTTCCGTTTCCGGAGCCGCAGCATCACCGTCGGTGCCCCAGTTGCAGGCATCGTTCCAACCGGCTTCGCCGCTCAGTTTGAAGCCGTTGGCGGCTTTTTCGCCCAAGTCAACGATAGCTTCGTAGGTGACCTCGTCGCCGGAGAAACAGAACAGTCCCTGTGCGTTGTCGAAATTCCAGCCGCAGTAATCGCCGATTACCCAGACCTGGGGATAGGTACGCTCGGCCGTCGTCACGGTCATGCGGACGGTGGCGGGGGCGGAGTAGAATTTTTCGAAGTCGGTGCCGATCGTGGCGCTGATGTAGAAATCCACGTCCGTAGGTTCGCCCGAGGGAACCCCCAGGCCGCCGTCTTCCACGGACAGCGCAAGGATGTTGTTGAGGCTTTCATAGGTCTGTTCCGACGAGGTGCCGTTCATTCCCGTGAAGAGCACCAGTTTCGCACCGTCGTTGTACGAGGCTTCGATCGAGTAGTTGATCTGGGTGCGGACGCCGAAGTCGGCGGCGTCCCAGGTGAAGGTCTGCGTCGAGCCCATGTTGTCGGGCGTAATGACGATCTCCCCGGGCAGCGCATGCAGCACGGGCGCCACGACCTTGTCGGGGTCGTAGGCCTTTACCTCGTCGAGCTTTTGGCAGGCGGAGAGGAGCCCCGTCGCAGCCGCCAGCATCATCGCATATCGTGTAATTTTCATAGTCGTACGATTTTTAGGGTTGGTTATTTATCGGTTGCGTTTCCGTAGCCGGGATTCTGGTGCAGTTCGGGGTTGGAAGCGAGCTCCGACGAAGGGATGGCAAAGATTTTCATGTAATCATCGAACCCCTGTCCGGTGAAGGTGCCGCCCTTGTATGTCCAGAGGAACGACGGGGTGGTGAACTTGCCGTAGCGGATCAGGTCGGTGCGGCGGTGCCCCTCCCACATCAGCTCGCGGGCACGCTCCTCGAGCAGGTAGTCGGCCGTGACCGACGAGGGGGCCGATACCCCGGCGCGGTCGGTCAGCTCCTTGAGCTTCGGCAGCGCGGTGTTGGCCTGTCCCAGGTTCATGCAGGCCTCGGCGTAGATCAGGTAGATCTCGCCCAGGCGGATCATCGGGAAGTCGATGTCGCTGTATGCCTTCGATGTAGCCGTGGCAAGGAATTCGTCGTTGGTCATGTCGTGGGGGATATTGTTGAACTTGAGGCAAGTCCACCCGTTGAGGAAGACATAGAGCGCATCGTTCATCGACTCCTGGCGGCCTTTGATGTAGAACATTCCGCCGCGTTTGTCGTTGACCGTATATTCGCCCGTGGTGTAGTCCGCGTTGCGGGCGTTGAAATATTTCTGTACGTATTCGTAGGGTACGCGGATGCCGGCCCAGCCGTTGTTCACGCCGTTGATCTTCTGTTCGGCCGTCACGTCGGTGGCGGCGATGGCTGCCAGCGTCAGGTACGACGTGCCGCCGTAGGACTGCGTCTGCTCGGCGTCGTATGCCACGCCGAAGATGATCTCCTTCAGGGCGTCGGCGTTCTCGCCGTTGTCGCCGCGGAAGAGGTCGGAATACTCCGGGCAGAGCGAGTAGCCCATGCCGAAGATCGCTTCGCAGGCGGATTTGGCCTCCGTCCACATCGGGGTGCCGGCATAAACCTCGGCATTGAGGTACATGCGGGCCAGCAGGCCGTTGACCGCACCCTTGTCGGCACGCGGGTAGTTCGAGCGTGCGGCAGGCATCGCGCTTTCGTCCGAAGCCAGGTCGGTCAGCTCCGAGATGCAGTAGTCAAAGACATCCTTGCGCGAGGCCTGTTTGGGGTTCACACCGCCGCCGAAGGGCGAGGTCTCGGTCGTAAACGGCACGTCGCCGAACACGTCGAGGGCGATCCAGTAGAAATAGGCGCGCAGGAAACGGGCCTCGGCGCGGAAGCTCTGGATCCTGGCGGCCAGTTCGCTGCTCACGCCGCGGTCGGAGAGTTTGTCCGAGGCGGTCTGGCGCAGGTACTCGTTCACGTAGGCGATGCCCTGCAACGTACGTACGTAGACGGCGTAGGTCGCGTCGTTGTCGGCGTCGGACCACGTGTCGGTATTCATGGCGCGTACCCAGGCGTCGTTCTCCCAGGCGCATTTGCAGGCGTCGGCCGTAACCTCCTGGATCGTCCAGAATGCGCGGATGAGCTCCGAGGCGCCGCCGTCGCTGACCTGCAGGTCGGTGGTGTCGTTCGAGACGAAATTGAAATAGAGTTTGGTGAGCCCGGCCAGGTAGCCGTTCTCGTCTTTCCCGTAGACGGTCTCCGAGGTCGAGTCGGACGGGTTGAGGGGCAGGGTGTCGAGATCCCCGATGCACGAAGTGAGCAGCATCGTTGCGCCTGCCGCCGCCAAGGCGAAATGTTTTATGTCGATTTTCATGGTTCGTTCGTTTTTAGAAGTTTACATTCAGACGCAGCGAATAGGTGCGCGGGCGCGGCCAGATCGAGCCGTCGATGCCGTTGACGCCCGGTATTTCGGGGTCTACGCCGCTGTAATCGGTGATGACGAATACGTTCTGCACGCCGAAGGCGACGCGCATCGAGCCCTTCCAGTTGCCGATCTTGTTGAACGTGTACCCCAGGTTGATGTCGTCCATGCGAAAAAACGAAGCGTTTTCGAGGAACATGTCCGAATACCACTGCTCGCCGCTGTTGGCCTTTGTAAAGCCGGTCTTCTTGACCAGCCGTGCGAAGTTGGGCAAGTTGCCGGCGTTGATGTCGATGTTGGACGTCGAGTTGGCCGAGGCGAAATCGTTGAAGACCCAGTTGCCCGCTGAACCGTGGCCGTTGAAGCCGAAGTCCCAGTTCTTGTAGTTCAATTTGAGGCTGATGCCGTAGAAGAAGTCCGGGTTGGGACTCTTGTCGGTCATGTAACGGTCGGCCTGCGTGATCTTGCCGTCCTTGTCACGGTCGACCAGCGCGTTCTGGATCGGATTGCCGTCCTGGTCGTATACCTGCTGGAAACAGTAGAAAGTGTAGGGCGCATAGCCTACCTTGTGGATCTGGAGCAGGTTGCCCGTGCCCTTGGTGATGCTTCCCGTCTGGATGTTGTAGTCGGGGTCGTCGGTGTTGTTGAGCTTGGTGAACTCGGTGTGCTGGAACGTGCCGTTGAAGCCGACCGTGAGGTTCCAGTCCTTGGTCTGCACGGGGATGAAATTCAGGTTGAATTCCACGCCCTTGTTCTCCATCGAGCCAATGTTGGTGAGCACCGTGTTGCCGAAGTTCGAGCCCATGGGGGTGATGACGCTGTTCAGGAGGTCGTCCGTCTGACGCAGGTACCAGTCGACGCTGCCGTTGATGCGCCCGCCGAGGAACCCGAAGTCGAGGCCGACGTTGTAGGTCGTCGTGGTCTCCCATTTGATGTTGGGGTCGTAGGCGCCCGGCGTGAGGTAGAACATGTGCCCGGCGCTGCCCATGTAATAGGTCTTATAGACGTCGGTCGACATGTAGTAACGCGCCAGGTAGGGATAATTGGAGCCGATCTCCTGCTGCCCGGTCTGCCCCACGCTGACGCGCAGCTTGAGGGCCGAGACGGCACGCGAATCCTTCAGGAAATTCTCCTCGGCGATGTTCCACGCAAAGGCGCCCGAAGGGAAGAGGCCCCAGCGGGTATCCTTCGAGAAACGCGATGAGGCGTCGTCACGCAGTGTGAAGGAGAAGAGGTATTTCGAGGCGATCGAATAGTTCAGGCGTCCGTAGAACGAGAGCAGATAATTCTCCTGGCGGTTGAACGGGTAGCGCGAATCCTCGCCCTTCTGCTCGTGCGTCTCGTTGAAATAGGATACCGAGTGGTCGGAGCTGTAGAAATGCTGCCACGAATAACCGGCCATCACGTCGAGGTGGTGGATGCCCCACTCCTTATTGAAGTTGGCGTAGAATTCGAGCAGCTGGTTGCGGCGGAAGTTCGTCGTCCACGAATACTGTCCCCAGCCGCGGGCCTCGGTGTCGGTGTATGCCTGGAACGAGCCGGGGTTCACGCCGTCGTAGGTCTTGGCGCTCGATACGTCGAGGCCGAGGTTGAGGTTGAAGCGCAGCGCCTCGAAGCCGTGAACCTTATAGTCGATCTGGGCGTTGCCGATGAAACGCTTGGCACGCGCCGTATTGTCGCGGTCGTAGAGCTGCGAGAGCGGGCCTGCGCCCAGCAGGGTGTTGGGCGTGAAGTCCTCGCCGCGGCCCGATCCGTAGTTCCAGTATCCGTTGGTGGTCGTGTAGTCGATCGAACCGTCGTCGTTGCGGAAATAGGGGTCGATCGTGGGGTTGAAGAAGGCCGCCGAACCCACCACGCCGCCCGAGGCGTAGCGCTGCGACGTGATGACGCCCTTGGCGTTGAGGTTGACCGTGAGGTGCTTGTCGAAGAAGTTGGGCGAGAGGCTCAGGTCGAGCGTCCCGCGTTCGTATTTCGATGTTTCGAGCGTACCCTGCTGGTTGGTGTAGCCCACCGATGCGCGGTAGGGCATCCTATCGTTGATGTTGCCGATCAGGCTGACGTTGTGGTCATGCGAAATGGCGGTGCGGAAGACCAAGTCCTGCCAGTTGGTGTTCTTGTTGCCGAGCATCGACTGCACCTTGTCGCCCGTGGTCGTACCTGCGGGGTATACCTGGTCGATGTAGGTGCGGAACTCGCCGGGCGACATCACGGGCAGCTCGTCGGAGTTGGTCTGGACGCTCACGCTGCCGCTGTACGATACGCGGGGCGTGTTGCCGCGCCCCTTCTTGGTGGTGACGAGGATGACGCCGTTCGAGGCGCGCGAACCGTAGATGGCCGCCGCCGAAGCGTCCTTGAGCACGGTGAAGGATTCGATGTCGTTGGGGTTGATCGTCTCCAGCGGGTTGGCCATACCCTTGCCGCCGTCGACTGCGATGGGCACCCCGTCGATCACGATCAGCGGGTCGTTCGAGGCGTTGAGCGAAGCCGCACCGCGCACGCGGATGGTGGCGCTCGATCCGGGGCCTCCGTCGCCGGGGATGATATGCACGCCCGGAACCTTACCCTTGAGCATGTCCTGTGTGGAGACCACGGCGCCGCGGTTGAACTCTTCGGCCTTGATCGCCACGACCGAACCGGTCATGTCGTTCTTCTTGACCGTACCGTAGCCGATCACCACCACGTCGTCGATACCCATGGCATCCTCTTCGAGCGTGAGGTGCGCCAGCAGCGACGAACTGGCCACCAGGCTGACGGTCTTGTAACCGACATAGCTGACCTCGATGACCGACTCGGGGCCGGCGGCGCGGATGGCATAGTCGCCGTCGATGCCCGTCGAGACACCGTTGGTCGTGCCCTTTTCGACGACGGTAGCGCCCAGGATCGGCATCCCGGACTTGTCGACAACTACGCCTTTTACCTCATAACCAGCGTTTTGCGCCAGCGTGAGGGGGGGGGTAAATTGACATATGAGCAAGATACCCGCACACATAGTTAAAAATCGTTTCATAAGAATTTTGGTTAGTTTATAAGTTGATTTTATGGATTGTAGGTCATTGGGCCTTGTGTTCTTTGACCAGGAAGACCGACACGGCGGCCAGCAGCATGAATACCCCGGCGAGCGCCAGCATGTCGGCCGCATCGGAGGCGAAGCAGTACTTGACGATGGCACCGCCGGTCAGTCCGATGACGATCTGGGGGACGGTGATCGTGAAATTGAAGATACCCATGTATACGCCCATGCGGCGTGGCTCGACCGCGCGCGACAGGATGGCGTAGGGCATGGCGAGGATGCCCGCCCAGGCGATGCCGATCCCCACCATCGGGAGCATCAGCGCGTACTGGTCGTGCAGCAGGCACAACCCCGCGAAGCCCAGCGCCCCGGCGAGCAGGCAGACGGCATAGACGGGCTTGTTGCCGTAGCGCGTGGCGACGCGTGCGAGAAACAATGCGGCGATGCAGGCGGGGATGGGGTAGGTGCCGTTGAGCACGCCGACCCAGGTCTGCGTGGCACCGGCCGAGAGTACTTCGCCCGTGGCATGGTCGGTGACCACACCCGTGATGGCAGGTTTGAGGTAAGTCCACATCAGGAAGAGCGCCGCCCACGAGAAGAACTGCGTGACGCCCAGCCGCACCATCACGCCGGGGACGTTGCGCATGAGGCCGGCGAAACTCACCGGCTTGGCGCCGCCCTCGTCGGAGAGGTTGTTGTAGCGGGCGAACTCCCCGGGCGGATATTCCCGTGTCTTGAACGAGGTGACGAGCACCGTGAGCAGCAGGATTGCGCCCCCGGCGTAGTAGGAGTAGACGATGTGCGGCGAAACATGCTCCGGAGCGGCCTCGTCCGACACGCCGAGCCATGTCATGACGAGCGGCAGGATAGCGCCGACGACCGCACCGAGATTTATCAGGAAGGTTTGTACCACGTAGCCCTGTGTCTTCTGCGAATCGTCGAGCATGTCGGCCACCAGCGCTCGGAAGGGCTGCATCGTGACGTTGAACGACAAATCCATGAACAGCAGGATGAAAGCCCCCATGGCGAGCGGAGCGAAGGCGAGCAGTTTGGGGCAGTTGGGCATGAGTACTAGCGCCAGCGTTGAGATCAGCGACCCGCCCAGGATGTAGGGTATGCGGCGGCCCCAGCGCGTCCAGGTGCCGTCGGAAAAAAGCCCCACGATGGGTTGAACGATCATGCCGGCCAGCGGTGCTGCTAGCCAGAAGTAGCTCAAGTGGCTGACATCTGCCCCTAGCGATTCGAAGATGCTCGACGTGTTGGAATTCTGGAGCGAATATCCGATCTGCACACCGAGGAAGCCGAAGCTGAGGTTCCAAATCCGCCAAAATGAGAGTTTAGGTTTGTTCATTTCGGTTTTTCGGTTGGTTTTCAAGTTATACAAATTTTAATAAAAAAATCCGGACAGCGAACCGCAAGGCGACGAATGGAGGGATCAGCCGGATGAACGGGTGGATTTTTACGACGAACGGTAGCTCGCGGGAGACGATTTGGGATTTACGTGAAAAAACACTACCTTTATTCATAAATAAACGAAACTCATATATACTTTAATACAGCTTCAGTCAGCCGATATGCGATCGCTCAAAGTGTCCGGAATCATTCACCTGTTCGCCGTGCTCCATGCCGTGGTCGCCCTTTCGTGCCATCTGGCGGGGATCAACGACGAGTTGGTGCTGACGCTGCTGACGATCGTGCTGATCGTGCTGATCTGCCTCAAACGGGGACTGAACGTGGAGTTCACCGCTGCCAGCGTGATCGTCGTCAACGTGATCGGCTACCTGCTGGGTACGGGCGGTGCGCAGTTGATCGAGCTGTTATTGCACGCCTCGCCCGTGGTGCATGCCGTCTCGACCTTCATCACCACCGAGATCCTGGGCTGGAGCATCGTGTGGTTCACCAAGTTGTTCCGCCGCGGCGACGACACGGCGAGCCGCTCCTCGGCCTGGACGCCCCGCATCGGGTTGCTGCTGCTGGCCGTGGGGGGGGATTTTCGTGCTGAGGCTGGCCTATGTCGAGCTTTTCGCCTCGCCCTCCTTTTCCACAGACCGCCTCTACCACATGGCCGACTTGCTGGCTTCCAATTCCGCGGCACTGATTATCCTGCTGTGCGTCAATATCATCTATGTCCGGCATACGCGCAGGCGTGAAACCCGACACGGCCCGATCGCCGAAATCGCGGCCTTCCTTCTGTTCGTGCTGCTCACGTCGGCCTGCGTGGCGCTCATTACGGGGCTGCACCTGCCGTTCGCCTTCGACCGCTCGTTCACCGCACGGGAGTTCCTGCAACTGTGGATCGTCACCCTGCTGGTCGAGGTGACCCTCTATTCGGTCGTATTTATGGTCGATTACGCCCTGGTCGCACGTGCCGTGCTGCGTGCCGAGCGCGGCAAGGCGCACCAGGCGCAGTTCCGTTACATGAAACTCAAACAGCAGGTCAACCCCCATTTCCTGTTCAACTCGCTCAATATCCTCGACTGCCTGGTCTGCGAGCAGCGCACGGAGCAGGCCAGCGCCTACATCCATAAACTGGCGGGCATTTACCGTTACATGCTCCAGAACGAGGAGGAGACACTCGTGCGCCTGCGCGAGGAGATGGCCTTCGTGGGGATGTACGTCGACCTGTTACAGGTGCGTTTCCCCGAAGGGTTCCGCGTGGAGACCGACATTTCGGATGAGGCCATGAACCGCCATGTCCTGCCCTGCTCGGTGCAGTTGCTGATCGAAAACGCCATCAAGCATAACTCGGTGGGGGCCGACCGGCCGCTGGTGATCCGCATCGTCGCCGTGGCCGAGGCCGTGACGGTGTCGAACAACCTTCAGCTGAAGGTATCCGGCAACCCCTCGACCCGTGTGGGGCTGAACTACATCCGCCAGCAGTACCTCGACCTGTCGGGCATCCCGATCGGGATACGCCGTACCGATACCGAATATTGTGTCACCTTACCGTTGCTGTAATATGAACGTACTGATCGTAGAAGACGAAATGATGGCCCAGGCAAACCTGGCGCGAGCGCTGACCCAGCATTTTCCCGACGTACGGATCGTCGGGACGACCGGCTCGGTCAGGGAAACGGTGCTCTGGCTGCGCACGCCGGGGAACAGTGCCGATGTGATTTTCATGGACGTGGAACTCTCCGACGGGGATTGCTTCGAGATATTCCGCCAGGCGGACGTAACGGCGCGGGTCATCATGACCACCGCATATGACAATTACGCCGTGCGGGCGTTCGAGGTCAACAGCATCGACTACCTGCTCAAACCGATCGACCTCGCGGCGCTGCGGCGTGCCGTGGAACGTTGCCGTGTGCGGAGCGGGGGCATCGACCCCGACGTATTGCTGAACGCAATCCGCAGCCCGCGCGAATACAAACAGCGCTATGTCGTGCGTTTCAACGACCGGATCGTCCCGGTGCAGACCACCGACATCGCCTATTTCTACTCGGAAGAGAAAAACACCTACCTTGTCACGAACGACAACAACCGCTACATCATGGATCAGTCGCTCGACGTCCTTTCGGACGAACTGGATCCCGGGCGGTTTTTCCGCATATCGCGCAGCTGCATCATCGCCATGCCGGCGATCGTCAGCATCGTGAAATACCTGGGCAACCGGCTGAAGATCACGGCACGTCCGCGTCCGGAGTTCGAGATGGTGGTGAGCCGGTCGCGGGTCGACGACTTCCTGAAGTGGCTGGAGGGGAATGGCTGAGCCTTGGTCGCGACGGGCAGGTCTTCGGCCCCCCCCCTCCGTTTCCGGGTTTTGTCCTCCGGCCTTCCGGGTTACCGTTCCTGCGGCGGGCGGGGGCTCCGGTTCCGGCGGGAGAGGGGAGTTCCGCAGAGGAGTTCCTCTGGAATTTTCCGCCGAGGACTGAAAGTTCACTTTGAAGGATCATGCTGCGGGCGTTCCTCC
>OBZW01001094.1_pt1 | contig 9957 bp, 8 predicted proteins | sample 1477021 | NCBI WGS metagenome assembly OBZW01 (sample SAMEA2580262, study PRJEB22360) | human gut metagenome | biome: human gut; feature: human-associated habitat; material: faeces | place: Denmark | collected 2008/2010
AATTTCTTAGGTCCGCGGCCGCGTTTTTGAAAGGACATGGATGTTCTCCGGGAGGCTTTCGGCTATCCCTTTATGGAGCGTCCCCATCCGCGCCGAGACTAAAGCTCGCCACTAAATCCTGATTTATAGTGCATTTTTCTTTCGGACTTGCTATACTATATCGGTAAGCTTAAAGATAAACAGGAGTACATCTATGGACAGAATGTTAAACTATACCATTCAGAAAGACGAAGACGGTCTCCGCGTGGAACAATTTCTCCGCAGACGTGGATATTCCAGGCAGAATCTGGTCGAATTAAAGAAAATGCCCCGGAGTATTCTTGTCAATGGCGGCCCGCGCCGCCTGAATGAGATACTTACTGATATGGATACACTAACCGTGCATATCCAGGAACACATCTCCTCCCTGCAGATCCCTCCTGTTCGACTTCCCCTGGATATTATTTACGAGGATGAGGATATCATTGTCATTAATAAACCGGCCGGCATGCCTGTACACCCGTCAATCAATAACTATACCAATACTCTGGCAAACGGGCTGGCGTGGTATTATCAGGAACAAGGGAAACCTTTTATCTTCCGCTGCACCAATCGGCTTGACAGAGATACTTCGGGACTGACCATTATAGCAAAGCATATGCTCAGCTCTAATATCTTATCCCGAATGACCGTCCGCCATGAAATCAGGCGGGAATACCTGGCTATTGTACGTGGGAGCGTACAGCCGGCGGAGGGAACGATCTCCGCGCCTCTTTCCAGAAAGCCTGGTTCTGTTATTGAAAGAACCGTTGATTTTGATCATGGCGAAAGAGCAGTTACCCATTATCATGTGGTGGAAGAAACAAATGGGCACAGCCTCGTCTCACTTTTATTAGAGACAGGCCGTACCCATCAGATCCGCATTCATATGAAGTATCTTGGTTTTCCTCTTATAGGCGACTATTTGTATAATCCCGATATGGAGTATATGCAAAGGCAGGCCCTGCATTCCTGCCGTCTGGCCTTAAACCATCCGATTACCGGGGAAAAACTGGAGTTTCGTGCACCGCTTCCTGAGGACATGCAGAGTGTGTTTCCTCTATTTCGCTCCGGATTCTCTTCCTGTACACCAGTGGTGTGATCCCATAGCGTTTTGCAAACACACGTATAAAGTATGAAACATCCTGGTATCCGGTCCGCTCGCTAATCTCAGAAATGCTCCAATCCTGCTCAGCCAGCATGCGGGCCGCGTATTCAGTCCGCTTCAGATTCAGATACTGTGTAACCGTGTACCCTGTATGCATTTTAAAGTAATGCATAAAATAATACCTATTGTATCCCGTAAACTGTGCCAGCCGCTCGACTGACAGCGGTTCACTGTAATGCTCTTCAATAAACCGGATCAGCCTTTTCATCTGTTCTATCTCTTTGATTGTGCTGCAGCCTGCCGATTCCCGGTAATGCTTCGCTTCAAACAATGCCGCCAGCATCTGTGTCAGATACCCCTTGATATATAATTCATATCCATCGTCCTGTTTGTTCCACTTCTCCAGAACTTGATCAAATAAGATCGCCGTTTCCCTGTAAAGCGGAGTGCCTGGTTCGATAATTGGTATGATCTTTATTGTCTGATTAAGCATGGGGGAAAGATAACGTTTGGCAATTTTATCTTTCAAACTTCCCATCATCATTTCGACATCCGCCAGTATCACTTTACAAATCAACGGATTCGTTTCTGCTCCGATACCACCGTGAAGGCTGCTGGGAGAAACTACAATTAAATCCCCTTTTACCGTTTTATAGTCCTTCAGGTCTATAGTCAGTACCCCCTCCCCCTCCAACACATAGATAAACTCTATATACTGATGCCAGTGCAGGAGCAGACGGTGTTCCCGTATATCTACCGTATTATCAAGAACTGATACTGCCAGTTCGAAAGAATTATAATTTCGTTCCTCTTTTATTGCCCCCCTCATTGCTTCGCCCCTCCGCACATTTATCTGATTTTTAGCCACTTTAATACGAGAATTTTCTCTTGAACACTATTATAATCAAATTATACCGGTAATGCAATTTGATTCCCTTTTTTCTGTATTCTATTTCCTATATTGGAGGCTGTTATGAACTCATATGAACGTGTATTTGCAAGATTAAATGGAGAACCTGTTGACCGTATTCCCAACCTCTGCCTTGTCATGACTTTCGCGGCGCACGAGATTGAGGTTCCGTACAGACAGTTTATAACGGACTACCGGCTTCTCGCTGAAGGAATGCTCAGATGCTGTGAAAAATACCATTTGGACGTGTTGAGTGTCTGCTCCGATCCCATGCGTGAAGCAAGCGGATTCGGTGCAGAGGTTGTCTACCCCGAAAACGATGTGCCATACAGCCCGGTTCCTCTGCTCTCAGGCTGTCAGGATATCTCCCGTCTGAAAGTAAAAGCTCCTGCTTCCAGCAGACGTATGAATGACCGGTTGGAGGCGGTGCGGCTTCTAAAACACCGCAGCGGAGGCGAGATCCCAATTGTAGGCTGGGTGGAGGGTGCACTTGCAGAAAGTTGTGATTTGATGGAAATCTCCAGCTGCCTGTGCGAAATGCTGGATGAACCGGAAGCAATGCATGAGCTTCTGGCAATCTGCCTGGAGCAGAGCATCCTGTTTGCCCTGGAGCAGTTGAATGCGGGAGCCGACATCATTGGCATCGGTGATGCCGCATCGTCTCTCATTGGCCCTGATCTCTATCGCGAATTTGCCCTTCCATATCAACAGAAACTTATTTCTGAGATTCACAGGGCAGGGGGAAAGGCAAAACTGCATATCTGCGGGGACATTACCCCTGTACTGCATCTGGCTGCACAGACAGGGGCCGATATTATTGACCTCGATCATATGGTAGATCTTAAAAAAGCGTGTGGCATATTTCCTGAAACCAGCTGCCCAAACGGCAACTTTGACCCTGTGCAGATCCTGCTTCAGGGAGATATCAATTCAGTAGGCCATGCGGTAAGGGAATGTCTGGCGTGTGCCGGCATGCACCGCACAATGATTTCCGCCGGATGTGAGGTGCCTGCCTTTACACCGCCTGATAATTTGAGAGAAGTCCATCATGTACTTTCCACATACTAATAAGATCCCCCGAAAGAATTTTATGATTGTTTTATACTAGTATAAGACAAGCTAAATACCTAACTGTTTCGCTGGCCTGATTTTTATGATAATTCTTATGCATTTTTTCTCTGATATACGGAAAGCCCCGCATATAGTAAAAACCATGCTGTACAATGGATTGTTAGGATTAGTATATCGTTCATCACTGTTGTTGTTTTCCCAATTGACCAATTCATAATCCCCTCAAAAGCAGCCTGTGAGGGCATGATATAGCAAACTGCGGTTAGAGCCGGATCGCTGATTCCGAGAAGAAAGTGCAGGATGGGTATGGCGATAAATAGCAGCATTACGATTTTAATATAAACTACGCCAACCATCAGCCCATCCGAAAACCGGCCGATAAACAGGCCGATAAGTGCAGCCACAAACGAGGAGAGGACAATCAGCACCAGCATGAGAACTGCATTTTGCAGGGAAAGCCGAAAGCAAATACAGGCAGTAATGATTGAGGATAAGCAGCCACAAATAAATCCAACCGTAACCTTCTGCATAATATAACGGCTTCGGGCCATGGGTAAGATTTCGTTGACAAGTGCCACGCCATCCTCTTTTTCAGAAATCATATTCATAGCATTGAAGGTACATCCCATAAACATTGCGACAATTAATATCGTGGTGATAAACATGTCCTGATACCCAGCCATGATATCGGGGCGTTCTAAGATCTGTATCTCTGCCTGGCCTGCTGATTCCCGCAATTTGATCAGTGCCGGAAGTGTTTCAGCGGTTTGCCGGAATATATCCAGTTCGTCACCGGATAGTAATGTTTTGATGCTATTTCCCGCTGCTTCCACACCAATCAGGTTTGTAGAGGGCTCATTGACCCCCTGAATCAGCTCTTCCTCAGTCGGATAAACTGTCACTGCGCCATACCGTTCCAGCGGGCTAAAAGGCTTCGTCATATAATCATCTGCGCCAAACTCATACCCCCTTAGCTTATCATCATCGCTGCTCTTTGCCGTAAGCATGATAATCGGCAGGCTGCTCATCTGTCTGGCTGTCCTGCAGACGGAAAATCCATCCAGATGGGGAATCATCACATCTAATATCATAAGATCCACTGCCTGATTCTTTAAGACTACCAGGGCATCTACGTCTATCTTTCCCTGAAGACCGTGAATAGTAAATCAAAGCAGTAAATCAAAGAAGACATCGGCAGACCATTTTAGTTCCTGTTTTTGTGTAACTCCTGTCTTATGTCTTCTCCTCATACTTCTTTCTATAATTCCTTGGAGACATTCCCATATGTTTCTTAAAGCAATTAGAAAAATATATCTCCGAACTGAAACCGACCAGTTTTGAAATCTTCTTGATGTCATAATCTGACCGGATCAGATACTGTCTGGCATATTCCATCCGTATCTCCAGTAAAACATCCAAAGGAGTTTTTCCGAATGTTTCTTTCATTGCCTTAGCAAGATAATTGCTGTGCAGATGGAACTGTTCCTCCAGGTGTTGGTTGGTGATCGGCTGCTCTATGTTATTTTCCAAGTAGATCTGAATCTGTTCCGCCAACAGCGTCAGCCGGTCTTTATGGATCCCGGTATTCTCAACAAATCTTAAAAACCGTAAAAACCGTTCTTCTGTTTTCCATATATCATTCCCATGTTCCTGGATAGTACTGTCCAGGATGTTCTGAAACAGTTCAAACAGAAGACCGGGTTCTTTGATCGCTGCATATTTGGGCAGGTGTAATGTGTATGAGCATTGGTGGTAATGCTGGTCGGGGATTGGCAGCCTTGAAACGAATCTGCTGGCCCTCTGTCCCTGCTTCCACTGCGCAGTGGTATAAAAATGCAGCCAGTAAAACCCGGTCTCCTCCTGGCATGGCTGCCATGAATAATGGTGCCTGTCCGGCAGCAAAATAAACATTTCATTTTCCCTGATCTCATACCGCTCATTCTCTTCTGCCAGAAACAGACAGCCCTTTTCTACAACGATCAGATCAAAATAGCCCAGGTTCCTCCTGTCTACATGGCTCTGCCCTTTCCTCATGGTGCGGTAGTTTCCCTCTATAAAGTCCGGAAATGGTGGAATTGAAATGGAAATAATGTCGCCGGCCATATGCTTATCCCCTTTCTTTTTTCAAAATAATGCTTCTCAGGTCTTTTTTATCCTCTATCTGGATTATACCATTTCCTGAGATAAAATAAAATTCTTTACTGTATGGGGCAAAGCTTGTAATCTGATACTCGGTTTCGTTCTCTTCATAACTTCCATTGATTACGTGGATGGAATTTCCTTTTTCCATAATGAAAGTCTTATCCCCGAAATTCTCCAGATATGCGGCCATTTCTTCGCCCATATCCCAGTCCGGGGACTGGCTGTCATTTTCAAAAAGCCTGGAAAAAATACCGCCGTTCTTATAAAATGTGGATTGGCCGAACCGTGCCCTGGAAAGATCCGGGCGGTTGATATGAGGGCCTGCCACTGCATATGTGGAAGCCGCCATTCCTTTTTCTAATGGAGAAGTTGCCGTGGCGTGCGTGTCATAACAGTACAGGATGCCTGCCGTGGCCCTATAGCTTGCTTCCAGATATCTTGTATCCTTCAGATACAAAAAAACTTTATATGCTGCCGCAGCTGTAACCCCACCCCAAAGGGAATGGATCATATACGTCAGCGCTTCCCACCAGCGATCCGGGTTCTGGGCCCTGAAGTCATTGGAATAGCCAATATTGGCCAAAAGGAGTTCCCCATAGCGCCTGGTACTCTCCCCTCTGTTGCTTTCACATAGAGCGCCTGCTGTCGGACCAAAGCCTGCGTTATCATAAAAGTGCTCCGTGATTGCGGCTTTATAAGTTACCGCCTCCTTTTCCACCCTGTCCATGACCTGTTCCCATAAAGATTGTATCTTTGCATATTTCTCTGTCATGCCTTTTACTTTCAGTTTATCCAGCAATTGATTGGAATACAGGAAATATACGCCTAACATCTGTGATTCTTCTTTTCCACGCTCCTCCTGATGCAGATCGGGGTTCACCCTTAACTCAAAAACGTCCGCCGCCCATTCCAGGTACGTACCTGCATCATGCAGTGCAAGAACCTCATCCCCAAACTCGGATAACAGATAAAACAGATGGCTAATATATTCAAAATCCATACAGCGGTAAAAATCACCATAAAGTTTACGAGGTTTTCTAAAATTTCCGTCTACAAACCATTTTTTACGGACATAATTTACCGCGCAGTTTTCCACTTTCCTAACCTGTCCAACATCCGGCGTACCGAACAGATTTTTCTTCAGAACCAGATTTGCTTTTCCAAGAGATTCCCCTTGATTGGAAATCGGCTCGAAAGCATAAGGAGGTTGCCCATTTTCGCCATGGTAAAGGCTGCTGCAAATATATTCCACGCGTTCTTCAATCACCGTTTCTATCCTGTCCATCACATTTATTACCACAAAGTCTTCTGTACCGTCAGAAAGCGTTATAACTACTTTGTGCTCCCCCATTGCCTCAGGCTTGAAAAAAAGACCGTATTGCCTCTTTTTCTCCGTTTCCCGTATCGGGATTGTAAGTTTCTTTACGATTCCATCATTTTTGTAAAGAGCATCTGCTGCTATTACATCCACCCCCTCTGGTACTCTTACGGATACCCTTGCGTTTTCTCCAATAATATTTAGGGGCGTGTACTCTAGCTTGGGATGTTTCCATTTCAGCCCTTTGTTATAAAAATCCTCGGGACTTTGATTCGTATCGATCACGTACTCCCATACCTTATTTTCGCCTGCTTCAAGGACAAATCCGTCCTTTTCGTATATCCAGTCATGATTTTCAAACTTATCCGGATATCCGCCTGCAAGATACAATTTATGGAACAACATGCCGTCTAAAGAAGGGGACACATTTTCGAAAAACAAATTCCGATAATCACAATAAGTACCGATTGATTTTGCCCTTCCCTTTACCTGATAAAATCCGAGATTCTCTCCCAATCCATCCCTTCGCACTGCACTTAGTTTCGTATAGTCCGTTGAAACAGACGGGAAGACTGCGGCAGAATTATGTATATTCCTAAGCACATTTTTATCCCGAAACATCACATAGGCAAAGGATACCCATACACCGAACTCTTCGATCTTAATCTCTTTTTCCGTCAGGTTCTTTAGCTGTATGGACCAGAAAAGCGCCTCCTTATCCTTTCCCAGGTCATAAGCCATCTTCACCTGAAATCCTTTGGCATTAAAGGTAACTGTTATCTTATCTTTTTCTTCCTCTATGATGGACATGAGCGCGTTACTGCCCTCCTTTTTACCATCCACAACAATGTCAAAATAACCAAACAGTTTGTCCTCATCCTGATAATCTGCCTGCTGTAAATAACTGTCTTCTATCACCCAGTTCATCTGATGTGGATCATCTTTTATGACTAATGCAGATACATAACCTTCTTTTTCCACTGACATCCTCAGTTTTTTATTTTCTATCATAAGTAATCCGCTCCTTTCTTATGTAAATTTAACACTTCAGTTCTTGCCTTTCTACATGAAATCCCAATCAAAACTTAATAAATTTCACACTCTTTGTTCCTGATGATTCTCTCATAAAAATAATATGTGCACATTCGACAAAAAGCATTTGACATATTTACCTTGTATTTATATCCTGTCTGCGATCTTATTTTTCTAAACACTTTCATTCCATTTTAAGCTTCTATTCTCCTATTTATCAGTTAGTATATATCCAATCTAGAAAGCAAAAGGCACCTCAATCCTGCTACTTACAAAGGATTGAGGTGCCTTACACAAATGCCGCAGACCGGAATTGAACCGTTTCAAATAATCACAAATACTGATAGAAAGGGGCTTTGAAGACTTCATCACGGTCTCGATGTTCAAAAAGTGTTCAAATATTTCCACCCTCAAACTGGGATTTGTATTTAACCTTCTATGGTACCATCACAATCATCTTCATCAGAATCAATTGTTTCTCCACAGTTAGTACATGCCCATTCATCATCCCAATACATAACACCACCACAGTTTGGACAATTCTTAAACGGTCTTTCGCTCGTATCTCTTACTAATTCGCCAGAACAATATGGACATTTTGAGTATTCGGATTCATCGTAAACTTCATCACACCAAGGACACATTTGCATGGTTATCACCTCCTATACATACAAAAATTATATCATGCGTTATAAAAATACAATAGAGAAATGTGATTTACCAAATATACAAATTCTAGTTTGTCCAGTTTCCACTACTCACAGTATAATTCTATTTTATAAAAATGCACAAGCAAAAAAGGCATGAGAGACTTCCTTATCTCTGCATACCCCTTTATTCACTCCATGCCATTAACAGCAACACTCCACTATTCTTTTACATAGATAATTAATTCTCCCTTTTATCTGTTTATCCGTGTAGGCGAGACTAAGGCAATACGCTGGGAAGATATTGATTATGACAACAGAATCGTTTATTTACATAGACAGGCCACCTGTGAACGTACACTAAACGATGATTTATCCTTTTCCTAAAGAAAAGTAAAAGTAGTGAATCAGATGAAAGGGAATACTTCTCATGGTTTTCGCAAGCAATACCTGACAGATGAAGCAATAAAAATTTTTCACAAAGTAAAAGAATTAAACCCAAACGGAGCATATGTTTTTGAACCAGACGGCAAAATTATGACTACAGATAGCTTTAACCGTCGTTTAAAGAAGCTGGCGTTCTTTATCATTCGAGTCATAAAATCCGCTTCTACAACGCTTCAACTGCTTTTGAAGGAAACAATCTCACAACCCTCAGTTATTTAATGGGGCATAGTGAAACAGCGCCAACACTTCACTACCTACGGAACGTCAACAAAGGGAAAAATGATGTACTTGCTTTTCAAAAACTTGGTATTTCATCATAAAGTGTTCAAAGGTGTTCAAACTTTTAGACACAAAAAAATAAGAGAAACGCTGTAAATCCAACATTTCTCTCACTTTTACTTAATGCCGCAGACCGGAATCGAACCGGTACGGGTATCACTACCCACGGGATTTTAAGTCCCGGGCGTCTGCCAGTTCCGCCACTGCGGCATAATATATGGGACCTATAGGGCTCGAACCTATGACCCTCTGCTTGTAAGGCAGATGCTCTCCCAGCTGAGCTAAGATCCCATAATATTTACTTGTACATCGGAGATAATTATAACTCTTTTTCACTCTAATGTCAACGACCCAGAAGAGACTCGAACTCTCGACCTCCGCCGTGACAGGGCGGCGCTCTAACCAACTGAGCCACTGGGCCTTATTAATTTCTTTAAAATAGTGGACCTTCGGGGACTCGAACCCAGGACCGATCGGTTATGAGCCGATTGCTCTAACCAACTGAGCTAAAGGTCCACGTGTATTATGTCCCAAAAAGGAACAAAGCCGATGATCGGACTCGAACCGATAACCTGCTGATTACAAATCAGCTGCTCTGCCAATTGAGCCACATCGGCATAAATAAAATACTGACCAAACATTAAATGTCCGGTATAAAATGACTCCTACGGGAATCGAACCCGTGTTACCGCCGTGAAAGGGCGATGTCTTAACCGCTTGACCAAGGAGCCGCATAAAATCATATATAAAATTTTATAGACCGTAAGTAGTGCTCACGGTCTACAAGCTCCCCGAGTTGGGCTCGAACCAACGACCCTTCGGTTAACAGCCGAATGCTCTACCACTGAGCTATCGAGGAATATGATACTATATCTGTGTACCTTCAAAACTGCATACAAAGAATTAAATCCATCCATTATCCTATCACCCTGCTTGGTTATGCCCTCGACCTATTAGTAACAGTCAGCTCCATGTGTTGCCACAC
>OBZW01001095.1_pt1 | contig 9943 bp, 4 predicted proteins | sample 1477021 | NCBI WGS metagenome assembly OBZW01 (sample SAMEA2580262, study PRJEB22360) | human gut metagenome | biome: human gut; feature: human-associated habitat; material: faeces | place: Denmark | collected 2008/2010
GCGGAGACATTTCCTTATCAGAAATGGAAAGGCTGTCATCGTCATCAGCCACGACCGTAAATTCGTAGACAACATCACCACCCGTACCATTGAAGTGACCATGGGACGGATATACGATTACAAAGTAAACTACTCCAAATACCTGGAACTCCGCAAGGAACGCCGCGAACAGCAACAGAAAGCCTACGACGACCAGCAGAAGTTCATTGCCGAAACCAAGGAATTCATCGAACGGTTCAAAGGCACCTACTCCAAAACCCTGCAAGTGCAAAGCCGCGTAAAAATGCTGGAGAAGCTGGAACTGCTGGAAGTGGATGAAGAAGACACTTCAGCGTTACGCCTCAAATTCCCTCCTTCTCCCCGCTCAGGCAATTATCCCGTCATCATGGAGGGAGTAGGGAAAAGTTACGGTGACCATGTGGTCTTCAAGAATGCCAACCTCACCATAGAACGGGGAGACAAGGTTGCTTTCGTTGGTAAGAACGGTGAAGGAAAGTCAACGTTAGTGAAGTGCATCATGAAGGAAATAGAACATGAAGGCACCCTCACGATAGGACACAACGTGCAGATTGGATATTTCGCACAAAACCAGGCCTCATTGTTGGATGAGAACCTGACCGTATTCCAGACCATCGACGATGTGGCAAAAGGGGAAATCCGCAACAAGATACGCGACCTGCTGGGTGCCTTCATGTTCGGTGGCCCCGAAGAGTCCATGAAGAAGGTCAAGGTGCTTTCCGGTGGAGAGCGCACGCGCCTCGCCATGATAAAGCTTTTGCTCGAACCGGTGAATCTGCTGATACTGGACGAACCGACCAACCATCTGGACATGAAAACCAAAGATATCCTGAAGCAAGCGTTACTGGATTTTGACGGTACCCTGATTCTCGTCAGCCACGACCGCGACTTCCTGGACGGACTGGTAAGCAAGGTATATGAATTTGGCAACAAACAAGTGAAAGAGCACTTGAACGGCATCTACGAATTCCTTGAAAAGAAGAAAATGGACTCCCTCCGCGAACTGGAACGATAAGCATCTGCTAAACCCGGCGTCCGAACAAATGGCCGATACATATTGTTTTCATTTTACTAAACACTTAACTAAGAGATATTAAAATGAAACAATATGATGCCATCATAATAGGATTCGGCAAGGGCGGCAAGTTATTGGCCGCCGAACTGGCCGAACGGAATTGGAAAGTAGCCATCGTGGAACGTTCCCCTCAGATGTACGGAGGAACATGTGTAAACGTAGGATGTATCCCTACCAAAACTCTGATTCACGAATCGGAATATGCGGAAAAAAGATACTATGACGATTATAAGAACCAGTCCAAACTGTATGCACTTGCCGTGGCGCGGAAAGACAAGCTTGTATCCTTCCTGTGTGAGAAAAATTATGAAAATGTAAAAAACAAGCCTAATATAACCCTCTATGACGGAACTGCTTCTTTCTTGTCCGAAAATACAATCCGTATAGTCTCCGGCAAGGACGAAACGATTCTTGAGGGAAAAGAGATATTCATCAACACCGGGTCCACCCCTATCCTGCCTGCCATCGACGGACTCAAGGAGAGCAAGTACGTATATACCAGTGAGACCTTGCTGCAATCGAACAAACTGCCCGCACACCTGCTCGTCATCGGCGGCGGTGCTGTCGGATTGGAGTTTGCCACTATGTATGCAGGCTTTGGAAGCCATGTCACACTGCTGGAAGCGGGAAACCGCTTTCTGCCTAAAGTGGACCGCGACATTGCCGCCTCCATGCTGGAAGCATTGAACCGAAAGCGTATCAATGTCCGGTTGAACGCCCGTGTCCAATCCGTGTACGACACAGCCGAAGGAATAACTCTGACCTATACGGACAGTGCAAACGGCACTCCCTACTACCTGAAAGGAGATGCCTTGCTGGTAGCCATCGGCCGCAAGCCTATGACTGCAGAGCTGAATCTGGAAAAAGCGGGTATACAAACAGACAAGCGGGGAGCCATCGTTGTCGACAACCAATTACGGACTACAGCCCCACACGTATGGGCCCTGGGGGACGTAAAAGGAGACGAACAGTTCGACTACTTGTCCATCGATGATTTCCGTATCATCCGTAATCAACTCTTTGAAAACAAAAAAAGGAGTACAAAAGACCGGTATCCAATCCCCTTTGCCATTTTCACCGACCCACCGCTGGCACATATAGGACTGACGGAAGAGGAAGCGATGAAGAACGGTTATTCCATACATGTGGCACGTATCCCTGCTGCCATGATTCCACGTGCCCGTACGCTACACAGCATAGACGGTATGCTCAAAGCTATTGTAGACATCCATACCGGACGGATTCTGGGTTGTACCCTACTTTGTGCCGATGCACCAGAAGTAATCAATACCGTAGCATCAATCATGAAAACGGGACAGCGTTACCATTTCCTGCGGGACTTCATTTTCACCCACCCCAGCATGAATGAGGGATTGAATATGTTATTCAAACCTTTTTAGCATTTTCTATTTGGTAATTAAGTCCTTAACCTCTATCTTTGCATCCGTCCAAAGATAGAGGAATGAAAAAGAAACAGTACATAACCTATATTCTTTTTTTCATCAGCTTGATAATGCTGGTGATACCCGTCATTCCCCACCATCATCATGCCGACGGAATGATATGCATGAAGAATGATATCACCGCCGATTGCTGCGGACACCGTCATAGCCCGGGCAACGAGCACTGCTGTTGCGACACGGGATGCATGACAACCCACTTTGTACAACAGACGCCCAGCTCTTCCAATGATGTGTGTTCACATCCGGATGCCTTGTGGGCAGTTACCCTACTCATTGAACCTTTTTCCAAGTTACTCATCCTACCCGAGTTTGACATAAGCAGGCAGGAGTGTATCTATCTGGAATCTCTTCATAGCACATTTATCATATGTGCTACGGGACTTCGTGCCCCTCCGTCTCTTCTTGCTTAACTGTTACCGGAACATCACCGGGACAGATTTCTATCCGGCATAAGGAACAATGCAATTTGGTTGCACGCCCTATGCCCTAACTTTGTATTCAAAATCAAAAAGTAAGAACAAATATCATCATGAAAAAAGTTATTTTCATGGGAGTCTTGGGATTATTCCTTTTAGGCTCCTGTAACAGCAAGTCCGGAGACAGCCACGAAGGACATAATCACGAAACAGAAGAGCACAATCATGACGGACATGACCACGAGGGACATGACCACGAACATGAGGGACACAACCATGAGCACGAAGAGCAGGAAAACCATGCCGGAGGAAGCGATGAAATCATCCTGCCACCAGCAAAGGCGCAAGCTGCCGGCGTAGCAGTCAGCACTGTTGAACCGGGTAGTTTCCATCAAGTCATCAAGACCAGCGGCCAGGTGATGGCAGCCCAGGGAGACGAGAGCGTAGCCGTAGCTACAGTAGCAGGCGTGGTTTCCTTCAAGGGAAAAGTTATCGAAGGAATGAGTGTCAGCAAAGGTACTCCTTTGGTGGTATTGTCATCCAAAAACATGGCCGACGGAGACCCGGTGCAGAAAGCCCGGATAGCCTACGAAGTTTCCAAAAAGGAATATGAGCGTATGAAAGCGCTTGTAGGCAACAAAATCGTATCTGAAAAGGAATTCGCGCAAGCTGAACAGATTTATGAAAATGCCCGTATCAGTTACGAGGCAGTCGCAAAGAACCATTCGGCAAGCGGCCAGGCGGTTGTTTCTCCCATCAGCGGTTATGTAAAGAATCTGTTGGTGAAAGAAGGGGACTACGTCAGCGTCGGCCAGCCGTTGGTAAGCGTCACCCAGAACCGCAAGCTTTTCCTGCGTGCAGACGTATCCGAAAAGTACTATCCTTACTTGAACAGCATCGGTTCCGCCAACTTCTGTACTCCTTATAATAATAAGGTATATACATTGAAAGAACTGGGCGGGCGCATGCTTTCTTATGGAAAGGCTTCGGGTGAGAACGGATATTATGTACCCGTAACTTTTGAATTCGACAATAAGGGAGACGTTATTCCCGGCTCGTTTGTAGAAGTATTCCTATTATCCTCACCAATGGAGAACGTGTTGTCTCTTCCTCACAGTGCGCTGACCGAGGAACAAGGCAGCTTCTTTGTCTACCTGCAACTGGATGAAGAGGGCTACAAAAAACAGCTTGTCACCCTGGGTGCCGACAATGGCGAGAGTGTACAAATCCTTTCCGGCATAAAAGCAGGCGATCGCGTCGTAACCCAAGGAGCCTATCAAGTGAAGCTGGCATCGGCAACGAATGCTATTCCGGCACATAGCCATGAACACTAATCTCATGTACAATTTGACAATTTACAAAGTACCATTTCGCTATGCAGTATAAGGGTTACGTGACGAATGGGGAGTGTAAAGTCAGATAAACAAGAAATATTAGATAAAACAGCAAGTGCGGCTGACATTGCGCAGCCCAATTGTACATTGTAAATAGTAAATAGAAAGATGTTAAACAAAATAATTGGTTTTTCTCTTCAGAACCGCATCCTGGTGCTGGTAGCATCGGTGCTGTTGCTGATTGGCGGTACTTATACCGCCATGCATACGGAAGTGGATGTGTTCCCTGACCTCAATGCGCCGACCGTGGTCATCATGACCGAAGCAAACGGTATGGCAGCAGAGGAAGTGGAACAACTGGTCACTTTTCCCGTAGAAACGGCTGTAAACGGTGCAACGGGTGTGCGCCGTGTACGCTCTTCCTCAACGAACGGTTTTTCTGTAGTCTGGGTAGAATTCGACTGGGATACAGATATCTATCTTGCCCGGCAGATTGTCAGTGAGAAACTGGCAGTCGTCAACGAATCCTTACCGGCCAACGTAGGCAAACCGACACTAGGCCCACAATCGTCCATTTTGGGCGAGATGCTGATTGTAGGTCTGACAGCAGATTCGACCTCTATGCTGGATTTGCGTACCATTGCCGACTGGACCATACGTCCCCGCCTGCTCTCTACGGGCGGTGTGGCACAAGTAGCCGTACTGGGCGGCGACATCAAGGAATATCAAGTGCAGCTGGACCCGGAACGGATGCGCCATTACGGCGTGACATTGAGCGAAGTGATGAACATCACCCGCGAAATGAACCTGAATGCCAATGGTGGAGTACTCTATGAATATGGCAATGAATATATCGTACGCGGCGTACTTTCTACCGACAAGGTAGACCAGATAGCCAAGGCCGTGGTGCGGAGCAACGGAGTCTCCGGCGCCCCTATCCTGCTGGAAGATATTGCCGACGTTCAAATCGGAGCCAAACTTCCTAAACTGGGTACCGCCTCGGAACGCGGTAAGCATGCCGTACTGCTGACAGTCACCAAGCAACCCGCCACAAGCACGCTGGAGCTTACAGACAAACTGGAAGCTTCCCTGCAAGACCTGCAGAAGAATCTACCGGCGGACGTAAAGGTTTCCACAGACATCTTCCGTCAAAGCCGTTTCATCGAAAGTTCCATCGGAAACGTTCAGAAGTCGTTGTTGGAGGGAGGTATTTTCGTTGTCATCGTGCTTTTCCTGTTCCTTGCCAACATACGTACCACAGTCATCTCGCTGGTGACACTGCCGTTGTCACTGATTGCCTCCATCCTTGCCCTGCACTATATGGGCTTTACGATAAATACCATGAGCCTGGGAGGTATGGCTATCGCCATCGGTTCGCTGGTGGATGATGCCATCGTGGACGTGGAGAATGTCTACAAGCGTTTGCACGAAAACCGACTGAAACCTGCCGGCGAGCAACTTCCTATTCTGGAAGTGGTGTTCAATGCTTCGAAAGAAGTGCGTATGCCTATCCTCAATTCAACGCTGATTATCATTGTCAGCTTCGTACCACTGTTCTTCCTTAGTGGTATGGAAGGTAGGATGCTGGTACCACTGGGTATTGCGTTCATTGTGGCATTGGCGGCTTCAACTGTTGTGGCACTGACCGTAACGCCGGTACTTTGCTCCTATCTATTGGGAAAAGAGAAAACGAAAAAACAAAACAACGAAAACAGCGATTCTGCCGTAGCACGCAAGATGAAGCAATGGTATGGTTCTGCACTGACTTTTGTATTGGGGCATAAGAAAGGGGTACTTGGAGGTATTATCGGACTATTTGTAGTGGCACTCGGCTGTTTCTTCACCCTGGGCCGCTCGTTCCTGCCGCCTTTCAATGAAGGTTCGTTCACCATCAATATCTCCTCGCTTCCAGGCATTTCCCTGGAAGAAAGCGACAAGATGGGGCACCGTGCCGAGGAGCTGCTGCTTTCCATCCCCGAAATACAGACCGTGGCCCGTAAAACGGGACGTGCAGAGCTGGACGAACACGCTCTGGGAGTAAACGTCTCTGAGATCGAGGCACCGTTTGAGTTGAAAGACCGCTCGCGCAGCGAGCTCGTGGCAGAAGTCCGCGAAAAACTGGGTACCATTGTAGGGGCAAACGTGGAAATAGGCCAGCCTATCAGCCACCGTATAGACGCCATGCTATCCGGTACAAAGGCGAACATCGCCATCAAACTGTTCGGCGACGACCTGAACCGCATGTTCACTCTGGGCAATGAAATCAAGAGTGCCATCCAGGGGATTCCCGGTATTGCCGACCTGAACGTGGAACAGCAGATTGAGCGTCCGCAACTTGTCATTTCACCCAAACGGGAAATGCTTGCCAAATACGGCATTTCACTGCCCGAATTTTCGGAGTTTGTCAATGTCTGCCTGGCCGGTGAAGCCGTTTCCCAAGTTTACGAAAAGGGAAAGAGCTTCGACCTGACCGTACGCGTGAAAGACAACCTACGCGACGAAATGGAAAAAATACGCAACTTGATGATTGATACGGGCGACGGACAGAAAATTCCACTGAACTATGTAGCGGAAATCCGCTCGGCCATGGGTCCGAACACCATCAGCCGCGAGAATGTAAAGCGTAAAATCGTCATCTCCGCCAACGTGGCCGACCGCGACCTGCGAAGTGTAGTCAATGATATACAAGCCCAGGTAGACGCACAAATCAAACTGCCGGAAGGATACCACATCGAATACGGCGGACAATTCGAAAGCGAGCAGGCAGCAAGCCGCACGCTGGCACTTACTTCGTTCATGTCCATCGTGGTGATATTCCTGCTCCTCTACCATGAATTCCGCAGTATGAAGGAGAGTGCCATCATCCTTATCAATCTGCCGCTGGCATTGATAGGCGGTGTATTCGCCCTGCTCATCACAACGGGAGAAGTGAGTATCCCCGCCATCATCGGTTTCATCTCACTGTTCGGTATCGCCACCCGAAACGGAATGCTGCTCATCAGCCATTACAACCACTTGCAGCAGGAAGAAGGCTATGGCGTCTACGACAGCGTTATCCGCGGTTCGCTCGACCGTCTGAATCCAATCCTGATGACCGCCCTATCCAGTGCACTGGCACTTATCCCGCTGGCTCTCAGTGGCGACCTGCCGGGCAACGAGATACAAAGCCCGATGGCAAAGGTTATCTTGGGCGGCCTTTTAACATCCACGTTCCTGAACGGTTTCATCATTCCGATTGTTTACCTGATGATGCACCATAACCAACAACCTAAAACGTCAGACAATGAATAAAAGATTTTCCATATTCAGCGCCGCCATCCTCGCTTTTGCGGGGATGAGCGCACAAACGTCCGGCATTGATGCCGTGCTCCAGCAGATAGAGGCCAACAACAAGGAATTGCAGGCTAACTCCCACCTCATTTCCTCACAAAAACTGGAGAACAAGACAAACAACAACCTCCCCGACCCTACACTGTCATACGCCCACCTTTGGGACTCCAAGAACAGTGACGAGACAGTCGGCGAAATGGTCATCTCGCAAAGCTTCGACTTCCCCACGCTTTACGCCACCCGAGGGAAGATGAACCGACTCAAGACAAATGCACTGGATGCACAAGCCACCGCCTTCCGCCAGCAGATATTGTTGCAAGCGAAGGAAGTATGCTTGGACATCATCATGCTGCAACGCCAGCAAGCCCTGCTCGACGAACGGTTGAAGAATGCGGAGGAACTGTCGGCCATGTACACCCGGCGTTTGGAAACGGGAGATGCCAATGCACTGGAAACCAACAAGATTAATCTGGAGTTGCTGAATGTACGCACGGAAGTCCGCATGAACCAGACGGCACTTAACAACAAACTGAAAGAGCTGCTTGTCCTCAACGGAAACCAGCCGCTCACACCGGGACGTCCCAGACCCGGTACCACACCCGACGCCCAAACACTCGGATTGACAGAATACCCGGCAGTGCCGTTGCCGGCCGACTTCCACCCGCTGGCCGACGAACTGCTGGCTTCAGACCCCACCCTGCAATCCTTGCAGGGTGAAAGTTCTGCCGCCCGGAAACAGATTTCGGCAAGCAAGCAAGGCTGGCTGCCCAAACTGGAACTGGGTTACCGTAGAAATACCGAATCGGGGCATCCGCTGAACGGCGTAGTAGTAGGCTTCTCTTTCCCGCTTTTCGAAAACCGCAATAAGGTCAAGATAGCCAAGACACAAGCGCTCAACATTGACTACCAAAAGGAGAACGCCGCACTGCAAGCCAGCTCTGCCTTGTGGCAACTCTATGAAGAGGCCAAGAACCTGCACGCTTCCATGGAGGAATACGAGCGCACCTTCCATCAACAACAAGACCTTTCTTTACTGAAACAAGCACTTATGGGAGGACAAATCAGTATGATTGAATACTTCGTTGAAATATCGGTTGTCTATCAAAGCAAGACAAACCTCCTGCAACTGGAAAACCAGTATCAGAAGGCAATGGCACAGATATACAAGAGCCGGTTATAAATAGAAAGAGCTGTCTGCGGTTGACAGACAGCTCTTTCTATTTCAATATATTGTAGTTATAGTTTTGTGACTTTACCCATAAACAGAATAACTCCCGTACTCTTCTCCTTTATCAGAAAGATGAAAGGACGGTCCACATAGAACGGAATTACCGTACTTGGTCCGGGAGCGGCCACGTCCATTCCTCCGACAATTACAGCCGCAGCTTCCGTCCCCTCTTCATTCACTTTCACATAAGTGAACTGTTGCAGCAAACTGATAAACAAATCCTCATCCGCCATTCCGGAAAAATCGGCCGATGGAGTAAAAGCCTCCTGCATTCCCATTGCCATCATATCGTCAATGAGTTCTTTATCATATTCCATTTCAAACCGGGGTAACTTAAGGTTCAAGGCAGAGCTTGATAAACTACTGTTCCATTCCCCCCAGCGCTCGTCATTCAGCTGCGGCAGGCACTCATCCAACGATTTTCCCTCTGCCGGCAAGAGCACCACCATACTGAAAGCCTCATTGCCGTAAGGCAACTCTGCCATTGAGAAATACTCATTCTCGGCATAGTTGAATCTCTCGTCACGAAGATTCATCATGTGTACAGTCGATTTGCTTCCGTCAGCATTCGTAAAAGCCTCTTCTGCCGTATCCGATTTTTTGAATTGATTCTTCCAAATCCCCTTGAAATAAAGCGCATTCAACAGATAAAGACGCGCCGTCTCCGGAATCTCATTCAAGACTTTGGGGATGCAATTATTCGTTTTCCCGGCACACCAGCCGTTTATAATGTCCGGAGCCTTGGGAGAGGCAAAATCCAGCTCCTGCACTTGCGCGTCATACATCTTTTTGTTTACGCTTACAAAGTCGTCATGAACACCGAACCCTTTCTTTATCCAGATGGAATTGGCAATTCCCAACTGTGTGGTATTGTCCAAATCGAGCAACGCCTCCACCAGCTTCTTATTATAGTTGTTCATTTCTTCCAACGAATAGCCCGAAAAGCCCAGGACATCTGTCATCTCAGATAGTGTGTTTCCCAACGCTCCATTGGCAATCATAGACAGACAGAGCGAAGCGCTCAAAGGAGAAATGAACAGATTGGGCTTCTCCACCTCCGTTTTACAAACCTGATTAAA